>JAAUYD010033821.1_pt1 | contig 12669 bp, 15 predicted proteins | sample 7278101 | NCBI WGS metagenome assembly JAAUYD01 (sample SAMN14350128, study PRJNA611818) | marine sediment metagenome | isolation source: surface marine sediment (0.6m) | place: French Polynesia: Moorea | collected 2018-08 | reverse complement strand
TCCCGAATACCAAGCTGCCACAGAGCGAGGTTATCCTATTTTTCATCGCTCGGATCTTTTAGCTAGCTTGATTGAAGATTATCAAAGTATAGCTGTAGCAGGAACTCACGGCAAAACTACGACCAGCAGCTTAATAGGATACATACTATTTTTTGCCGGTCTAGATCCCACCATAATTGTAGGTGGTGAGGTAGATGCCTGGCAAGGAAATGCCCGTTTGGGTAGAGGAAATTTACTAGTAGCAGAAGCAGATGAATCAGACGGTTCTCTGATTAAACATTCTCCCCAAATTGGTGTAGTTACCAATATTGAATTAGATCATCCCGATCGCTACCAAAATTTAGAAGAGGTAGTGGAAATATTTAAAGAGTTTGGCTCTCAATGTCAAACTCTCATAGGGTGTATTGATTGCGAAACAGTTCAAAAAGAACTCAAACCACAAATTACTTACAGCACCGATCTCAACAAAGGTGCTGACTACACAGTAGGAGAAATAATTTATCACCCAGGAGGTTGCACGGCTAGAGTCTGGGAAAGAGGAAAATTATTAGGAATAATGAGATCGCCTTTACTGGGAGAACACAATCTCAGTAATGCTTTAGCTGCAATAGCAGTAGGGCGACTCCATGGTTTAGAATTTGAAGTAATAGCAGAGGCGATCGCTTCTTTCGAGGGTGCTAAACGAAGATTTGAATATCGCGGTAAATCCAACGGTATTACTTTTGTAGATGATTATGCCCACCACCCCAGCGAGATCCGTGCTACCTTAGCTGGCGCTCGCTTACTGCTAAATAAAGATTCTCATCAAAGAATAGTGGCAATTTTCCAACCTCACCGCTACAGCCGCACTCTCACTTTTTTACAAGAATTTGGCAGTGCTTTTAGCGACGCGGATTTGGTTGTTGTTACCGATATCTACAGCGCTGGAGAAGTTAACCCAGGGACAATTACGGGGAACCAGGTAGCACAAGAGATCTCTAGTCATCACGATCGAGTTATTTATCACCGAGCAATAGACTCTTTGAGTAGCTTTTTAGCAGAAATACTTCAACCAGGAGATTTAGCTCTATTTCTGGGAGCTGGAAATGTCAATCAAACCATCCCTGAAGTTATGTCGATTTTTTGTTCGGAGCGAAGAAAATTAGCTTAACCAATCGCTTAAGCAGCAAAAATTCATTCGACTTAACCCAAGTCAGTCGCTCTCGAATTGGGAATTATAAAAAAGAAACAAATTTTCTCGATCGATTGTCAAGGGACTGACCTAGGTATATCTTCTCATCTTCTATTATTAAGTTTAATTAAGGAGGGCGTGGCTCTTCCATCAGAGAAAAATGGTGGTTTTTTGCCGCGCGTGGTGTTCGTGAATATTGTATCTAAGACTTTTGACCGAGCCAAGACCCTGTCTTGTAGTGCCGTTAAAGTTCCCCCAGAGCCAATAAAATTGAATGGGAGTGATTGTCTAATACAGCCTCAAGTATGTTTAGCAAACCTTACTTCTTTGCGCGTAGGAGGTTTGGCTCAATGGTATGCAGCGCCAAAAAACTGGGAAGATGTACGTGCAATTCTCCAGTGGTATGAGTCTCAAGAAGATTTGCCCCTAACTATTTTAGGAGCGGGTTCTAATCTTCTAGTGAGCGATCGAGGAATTTCTGGCTTAACCTTGTCCACTCGTCACCTTCGCTACAACAAATTTGACCTCGAAACAGCTCAGATAATTGCCGGAGGAGGCGAATCAATAGCTCGTCTGGCTTGGGAAGCTGCAAAATGGGGCTGGAGAGGTCTAGAATGGGCCGCAGGCATACCAGGAACAGTTGGGGGAGCAGTGGTCATGAATGCTGGAGCTCACTCCGAATGCGTTGCCGATCGCCTCGTCAGCGCCACCGTTATTTCATCGCAAATGGAAGTAAAAAAACTAAGTGCGAGGGATTTAAATTACAGCTATCGCAGTTCTAATTTACAAGGCGATCGACTTTTGGTAGTCGAAGCAACCTTTCAATTAGAACCAGGTTTTGACAGCGCTGAAATTATGGCAATAACTCAACAACATTTGATGAAGCGCAAAAACTCCCAACCCTACGATCGACCCAGTTGTGGCAGCGTATTTCGCAATCCCAAATCCTATGCGGCTGGTTGGTTGATCGAACAAATCGGTTTAAAAGGCTACCAAATCGGCGGCGCTCAAATAGCACATCGTCACGCTAACTTTATAATTAACTGCGGTGGCGCCACAGCCGACGATATTTTTCGCCTAATTCGTCATATTCAAGAACAAGTGGAGTATCGTTGGTCTCTACACCTGGAACCAGAAGTAAAATTATTAGGGGAATTTTAGAACTAGTCCTAGTGGGTCGATTTGTCTCAAGATTGCCACAAAACAATAAGTTATGATACTTATTAGGCTAAAGTAAAGACTGTAAGATTGAGGAGGGTCGACTTACTTTCTCACTGAGCGTTACCTTTGCGAGCTGTCCCCAAAGAACTAGCGATCGCCCAGTAGAGTTGGCAGCTAAGTTTTCGGAAATTTGCCTTCGCAAAGGAAAAAACACTGCCCTAATTATGGGGATATTAAGATAAACACAGGTGAAAAAATTTCTTACCTGAGATACTCTACTTTTGTTTCCTAAGAAAAAAATTTAAACGCATTTAACTATGGCAAAAGGACAAGGATTCGGATTGGGTTTGGGCAAAATGAAGGAACTTGCTGACGCTTTCAAAAAAGCTCAGCAAGTTCAACAAGGCGCCAGACAGCTTCAAGAAGAATTGGAGCAAATGGAAATTACTGGAGAAAGTGAAAACGGACTGGTTAAAGTCACCATGAGTGGTTCCCAAGAACCACGTCAGGTAGAAATTGCCCCAGAAGCTCTCGATCTAGGCGCAGAAAAACTCTCTGAGTTAGTTACTATCGCCGTCAAAGATGCTTACAACAAATCCTCTGAAACCATGCGCACGCGCATGGAAGAACTCACCAGTGGATTAAATCTTCCAGGTATGTAAACTTTCTAGAAAAACGGTGTTGGCAATTACCTAAATTTTCTGCCACGCCGTAATTTTCACCACTGAGTAGATATATTGATAAATAATATGTCTTATAAGTTACTTTTTGTCTGTTTAGGTAATATTTGTCGTTCTCCCTCTGCAGAGAACATTATGAATTATTTAGTCGATCGAGCCGATCTCAATAGTGCTATTATTTGCGATTCAGCAGGTACTTCTAGTTATCATATCGGCTCCCCTCCAGACTCTCGCATGAGCTTTGCAGCAAAGCAAAGAGGAATTACATTAAAAGGTCGATCCAGGCAGTTTCACAAGTCCGATTTTGAAAACTTCGACCTGATTTTAGCAATGGATCGGGATAACTATCGAAATATTCTCTATCTCGATCGGGAAGGAATCTATGAAGATAAAGTTAAATTAATGTGCGATTTTGCTTCCGATCGCCAGGTAAAAGAAGTCCCAGACCCCTATTACGGCGGTTCAGAAGGGTTTGATAACGTAATAGATTTACTTTTAGATGCTTGTGACGGTTTGTTACAGGAAATAGTCAAAAAGCAAAAATTAATGGTAAAAGAATAACCAGCCCAAGGCTGGAGGGAACAGGAAATAAGATTAGAAAATATCGATATCTTTCACTCTTGCCTGTTCCCTATTCCCTGTTCCCTTTTAGTCAATCTACCAAATGATGCTCTAAAGCAAAGCGTATTAATTCCGCACGATTGTTAGTTTCTGTTTTTCTGAGCAAACTGCTTACATATTTTTCGATCGTTCTGTGACTTAAATGAAGTCGATCGCCAATTTCAATGTTAGACAGACCAGTGGTGAGTAAATCTAACACTTGCTGTTCTCGTTGAGTAAGGTTAAAAGATTCAATTTTAGCAATAGGGTGGCTTTGACGTGCTTTTGAATTTTTTTTTGGCTCGACAAATCTCCATTCTGACTGAATTATTTGCGATCGCTCCAAAAAATTGCGAATTATAGCACCTAATTCTTCCATTTCAAAGGGTTTGGGTAAATATAAATCGCATCCTGTTTGATAGCCGCGAATTCGATCGTCTTTACTTCCTCGCTCTGTCAAAAATATTACTGGCAACAAGCGAAACTCCGGTCGCTTTCTGACTTGTTGCACCAACTCATAACCGTCTTTTACGGGCATTTTAATGTCCGAAACCAGCAGGTGAGGATGATAAGATTCCAATAGAGATAGAGCTTCTTGTCCGTTTTTAGCAGTGATGACTGAATAGCCAGATAGTTCCAGGTAGTCGGTGACAGCCATACGAATTCCTAGGTCATCATCAGCAATCAGTATTAATAGGGGCATAACTGGGGCAGTAAACAGCTTTTTCCAGCTATTTCTAGCTTATACCATAAGACCCACTGCCCGCCCCGTCCCGTTATTTAAAAAACATCGGAAAATGCTATCAGCTAATCTCAGACTGCTGAAATTGATTTTTCTATTTTCGCTTTAGCTGCTGCTAGGTCGTATGGAAAAGGTCTCTTTAGAGGTCTGTAATCCTTTTCGTGAGTTGGACCGTGGCGCAACACGGCATTAACTAGGACGCAGGGTTCCAAATTAAGATTAATTGCTCCGTGGGGTATGCCAGGGGGAATTTCAACTACTTGGGGTTTACTTTCGCTCAAATGTATGTATTCGTACTTTCTATTTTGCAGGACTACCAGAATAAATTCTCCCCGCACTACTAAAAGCTGGTCGGTCTGAAAGTGATGAACGAATAGCTCGTCGATTGTTTCTGGCGCAATTTGCACCAACATAGTCTCATTGCTAGATTGGGGTGTATAAAATTGAGCCATTCCCGATTGGATTGACTCTAGCGGACGAACCGCAACGCCTTTAATTAGTCCCATTGTTAGCGTCCTCGTTGTTGATGCTCTATATAGTTTTAATTTTAGCTATTTTTTTTAAAAATTTGTAACGAAAAAATTTTTTAGTGACAAATTATGATATGGAAAAAATTTTAGCCGATAACATCTTTAAGTTTTGCGACCATGTGAGCGCGAGCAGAGACATCAAGCTTGCGAAATATATTTTTGAGGGTTTGTTTAACGGTATTTCTGCTAATCCACAATTTAGTGGCGATTTCAGCGTTGGTCAATCCCCGAGCTACTAATTGAGCTATTTGTAGTTCGCGGCGCGTTAAACGGCTGGCTAGAGGGTAATTGAGACTTGTTTGTTGGGATTCCGAAGGAATCCGCGTAGCGGTACGCACTGTTGCTAGAGTTGCAGAAAGATGATTGCAGACTGCGCTTAAGTTAGCAATATCCTGGTTATTAAATGCAGGGGTGTCGTCTACGCGAGCAAAGTAAATCGCACCGACGAGACGACCTTCACCGAGGATCGGTCCGACCGCTATGTGTTCGTGGTTGTAGTAGGCGCAAAAATTCTTATATGTTTCAGTTTGCTTCCAGCCGCCTGGAGATAATATCATTTCTTCATGAGTTGGGGCGTGATATTGCAACACGTAACTAAGCAACGGATCGTTATCTCGCCCGATTTTTTGGTAGCGTTCTACAAACTCATCGACATTTTTTACGCCCCTAATATCGACAGAGGCGAGACGAAACCCCTTGTCGTAAAGGTGGATTCCCCAATCTTGCGCGCCAAAATGTTCGCCGACGCTTTTATCCATAAAACGAAATCTTATTTCCTTTTCGTCGCGGGCCGAAGCTAAGGCACGAAATAGACCGTGAAGAGAATTACCCATTTAACTCTCAAAAATTACCCAACTGGGTAATATACTACTTTGATACTAATTTTTATACTATTACAAATCCCATATTTAAACTATCTCAACACAAGCTGGTGAAACCTCGAAAAAATAGTCAGATAATACTGCTACTTTTAGTACTTTTTAATATAGTCTCTACAACGCTGCACTACACCGATAATGCTATTTTCGTCGATCGATACCCCGAACCTGACTGGATTACAACTGCTGGAGTTTTCGCCACTCTAATCTTTATGACCCCATTTGGATTATTAGGTTATTGGCTATATGGCAGAGGACTTTTTTGGTTGTCTTACCTTTGTCTGGGCTTTTATTCGATTACTAGCATTTCGAGTCCAGCACACTATTTCTATCCAATGGTGACTTCAATGTCGGTGAAAATGCACTTGCTCATTTGGTGCGACGCGATCGCCGGACTGTCTTTGATTGGTTTTATTTTTTGGTCGTCATTATTTCTACAACAATGGCGCAAACAAAGCGAACTTTAATATGGCTCTGGTTTTAGGAATTAACGCAAGTGACACAGATAAAAAACAACAGCAAATCTAAAGATCTAATCAACTCTCGCCAAGCTTTTGAGAAATTTCTCACCCCACCAAGGAAATCAGCCCCAGAAGTAGAACAGAAACTTCTAGAACAAGCAACAATTTTCTCTATTCCTGCTAATTCAGTCAACCTTAACGCCTATTGTTGGGGAGAGGGTGCAACTGTTTTACTGGTTCACGGATGGGGAGGACGTGGAACCCAGCTGGGTTACTTCGTTAAGCCCCTAGTGGAATCTGGATATCGCGTTCTTGCTTTTGATGCACCCGCACACGGTCGAACACCAGGAAACCAAACTAGCGGGTTCGAGTTGGCTGTTGCGATAGAAACCGTTGCTAAAAACGAAGGTTCAATACACGGTATTATTGCTCATTCATTAGGAGCTACGAGTACTACACTAGCTCTTAGTAAAAGTGTTGTTGCAAGTAAAGTAGTATTTTTGGGCGCTCTGTGTTGGTTGTCGAGTGCAATTACAGGATTTTCCAGATTGGCAAGACTCTCGAAAGAGACAGAAGAAGAACTGCGTAACTTGATGGAAAACAAGTTTGGCGAAGATGTTTGGCAAAGATCTTCGGTAGATAGAATAGCAGCTAAGTTTAACATTCCGGCTTTATTATTTCACGATCGTAGCGATCGAGAAGTTTCTTATCAAGAAAGTATGGCGATCGCTAGATCTTGGTCAAACGCTCAATTGATTGTTACTTCTGGACTCGGACATAAAAGAATTCTTCGCGACGATCGAGTTGTCCGACAAACCGTCAACTTTATTACAGAAGGAGTTAAGTAAATGACAAACGAAACAAAATATCAAATCGGTCTGGTTATTTATCCTAAAATGACTCAACTAGATATTCTCGGCCCTCATCAAGTTTTTGCCTCAATACCTAATACCCAAGTTCATATTTTATGGAAAACAAAAGATCCGGTAACTAGCGATGAAGGCTTGACAATTTTACCTACTACTACTTTTGCTGAATGTCCTAAATTAGATGTTTTGTGTATTGGTGGTGCTGGCATCGGATATATTGAAATGATGCGCGATCGAGAAGTGTTAGAATTTTTAGCTTTACAAGGCAAAACAGCAAAATATATTACTTCAGTATGTACTGGGTCTTTTATCTTAGCTGCTGCTGGCTTATTACAAGGATATCGCGCTGCAACTCACTGGTTAGTTCGCGACCAATTAGCAATGTTGGGTGTAGAAGTGGGAACAGAAAGAGTAGTAGTCGATCGCAACCGGATTACAGGTGGTGGGGTAACTGCTGGAATAGATTTCGCATTGGTTGTTGCGGCTAAACTTTGCGGCGAAGAAACTGCAAAAACTCGCCAATTATTACTTGAATATAACCCCGCACCACCTTTTAATGTCGGTTCTCCTGAAACTGCTGGAGAGGTTTTAGTCGATCGAGTTAAAAAGTTGGGATCTCGACTTATTGAAGCTTCTTTAGCGCAAACAAAAGAAACAGCAAAACAACTCAAAATTCAAAATTAAACTTTGAATTTTTAACTTTATAGCCGATTTGTCTCCTGAAGTCTGCTTGTATGCGCTCAAAGCCATATTCTTTCGTTAAACTCCCTAGGTGCAAAATGTGAGTTAGAGTCAATTAGTGGGAAATTAGAACAATCTCCCCTGTTGGTATTCTCAATCACCTGCCTCATTGAAATGGAGGCGAGCAGAACCTAAATTCAAACTAAAGTTATTTTTTCCTTCGATAAAGGCAATGACATCAAACAGATAAACACCACCATAGAGAGGATTTTGCTTAGCAATCAGCTCAATTGTTACCGTACTCCCAGGCTTTAGGGGACTAGCAAATACAACTTGAACCTCATTGGAGTTTACAGGTTTGTTTCCAATAACGCTAACAATAGAAACCTCACTAGTATCAGTTGAACTATTGCTTTCAAAGACGCGAGTTCTATCGAGATCGAAATTTATCTCCTCGTTATTAGGCTTCTGAGCAATTTTAACGGATCTGATTGATTTATGTGCTTCTAATGGCACTTCGATCGTAAATTGATAAGCCGCTCTAACTTTAGGTTCGTTGTGGTTAACAGTAGCTTTAACTAAGCGTGGAGCCTTTTTCCAAGAAATGCTTTTATCATACAGTTCAATTGCACTGGCTGGGATATTTGACAAAGTATTAGGTAGTAAGATCCCTAACATTAAAATGCCAACACCAAATAATCCTTTTTTTAGGAATTTTAGATCTATTTTGCTAGTTGTTTTGGACATAATTAATCTCCGTTTTTGTCTGGTTATTTTCTGTAAAAAAAATCCGAAATTATAGCGACTCTAAAAAACAAGAACTCGCCAGGAAGCCACTATTACCAAAATTATTCACCACTAAAAAAAATTAAATTTACAGTCAATCTTCTCTGTAAAATCCTTAAATTAATTGTGAAGTAAAGGGACTATAGTTAAGTGATTTCACTTAACCATTACATTATCAAATGTGTTTAAATAAGTGTTGATCTCGATCGTCAAACAATATCGATCTAGATTCACGCGAGCAAAAAAATAACTGAATATTAGACTTGATATTTCTTTAGAGCATTTATTAAATATTTATAAAAAATTCCCAACTAAAATTCAGAAAGTTTTAAAAAGAATTGGTTTTACATACTACAAAGACTTATTACAAACTGACGACATGAAGTTAGTGATAACTAACTATCCCTTCCATTGATAAAACTCACAAAGAGACTTTAAGATAAATCGCTTACGTAAAAATACGGAAGTGTTAAGCTCTTATATAGATAAGAAAAAAATAGTCTAGTGTCAAATAATACTCAATTTAATCAAACAATATTAAGAAACAATCGGGATGCAGAATTCTATCTAGAGAGAGCCCGAAACTGGATTAGATTGAAAGAATACGAACGAGCTATATTCGCTCTAAATCAAGCAATTGAAATAGACCAAACAAAACCATTACTCTACTATGGTAGAGGTTTGGTGTATATTGCTCAGAACAATTATATAAAAGCTATCTCTGATTTGAATGAAGCTATTCAACTGGCTCCCAATTATTCTTTAGCCTATTATAATCGAGCCTTAACATATTACTCGGTTGGCCAGTATAAAAGAGCTAGAAAAGATTATCAAAAAGTAATTCAGCTAGAAAGCAAAGAGAATTTAGCTAAATATTATAACTCTCCTATTTTAGTAGAGCTTTTAGCTAAAAAAAACCAACAGAGTCAAAAAGAAATTAGGGCTCTAGAGAGAGAGGAGCCAGACAAAAACAATAAAAATGCTCGACATCAACAAAAAAATAGGCTGAATAATTATTATTTATTAGCTTTATTGGGAGCGAGTATTTTAGGGATTTTTATTTCATTTATCAATTCATTTGTTTTCAAAAACAACTTAGATTTTACTCCACTGGCTAAGGAAATAGAATTAACACCAAAGAGCCCAGAAAATTTAGCAATTAATCTCCAACCCAGAAAAATAGAGACATTTCTCATTCCATCAGACCAAGTAAAAAGCACTATTGAAGTCAACGATGTCCCCAAGGGGTCTTTTCACTATGGTGGTAGTATAGCTTGGGCTTTAATTAGAACAAAAGTAGATCCTCTGATTTTGGCTCAAACACCAGAATTTAGCTTAAAGTATCGGGAGCATCCAATATTAGTACCTAGTTCTGGGGTTGGTATTAAGATGTTACTCGACAACCAGTTAACCATTGCTCACTCTTCCCGTCCACTTCATTCCCAAGAGTATCAACTAGCAAAACAACGAAATTTTACTCTCAAGCAGATTCCAATAGCCATAGATGGAGTAGCGGTTGTCACTAACCCAAGTTTGGATTTACCTGGTTTGACCTTGGCTCAACTAAAAGATGTATATAGGGGTAAGATTTTGAACTGGAAACAACTAGGCGGCCCCGATCTAGAAATTATGCCTTACTCTCAACCTCCTCATAGTAGCGGTACTGCAGAGTTCTTTAACTAATTTCTGAAGCGGGATACTTACCCATACCAAAAATAAAATAAATTAACGAAAAGATTTTTTATTTTCCTCGATCTTCACGCTACGGCATCCCCTATGTTGATAAATATCTAGAAAAAACGAAACGAAGACATCATGTACAGCATTGGGGAATTTTCTAGGATCGCCCAGGTTTCTAAGCGGTTACTGCGTTACTACGATGAGATTGGTCTGTTTCAACCAATCAAAGTCGATTCTGCAAGTGGGCATCGTTACTATAGCGCAAGCCAATTACCCGCACTCAACCGCATTCTCGCACTCAAAGAGTTGGGGTTATCGTTAGATCAAATCAGGCGATTCATCAAAGATGATATCTCCCTCGAAGAAATTCAGGGTATGTTATTGATGAAAAAAGCTGAATTAGAGCAACAGGTGCTGGATGAACTCAAACGCATTCGCACAATTGAATCGCGCTTGAAGCAAATTAAAGACCGCGCTACTCACGTGCGTGATGTGGTGGTGAAGCAAGTCCCTCAACAAAAACTTATCGGAATACGCAAGGTGTTACCAACGGCTGAATCAGGAGATGATTTTTTCTGGTCTGTTATGGACGCTCTCCCAGGGGAGAATGATGCCACCTATGGACCCATGACGATTGTCCTTCACGAAGATGGAATAACCAGCGATCGCGCTGATGTCGAACTGGGACGTTTGCTCCATAAGACTTCCCATGCTCCTCTTAGCACCTATGATGGTACGATCCTCGCTACGCGATCGCTTCCATCGGCAACAATGGCGACGTTTATCCCTCCTACGAGTTCCTGTGCCAAGCTTCTGGGGTACAACGCGATCGGTGAATGGGTCGAGGCAAATCACTATGCTTTTGCAGGTCCCGTGCGACTGGTCTTTCTGGAATTGCCCAAACGACCAGGTGATTCGGAGTTTGTGATGGAAATTCAATTTCCTATCCACAAGCGTACGGTCGATCTAGACTTGTCATCAATAAACTAGTGCCGCGTAACGGAATTTATAAGTCAGAAGTATTGATGTGTAAAGCTTTGAAGATTTTGTACCTGGTGGGTTATTTCTACCGCGCTGCTCTAGGTCTGAAATCAGAGATAGATGCTAATAGCAAGGTAATGAAACTTAAGCAATATCGTTCAAAAACAGGAGTATAAAAATGATTTCCCAGAAAAAGAGCATTGGAATGGATATAAAAGCTTTGCTTTCTACGTTATGGATATTTTTCCTGCTTAATATGATTTTTCGAGATATTCACGATCTATTTAGACCAGGACTTCTAGAAGAAATGATGACAGGAATTGTAAATGGAACTCAAGTGACTGACGGAGTATTGTTGGTAGGGGGAATTATGGTGGAGATTCCGATTTCTATGGTTGTTCTATCTAGGGTATTAAAGTATCGATTAAATCGCTGGGCAAACATCATTGTAGGGAGCATAACCCTTGCATCTGTTATCGGAAAGAAACCGCTCGATCTCGATGACGTGTTTTTTACAACGATAGGATTTATCACTTTAGTAATTATCATTTGGCTAGCATGGAAGTGGCGTAAACAGGAAGCATAAGTCAAAGTTTGACAAAAAAATAGAAATTCAACTATAAAAAGGGTAATAATGAGTTATTCAGCTAAATTTTGGGACAAAATCGCCGAAAGCTATTCCAAACAACCCATTGCTGATCGAGCGGCTTATCAGAAAAAACTGCAAGTGACACGGGAATACTTTAAGCCAGATATGGAAGTGCTGGAGTTTGGCTGTGGGACAGGATCGACCGCCATTACTCATGCACCCTATGTTAAACATATTCGCGCCATAGATATCTCATCGAAGATGATTGAAATTGCCCAAAGAAAAGCTGACGCAGAAAATATCAAAAATGTCACCTTTGAACAATTGACTATTGATGAATTAACTGTGTCCGATCGAACCTTGGATGTGGTATTAGGGCTTAGTATTTTGCACTTACTGTCAAATAAGGAAGAGGTAATTGCCAAGGTTCATAAAATGCTCAAACCAGGGGGAATTTTCGTCACCAGTACGATGTGCCTTGGAGATACCATGAACTTTTTTAAGGTTATCGCGCCGATTGGAAAATTTTTGGGTTTGATGCCGTTGGTTAAAGTTTTTACTACGAAAGAATTGTCAAACAGTTTGACCGATGCTGGTTTTGCGATTGACTACCATTGGCAACCGAGCAAAGACAAAGCGGTGTTTATTGTGGCGAAGAAGGCGGCACTGGTCGACTAAACCCTGTTATCTTGCCAATTTCGACGAATTCCATCATTTATCGCGAAAGGGTACTGCGACCATAATCTTCGATTTGGTCGGTTACAATGATTCTATTTTTAATAGGGAAGTCCTTTTACGATAACTTTTTTACTTCGTTTACAACTTGACTGCTATAGAGGACTTCCCTATTAAAAATAAAT
>JAAUYD010018385.1_pt1 | contig 12675 bp, 10 predicted proteins | sample 7278101 | NCBI WGS metagenome assembly JAAUYD01 (sample SAMN14350128, study PRJNA611818) | marine sediment metagenome | isolation source: surface marine sediment (0.6m) | place: French Polynesia: Moorea | collected 2018-08 | reverse complement strand
TTGATTGTAATCTATACATTATATTTTAAACTAAATTACATTTTTTTACAATCTCTCAATATATATTGACGATTGTTATTGAGTCTATAAGTAAATCATATGATATGTAATTTACTGAAAAGGTATAAATTAGTAAGGGAGTAACCAGGAAATATTCCAGGTGATTGGAGGAAGTCCGCGCTGTAATCGTAAGATTCAGTGCCGGGAGGATGTCACGCAAGTATTTTCCAAGTCTTGTTTAATCCTACGTATGAAAGTGACATCCCATTATGCTGAAGTCCTGGTAAAGACATTGAACTGCAAAAATTTTATACCTAGTGCTTCATTGCATTAGTTCTGAGGGCTAGGTAACAGATCCCCGACTTCTGAATCAATATCCGCACATTGTAGCAATTCCTAGGATAGAAGTCGGGGATCGCTCACACTCGCGACTAGTCAAAATTAATGAAAAAGACCACTAGATTCACCCTTGAAATCAGCAATTATATGAATTTCTATATCCTGAGAATGAATCAAAGTTGCACATTTTGATAGAGCAAATTTGCTGCGAAAGACTGATGATATCCACAGGTTATAATTGTTATCGTATTCAATATATAAAGATTATCAATTTGAAATCTTGAAATATACACATATACATACACAGTGAATGATATCAGTTATGCCTCGATGGAAGGGAAAGAAAGCTCGAATTAAATTTTATTTTGGACTGTTAGTATTATTTGTTTCTATTTTATTTGCTTTTAAATACTGGGACTTAATTATTTTAACATCTAAATCAGAGCAAGAAAGTAACGAGTTAAAATTACCTGAAAATTAAGACAATTCCAACAAATAAGAAAATCATATCAGTATAAGTAACAGCATAATTTAGCAAATTTTTTGGAGATAATTGGAGTATGCGTAAGGGAAACAACACTATTAATAAGCCCATTTGTGCTTACGATACTGGAACAGTAATGCCATACACAGTCCAAGATTTAATTATCGATAGACCAAGTAATAAATTACTGGGGTTTCTAGTTGATGAGGGTAATTGGCTTGGTAATACTTTAGTTTTATCTTGGGATTCCATAAAAAGTATTGGTGAAGATATTGTTGTTGCTTCATCTTCTGAATCCATTGTTCCAGCGGAAAAATTCACGGCAATACACAATGTTTTAGAGCGAGATATCACTCTCAACGGAAGTAGAATTATGACTACTGGAGGGAAAGATTTAGGAACAATTTCTGATTTGTACTTTCATCCGGAAACCGGCATAATTGAAGGGTATGAAGTAATGGGTGGAATTTTTGCAAATAGTTACTCTGGGCTTTCATTTGTACCTGCATCTCAAATCCTAAAGATTGGTGAAGACGTTGCCTTTGTCTCACCTAGAACGGTAGATATGATGGTAGAACAATTTGATAGAGTAGAAGTCAATGCAGATAGAGTAACACTTACAATTAATAATACCTCACAGTTAACACAAAATAATTCACAGACAACAAAACAAATAGTACCAAAGAAACTAAATGAAACTAAAAGTTTTGTGAAAATCACACCATTAAATACAGGTGAAAAGAAAGCGTTTGTTTTGGGTAAAGTGGTACAAAAAAATGTGATCGCTATCAGTGGTGAAATAGTTATCCGTTCTGGTCAAATCATTAATCCCAGTCATGTAAAACTAGCAGAACGCCAAGGTGTATTAGATAAACTTTACAAAGCCGCTGGTGGAATACTCCAGCAAGTAATCCCAGAAAAACTGAATACACTTAACAAGGTAGAACAAAAATTAAGTAATATTCAATGCCATAAAAATTCTTCATTACCTGGTTGCGATATCGAGAAAACAAGAGGGTATCGGGTTAATCATACTATCCGAGGTAAAGAAGGGTTAATTATCGCGGCAGTGGGACAAATTGTCACTGAATCTGTGATACAAAGGGCATACAAATATGAAGGAGAGCAAGCCTTATTAGAAGCAGTTGATTTTTCTAATGGTGGATCGGTCAGTACTCAGTTAAAACCTGCCACAGGATTAATTGGAGAACAACTGCGTGAAGGGGTTGAATTAGTTACCGCAGGCGCGAAGTATTTGTGGCATAAAATGAAAGAAAAAGTCAGTAATAACTATGAGATAGAAACCCAGGTTAATCAGCAAGAGCAAATTAGGGATGCTCTAGGCAGACCAGTAACAAGGGTTATTATGGATCAAGAGAACAACGTAATCCTTAATATTGGTGATTTAATTAATCATAAAGCAATTAAAGAGGCTAGACAGGCTGGAGTTCTAGATACTCTTTTAGCTTCTGCATATCAAAAAACAAAATTGATTTAAGTAAGCAAATCTGCTATGAATCGAATCAATTAGCGATCAGCCTACGGCTCCTGCCCTCGTCAAGTAGGGACAGGCTGCACGTTTCTTGAATGACGGGCTATATGCTTACCACAACGGGAGCATCCCACTTTTTTGTACGTCATTGCGAGGAGGAACGACGAAGCAATCGCATGGACTAGTTCTGAGTTGAAGATTTTGCGATTGCTTCGCTTCACTTCGTTGCGCTCGCAATGACATTTATTCTTTTGATGAAAAATAAAAACTGGGATGCACCCTACCTCACATCTTGCACCAATAAAAAATGATGTATTTTAATCACTCAGTATTAAGGGTAAAAGCTTAATTTAGCAATAAAAGCCAAGTAAAATAATGTAGCTTTATTGCGCCACTTTTAAGCTTTTCGTGGTTTATACGTATAGGTGCAAGATATGAGCTACCACAACTTTCTTAATAAATATTTACTTTAATTCGCGTAATTTAATTATGGCTAGACTCATGTTGAATTTTCATTCCCAAGATATAGCTATTTATAGCCTCTAGGAAGAATCTTTATGTTTTCCATTCGATTAATATCGATGGTACATATATAATTTTCAATGTTATGAATGCAGAAGTGGCTAGTGCTTGGGGTAGGGTTCAGGCAATCATAGATGGTTTCATTGCTTCCCTGCCAAGTATTATTTTAAGCATAATAGTTTTTACTGTATTTTATTTCGTAGCTAAAGGTATCAGAAAGCTGGTGCGGAGGTTAACTCGCCATCACCGGCACGCGAGGAATCTGGGATTAGTTCTGGGACGTTTGGCTCAAGGAACAATAATTCTAGTAGGTTTGTTTATTTCCTTGACAATTGTTATTCCTTCCCTCAAAGTAGGAGATATAGTGCAGCTATTAGGGATTAGTGGGGTAGCCATTGGTTTTGCTTTTCGGGATATTTTGCAAAACTTTCTGGCTGGTATTTTGATTTTATTGAACGAAGCATTCAATATTGGGGATGAGATAATATTCAAAGGTTTTGAAGGAACAGTAGAAAATATTGAAACAAGGGCAACAACAATTAAAACCTATGATGGTCGTAGGATTGTAATTCCTAACTCAGAACTATTTACAAATTCGGTCACAGTCAATACAGCTTTTGAAAATCGACGCATACAGTATGATATTGGTATTGGTTATGGTGATGATATCGATCTGGCAAAGCAGTTAATTTTGTCAGTACTGCATGAAACTGAGGGTATCCTGCAAAACCCAGCTCCAGATGCCATAGTAGTTGATTTGGCAGATAGTGTAGTCAAAATTCGTGCCCGTTGGTGGATTCAACCACCTCGTCGCGCTGAAGTACTAGATTTTCGAGATAAGGTATTAACTAAAATTAAAAATAAGCTGACAGCTAATGGTATTGATTTACCTTTCCCCACCCAGCAAATTCTTTTCCATGACCAAACAGAAGAGACTGATGGTGATAGGCAAAATCAACGGGAAGGATGGCCTCCAGGAAGGAATGGTGTTCCTGGTTCTAGAAGTATTGGTGGTGCTTTGCAGAGATTAATAGAAACTAGCCCAGGGAAAAATAGTTATGAAGATAATAGTAACTCCAATGGAGTTAAAAGCGATCGCCCATGAAAAATCTTCAGTTGAGTAAAATATGGGATACCCTTCGTTCTAGCTATTGGTTTGTACCTTCCATAATGGTTGGTATGGCTGTAATGTTAGCATTTTTAATGCTGGGGCTAGATCGGGCAGGGTTTTATGGTCCCATAGAAAAATGGGGCTGGATTTATACTGGGGGACCAGATGGTGCCCGTGCAGTACTTTCTACCATTGCTGGTTCTATGGTAAGCGTAACTGCCACAGCCTTTTCTATTACTATTGTTGCTCTTCAACTTGCTTCCTCTAATTTTGGTCCCAGGCTGCTGCGTAATTTTATGCAAGATACGGGGCATCAAATTGTTTTAGGTACATTTATTTCTACTTTTATTTACTCATTACTCGTACTGCGTACAGTTCATAGTAGCGGAGAGGGATATAAGGAATTTGTACCCCAGGTAGCAGTGACTACTAGTATGGTATTAGCGATCGCTAATGTCGGCGTACTAATTTACTTTATTCATCATGCATCAACCATAATTCAAGCATCCCATGTGATTTCTGAAGTCAGTGATGAATTAGATGATGCAATTGAACGATTATTTCCGGAAAAAATAGGACATGGTGTTTCGGGGAAACAACAGAGGGAGCAAATAATACCACAATTTGACTCTGACGGTTTCTCTATTCAATCTATGGGTAGGGGTTATATTCAGGGTATTGATGAAATATTACTAATGAAAATTGCCTGTGAATACGATATTGTTGTATTCATATTGAATCGACCAGGAAAATTTGTGATTCCAGGTAATTATTTAGTTACCATATCTGCCGGAGAAACTGCTAAAAAAGAAGGAGAAAAACCAGATTTAAAATTACTCAAAAAGAAAATCAACAGAGCTTTTATTTTAGGGAAAGAACGCACGGAACAACAGGATATTGAGTTTCCCATTGATCAGTTAGTAGAAATAGCCTTACGGGCTCTTTCTCCTGGAATTAACGACCCTTTTACCGCCATTAGATGTATCGATCGCCTAAGTGCGGGATTAGCTCAACTAGCCTCAAGGAAGTTTCCCTCAGCCTATCGCTATGATGAAGATAATAACTTGCGTGTAGTTGCTAACCCAATTACCTTTGCAAAATTAACCAATACGGCATTTAATCAGATTCGTCAGTCTAGTGCTACAGATATAGCCGTAATCATTAGATTATTAGAAGCGATCGCTGCCATTTCCTATTTTACCCATTGCCCTGAAGATAAAACGGCTTTACTACGTCATGCAGATATGATTTTGCGCGGTAGCTGCAATAACTTTGCACAAGGGGAAGACCAAAAAGATATCGAAACCCAATATCAAATGGTTGTGAAAGCGTTAAAACACAACACATCTAATTCTGAAGATAGATAGGTTTAATTGTATAACTACTTCCCCAGAGAAAATATTTCATAGACTTTGGAGGGAAGATTTATTAAACTCTACTCTGTAATATATGCATAGTAAAACCCAAAAATCATACTATTTGTGACTCAGGTTAATAGCTCAATTTGTAAGTCATCATCACTTAACTATTATTAGCCAACGTTACCAAGTTTGGGTCAAAAACATATAGTGACGCAGTGAAATTTACATCTAAGAATAATCGATAAATTTTCACTCCGACAATTTGTAAACATGAACAAGGAGAATAATTTTATGACTATGCATAACACTGGGAGTTTAATGAAAAAAATTTGGTCTGCAAAAGGAATATTAGCCTTAGCTGTAGTAACATTTGCACTCGCAGCTTGTAATAATAACCAACCAGAAGCAACTTCTCCTGCTAGTCCAGGAAATGTTTCTGTAAAAGAAGTAGTTGATAAAACAGCACAGTTAGCAGGTCAAACTGTAACCGTAAGAAGTAAACCCTTGAAAAAAGTAGGTCCCACTTCTTTTACACTTAGCGACGAAAAATTATTTGGTAGTCAACCTGTAGTAGTTGTTAACGCCTCTGGTAAACCTTTTGAATTACCTACCGATGGTAATCCAGAAATTCAAGTTACCGGAATAGTTCGTAACTTTGTAATTGCAGATGTAGAAAAAGAGTACAACCTCAAGTTAGATAGGCAGTATTATGTAGAGTACGAAAATAAGCCTGCAATTGTTGCTAAGTCTATTGCTTTAGCACCCGAACCCGGAGAAATAACAAAAAACCCCAGCCAGTACTATGGTAAGACATTAGCGGTGACTGGTGAAATCGAAAAAATTGAAAGTCCAAACTTGTTTACCTTGGATGAAGATCAGTTATTTGGTGCTGAGGACTTAACAGTTTTAAATGTTAAATCTTCTCAGCCGATTAAGCAAAATGAAACAGTAGCAGTGACGGGTGTAGTTCGTCCTTTTGTATTGGCAGAATTTGAGCGCGACTATGACTTAACTTGGGACTTAAATCTAAAGAAAAAGCTAGAAGCTGAATACAGTCAAAAGCCAGTATTAGTAGCTGAAGGAATATATCCGTCTGCAATCCCAGAAATAAAAAAATAATACATTATAGCCATAGCCTGGAGATTGGAAGTATGAGAAACGCCACCTTATATACTTCCAGCCTCAAGAGGCTTAATTCATATCTTGCACCTGCACCCCTAGAAGGGTGAGGCTATACAATCAAAGCCTTGCGAGCGTAGCGCGGCAACCACCCAGGCTAAAAACCCTGATATTTCCTGTTGTTGATAAAAATATATGTTTATTAATAAACTGGATACAAGCCCCCCGCAGTCGCTCATGGGGGAAACCACGCCATTTGCTCTTAGTGGGAAACCTACAAGACCGCAATGGCTCCCCAAGACCGCGCTGCTCTGTTGGATTTATCCGTGGAGAAAAACAAGCGGTTATATCATTGTTTCAAGCCTCCGGGCTTTAGACATGGGGTCGCGACTCGCGCATTCCCGAGCCAGTCCGTTGGGCGGCTGCGCCGACTTGTAGGAACTGGCGTTTGCGACTGTTGTCGTCGCGGGGTCGCTCGTCAATCCAAAATCCAAAATCCAAAATCTAAAATTGGATGACAAAACATGAACTCTCCTAACACAAATCCTCGGGACATTCCCCAGGACATCACTCAGCCCTTGCGACAGGTCACTTCCCATCCTTGGTTTGAGAAATTAGCAAGGTTTGGTTACGTAGCAAAGGGTATAGTGTATATCATTATTGGTTTACTAGCAGTACAAGCAGCTACGGGTAATGGTGGTAAAACTACTGGTAGTAGTGGCGCACTAGAAACAATTGCAACTCAGCCTTTCGGAAAAGAACTTCTGATTGTGATGACTTTTGGGATAATAGGTTACGTTATGTGGCGAGCAGTACAGGCTCTCCTCGATCCAGAACATTCTCATATCTCAATCTGAACCTTAGCTATTTCTATGACTGACTAAAATTGGTTAATCAATAGCTTTTTTGACTGCATCTTTAGCATTTTCTACGGTGTGCTGTACTTGTGCTTCTGTTTGTTTTGCTTTACCTTCAGCTTTATCTTCAGGGTTGCCAGTAATTTCACCAATAGCTTCTTGAGCTTTACCTTCGATATTTTTTGCAGTTGCTTTAATTTTATCTTCTGTACTCATAACTCTTATCCTTCTTATCCTTTTGTATTTGTCTTATGTCAGTTGTTTATGACTATATATACTGTACGGCGAATACAGATTATATACTTCTATCTCTAGTTCAAAAAGAAGTATTATTAACCTATATACTTAGATACAGAACTATATTTTTTACGTATATCTATTGATAAAATAATATCTATCTATATGAGATGTGTTTATGTAATTATTTCTCAATTATGATAGATGTAAATTGAAGAAATTACTGTCAAAATTAATTATAAGTTAGTCGTAAATTTAAACAAAAATATTTAACTATGAAAATCAAAAAATTGATATCAGTCACTATACTTACTGGATTTTCTTTATTGACTGCTCAAATGTTGAAAGCAGCAGAATCGATGAATAATTCCCCTGTAATTATTGCTAGTCGAAATGAGTCAGCGTATGACCAATATATGAGGCTTGGTTATGCAGCAATGCAAAGAAAAGATTATCGCACCGCAGCCCAATATTTTCGATATGCATTGTATGAAACTCCTAAAGATAAGAAAGCCACAATTGCTTATTGGAATGCTCGCAACGAAATTAAGCAAGATAAAAGTTCTTCAACAACAGCCTACGACCGTTATATGGAAATGGGCTACAATGCCACAGAAGCAGGAAATTATCAAAATGCATTAATTAACTTCCAGCGCGCACTTAGGGAAAGACCCAGAGATTATTATGCTACCCAAGCAATTATTAATGTCAGAACTTATATCAATCGCGGTCAAAAGCCTGATAATCCCACAGATGTAAGTGCAAGCACGAACTTTTATCCAGGTGAATTACCTTACGATCGCTACATGAGATTGGGTTATGCAGCTGCCCAAAGAAATGATTTTGTCATGGCTATGAGCCATTTTCGTAGTGCTCTTTACCAGCGTCCTAATGACAGACAAGCTACTATTGCCTACTGGAATGCTAAAGATAGTTTCAAGGATGGTAAAGGGAAGCAAACACAGGCAGAAAATGCTTACGATCGCCACATGAGATTGGGCTACGATGCGACAGAAATGGAAGATTATCAAAGAGCATTAAATCACTTCCAAGCAGCCTTAAAACAACGTCCAAAGGATGAATATGCAACCCAAGCAATTCGCAATGTGCGTACATACATCGTGGGTGGACAAGAAGTATCTGGGAATTGAAGGAAGAAGGAAGAAGCTTGCAGAAATTCCGCTCAAACCTCCTGACTTCAAAATTCTTTTTTCGTTCAAATTTCATCCATAAGGTAGAGATGTAGTTATATCTAGATGCTGAATTGTCGCCACAAAAATCAATCAGGTAACTAAGTTAGATTAATTCCCTTGAGGGAAGTAATGGTTGATATGTGAATTATAAAATTAGAGGCATAGATGAATTTAATCCATAAAGATCAGGAAATAAGAATTTCAAAGTTCAGATACCTGACCGAAAAATAAACTGGATACAAGCCCCCAGATTTATCCGTGGAGAAAAAGAAAGGGTTCTATCGTTATTCCAAGCCTCCGGGCTTTAGACATGGGGTCACGACTCGCGCTACCCAGAGCGACTGTTGTCGTCGCGGGGTCGCTCGTCAATCCAAAATCTAAAATCCAAAATCCAAAATTGAATGACTTTTTCAAACGGTTGGGTATAGGGACAATGCAAATTTCCAAAATAAAACAAATCAGTTATGGTATACAGCTCAAAAATGTTAGAGGGATTCATAAGTTCAGGAATATGGTTAGCACAAGTTATGGCCCAGCCCGATAATGACACCACCAGAGATGCTGCTTTTGTATTTAGTGGACCGCAATTTTTAGCAGCTTTAGTTGCAGGGTTGGTGTTGGCATTTGCCTTTCAATTACTATTTACTAACCTTGGTGTAGCATTGGGAATATCTTTTGCAGGGGGTTCTAGTAATAAAGAAGAGGAATCTGATAGTTTTGGTGGCACTATTCGCAAAATTAGCTTAATTGTTGGTTTAGGAACATTAATTAGTGTTGCTATTTCTCTGTTTATTGCCTGTAGTTTGGCAGTAAAATTGAGTTTATTTGTTTCTCCCCTATCGGGAGCAATTGTCGGTTTGGTAATTTGGGCAACCTATTTCTCCCTGTTAGTTTGGGTAAGTTCCAGTGCTGCTGGTTCTTTAATTGGTTCGGTGGTAAATACTGCTACTTCCGGTTTCCAAGCGATTCTAGGTACAGCAGCAGCTGCAATTGGTGGTAAAGCTGCTAGCAAACAGGTGGTAGCAACCGCAGAATCAGCAGCAGCTGCGGTGCGTCATGAATTGGGTTTAGCACTCGAGCCAGAAACTTTAAAGGAAAATGTACAAGAATACTTGGAATCTGTGCGTCCTCAAGGTTTAAATTTGCAGAAAATTGCAGCAGACTTTGAAGAATTACTGGATGACGAAAATCTGCAAGAAATTGTAGATAGTAAACGCATCGCCGATATTAACCGCGAGACATTTGTAGAGCTAATTAGCAATCGCAGCGACTTATCCCAACGGGATATTAATCGCATTGCTGATAAATTAGAACGGGTGTGGCAAAAAACAGTTAAAAAAATCCCTGCACGTCCAGATGGGATGACGGAATTGGTCAATTATCTCAAATCAGCTACCAGGGAGCAATTACTTGGCAATAATTTTGCTGATAAATTGGATGATGTAGTCTCAGAAATGGGTAAACGTCCTCGTTCCCAAGGGGGAATGGCAACTCAAGCCGCAATGACAGGTTTTAACGCTTTGGCTGGGGTAATTATGGGACGTACAGATTTATCTGACCTTGATGTAGAGAATATCATTGGTAAACTGCAAGGGTTGAAAGATCAATTAGGGGAACAAACAGATAAGTTAGCTACAAAGGTAGGTATTAAAGAACCTACTCCCCCCAGCACCGTCCGTGCAGATATGGACAATTATCTCCTCAACGCTTATCCTTGGCAACTCAAACCCCAAAACCTCAACCTTGAGTTCCGCGATTTAATTTACGATCCCAGTGCCGATCCTGGTATGGTTGCTGATGAGTTAGAGCAAATCAATCGTCAGGATTTTGCCGAACTGCTGGAGCAAAAAGGCTTCTTAACTCAAACCAAAATTCAATCAACTGTCAATATTTTAGAAGAAATTCGTCTGGAAGTCTTAGCAGTAGCAGAAGCAGCACAAGCCAGGGAAGAAGCGATCGCTCTGTTTGCAGAGGTGGAAAATTATCTGCACAACACCCCTAAAGCCGATTTAACCCCCGAAAAAATACATTTGGAGTTTAAAGAGGTTTTAGCAGATCCAGATGGGGATTACGAGGATTTAAGCACCCGTCTGGCTCAATTTGACCGTCCTACCTGGGAGCGGATTTTAGCACAACGGGGGGATATGGATGGAGTGGAAATTTCGGCGATCGCCCATGAGTTGGAAATTGCCCAAGATGCCGTTCTCCAAGAAGCTAACCAAACTTTTGGTACTGCTAAATCTGAGGTAGAAAAACAATGGTATCAAATCCAATCATATTTGCGGGATACAGGCAAAGAAGAACTCAATCCCATGGCTATTGAGCGAGAATTGAAGTTACTTCTAGATGAACCCCAAGCAGGTGCAGCAGCTTTAAAAGCGAGAATTGCCCAATTTGACCGGGACACCTTAGTGCAGTTACTGACTCAACGCAACGATTTAACCCCATTGCAAGTTCACCATGTAATTGACACCGTAGAAGCAGCTTGGACTCGTGTGCGTCACACACCCAAACAACTTGCTGATAAGGCTGTGATCCAGTACGAACAAGCAAAATCTGCAATTGCTGAATATCTACGTAGCACTGGCAAAACCGAACTCAATCCCCAAGGAATTAAGCGGGATTTGACCTTGCTATTCGATGATCCCAAACTTGGTGCTGCGGCAATTAAGCGACGTTTAGCAGCTATGGACAGGGATACTTTGGTGCAACTCCTCAGTCAAAGGGATGACTTGAGCGCGAACCAGGTAAATCAAGTTATTGATGAAGTGCAAAGTACCCTACGTACCATTGCCAAAGCACCCAAAAGACTGGCTACCCGTGCTCAATCCAAGGTACAAGACTTTCAGAGTTCCGTTGCCGAATATCTGCGTTCCACCGACAAAGAAGAACTCAACCCCGAAGGAATTAAACGGGATGTGCAGTTACTTCTGAATGACCCCCGGTTGGGAATGGAAAGCTTGCAAGAACGTTTAGCTCAATTTGACCGTTCTACCCTAGTTGCTTTACTCTCCCAAAGAGAGGATTTGTCAGAACAAGAAGTTAACCAAGTCATCGACCATATTTTAGCTGTGCGCGACCAATTTATGGCACAGTTGGAAAATATACAACAAAGGGTGCAAACAGCAATTGACAATCTGCTGGCAAAAATCCGCAACTACCTCAACAGCTTAGACCGTCCAGAACTGGAATACGATCGCATCAAAGGTGATATCCAAACCCTATTAGATGACCCCCAAGCTGGATTTGTGGCATTGCGCGATCGCTTCTCCCAAATCGACCGTGATACCTTAATTGCCGTCCTTGCTTCCCGTGATGATATTTCCCCAACCGACGCTCAACGCATTGTCAGACAAGTAGAAAGAACCCGCGATCGGATTTTACAAAGAGCCGAACGCATTCAGCAAGCAGCTCAACTGCGTTTGGAGCAAATTAAATCAGAAGCCAGAAAACAAGCCCAAGAAACCCGTAAGGCTGCTGCTGTTGCTTCCTGGTGGTTATTTTTCACCGCTTTGATTTCCGCCGTTGCTGCTGCTGCTGGGGGAGCTATGAGCGTTACCAGTTAAAAGTTTACTTCCACCTTAAATCACAATCAAAAGGAGAAATTCATGAAAAAGTATCAGTGTACAGTTTGTAACCATATTTATGATCCCCAACAGGGAGATCCGGATTCTGGAATTGATGCAGGTACAGCCTTCGAGGATATTCCTGAAGATTGGTCTTGTCCTAAGTGTGGTGCAAAGAAGTCAGATTTTAAGCCAATGGATGAATAATATGATGTCCGGCAAATTACCCATAATATGTCCGCAGCGTAAAGCCTACGGCATAGCGACCCTTAGAGCGTAGCTCCTCTGTTAGCGTGCCTCTTACAGAGGAACTACGTTAACGCGCAGCGTGTCGCGAAAGCGACTCAGCTCTCCCGAAGGGAGCAAGAGGCGTGGAACGAAGTGAAACGACGCA
>JAAUYD010073574.1_pt1 | contig 12677 bp, 9 predicted proteins | sample 7278101 | NCBI WGS metagenome assembly JAAUYD01 (sample SAMN14350128, study PRJNA611818) | marine sediment metagenome | isolation source: surface marine sediment (0.6m) | place: French Polynesia: Moorea | collected 2018-08 | reverse complement strand
GTTCTCAATGAGCGCGGTTCCGCCGGCGGTAAGCTCGTACTCGACACTGGTTTCAGTCCAATCACCGATCGGGTTGTCGGCAGTTCCGTCCGCGTATGCGCCATGCCATTTACCAGGCAGCGTCTCGGCCATGAGCTTGAAAATCGACGCAACTTCCGCAGCCCGCGACAATATCCCGTCACCGTCATCCAACGTGTCCGCGAGAACCGATTCTCCTGAGACGATCGTTAGCGCCGCCAACACCGTCGGCAGCCGGCGCCTTCCAGGTAACGTGGTCATGGTCATGTCTCGCCGCTCCTAGAACCTGAACCTGGCACCCAGCTGTATCTTGTACAGAGACGGAAGCCCGCCGTTTTGCAGACTTGCCGGCTGTAACCCGCCAGAGAAACCGCTGCCGAAGGATCCGTAGACATACTGACCGTTCGCATTGAGCGATACTTCGCCGACCGCGACGAAATTGAAGGGGAAGTTGACCTGCTCGACCCTGCCCCAATCGTTGTTCAACAGGTTGCCAAGGTTCTCAATGTCAAAAAAGAGCTCCAGCTTCGAGTCCCCAAGTCCGGGAAGCCGGGTCAGTCCGATTTCCTGGCTGATTCGCAAGTCGACTCGTGATCGGCCACTGGTCGTGTCATGATTTCTTGGAAGAATCTGGCCCCGATAAGCCTCGAGCCCTGCACCGGAAATAAACGCATTGAAGTCGGCCTCGAGCGCTGGGTCATTCGTCAGGTCCCCTGGCGTTTCCGAGAAGATCACGTCCGGATCGCTTTGCAGCGGAACATATAGCAGCTGGCTGTCGCGTCTGGCAAAGGTCGAGTCACCACCCCATACGGCCGTGTCGAACGGACGTTCGCGCATCGTGTAGCTGAATCGCTTGCCGCTGCGCACCTCGAAAAACGCGCTTACTCTCGTCAGGTTGTCACCGAACAGACGTTTTTGCCACCCAATGTTGCCGTTCAGGCGATGCTCAATTTCAAAGTCTGAAATACTGGGCTGACGGTTGTTTCGGTCAAATGTCGCGGGTCTGCCGTAATTGGATGACACCGTCGAACTCTGCGCCGGGTTGACGTCCTCTGCGTCCATATAGGTGTAGGCAAGAAACATATTCCAGTCGCCCACCGCCGTATTCATTTCATTCGACATTGACAACGAGAATGTATTGGCAAACCCGTCACCGACGTTGGTCAGAATGACATCGTAATTCGGGGGAGCATCGTAGATTGGCCGCCCGTCCGGTGCAGATCCGATCTGCGTTCTTCGAAGCTCACGCCATTCTGTAGCGTCTTTGACGCGAGACAGGACAGCCTCTGCACTGAACAACCAATCGTCGCCCAACACGCCCAGGTCGAAATAGCGTTCAGCTGCGAGGTTAAATCGCCAGGTCGACGGAATCTTGAAGTTCGGCGCCGTTGCTTCAACGTCGCCAGCCCCTTGAAACATGCACGCCTGAATCGCAGGGTCGATATTGAATGGATCAATGCTCGTCAGCGCCGCCGACCCGGGACTCGTCACACCTGCGCAAAGCGGATCGACCGCACCTGTAGTGTCGGGAGATACGATGGTCACGCCGTCGTTGGTGAACGAGTTCGAGATCCAGACGTTCGGGCTGCCGCCGGAAAACAGCCCAACGCCGCCGCGCAACGTCGTGCGATCATCCAGATCGTAGCGGATTCCGAAACGCGGCATGACCACATCTCGACCATCGAGGTTTTCGTTGTTGCTGAATCCGTTCCTCTGTTCGAAACCGGCGTTCTCGGTCGGTCGGTCGCTTCCCGTATACCAGTCGTATCGCAATCCGTATGTAAAGCTCAGGCGGTCGGAGTAGTCGAATTCATCCTGAACGTACAAGCTGTTCACAGAAAACGAGAAATTTGCGGCCGCGTCCGTTTCCAGGTTTGTGAATGCGTTGTTGTATTCGTTCAGGCGCGCTGCGTTTCCTGACTCGAATGCATTGGCGCAGTCGGCCGCAAATATGCAGTCAAAATTATAGTCGCCCTACGAAGCCCGGACGTACAGGTTAAACACGTCCAGATCGTCACGTTAAAAACCAAACGAAACCGAGTGCATTCCCAGCAGCCACTCGCCTTTGAGCTTCACCTGTGACGTCTCGTTGGAGAGGCGGTTCGCATGTCGGAAGATATCGGGGCCGATACGGATCGCCCCGCCATTGGGGGTGTTGATCGTCATCTGCGCATAGTCAGTGCCGCCAAGCGAGTTTTGCCCTGTCTTCACCTTCTTGACAGCAAATTTGACCTCGCTCGAAAACGAGTCGGTCCACCTTGAGAAGAGTTGAGCCGACACCGACTCCATTTCTTCCTCTTTGTCATACCAGTTCGATGTCAGACCCAGCCGATTGCTGCCGACGCTCGATCCCTGGGGATTCAGGTCGTTGCCGATGACGTCCTGATACGTCGCGACGACATCGTGGTTGTCATTGATTGACCAATCAAGTTTTACCAACAGCTTCTTGTCTTCAATATCCGTGCCGCTTGCGGGAAGCGCCCCGGCGTCAATTCCGTAAACGCGGCTGGCGACTTCCAGCACGTTGTCGATATCGGCTTGCGTGACACCGGGAACTTCGTTTGCACGCCCTGAGCCCGCGGGCCCAAACGACAGTGCCGATGTATCTGTGGTGGTGTATTCGTCGTAGGCAGCGAAGAACCAGAGTTTGTCCTTTACGATTGGCCCGGACAACGTGAATGCCATCGTGTCCTCGTCAAACTTGCCCAACGAGATATCGTTGTCTTCCGTCTTGTCGCCCACCAATCCTTCATTCGAATGAAAGAACGCAACGGAGCCGTCCCAGTCATTTGTACCGGACTTCGTTACAGCGTTGATGGTGCCACCGGTGAAGCCGCCGTAGGAGACATCGAACGGCGATATCGAAACGACGACCTGCTCGATGGCGTCGATTGAAACGGGCGAACGCTGCGTAGGAAAGCCATTGTTATTCAAGCCAAAGTCGTCGTTTTGCCTAAGTCCGTCCACCGTCAGGCTGTTGAATCGGTTGTTTGATCCCGCTATCGACACCGCATTGCTGTTTGCCGGGTCGATGAGCACGCGCGGATCCTGACGAATGATGTTCTTGAAGTCCCGATTGACATTCGCCATGCCCTGGATATTCTCCTGGTCGAAGCGGGTTCCGGCACCGCTCTGTGCAAACGCATCTGCAGCGGAGGCCGTCACAACGATTTCTTCCACGCCCGTTCTCTGGACGACGAGTTGCAGCTCGAAAGCCTCACCAAGTTCGATATAGATGTCCTCGGTTCGCTCGCCTCGATACTCGGGCGTGCTCACCAAAACGACGTCGTAGGGTCCGCCGACACGGAGCTTTGGCACTCGAAACACACCGGACTCGTTGGTCGTCGTCGACCGCCGCAAATTGGTGGCGCCGTGGCGGACATTGATGCTTGCCCCTGCAACAGGACTACCGTCGTCAAATACAACCCGCCCTTCGATTCCCGAAGTCGTATCCTGCGCGTGTACGACACTTGTCAGCAGGAACCCCAGAATCAGGACGCCAGGATAGGCGGTGAAGTTCATCCAGCGACTACGACGTACTACGGTGGATCTAACTGAAAGATTGAACATGACGCCCCCCGGTAGTTGTGGTACGGCATGGAGTTGCTGAGACCACTTCGTCGATAGAAATCCAGCGGGGACCAACTACCAAGAGAACATCGGCAACTCCTGTGCCGCAATTTGATAGTAGAAAAGCGCGCTACCCCGGTCGATTTCGACTCGAGCGTTTTGCTGACCTGCTGTGGTCGATTCGGGATATTGTTGGCGACTTGACGCACGCTTCGGTCAGCGCCAGTTCGGGAATCGTCGGGCTAATTTCGTGGGGCAGCGCGGGCGCCTTCCACACTGTCTATCCTTTCCTTCAGACTCATGCTGGAGCGCCATTCGGCGAACGTAATCTTCGTTTCTGTATCGCCAAAGCTCTGCAACCATTTCATGAAACCGTTGAGATGGGCGATATCGACGGCAATGACCTCAAGATGGAGCAGCGACCTGCTGGCCACGACGGAGATCCTGAGAACCTCCGGCCTCTGTAACAGAGATTCAGAGATGTATTCGACGCTCTTGTCCCGGCCATACAATTCGACAAAGGCGTGCACGGTAAAGCCAAGCGCTTCGTACGAAAGAACTCTCGGCTGTTCTGCAAATACTCCCGACTCTTTCATCGCTACGAGGCGCCGGGAAACCGCCGTCCGGGAGAGGTGAACCAGATGTCCGAGTTCGCTCGCCGGCAATCGCGGTTCGCTGCTGAGCGCGGAGAGGATCAATATGTCATGCCGGTCCAGGACCTTGCCGCTTGGCAAGGTGATGCTGTTAACTGTCTTTGTCTTCTTGCTCACTTTCCGGGTAGCCTTGGTGCCAGAGTCCTGCCTTGATACGGGTTCTTCTCTAACGGGCCGTAGCTATCACATCCCGTTATCCGGATTCGGCACATAGTGTCCATCCCAGATCGTCGTCCATTCGCCTTTCTCGATATCGTTGGAGACTGCCCAGAATTGCCGTACGCCGCCTTCGGAGTGGAGTGTGAATTCGAACCGGTGGTGTGTTAATTCACCGGTATTCGGGTCCGTCGTCTCGGCCGTGTAGTAGATTCCTCCATCACGTGCCTCTCCCGTGAATTCGATCATGGTTCCGGTGTCTGCGATCCAGATCTGGCGCCAATGATTCTTGCTGGGATCGAAGTAGTTGAAACTCTTGCCCAGGCTGCCGGACGCGCTTTCCCACTGTTCGAAGATAAGGCAGCCGCCGAGCAACGACGTAATCCGGTTTTGACCGGCGTATGTGCCATTCTGATAGACGTTCCAGTCTCCGATCCAGAAGTCAAAGTCCTGGTGGCGCTCGTCGGCTTCACAGGGAAATCGGGTCGCTTTGATGGATTCCCGTGCCTTTACAAATCTTGCATTAGCCCGCAGTCGATCGAAGTCGGGCTGATCATCCAGCCGCGCCAACTGTCCGTAGCCTCCTGCGGCAAGCGTTTCGATTTCAGTCAACGCATCGTTAACGCGGTCCTGTTTTGCATACAGCCTGGCGCGCAAGAGTGACAGCGCTTGCGGCTGGGCACCCGCCTCTTCCGCCCTGTCGAGATAGGCCTGTGCCTCGACAAGGTTACTGCCGCGATTCAGGTACGTCAGTGCCATAAGATACAGCGAGTAGGCGTTATCCGGCTCTATACCCAATGCCTCTGACAGCTGTGCCTCAGCGGTCGGGTAGTCATCTTCCGCAAGCGCATTGGAGGCAGATCCTTGTAGCTCGGCCACATCATTGCCGTAGACCGCTGGCACAAGCGCAATTAATCCGAGTACTGCAAAAACGCAACGCATGAGAACTCTCCTTAGCAGGACAATGGCCAGTGTCGCAAAACCTTGGGATGACTAACTTGCACAATCTTGCGCAGTTTTTGCAGCCCTTGTCCGTGGCGAGAAGGCGGTGCTGGCTCGTCGAGATTCACTCTGCCGACTGCAGCGACATAAGCCCGGAATGCCCGGAACGTTCTCTGCACCAATGGTCCAATACTGATGTCGGAAAGCGCCGATAGCGTGCGGCAACGGAAGCCACTCGGGATAGCAGATGAAATGAATTGGCCAAATAACGAACTGCAACCAATCGAGCAATACGTTTACGAAGGCGACCTGGTTCGTATCGGCAGGTTTGACTGTCATAAGGACGATTCGTACTTTCCCGTGACAGAATCAGTGGCCGACAACATGTATGTCCTGGCGACACGCGCGCTGTGGCTTCGCCGCGGGACAAAAGAGTTCCAGTATGTGGGCCCGGGGAGTGTTCTCTTTCATCCCGCAGGCTGCACCATCGAGCGTCGCCAGGCCCACGGAGATCGAGATCTTGCTTATTGGTTTGCGGTAGAGCCTGCTACCTTTGAGGAGGCCCTTACACGATACGGCTACGGTGACGAAGTTCCTTGCGACGTTCTTCCATCCGATCCGTCCACTCACCTACGGATCGCGTCAATTCTCAACTATGTGTGCGACGAACAGTTTGATCGGCTCGAAACTGAGAGCCGCGTCTTGTCGCTGCTCGATCACATCTGCCATTCAATGCGCGGACTGAGAAACGCGACGTGCGAGCTGGTCGTGCGACAACAAGCCAAACATAGGGCCCGGCGGCTCGTGGACAATGCCAAGGCATACATCAATGAAAACCTTACCGACAACAACGGCTTGTCCGACGTTGCAAGAGAGATCGGTGTTTCCAGCTATTACCTGTGCAGGCTTTTCAAGTCCGTATGCGGCTTGACAGTCCACGAGTACAAAACACGCCAGCGACTCGTTCACGTGTTTGAAGCGCTCAAATCCGGGGCCGGCGAAGACCTGGCAGGGTTGGCGCTCGATACCGGATTCTCGAGCCACAGTCATCTCACACGGATGTTTGCACGCCGCTACGGCATAGCACCGTCCCAGTTCCGCAAGCTTGTGCAATCTCGTCAATCGGCCGCTCAGCTCAACTGCGATCACTGGGTTTCGCAATCTCGCGGCTTGACCAATCGGGCGGCGGCCGCCTTCTAGGCAGTCCATCGCAGACCGTACGGTCTCGCTATTTGACGCAATGCCCCTCAGGCAACGGATTCCCAAGCGCGACCTGGTACTCCTCGAGATTCAGTTGCATCATATTCGTCGCCAAGACTTGCCAGTTTCCGTCCTCGCGAGCGAACAATGCCACCATTCTCCAGACACCGGTCTTCACTCGGTCGTCTGAGTATTCCGTTGTCTGCTCGTAAACCAGTCTTGCCAGGGCGAGATCGTCGAACAAGCTGACCGAAACCGGCTCAACAAACGTGCAGCTAATCTGATGGCCGTCGCTATCGAACTTGCTCCAGGCGCGCACGGCGCTGCTCTTCGTCCCCGGCTTGCCGCCAAAGTCCATACTCCAATGCGAAAAGTCTTCGTGGTATCGCCTGGCGTATGCATCGATTCCCTCTTCACGCAGCGTTGTTCCCATGTCCTCCCAGAACTTTGCTACCTCAAGCTGATCGCGCGTCATTTCGCCTTCACCCAACGCATCGGTGGTAAGGGTGGTAAGACAGATCAGTACAAGTGTGATGGCAATGGGTTGCAGGCGCAGCATAGGACATGTCCTCCTACCGGCGTCGACGTCCCGGTCAGGTAGTTCACGACGCCAATTTCTCTATTGATGTTGTCGCAGTGTAGTCGACCGGCGTCGAGCTGCCTTTCACGATCTTGCCGAATTGAAAGGGCGATTAGGGCACGATTTTAGCAATACCTTGATTCAGCCCGGAGCCGGACCCGTCACCAGCGAATTTTCTGGCGTGACCGCAGCTTCGCGGAGCCATCTTTCCAGGAACAATCGAAGCGCCGTTGAGTGAGGTTTGCTGCCTGCTGCTTTCCGCGCGACCAGATACATTTGTCTCGGTGGCACGTGGAAATTACGAAGGACGGCTCGGAGGCGACCGGCGCGAACGTCGCGCTCACAAAGGTATGACGGCAATAAGGTCAGACCGATTCCAGCCAGCGCTGATGATGCCGCTTCCAGCATGTTGCTGACTTCGACTTCCGGCCTGGCCGTAACCTGCCTCTTCTTGCCATTCGCCTCGAACGACCAGGCGGACGGTCTCGGTGGAGTACTCAGGCCAATGCGAGTATGTGCGTGCAAATCGCCTGGAGCGTCCGGTTCTCCATGGCGCGTGAGGTAGTCCGGGCTTGCGTAGACTGCCTGCTGAAACGCGCCCACGGTCGAAACATAGTACTCCTTCGCACTCAGTTTCTCCCAAGATAAGAGGAAATCTGTCTGTGGATCGAGAACCGTGATACGGCCGCTTGTCGGACCGCATGTTACATCGACGCCCGTCTTCCTGATCTCGGACGAGGCGAGCGCAGGTGCAACGAAGTGCTCCACAACGTCGGTTGGCGCTCTCACGGTTACTGGCGCCAGATTGACGACGGGGCGGCCGTTGGTGGCTGCGAGCTCTGCCGATCTGGCGAGTTCGAGAATACCTTCGCACTGGTCGTAACACCGCCGCCCCGCCCTCGTTACAGTCACAGCCTTCGGCGTCCGTGTAAGCAGTTCGACGCCGAGATCATTCTCCAAATCAGCAAGACGGCGACTGACGGTTGTGCGCTCAAGTCCCAGGTTGGCAGCACACCTTGAAATTCCACCGCACTGAACCACTTTCGCGAATAGCGCGAGGTTTGAGATTTGCTTCAGTTCGCCCCGCATGTGTCCCCCTCAGTCTGAACGATTTGGTGTGTCAGTTCCTAAAGTATGCGAGGCAATAACGAGAGTGTGGAGTCCGGAGCGTGCGAGATTCTGCGCGGCACCTTTCCAACTGTGCGGCTTTTCTGCAGCACACGATCGAATCGATACTGCATCTCACGATGCGAGGTTCAGACGTTCCTCCAGGAACAGCCGAAGCGCAGCAACCATGAGCGGGTCGTTGCCCTCCGCACTGGAGATCGCGTATAGAGGGCACGTTGAAGTCGTGTACTCAGGAAGGATCTCAACGAGCCGACCGCATCGAATAAACTGATCGGCGAGGAATTTGGGCAGCCGCGCAATCCCTGCACCTGCAAGCGTCGCGCCGCGCAAAGCAGCAGTGTCCGCGAACGGAGACGTTGTGCGAACACGAACGCGTATCAGTTTGGCTCCTTTCGAGTAGCGCCAGGTTGCGAACTGATCGTCGTTCGCGCAGCTCAGACACGAATGGGTCTTTACTTCAGCGGGCGTCGACGGAAGGCCCCGGTCTTCTATGTACGCGGGGCTGGCATAGGTGGCACGCTCCACGTCAATTAGCCTGGTCGACAAAGCAGCTGAGTCGCGACTCGGGCGCCACGCAATCGCCATATCCGCCGGCGCCGTGGCATCGACGGACCGCCCGCCAACGGATGTTGGAATCACCTCAATTTCGCACCCTCTGATACGTTCAAACTCGCGCAGAAGTGTGCCGAGCTGAGCATCGAGGATTTCTGCCGGCGCAACCACCGTAGCGGCCTTGCGGTAGCGAAGGCTGGACGTCTCACCTCCAGCCCTCCGAACGCACTGGCCGTTCAGCAAGCGGATCAATGACACAGCTCGATCGAAGCATTCTCTGCCTGATTCTGTGGGCGTCAGATAGCGACCTGAACGAGAAAGGAGAGGTACACCGATACTTCGTTCGAGTTCACCGACTCGACGACTGACTGTGCTGCGCCCCAATCCCATGCGTTTGGCGCATCGGTCGATCCCTCCCGACTGGACGACGTGTGCAAAGATGATCAAGTCACCTGCGCGCTTCAGATCGTTGGACGGGCTGTCGTGGCTGGTTTGGCGCATACCCCAAAAGCGTAACGACATTCCACGCGGGTGGAATGTCGAAGCGACTCCATCTGTTATCGCATGCGCACGCTTCGCACGAATATCCCGCTGTTCGGGAACAGACCCTACTGTCTGGCGTCAAGAGTCAAATTCAGTGGGGAGGTGTAGCAAATGAAGAGCCGGCAGAATTAATCTGCCGGCTCTTATGGTCTTCCTACTTGAGGTGGTTTGCTCGCTAATCCAGCGCAAAGTTCAGGTTCAGGTAGAAACGCGTTCCGCGCGGATCGTACAAGGCCTGGTCGTACCACGGCCACGTGTTGGCGACGACTCGCGAAAACGGGGGTTCTTCGTCTGTCAGGTTGATTAGACCTGCGACCAACTCGACTCTTTCCGACAGCGCGTAGGTGCCACGAAGGCCAAATTCAAGGTAGTCGTCGACAGGAACCGCGCCGGTGGACGGATTCGGAGCACAGCTGTTGTTTAATGTGTCGCGTCCGCCCGGCAGGTCTTCCGTTTCGCCCAGGTACCTTACCGTCATGGTCGCGGACCACCGCTCAACCCGCCAACCCAACTGACCGTTCACGCGCCATTCCGGTTCGCTCGTCGCACCTGCGTCATCACAAAGTGGCTGAACGGCGGAAAGCTGCCTGTTGTGTTCTACCAGATACGCGATCCGCACGTCAGCTGCCAGGGTCCCGTCACCGACGTCCCAGCTCGCGCGAGTCGAGAGATCGATGCCGGAGCCCTCTTCCTTGCTCAGGTTTTGCAGGTTCGAACGCACTTCAGCGCCGACAGGCGTAAGAGTACCGTTGACGCGAGTGACGAGATTCGGATACTGCGCTTCATTGTTGATGATCTCCTGGACTGTAAGCCTGCCGATCTTGTCTTCGACCGAGATGTTGTAGTAATCGAGCGCAATCGACCAATTGTCGGTCGGCTCGAATACCATGCCCACGCTGAAGTTCTCCGAAGACTCTGTCTTCAGCAGCGGGTTCCCGCCACTTGCGGAGCGAATCTCGATGCTGCGACACGCATTGTCGATTTGCGCCTGTGTTGCGTTCGGATCTGCCGTCGTCTGGTTGCAAAGCGTCGTATCGACCGCTGTTGTGACGCCGAAAGACCTGCCCAGGAAGAGCTCGCCGAGAGCAGGCGCCTTGAAGCCCGTGCCGTACGATGCCCTTAGCATCAGATTTTCAATCGGGCGGAACGAGGCTGCAGCCATGTAGGTGAGCGCATCATCCCCTGAAGATGCGCCGGCGCCCTCCCAGGAATAGTCGTCCCAGCGCGCCGCGGCAGACAACTCGACGGTATCGATAGGGCTGTAAGAGATCTCACCGCCGAACGATAGGGAGTCCCTGGCACCAGAGCCGTTCGAACTCGCGCCACCGGCAACATCTCCCGTGGACGACGCGATGTCGGCACGGTCGAAGAACTCGTCGTCCTTGTACTGAGCGGCCAGCGCGTAGCCGATATCGGACCCGCCGATCATCCCGGTCAATTGAGCGTTCAACACGCGTTCGTTGCCGACCGCCTGTCTTTGCGTGCTCACCGTGAGACCGTTGTCATCGTAGAACTGAGGATCGTAGGTCAGTCGTGGGTCCAAAACCCCGGTTGCCACGGCGTTCACTAGCGCCGACACCGAGATCATTCCGCCGACACCGACCTGGTTCATCTCGGATTCAACGTTCTGGATACTGACGTCGAGTTCGGTCTCACTGCCCAGTTCGAACCGCGCACCCAGGACTGTCGAAAACGCCGTATTGGTACTGTCCTGGGCTCTTGGCCCCGCATCCACCGACCTGCGGAGAATGAAGACGGCGGGCGAATTTGCTAGATCGGTGCCGTTCTGTGCATCGACCTCGGCAAGAAATGGCGCACCGGTGATATTGAAGAACGCCGGGGCCGCACCGTTGCGGACCTCGGTGAAGTTCCTGCTATACCTGAACTCGCCATAGGCGGTCAGCAGGTCGGACAATCGGTATTCAGCACTCGTCAGCGAGTTGAAGCGCTCCTGCTCAGGAATAATGTCGTACAACTGGGCGAAGTCATACGAACACTCCGTGCCAGTCGCTGCAACCGTAGCCGGTCGGACACTTGACGCCGGACATCCCTGAACGGGGAACGACGTACTGATAGCGGAACCGAAATCGACGTAGGTGCCAGGCAAACCTGTTGGGCTTCGTCCATCCACGCCGTCTGGAGCGATTGCGGAACCGGCCAGGGTCAGCCCGACGGCATCAACATCCTCCTGCTGCTGGTAGTCCAGTGAAATCGTAACGAATCCCTGGTCGTTGACGATCCCGCCAGAGAAGCCAAATGAGTTTCTCGGCCCATCGCCATCGATCGAGGAGTCGTAGCGCAGGCTACCTGTCAGTCCCTCGGACTCTTGCTTTGTGATGATATTCAGCACGCCCTGGACAGCATCGGCACCGTAGATGGCCGACGCACCTGTCGACAGGTACTCAACGCGCTCCACGGCAGTGATCGGAATCAGGTTCAGGTTCGTTGCAGAGTCGCCGCCCAGCGGGTCGCCGGGCAAGCGCCGCCCATTCAGAAGAACGACAACATAGTCGTCACCGAAGCCCCGACTGTCGAAGTTCGCGGTGCCCGAGGTTTGGCTAAGCGTGGAGTTCTCATTAAAGAGCGCAGGCCCTGCAAAACTGGCCGTGAAAAGAAAATCCTGAACCGACCCGGCGCCCGTTTGTGCGATGAACTCAGCGTCGTAGATCTGTACAGGTGTCACCATCTGTGGATCGAGGCGCGGAATTCGTGACCCTGTAACCGTGATGGTTTCAAGCTCTACGTCGTCACCCGTGGTCTCTTGCGCGCCAACTGTGCCGACGCCAAGTACCATCAATACGACGACGCCGAGACTATTGGTCAAGGTGTTGGGACGACACCTGTCGTTTCGTTCGCAGATACTCATTTTGTCTCCCCTCTTTCATTCAAAATTCACGCCCGAACGCACCTCGCCTGGACGCTGTGCGTCGAGCCCCTGAGAAGCACCGTCCTGCGAAAGGAACGGCTGCCTGCTCCATGAGGCGCGAACGTAGCATCGTGTTCACAACATCTGTCAACGCATAACTTCGTCAGAGTCACTGAATTTCAAAGACGCATGACAGGTCGGGAGAATTGCGGTAACTACATGAAAGAATTGATGGTTCTGGCGATCGACCTTGGGTCGAACCAGAGACAGCTGCTTTAGATAGTCATTGGGTTTCTGAGAAGAAAGGGATGTGCTTGTTGCATCCAAACAACGACCAGATAAGCAGAGCGTTGGGTCGGTTCAGACCGTTGCTCCAGTTTGCTGTTTGACACGAGGCGGGCTGCGCGACGCGTGATCGCGATCAACGATTGGACAGACTGAGAGTAAAGGCCGAGCGCGAGTTTTTTTG
>JAAUYD010081524.1_pt1 | contig 12680 bp, 9 predicted proteins | sample 7278101 | NCBI WGS metagenome assembly JAAUYD01 (sample SAMN14350128, study PRJNA611818) | marine sediment metagenome | isolation source: surface marine sediment (0.6m) | place: French Polynesia: Moorea | collected 2018-08 | reverse complement strand
CATGATAGTTGACCATCAGCGAGAAGCTGCCGTGCAGATTGGGCAGGGGATCATCCTGGCGAATGAGGGATTCGGCCAGGGTGTACCCCCGATCGCTGGTCAGCCACAGTGCCCGGCCGCTGCCGAACTGCTGCCAGAAGCGCAGACACGCGGTGCCGACGTTGGGGAATGAGAGGATGGTATCATCTAAGTTAGCGGCATAGTTGTGCAAAATTTCCCGGTCAATTTTGTCGGGATAGGGGGGCGTGCTGATGGGAACCGCCTCATAGTAAAGTTGAAGGTGCTCCCATACGGCCGGGTCCGCCAATGGTGGGTTGGCATGTTGACTGCTGACAGTCAGCCGATTTTCAAACAGATCGCCACCGCGAATGACAAAGCTGTCCTGGGGAATCGAATCAAAAAAGTAGTTGGCTAAGATGATCAGTGGGTTGCCACTTTGATTGGGTGCAAGCGCCCGGCCGGACTCTATCAGGTGCAGCGGTTGGGGATCGATGGCGTCAAACAGGGCAAAATCAAGCAGACCGCGATCTACCCACGGCCGTAGCTGTGGGTGATTTTGCCAGAAGTTGATGGTTTCCGGCACAAAATCAGTTAACACAAATTTCAGGCAGAGGGGATCGGTCGATAAATTAACGTCGTGCTTGTCGAGCTGGTGCAAGAGGTGATGGGATAAACGGCCGCTCCCCGCCCCCAGTTCGATGACGTAGAGCGGCTGGTCAAAATCGAGGGAGATGTGTCCATCTTCAGCTGTGCCTAGACAATCACTGACAAATCCTCGAATGATCTGCGCATACGCGCGAGCCATGTAGGGGCTGCAGCTGATTTGATGCGGGACCACGTCATCCTGCCACGCCCGCATGCCGTTTTGCAGGAAGTAGCGGCGCTGCATCTCCCAAATGATCGATTGGGAAAGCGGTTTGTCGGCATCGATAATGTTTCTACCCGGAATCTCAACGGAATGACTGCTCATGGGAATCGATTATAACTTTCCGCTTTCCACTTTTCACTTTTCCCCCAAAATCCGTTGACAACCGTTTCTGATAACAGTATGGTTCACCTACGGCTTTAAATGATTTTGTGAATAGAAACCCTCCCCGTTTGATGGCGTCATGACGCTCAAAATTGAACTGCTCGGCAAACCGCGTTTTATCGTGGATGATACGGATGTCACGGCCCGGCTTCTGATAAAAGCCCAGGCGCTTTTGGCGTATTTAGCCGTAACCGGAGAAACACACAGCCGCATCGCCCTGGCCGGTTTGCTGTGGGCCGACGTCCCGGAAACTAAGGCGAAAAACAGCCTGCGCGTCACCCTCAGCAACTTGCGAAAGCTGCTGCCCGATCATTTAACCGTCACCCATTTGACGTTAGCTTTTAACCAGGACAGCGATTTTATCCTCGACCTCGATCAATTTAAGCGGTATTTAGCCGCTCAGCAGTGGCGGCCGATGAGCTTGCTCTACCGCGGCAACTTCCTTGATGATTTTTACGTAGACGGGGCGCCTGATTTTGAAGAGTGGCAAATGGCTCGTCAGGCGTATTGGAAGGAGGTGGCGATCGACGCTCTGGTTGAAGCGGGAAATCAACTGCTGGTGTCACGCGACTATCCAGCCGCGGCCGAAGTGCTGCAGCGCTGTCTTTTGATCGAGCCGTGGCATGAAGAAGCCCATCGCCAACTGATGATTTCCTACAGCCGTTTGGGGGAGTTTAATCGTGCCCTGGCCCAGTACGAAACGTGCCGCCAGCTGCTCAGCGAAGAGTTTGGCGTGCCCCCCATGCCGGAAACCCAGGACACGTATGAGCGTATCCGCGCGGCGCGACAAAGTCGCCCGGCCGTCCTGCCTCCCGGTGATTTGCCCTTTGTGGGCCGGGAAGAAGAGTTGGCCGAAATCGGCCGGCTGCTTCTTAACCCAGAGTGCCGCCTGATTTCAATTATCGGTTTGGGTGGGAGCGGGAAAACCCGGCTGGCTGTCGAAGCGGCCCGCCGAGCGAATCGGGAACAGGCGCTTGAATTTGTCAACGGCGTGGCGTTTATCTCGCTAGCCGATGTGGCAGATGGGAATATGCTGCCCACCCTGATTTTTGAAGCTTTGGGCATGACCCGCGCCGGTCAGCGATGGCCTGAAGATGCGCTCCTAAATTTCTTGCGTAACAAAGAAATGCTCCTGATCCTCGATAATTTTGAGGATCAGCAAGATGGCGGCCGGCTGCTGCTCAAGGTGATGCGCGAAGCCTCAGGCATCACCCTGCTGGTAACCGGTCGAGAACCGCTCGAAATCGGGGGGGAATGGCGGATCGACTTATCCGGCCTGCCCTACCCATCCTCAGACACCGAGGGGCGGCCGCTCGAGGAATTTGCCGCCGTGCAGCTGTTTCTCGAGGCGGCCCGGCAGGTTAAAAATTCATTTCAAATCACGGCGGATAATCAGGAGGCGCTGCTGCGCTTGTGCGCAATGGTGGAGGGGATGCCGCTCGCTCTGAGATTGGCGGCCCCCTGGCTGGCCGTTGCCGGTCTGCCTCAAATTGTCGAGCAGATACACAACAGCATCGATATCCTGGCCAGCCGCATGAGTGCGGTTCCAGAGCGGCAGCGTAGCTTACGCGCCATTTTTGAATACAGCTGGCAGCGACTGGCTCAATCGGAGCAGGCTGTTTTGAGCCGGCTATCGATTTTTCGGGGCGGATGCACCTTTTTGGCGGCGCAAACGGTCGCCGGAGCATCCTTAGAAGATCTGTCAGCCCTGGTAAACAGATCACTCCTGCGGTTTACCGAGAAGGAGCGCTACGTGATTCACGGATTGGTGCGGCAGTTTGCCGCCGAAAAGCTACAGGAGCTGGAAGGAGAAGCTGCAAATATCTGGGATAAATTTATCGCTTTTTACGCCGATTTTGCCTCCCAAAGGTATACGACCTATTTGTCCGGTGGTTATCATGAGGTAATCGACGGGATGCTGCAGGAACACGACAATATTCAGACCGCCTGGAAATATTTAAGCGGCCGTTTGAGCGAAGAGGAACAATTTTCTCATTTAATCAAAATGGTGCAGCCACTGGCCTGGTTTTATCAGCGGCGTGGGCGATATGATGAGGGCATTGCCCTGTTTGAAGAGACCCTTCGACAAACACCGTTTGCCACAGAAGCGAACGAGCAGCCTTACGGGCAGCAAACCATTCGCAATGCACGGGCGTTTATCGAGAGCCGATTGGCTTCCCTTTATTATTTTCGCGGTGATTATCAGCAATCTGAGGCGCTCCTGGCGGCCGCGCTGCCAATTTTTGAAGAAAGCGGCCAGCTCGATCAGCAGGCTTATGCGCTTAACACCTGGTCAATGCCGACCCGTCGCCGCGGTGATTATGCCCAGGCCAAAGCGCTGGCGAACCGCAGCCTGGCCCTGTATCGCGAGGCGGGTCATTCATATGGCGAAATGCAGCCTTTAAACCTGATCGCCGTTATTGCGGCCGATGAGGGGGATTATGCGCTGGCTGAATCAACCGGCCATCAACTCATCGATTTTTATAGCCGGTTAAACGATTGGCCGAACCTGGCGCGCACCCTGTCGAATTTGGCCAACACACTGATCCGTCAAAACCGCTTTCAGGAAGCAAAAAAAATTCTTGAAGAAGCGTACATGCTGGCTCGCGAGGACAACAACTACTTCTCCCAAATTATGGCCGGTACCAACCTGGCCCTGGTTGCTCGCGGTCTAGGAGAATTCTCGACGGCCGATCAGTACAACCGGAGCAGTTTGGCGCTGGCCCGCGAAATTGGCAATCAGCGCTGGATCTCGGTTAATTTAATCGCCTTCGCCGACAACAGCCTGGCTCAAAAGCGGTGGCGGACGGCTGAGCGGTACGCTCGTGAGGCTTTGGCGATCACCCATGCGATTGATAGTGAACAGGATACCCTCGCCGCTCTTTCAACCCTGGCCCAGGCGTGGGCTTACCAGGGCCATGTTCAGGAAGCTGTGGGTATCCTGTTATTTGTTCAGCAGCAGCCGGCCACCGTCAAACAGGATCTGGAAAAAAACAGCCGGGTTCTCGATGAACTGCAGGCTGAGCTGTCTGAAAATGCGCGGGAGATGTGGTTCGAGGGGAAATCACTGAGTGAAATTGTAGAGTGGATTGAAGGAAGCAAGGTGAAGTCGTCAATTGAGTAATTTACCGCGGAGCCCCCAGGCCGACCGCCTTGAGCTGGTTTTGATGCTGTTTGGAGAGATTGCGAAACATGACGACCGTTTGCCGGCGATTTTTTCCGGCTGCGGAGCACATTTCCATTACCGCCTGGGGAATATTATGCCGATCCGGATATGGCAGACCCTGCATCACGCGCGTGGCGCAAAAGAGGGCGAACATGCCAGATACTGAGAGAGTAGAAATATGACCACAGTCGATAATCAACTGTTCGGCACTCTGCAGATGAGCCAAGGTGGTCGATAGGACAATCGAGTCGTGGGCGGTGTGATCGATAGTGCCCTTCAGCCACAGGATCGGCCGCGGGGTGTTAACCTCAGACAGCTTCACCTGGGCGGGTAGGCGATCAACCGTGGGATCGGCGGCGCTAACGAGGCTATTTCTCCAACGGGTGGTTAACAAATCTTCCAAATTTGTCGTTTCTAACTGTTGGATCATGATAAGTTCCGAAAATAAATATTGGTTAATCATCTTTTCACAACTCAGGTCTTGATTGTCCAGGTTAAGACCGCTGATTCCTTTTCACAATCAAGAATTCCTTCACAAGGATTGACAACTTTTGTGGCCGCCGCTGTATGATCGGCAGCGTTTATTTTATTTTCCGCTGCACGGCGTGATCCGGTCAGCTGAAAAAATGCGGCGCGTACGCTATTTAGAAAGATCGTTAAGGGGTTCATGGTAGTTATTAGGGTATTGGTATATTAGTTAATGGTTTATTGGTGTATTGGCTTTTCACTAAATAATCTGGCTCATAAACCAGTAAACAAATAAACCAATAAATCAGTAAATTTCCGATCTTGAAAGTGATACATTCACCTTAACGAGCAGCCATTATCTGTTCATTATTGCCGAAGAGGGCGCTCGGCACATCCGGCGGAAGTTTGATTTAAACAGTATCGTTTGTGATCTAAAATCCCTGACAAAAGTTAGGGATAAAATTTAATGCTGGGGTCAGATGACAGCTGAACCCACGATGACATTAATCACCCTTATTTGTGCCATTCTTCACTATTTCCGGCGGCTGTTCTCAGCGATACTTAAAGTAGCCATAACTCCGGCCTCCTCGACTTGGCATAAATCAGAAATTGGGAGAGTCACCCCACGATCTGAGCAAACAAGCATAATGGAGCACTCCTACAGGACTTATAAACAGGTTATTGGATCATTCTAAAAGAGATGAGTGGTCCATTTCAGGAGGCTCTCATGGAGTGGCAACCGATTTTAAAAGATACGGCGATGTTTGTTGGCGATTTATTGCCCAACATCATCGATTATGAAGCTAAAAGGGCTTCATTTTTCTGGGATGAAATTGCCCAGGAATTGGATGGATTACCTCATCATGCCGGCTTAAATATCGCGCATGAAGCGGTTGACCGGCATGCTAACAGCGCTCATGGCGGACGAGTGGCTATGCGCTGGCTCGGCCGTGATGGGAGTACGCGGGAGTTTACTTACCAGGATTTAAAGGCCCAGACCAACCGGGTGGCCAACGTTTTACGACGCCTGGGAATCAATCGCGAAGATACCGTTTTCGCCCTTTCGGGCCGGATTCCAGAGCTGTATTTCATGGCTTTGGGAACCTGGAAAAACACGAGTATTTTCTGCCCGTTATTCTCCGCTTTTGGGCCTGAACCGATCTTACAGCGCATGAAACGCGGTCAAGCCCGCGTCTTGTTTACGACGGAACGCCTGTTCCGCAAAAAAGTGGCCCCGTTCCGGGATCAAATGCCCCATCTGGAGCACGTGATTCTGGCCGACGGCCGTGAACACGCCCCCGACAACGTGTGGTCGATGTCTTTGTTAATGGCCGATGCCTCACCAGAGTTTGAAATTCCACCAACGCATCCGGAAGACAAAGCGATCATCCATTTCACCAGCGGCACAACCGGTATGCCCAAGGGCGCCGTACACGTGCATCAGGCGATCTATCACCATTACATGACCAGCAAATATGCATTAGATATTCATCCGGAAGATGTATTCTGGTGTACGGCCGATCCTGGCTGGGTGACCGGAACCTCTTACGGCATTATCGCCCCCCTGTTACACGGCGTCACCAACATCATTGATGAGGCGGAATTTGACGCTGAGCGCTGGTATCGTATTTTGGCGGAACAAAAGGTGACCGTATGGTACACCGCGCCCACGGCGGTTCGTCGCCTCATGCGGCTCGATTTAGAGCCCAGACAAATGTTTGATCTCAGTCATCTACGCTTTGTAGCCAGCGTCGGTGAACCGTTAAATCCAGAAGCGGTTGTGTGGGGCGAAGAGAAGTTGGGTTTGCCCATTCACGATAACTGGTGGCAGACCGAAACCGGCGGCATTATGATCGCCAATCTGGCCGCATGTGAAATTCGGCCGGGGTCGATGGGGCGGCCGTTGCCGGGAGTTGAAGCCGCTATTGTGCGCCGGACCGGCGACAATACCTTAGAAATTATCGAAAAACCGGGTGTGGATGGCGAGCTGGCCCTGAAGCCGGGCTGGCCATCGATGTTCCGCACCTACCTGCACGAAGAGGCCCGCTATAACAAATGTTTTGTTGACGATTGGTACTTAAGCGGTGACCTGGCTATGAAAGATGAGGACGGCTACTTCTGGTTTGTCGGCCGGGCGGATGACATTATCAAAACCGCCGGTCACATGGTTGGTCCGTTTGAAGTCGAAAGCGCCCTCATGGAGCATCCGGCCGTGGCTGAGGTGGGCGTCATTGGCGTACCCGAACCAACGATCGGGGAGCTCGTGAAGGCATTTGTAGCCCTCAAACCGGGCAATGAACCAACCAAAGCCCTGCGGCGTGAGCTTCTCGGCTTTGGCCGCAAACGGCTGGGTTCGGCCGTGGCTCCCAAAGAAATCGTCTTTAAAGAGAATCTTCCTAAAACTCGCAGCGGCAAGATCATGCGTCGCTTGCTCAAAGCCCGTGAACTTGGCCTGCCGGAGGGGGATACCTCAACTCTGGAGGAAAACTAATGAGTGCAATTCCAGTTGAAGCAGAAAAGAAAGTAACACAACCCTCTGACGTTGTTCTGGATCGCGCCGAAGCCCTAGATTTGCTCTATCAAATGATTTTGATTCGTCGCTTTGAAGAGAAATGCGCTGAACTGTACAGCGCTCAAAAGATTCGGGGCTTTTTGCATCTGTACATCGGTGAAGAGGCGGTGGCCGTGGGCATCATGAAGATGCTGCGGCCGGAAGATGCTGTTGTGGCCACCTATCGCGAGCACGGTCAAGCGCTGGCTCGCGGGGTGCCGATCGGCCCAGTAATGGCGGAAATGTACGGCAAACAGGAAGGATGCAGCCGCGGCCGCGGCGGGTCGATGCACATCTTTCATAAAGAAACCCGCTTTTACGGCGGGAACGCCATCGTGGGCGGTGGTCTGCCCCTGGCGGTTGGTTTTGGATTGGCTGATCAAATGCGATTTGACCCCCACGTGACCGCCTGCTTCTTTGGTGATGGGGCGGTCGCTGAAGGGGAATTTCACGAATCAATGAACCTGGCTGTTTTATGGAACTTGCCGGTTTTGTTTATTTGTGAAAACAACCTCTACGGCATGGGCACCGCGCTCGAATATGCCGAATCGGAAACCGATCTGGCGGCCAAGGCGGCCAGCTACCGCATGGAAGCCGAGTCGGTTGACGGCATGGATATTCTGGCCGTGCTAAAAGCGGCCAAACGCGGGGTCGAGTGGATTCGCAATGGGAACGGCCCGTACTTCATAGAAGCATGCACCTATCGTTTTCGCGCTCATTCGATGTTTGATGCCGAACTGTATCGGGAGAAAACCGAAGTGGAGACGTGGAAAGCACAGGATCCCATCGAGCGCTTCAGCGAGATGTTGCGTGAAGAAGGGATGATGAATGATGCCGATTTGGCCGCCATTGAAGAGCGTGTGGCTCGCGAAGTGGCTGAGTCGGTGGAATTTGCCGAAGCGGGTACCTGGGAGCCGATTGAAGATCTGACTCGATTTGTCTACTCAGAGCCGGATCCAAATAGGAGGGTATGATGACGGTTAACAACGTAATGACAGTTGAAAAACCCGCTGATCAAGCCGTTGAAATGCGAACCCTGACCTATCGGGAAGCGGTTCGGGAAGCGATTCGCGAGGCGATGAAGCGGGATGAGCGAGTCTTTTTGATGGGGGAGGATGTCGGTCACTACGGCGGCTGTTTCGCCGTGAGTATGGGGCTGCTCGAAGAATTTGGGCCGGCCCGCATTCGCGATACCCCTCTGTCTGAATCGGTCTTTACCGGTGCCGGCATCGGGGCTGCTCTGGGCGGTATGCTGCCCATCGTCGAAATTATGACCGTGAACTTCAGCCTGCTGGCGGCCGACCAAATTATCAATACGGCGGCCACGCTGCTGCACATGTCCGGCGGGCTCTTTAACGTGCCTGTGGTGATTCGCATGGCGACCGGCGGCGGCAAACAGCTCGCTGCGCAGCACTCGCACGCGCTTGAAGGATGGTATGCGCACATTCCGGGCATCAAGGTTGTGGTGCCGGCCACGCTCGAAGATGCCAGAGGGATGCTCTGGCCGGCCTTGATGGATCCCGATCCGGTCTTGATTTTTGAATATTCGACCCTGTACAACATGAAAGGGGAGCTGCCGGTGGAGCCGGTCGCGGTCGATATTGACAAGGCGGTCGTGCGCCGGCCGGGTCAAGATGTTTCTATTTTGACCTACGGGGCCTGCCTCTTTAAGGCGCTGAAGGCGGCTGAAGAGCTGGCCGAAGACGGGATCGATGCCGAAGTGGTTGACCTGCGCGTGCTGCGGCCGCTTGATGACGAAACAATCATGCGCTCGCTGAGAAAAACTCATCGCGCCGTCATTGTTGACGAGGGATGGCGCTCTGGCGGTATTTCGGCTGAAATTGCCACGCGGATTATGGAGCAAGGCTTTTATGAGCTGGACGCTCCGGTGGCCCGCGTTTGTGGTGTAGAAGTGCCGATGCCATACGCCAAACACTTAGAAGATGAAGCGCTGCCACAGCCGCATGAAATTGTGGCCGCGGTCCGTGAGACGCTGGGATAGCGGTTCGAGCGAGACATCAAAGGTTTGCGTGACCAAGACTACAAAAGTCTGCCAGACTTTTGTAGTCTGGTTAGCCCCTTTTTGTGTCTCTTAAGACCGGAGGAACCGTATGAACGAATTCAAAATGCCCAGCCTGGGCGCGGACATGGAATCGGGGACCGTTTACAACTGGATGGTCAAACCCGGTGATGCGGTCAAGCGCGGCGATATCGTAGCCGAAGTGGAAACGGCCAAAGGGGTGATCGAGATCGAAGTTTTTGAAGATGGCATCGTCCACAAAATTTTGGTCGAAGAAGGATCTGACGTCCCGGTGGGGACGGTTTTGGCCCTGATTCAGACTGAAGAGGACGAGGCAGAAGCCATTGCCGAAGAGGTTGTTGAGCCGGTGATGGCGGTGGCCGAAGCTGCGGCCGAGCACCATCCGATGGACCACCGGCCGCTGGTTTCCGCACAAAAAACAAACGGTGTGGCCCCTAAGGCCGGTGAGCGGCTGCGCGTTTCACCCCGCGCACGTAAGCGGGCGGCCGATTTGGGCGTGGATTTAACCCTGGTCACCGGCACCGGTCGGGGCGGGGCGATTACCGCTGATGACGTCGAGCAATTTATGGCCCGGCAAAAGGCGGAGACGCCGCGCATCACCCCGCTGGCTCGCCGTCTGGCGGCCGATCTGGGAGTGGACATCCACAAGATTCAGGGCACCGGCCCACAGGGCGCCATTTGCAAGGCCGACATTGAAAAAGCGGCCGATCGACCGAAAGATGTGGCCGAACCGCCAAAAGCTGAAGTCAAGAAGGCGGCCGAACCACCAAAAGCGGTCAAAAAAGAAAAACCGCGCGTGGGTTCACCAGATATGATGCGCCAGGCAATTGCTTTGGCGATGGCTCGAGCCAATCGGGATATTCCCCATTATTATCTGGAAACGCAGATCAATATGCAGGCGGCCATGGCCTGGCTGGAAGCTGAAAATATGCGGCGCTCGTTGAGAGAGCGACTGCTGCCAGCGGTCATCTTGATTAAAGCGGTGGCCAAAGCGCTCAGCGAAGTGCCGGAGCTGAACGGCTTCTGGCGTGAAGACAGCCTGGAGTTACAGGAAAGCATTCACATCGGCTTTGCCATCGCCCTGCGGCAGGGTGGCCTGGTTACTCCGGCCATTCACAATGCTGACTTACTGACCGTTGATGAAATTATGGAAAAGCTGCGCGATTTAATCGTGCGCACGCGGGCTGGCCGTCTACGTGGCTCGGAACTCACCGATGCGACGGTCACCCTGACCAGTTTGGGGGATCTAGGAGTCGAAAAAGTTTACGGCGTGATCTATCCCCCGCAAATCGCTCTGGTTGGTCTGGGGAAGATCATGGAGAGACCGTGGGCGGAAAACGGCATGCTCGGCGTTCGGCCGATGATGTCCGCTACCGTGGCCGGCGACCATCGAGCTTCTGATGGCCTGGTTGGGGCGCGATTCCTTGAAGCACTTAACCGCCATTTGCAGGAGGTAGACAAATTATGATAGGCAAACAGATTTTTAATCGCGATGAACTTAAGCGCCTGATTTTTGAACTGCTGGCCGATATTGCGCCCGAGGCTGATTTCGACACGCTTGGTTTAGATGAAGATATTCGACTCGATCTCGATATCGATTCGTTTGACTTCCTGAACTTTTTGATTGGACTCAATGAAGCAACCGGTGTGGATATCCCGGAGGCCGATTATGGGCAGCTGGTGACCACCAACGACATTTGTGACTATATTTTGGCACGTATGCCGTGAGAAGTTAAAAGTATAAAGTTTAAAGATTAAAGTAGTGGGTCTTTTTGCTTTAAGCTTTGAGCTTTGAGTCGCCAGGTATTTTTAATGATAGAGAGTGGGTATTTTGCTCACTCTCTTTTTATTGTGACCTTGCATCTGTTCTAAGTACACCGCTACAAAAATATTCTTAACTTCTTATTTTACATACGCCTCTTTGCCGCAGCCGAATAAATTTGACCGCTACGGAAACCGAAACGCGATAAATCGCGTTAAAAACTATCCGGTTTCGGTCTCCATGGGCGGTCTTCACGCAACTCGCGTTCCCACGTCGAAGGATCAATTATCGAGTGGGAAGCGAGAAGAGAAATTTGCTTGAGGATAGAGGCCATCTCTGGCCCAGCATTTATTTTTCTCTCTTTGACCTGCGTTTCACCGAGAATCGTAACGTAGACATCCACCTGTTTTCGACCCTCAAGTTGCTGAGGTTTTGAGTCTTGCCATTCAAGTTGGTTTCCACGTAAGCGTGCTTTATAGGTTAATAACATCTTCTTACACTTTTTAATCTGATTATGATCAAGGAAAATATGATTACATGTTATACGGGATGAATCATGATTTGTATATGGTGCTTTGATGCAACTTCTTTCGATATGTAATGGTAATTATTATAAATCCACAAATAAAAAGGAATAAAAATGCTTTCCAGCATTGCAAATCGAAGCATATGGCGCCGGGTCATATTTTTTTTATTAATCATCTTATTCGGCTGTATAGCCATTCGGGCTGTCTTCTCAGCGACCACCCGTCTCGCCACGGCCGATCTGACGTTTCATACCCTCGTTCATGAGGAAATAACCCGCACCTTTGCAGTTTACGTGCCGGACAATGTGGGGCCTGAACCCCGGCCGCTGGTGTTCTTGCTGCACGGCGGTGGCGGCAGCATTAACGCCAGCTGGACTTTTGAAGATGGCCAGCTGTGGCGCGCGTTGGCCGACCGTGAAGGGATTATCCTGATTTTGCCGGAGGGGATTCAGGATCCAGGCAAACCAAATGCCCATCACTGGAACGACTGCCGCACCGATATCATCCATCCTGATGTGGCCACGACGGCCGATGATGTCGGCTTTATTCTTGAAGTGCTCGATTGGGCCAAAGATGAGCTGGCCGTCGACAGACGGCGAGTTTACGCCACCGGAGCCTCCAACGGGGGGATGATGACCTTTCGCCTGTTGAGCGAGGCCCCCGCGGCTTTTGCAGCCGGAGCACCGGTCATTGCCAATATGCCGGAGCCATCGGAGTGCCAGCCGCCGGCCGTGCCGCTGCCGGTTATGATCATCAACGGCACAGATGATCCGCTGGTGCCGTATGGAGGCGGCTGCGTAGCCGGGTCATCGTGTGAAAGGGGAGCGGTGATGTCCACGGCCGAGACCGTTGATTTGTGGGTGGCCTTAAACGGAATCACGGAAGATCCCCTCACGACCGCTTTGCCTGATATCGTGCCCGATGATCAATCCACCGTTGAGGTGATTCAGTATCTCGATCCGGCTGATTCCCGTAGAGAGGTGCTTCTTTATCGCGTCGACGGGGGAGGGCACACAGTCCCCGGACCTGCACAGCAATCCGCTCTTGTGACCTTGATTGTGGGTGAGAAAAACAGGGATATCGACGCCCGCGAGGAAATCTGGGCGTTTTTTAGCCGTCACGCCCGGCCGGAGCT
>JAAUYD010221557.1_pt1 | contig 12683 bp, 11 predicted proteins | sample 7278101 | NCBI WGS metagenome assembly JAAUYD01 (sample SAMN14350128, study PRJNA611818) | marine sediment metagenome | isolation source: surface marine sediment (0.6m) | place: French Polynesia: Moorea | collected 2018-08 | reverse complement strand
TCCTTTCTACCACTCCCTCAATTGCAGAAACATCTGAAAAAAAGGCGCTTCAAGCGGCCGAAAACTGGCTCATCCTTGTAGATCAAGGAAAGTATGAAGAGAGCTGGCGGCAGGCAAGCACGCTGTTTCGCAGAAGCGTCACCATGGAACAGTGGAAGCAGGCAGTTACAGGTGCTCGAGAGATGTTGGGAGAGGTTAAAAAACGCGCATTGTCCAGAGCGGAAAAGCATACCTCACTGCCAGGCGTACCTGACGGTCAGTATGTTGTTATCTTTTTCAATTCCAGCTTCGACAAGAAAAAGCAGGGCATTGAGACCATAACACCAATGCTGGACAAGGACGGTACCTGGCGGGTCTCGGGTTACTATGTCAAGTAATGAGAACATTTGCCAGAGCTTGATAATTCTGGATAAAACCTGTCTGCTGAATAGATGGAGAAAAATTGTGAGAGGAGAAAGTATGTTCAGTAAATCGTGGAATTTGATCGTGACCGCATTAATTTGCGCCGTCTTATGCTCAAGCTCTGCCTGGGCATCACAGCCCCAGAAGGAAAAAGAAGATAAAACGGCCATCGTGATTGCCAGTTTCGGAACCACGGTACCGCGTGCAGTTGTAGCCATAACCAACATCACAGAAAGAGTGAAAAAGGCTTTTCCCGAGACCGAGGTGCGGATCACCTTTACGTCAAATATCATTCGCAAGATTTGGCGTGAGCGGCAGGCAGAACCAAAAAAATGGCTCGATATGGGGATTCCCCGGGAAATTCTCTATGTGAAGAATATCATTTCTACCCTGGGTGATCTCCGTGAGGAGGGCTATAATAATATTATCGTACAGCCCACGCACATGTTCTATATGGAACAATCCCATGATCTTAATGCGTATGTGCGAGCAATTGGATCTATTCGTACCATGAAGGATCGCTGGCGGCCATTCAACAAGGTGGTCATGGGAAGGCCTGCATTGGGAATGCCTGGTGACAAATACGAATACCATGAGGATGTGGCTACCGCCGTTGCTACCTTGGCCGCCCATGCCAAACAGGCAGAGGAAAGTGGTGCCATGCTTGTCTACATGGGCCACGGTAATGAATATTGGTCAACAGGCATATATGATGAAACCCAGAAGAAAATGAAAGAAGTCTATCCCAACGTGGAAACCTTTATCGGTGTCGTTGAGGGTTCACCTCCGCTGGACGATCTCCTCGAGGACATGGCCAGAAGCACCTCGAAAAAAATCATTCTGCGACCTTTCATGATAGTGGCTGGTGACCATGCCGTAAACGATATGGCAGGAGAGGAGGAAGACTCGTGGAAATCAGTTCTTACTGCACAGGGGTACCAAGTGGATGCCATTTTAGAAGGACTGGGTTCAAATAATGAATTTGCCGATATTTTTGTGGAGCATATCAAAGATACAGCCAAAGACCATCATATCCAACTCCGTTAAGCTACCACTTTTGCCAAGGGGTCTGCTCATGTGATGCAGGCCCTTCTTGACGCATCCAACTATTTCTGTTAACAAGTGAGCAATAGTTGCCAGATGCAAACGTAAGCTTAATAGGGAATCCTGTGCAACTCAGGAACGGACCCGCCGCTGTAACCGGGGATGAACGCCGCAATAATGTCACTGTCTGCAGAGCAGATGGGAAGGCGCGGTAAGTAGAGTGATCCGGGAGTCAGAAGACCTGTCTGGTAAATACGCCTTGTCACCCTGGAACGGTGCAGGGCATATCATTTCGTGGATAAAAAAGGGTAATCCCGGAACGTTGATAGAACGTCCGGGATTTTTTTATGGATTATTCGTTTTTTGCTGAGATCTGGTCGCAACTTCTCTGGCCATTGCTGCGCATCCTCTTCTTTGTCACCATCGGGTTGATAATTGCCAACCTCATTGAAACGCTGAAGTGGACGGATCGCCTTGCAGCATTGGCGCGTCCACTGGTGCGGCTAGGTAATCTTTCGGCAATAACCGGAGCAAGCTTTTCTGTAGCTTTTGTCTCTGGTGTGTCAGCTAATACAATGCTTGCTGAGGCTCTGGATAAAGGACAACTGGAAAAAAAAGAGATGATTCTGGCCAATCTGTTTAATTCTCTGCCACGTTATTTCCTGCATTTGCCTACAGTCTTTTTTCTGACCGTTCCCCTGATTAAAGGAGCGGCCATAATCTACGTGGGGATAACATTTTGTGCCGCGTTGCTCCAAACACTTACCATCGTTGTTTTCAGCAGAATTCTACTCCCCAAACCCGAGCAGAAAGTTGACATTCCACAGAAGGAATCGAAGAAAACCACATTTCGAGCGGCTCTGGAACAAAGCCTAAAGCGCATCCGTAAGAGAATGAAAAGAATCGTTATGTTCATGGTTCCGGTCTATGTCCTCTTCTTTTTTCTCGGGCGAGCAGGTGCGTTTGATAAACTCGAAGAGATTTTTGCATCAGCCTGGTTTCTCAGCTGGCTGCACCCGCAAAGTTTAGGTATTGTCATACTTCATGTGACAGCCGAATTCTCCGCCGGGCTGGCTGCCGCTTCAGTATTGCTCGCTGATAACAGCCTAGGAATTCGTGAGGTTGTCCTGGCATTGCTGGCCGGCAACATTCTGGCTGCACCCATCCGCGCTGTACGTCACCAACTACCCTATTATATGGGTATCTTTCCTCCCAGGTTATCGATGGAACTAGTGGTGATGAGCCAGTCTGTCCGGGCAGTGTGTGTGGTATTGATCGGTATTTGCTACTATACCGTTACCCTGGGATGAGCAGATAATGAAGATATCTTATCTTACAGATTTTTTATGCCGAAATCTCCCCCATCCGGGACCATTGCGGTTAATAATCATACTTCTTGCAGTTGCTCTGTGCTCCTCTGCAACAACTGTCATAACAAGTCAAGCAACAGAGGCGAGGAAGTATAAACGGATAATCTCACTGTACTCTGCCCATACCGAAAATCTGGCGAGTATGGGGGCAGCCAAGCAGATTATCGGTATATCTCTTTCGGACAATTTTCCACCAGCAATACTCGATAAAAAAAGGTATTCCTATCGCGAAGATCCAGAGCGCTTTATTGCTGCCGAGCCTGATCTTATACTCATTCGACCAATGATTGAACGGGCTTATCCGCAGCTGATCGCCAAACTCAGAGAGGCAGGTATAACGGTGATCTCATTGCAACCCACCAATGGTGACGGTATTTTTCAGTACTGGCGGGAGCTTGGTAGACTCTGCGGTCGCACCGACCAGGCCCAGAAAATGATTACAAATTTCACTGGCGAACTGGCTGAAATCCAATCAAAAGTTTCCTTGATTCCATTAGCTGAACGCCCCCGTGTCTACTTTGAGTCGATGCATCGCAAGATGAAAACCTTTGCCCCATCCTCCATTGCACTCTTTGTTCTGGAACAGGCAGGTGGCCGCAACATTGCCACTGATGCAAAACAAATCCGCAATACCAATATAGCTGCCTATTCGAAAGAAAGAATCCTTGCCCATGCCAGTGAAATAGATGTGTACGTGGCTCAACGCGGCCGCATGAACCCAATTGGTATTGAGGAGATTCGTAACGAAACCGGATTCAATGCAATCAAGGCAATACGTCAAAATAGAATTATCATGATTGAGGAATATCTCGTCTCCAGGCCCACCATGCGTCTACTCGAAGGAATCAGAAAACTCCATGCCGGCCTTTATCCCAGTGAAGTATATGCCAGCGGAGGCCGTCAATGACGAGAGCTCTGCTTATCGCCGGAACCCATAGCGGTTCAGGCAAGACCACAATTACACTTGGGCTGATGGCCGCCTTGAAGAAACTGGGATATGCAGTTATGCCTTTCAAATGCGGACCGGACTTCATTGATCCGAGCCTGCACACCCTGGTCACCGGCCAGGTTTCTCGAAACCTGGATTTGTGGATGGCCGGAGCGGAGTTTTCCCACCAGTGTTTTACTGTAAACTCTGCTCATGCGGATATTGCTGTAATTGAAGGTGTCATGGGTATGTTTGATGGTGGTGAATCCTCCAGTGCCGCTCTGGCAGCAGCCCTAAAAGTGCCAATCATCCTGGTATTGGATGCGCGTTCTGCCGCCGAAAGTGTAGCAGCTGTGCTCAAGGGGTTTGAGACACTCCAACCCGAATGCGCACCCAAGGGTGTAATAATCAACATGATAGGCTCGGATAGACACTTTGAGCTGGTGAAAAACGCTATTGAACAACACTGCAGCTCAGAAATTCTCGGCTATATTCCGCGCAACCTTGAATTCAAAGTACCGAGCAGACATCTGGGCCTGCATATGGGTGAGGAACAACCACTCAGTGAGCAAAGTATCAGTTTATTGGCTGAGACTCTCATCACCCATATCAATATTGACAAAATGTTAGCGCTTGCCGAGGGTAAGACCCAGCAACCACAGACCTCGCTGACTAATCGGCATGAACCCTCCATTCGTCTTGGTGTGGCCCGAGATAAAGCATTTTGCTTTTATTATCAGGACAATCTCGAAATCTTCGAGCGAGCTGGTGCTGAAATCTGTTATTTCAGTCCCTTGCACGATAAGCACTTGCCGGACCAGCTGGATGGTATTTACCTCGGCGGTGGATATCCCGAACTCTACGGAGAGCAGTTGAGCTGCAACTTGACCATGCTGCAAGAGATACATGACTGGGCAGAAGACAGTCGACCGATCTATGCAGAGTGCGGTGGATTCATGTACCTTACCCAAGGTATTACCGATCTGAATAACAGATTTCATTCCTTAGCTGGCGTCTTTCCAACCAAGGCTGTTATGCAGAACAGGCGCGCAAGCCTGGGGTATAGGGAACTCAATACCAACAGGGAGAGCTTTTTCGGGCCCAGTAACACGGTTTTGCGCGGTCATGAGTTTCATTATTCACGGATTGCACCAATGGACAGTGGTGTTGAACGGATTTATGATGTAAATAGTGGTCCTTCTGAAGGATATCGCTACAAAAATAGTGTTGGTGGCTACATGCATCTGCACTTCGGTTATAACACAAAAGCGGCACACAACTTTATCGACTTTTGCAAGGGATAGACATGTCAGTCACTCTACAACAGATTGGACCTGAGGAGATAGAAGCAGAAAGCTTTCGCATAATTGAGCAGGAAATTGGCACTCATGATTTCGATGAGAAAACCTTCAAGGTGCTGAGACGGGTCATCCACGCTACCGGTGATTTCAGTTTTACCGATAATCTGCGATTTAGTGCAGATGCGATTGCCACTGCTCTAGCAGCTCTTAGACAGGGGAAAAATATTCTCACCGACGTGAATATGGTGGCAACTGGAATTAGCAAACCACTCCTGCAACAATGGGGAAATGAGGTGATCTGTAAAATTGCAGAGGTTGAGGTGGCCAATCAAGCCAAGTCCTCAGTGAAAACAAGGGCAGAAGTGGCAATTGAATTAGGGATGCAGAATAACATTGGGATTGTGGCAATCGGCAATGCCCCTACCGCCCTTTTGAAAATACTGGAAATCTGTAAAACCCAAAAAAGACAAAATCTACCCTTGATAGTCGGTGTGCCTGTCGGGTTCGTCAATGCTGCTGAATCAAAAGAGTTATTAAACCAGACAGATCTACCTTTTATCACCAGTCTGGGAAGAAAAGGCGGCAGCCCCGTGGCTGCTGCTATTGTCAATGCACTTATACGGCTCGCTGGAGAGTGATGGCAAAAAGATTACGCTATGGATATACCACCGGCGCCTGTGCCGCAGCCGCAGCAAAGGCTGCAGCTCACCTGGCTAAAGAAGGGAAAGCACCTACTTGGGTAAAACTCACCTTCCCCGATGGCAGTCTACATGGCTTTACTGTCCATCGGGCCGAGAGGATTGTTAATGGTGCCATGGCCAGCATCATCAAAGATGCAGGTGACGACCCGGATGTAACCAACGGTGCCGAAATCTGTGCAACCGTAATTTTTAGCCCAGATGGACCAGCACTGGCAGATCCTATAATCCATGAAAACATTGAACTCCATGCCGGCGAAGGAATTGGTCAGGTGACCAAACCGGGGCTGGCTGTTGAGGTAGGTGAGCCAGCAATCAACCCAGTGCCCAGACAAATGATTTTTCAGGCAGTCCAGGAGGTTGAAAAAACGGAAAAGATACAGGTTATCATCTCCATCCCGGAAGGTGAAAAGCTTGCAGAAAAAACCCTTAACCACCGCTTGGGCATAGTTGGCGGACTTTCACTTCTCGGAACAACAGGAATCGTTAGGCCTGTTTCAGCAGATGCCTGGAAGGCAACAATAGCAGCCTCAATGAGTGTGGCCAGGGAGGCTGGATTAGACGATATCGTCATATCCACAGGAAGAACTTCGGAAAAGGGCGTGCAATCATTACTTAAGCTTCCCATTGAAGCCTATGCAATGATGGGAGATTATCTCCACTTCTCCTTATGCAAAGCAGCGGATATGGACTTTTCAAGGATTCATCTTGCTGGAATGTGGGCCAAAATAATGAAAGCTGCCATGCAGATTCCTCAGACCCATGTACGCCATGGTGCTCTGGAAATGCGGGATGCAGCAGCCATGTTGAAACAATGCGGAGCAACAACCTCTCCTTTACTGGATAAGCTGAAAAATTCCAACACTGCTAGAGAGATGTATGGCCACCTGCTGGAGGCCCAGCGTCACGATATTATCAAAACGGTGTGTCTAAGGGCCCGAGAATATGGGCATCAGGTGGCTCAAAAGGAAGTTCAGGTATATCTGATAGATGCCAAGGCCAAGGTAGTGGAACATGTCTGAAATTATCGTACTCGGCATATCCGGATCAGGAATCCAGGCTCATCAGCAAAAGATCCTGGAAGAATGTCGGCTTGTTGTCTGCGGGGATCGTCTTGCCCGGCAGATTGACAACAACCGCAATACAGTTTTTCCCATCACTCCCCTAGCCGAGGCAATAGCTGCAATCGAAAATCATAGATCTCAAGGCAATGTTGCAGTCCTTGCCAGCGGCGACCCTCTTTTCTATGGTGTCGGCAAAAGGCTGCTGCATCATTTTGGCAAGGACAAGATAACGCTTATTCCGGCTCTTTCGTCAATGCAGGAGGCTTTTGCCCGATTTAAAATACCCTGGGATGACGCAACCATTGTGTCCTTGCACGGTAGAACGGAAAAACACCTGCCTGGCCTGTTGTTGAGAACTCCAAAAACCTTTGTTTTTACAGACAAAAAAAACACTCCACCGGCCATTGCCCAAGCGCTTATCAGCTACTTAGAGTTGATCGGTGAAGAAACCGGCAGACAGCAATGTCGTGTGCATGTGGCAGAAAATTTGGGTTTGCCCGATGAAAAAATAACCACTGCCTCTCTGAAGGAAGTTGCGGCCATGGAGTTTGACCCGCTGAATGTTCTACTCCTGGATTTCCCCAGCAAAAAGCGAAATTCCAATTTCGGCCTCATAGAGAGTGAGCTGGCGCATAGCCGAGGGTTGATCACCAAAAACGAAATACGAGCTGCAACCTTGCACCGTCTACGCCTGCCTTGCACAGGAGTGTTCTGGGATATTGGTGGTGGTAGCGGTTCGGTGTCCATCGAAGCGGCATCGCTTAACCCTTTGCTCACAATCTATACCGTGGAAAAGAAGATTGAGGAACTTACCAATATTAAGAAAAACATACGCAGATACAACTGCTATAATGTCGTTCCCATTGCTGGAATGGCAATGCAAAAACTCAAGGAACTTCCGGACCCGGATGCGGTTTTTATTGGTGGCAGCGGGGGGGAGCTGGAAGAAATAATAACTGCTGTCGCCCCACGACTCGCTAAAGATGGCAGAATTGTCGTTAATGGAGTAACAGCCAAGACCATAGAACAGGCCCCGCAGCTGCTGCTGCAAGCTGGTCTGCAGGTGGAAACAAGTACATTATCATTGCAGAGATCTGGCCCTGAGGGGTCGGTGAGCTATAATCCTATAACTATTATGGTGGGAAAAAAATGAAGGGAAACTTTTATGTCGTCGGGGTAGGCCCTGGCGACCCTGAACTGATGACCCTCAAGGCGGTACGTGTACTCAAACAGAGTCCTGTTTGGCTTGCTCCAGCTGCACGTGAGAATGGCACAAGTACAGCCTTAACTATTGCATCTGGAGTAATCAACGGTGAAGAAAAGGAGATTCTAACCCATCACTTTCCCATGAAAAAGGTTCATGCCGGAAAACCCGCTGACCCTGAAGTGGAGAAAGCCTGGCAAGAGGCGGCACAGATCATCGCCGGACATTTGGCAAATGGAACGGACGTAGCTTTTCCCACCCTAGGTGATCCGGCTATTTATAGCACAGCCTTCTATGTATTTGAAAAGCTCATAGAAAAAGTTGATGACATGGCCGTTGAAATTATTCCAGGAGTTTCGGCTATCGGCGCCACCTCGGCTGCTGCGGCAGTACCGCTCTGTTTGGGCAATGAAAGAATGGTTGTTGTTCCTGCAACCTTTGAAGACATCAAACTCAAGGAAATTCTCAGCACATTCGACTGTATTGTCCTGATGAAAGTTCACAGTGTTTTTGAGCGACTGGTTGGACTTTTAGAAGAGTTGAACTTGCTTGACAAAGCGGTACTGGTAGAACGGAGCAGTCTCAAGAATCAACGCATAAGGCACGATCTCAAGGCTGCTGCAAAGGAAAAACTCCATTATTTCTCGACCATGATAGTGAGGAAATGATGCAAAACTCCATCTATTTTGTAGGAGCCGGACCTGGTGATCCCGAATTGATCACGGTCAAGGGTCGGCGTTTGCTGCAAGAAGCTGATGTTATAGTCTATACTGGCAGTTTAGTACCAGCGGCACTGTTGGAAGGCCTTGAGGGAGAAATCCATAATTCGGCAGGACTCAATCTCGAAGAAGTTCTTCATATTCTCACATCATCCTGGAAAGAAGGCAAGCGGGTCGTTCGCCTACATACGGGTGACCCGGCTATCTATGGTGCAATTAACGAACAGATATCAGCTTTACACGATGATGACATCCCCTGTATCGTTATTCCCGGAGTGAGTTCGGCAACCGCCACTGCCGCAGCCCTTTGCACTGAACTCACTCTGCCCGATGTTTCTCAAACAGTCATTATTACCAGACGAGCCGGGAGAACTCCGGTCCCCGAAAAAGAAACTCTTGATCTGCTGGCTTCGCACCAGGCGACCATGCTCATTCTCCTTAGCATTGGCATGATCGATGAAGTCGTTGAAGATCTCCTCTCCGGCGGATATGCTCCGGATACCCCTGTCGCCGTGGTAGAAAAGGTGAGCTGGCCTGAGGAGCGGCAACTGCGGGGCACTCTACAAGATATCGCGGCAAAGGTCAGAAAAGCCGATATTCGTAAAACCGCTATTATTGCAGTCGGAGATGTCCTGGCCCAAACACCGCCGCCATCGCTTTCTAAACTTTATGATAAAGCTTTTTCCCATGAATTCCGTAAAGGAACCACACCATGAAAATTGCGGTACTGGCTGTTACCAATCCAGGCCGTAAACTCGCTGAGAATGTGACCAATACGCTCAAAGACGCTCATCTCTTGGAAAATAGAAGTGGTGTCGCAGCAACCATGGCGGATAATTGGCGAGATTTCGATGCATTTATCTGTATCATGGCTACTGGCATTGTAGTGCGTGCCATTGCACCCCTGTTGAGAGATAAACATAACGATCCCTGTGTTCTCGTTATGGATGAAAAAGGCCAATATATTATCAGTTTACTCTCAGGCCATTTGGGTGGTGGCAATGCACTTACCCGAAAAGTTGCAGCATTGGTAGATGCCGAACCGGTAATTACCACAGCCTCGGATATTCATGGACTGGTCCCCTTGGATCTATGGGCGGTAAAACAGAATTTGGTGGCTTCGCACAACCAACATCTCACCTCAGCAAGCACCCTGCTCGTCAATCAGGGTTTTTTAAGAATGTATTGCGAGACTGCAGTGGAGAGTCTTCCTCCTGGAATACGTCAGGTGAGTGATAAGCACTCAGCAGACATACGCATTACCAATCGCAAGCAACCAGTAAACTGCCTTGCTTTCCACCCCAAGAATCTCGTCATTGGAATAGGCTGCAATCGCGGTACTCCCTCGAAAGAATTTGACGAGGCATTGCAAGAGCTGTTCGACGATATGGAGCTCTCTATCCATTCAATCAGAAACCTGGCCTCCATTGATGTTAAACATGACGAAACCGGACTCATTGAATTTGCTCGAAAACATGAGTGGAACATTGAGTTTTTCACCAAAGATCAAATCAACCAAGTGACAGATGTAGATATATCTGATGCTGCGGTACGTGCAGTAGGTGCAATTGGGGTTGCCGAACCTACGGCCTTACTCAGTGCCCAAACCACCCAACTCTTAAGCAGGAAACGCAAATGGCAAAACATAACAATGGCAATCGTCGAGGCACCCTTTTTGTTATCGGCACAGGTCCAGGAGCAAAAGAACATCTCACCCCGGCAGCCCAAACAGCGTTAAATCAGGCTGAAATTATCATCGGATATCGTACTTACCTGGAACTCATTCCCGAATATCTGGAGGGAAAAGAGGTTGTAGCATCGGAGATGATGAAAGAGGTGGAACGTTGCGGCAGGTCACTGGAACTTGCCGCCAATGGCAAAAAGGTTGCGTTAGTCTCCGGTGGCGACCCCGGCATTTATGCCATGGCAGGACTGGTCTATGAAATGGCCAGGGACAAGGCTGTCGATTGTGAAATCGAAGTTATCCCAGGTATTGCAGCTGTAAACGGTTGTGCAGCCCGGCTGGGGGCCCCATTGATGCATGATTTTGCCGCAATCAGCCTCTCGGATCTACTAACTCCTTGGGAGATTATCGAGAAGCGGCTCAAGGCAGCTGCTGCCGCAGACTTTGTGGTAGCAATCTATAACCCAAAATCGAAAAAAAGGGTAAAACAGATTGCTGCAGCTCAGAACATATTTCTTGAATATCGCGACCAGAACACCCCAGTTGGCGTTGTCACAGCTGCAACTCGGCACAACGAAAAAATACGAGTCACAACGCTTGCCAAAATGCTGGAGGAGGACATTGGCATGCAGTCAACCGTGATAATTGGAAACTCACAGACCTTTGTGTGGCAGGACAAGATGATAACTCCACGAGGTTACAGCGATAAATATGCATTGAAATAGTAGCTGGAAAGATGAACTAACATGTTTACTAAATGCGCAAAGCAGTGAAGTATGGCTCTACCCTTCGGAATCTTTGAAGCTTGCTGAAATGGCTATTACTTCCTGCTCTTTGGCTATGAAGGCATCTAGAACATACGGATCAAAAAAGGTGGCTCTGCCATCGCGTAGAATATCCATCGCTTTTTCATGCGAATATGCGGGTTTATAGCAGCGCTTGCTCGTTAAAGCATCGTAGACATCGGCCACCATCATGATTCGTCCAGAAAGAGGAATATCTTCTTTTGCCAACCCAAAAGGATAGCCGGTACCATCCCATTTCTCATGATGGCTCTCAGCAATTTCCCTGGCAAGTTCAAGAAAATTATCACCTTCGAGCCTACGGCCTGAGTTGATCAGAATGTGCCTGCCATAATCGATATGCTTTTTCATCTCCTCGAATTCGGTAAAATTCAGAGGTCCCGGCTTCAACAAAATATTGTCCGGAACCCCTACCTTGCCGATATCGTGCAACGGTGCGGAAATAAAGAGGAGCTGGATATATTCGGGAGTGAGAATATCTGTATACACTCCCTTACTGACAAGTTGTTCAGCAATCATTTTCGCAAAATGCTGTGTTCTTTTTATGTGCCCTCCGGTTTCATAGTCGCGTGTTTCCACCACGGTTGCCATGGATTCAAGTGTTACCTGCTGGGAGCGTGCCATGCGTTGATACCAGATAAAGCTTGAGTGCTGTTCGATGCCGTAACGCAGAGCTGAAAATAAGGCAAACAGAAGTAAGCCGGTCAACAGCGGCGCTGCAATAGGAATAAAAACCTCAGCCATGCGAAATGCTGTAATCCCTCCTCCAAGCAATATTGTCAAAAGTAATCCTATTCCCAAAACAGCAGGACCGGGTTTGCTGACATAGGCGAAAATAAATGTCATTATCAGCGCAGTAGTAAGCGAAAGAATAAGCGAAAGAGTCTTACCCCAATAGGGTTGACGGATAAACCGGCTATTCAGGATATTACCCGCTGCCACAGCAAGGGTTTCAACACCTGGATAGTTTGGATCGTAAACAGTATGATGAAAATCGTACAATCCTGCCGCGGACGAACCAACAAAAACAAGTTTGTCTCTAAATTGCTCTTCTTTGACCCTGCCCTTTAATACATCTAGTGCCGAAACATATTTATGCATTTTGGCAGGACCGGGATATCGGAGCAGCATCATTCCGTCTCGATCAATAGGCACTCGGTTGTCACCAAATTTCAGCACTGTACCAACACTAGCCTCTACTAGCTCGATCTCCTCAAGATTCTGGGCTGCCATAATTGTGGCCAAAGCTAGATTTGGATAGATCACTTCATTATGTTCAATCAGCATGGGGAGCCTTCGCAAAATTCCATCTTCATCGCTCAAGGTATTGATAAAACCGCCAATGCGATCTCCATTTTCAAGTTTCTCAGTGTTGCAGAGTAAACCCGGGGCTTCAAAGAGGTTAAGATGATTTTTTTCACCGCTAAAGGTTACGTTCTTTATCCTGCAGCTTTCAGCCTCGGTTG
>JAAUYD010011629.1_pt1 | contig 12685 bp, 7 predicted proteins | sample 7278101 | NCBI WGS metagenome assembly JAAUYD01 (sample SAMN14350128, study PRJNA611818) | marine sediment metagenome | isolation source: surface marine sediment (0.6m) | place: French Polynesia: Moorea | collected 2018-08 | reverse complement strand
GGGGAAGCCATCTGCGCACAATCAGCGGCAAACCAGGCTTCCATCTTGGCGATCACGCGCTCGATGCCGCCATCAAGCTGCACACTCGCCCAGCCATACCGCTCCGGATTTAAACCCGCTTTGCGCAAACGTCCTCGCCAGAAATCATTGTGAGTCATTTCACACCCATGCTCCAGAATAAGACAGGTCGCTACCGATGGATGTCTCAAATATCCCAGCAGTGGATCGACGAACTCTGGCAGGGTGGGGCTGCCACATCCCTCGGTATGAACCAGGGCCACAAATCGGGAAATTTGCTTTTCTCTACCGATCGCTAGCTCATTCAGGTGTTTGACAGCCATGGACGCAACCTGACCTGAGCAAAGGCTCGAAGGTAAGATAAGCCCTACCCGATCGCTGGCGATGTGGGTTTCAGTTTGCCAGGCTGAAAAGGCTGAATGGATGGGTTCCGCTGGCGGTTGAATAACCAGCGGTTTACCATCCGGAGAAGCCGGGCGAGATAATTCCTTAATCTTTTCGATATCCACGTAATCGCTTTGCTGCCAGTTGCGCCAGATTTGCACCTGAGCATGACTGGCTTTTTCACCTGCGCTGGGCTGCCCTGAGGCGATATCCAGAGTCAAATCGATCGTACTCCGGCCAACTTCTGCTAGCGGGATACCATCCAGGTATTTTCCAGCGTTGACGTCCATTTCTTCTGACAGCAGCGCATAACGCTGACTGGTGGTCACAATCTTGATCGTAGGGACAAAGGGGAAATTGGTGATTGATCCATTTCCAGTGACAAAAAAGATGAGATTACAGCCCGCGGCCACCTGGCCGGCGATGCTCTCCAAATCGTTGCCAGGACTATCCATGAAATAATAGCCGGGCGATCCCATCCGCTCCCCATACTCAATGACGTAATCGAGCCGCACATCCGGGTGACGTTTGGCAGCCGCTCCCAGCGATTTTAGGTAAATGTTGTATAACCCCCGATATTTATTGCCTCCGGATGGATTACCCTTGGCAGAATAACCATGCCAGGCAACCCGTTTCTGGAATCGGGCAACCATTTCTAGAAACCGTTCCGCCGTTGCTTCGTCCGAAACTTTTTGTAAAACATAGGATTCAGCCCCAATTAATTCGTCCGTTTCGGCCAGTACGGCCGAACCACCCGCCTGAATCACTTCTTTGCTCACCCAGGCGGCCAGGGGGTTGCCGGATATCCCGGAAAAAGCGTCTGAGCCGCCGCACTGCAGCGCAATTTTGAGCTCGCTAAGCGGTTGAGGGGTACGACCCATGGCGTTCACCTGGGGCAGCCAATTTTTTATAATTTCCTTTCCCTGTGTTAAATCAGCCACAAATGGCCCTTGCAGCGACATGAAGTGATGAAGAACATCATCTACCGCGTATCCTTCTCTACCGGCCAATTCCCGAAGCATATCGTTCGTTACACCCACATGACCCGCATCTATCACCAGAACAGCACCTACATTGGGGTGCACCATATAACCTGCCAGAGAGCGAAGCAGATACGGCTGATTATTGCTGCCGGCCTGGCTGCCTTCGGTGTGGACAACGGCCACAATATCATCAATATTGGCACAGCGATTTGTCAATGCCTTCACTTCTTTTTCAAGCTGCCGCACAAATCCGGCCACCAGCGCATTCACGCCCAGGAGCACGATCGTGTTGCGCGTCCCTACTCCCCGTTTTCCAGGGCGCCGAATGCCCATAAAAGTGCGCGGATCACGTGTTGTGGGCAGCCGTGGTGCGGGTTGGAAGCGATCGGCATCAAATTGGTATTCAGCTAAGTCATCGGCAAAATTGGGTCTGGAAGGCAGGTCAAAATCTGGTGCCCTGCCCCGCAATTCGTCGAGGACGTTCTCGTTACAAACATATTCCCCTGGAGCGATATGATGCAGGGCTCGGCCAAAGGGCATCCCCCACGACAGCAAAGGTGAGCCGGCTGGGATGGGTTGGATAGCAAAACGGTGCCCTTCTAAAATCGTGTGACTAATTGTGGCCTGGTTTCCCTCGATGTTTACGGCCGTACCCGCATTGAGGCTTTGAATCGCGATTGCACAATTGTCCTGGGCTGAAGGTAAACGGCCGATGTCATGAAGCTGTAACATAATAAATCCTTTGAGCATCCCTATCTGCTGGGAATTGTGCAATTAAGATGACAGCAGCTGGGAACGGCAAGCAAATCGTCGCTTCTTAATTGAATTCTCCAAACACGCATATTGGTAGAACGTGGTAATATTTTGCGCAACACTTGTTTAAAAGCCAATCCCTAAAGTTTATCTCAAGCTGCGGCCTTACAGGACAGGTTCTGCGAAAATCTGCGTAATCTGCGGACACCTTTGTTTTAGAAAATATTTTGTAAACTAGCTAAGATTTACAAAAAAATTGAAAGGAAATTTTGACGTTCCCCAAGCCCGTGAGATTATGCGAAGGGGAATGTTGTAGGTAGGGAGGTGATTTTTTTTCGGGGTCAAATTCCAATGGTATACTAATGAGCGGAGCATAATTTATGAACGGTATTAAGAGGCAACGCTCAATTCAATTGGACTCACAATTAAAAATCCAGCTGGCAGTGATTTTGGGAGTTTTTTTCTTGTTTGGGGGGTGGACCATCGCTCAGGCTCAAGATGTCCCTCCGCAAGAAACACCGGTTCCCGCTCAGCCGGCCGAGCCTTTACAAGCCACAATTGAAGCCCAGGCCGAGCGCCTGACCGAACTTGAAAGTCAATGGGCAGCGGTTCAGCAGCAAAACAGCTTCGCTCTCGATCAAAACATCTTTAACTTTGTTACTCGACCGGCCATCTACATTGGCGCCATCCTAACTGCGTTGGGCATTCTGCTCATCTGGCGCAGCACCTCTGAAGTGACAGGCCGTCTACAGCGGTGGGAAAATAACATCCAGCGCACCTTAACCCACTTTGATCGGGAACAATCCCTCAAACAAGAAACGTATCAACAACAGTTAACGATCCAGATCAATGAGCAAATACAAACCCTGCAGATCGAGAACACCGAGCGGGAAAACCAGCTCCATCGCGAAATCCAGCAGGCCCTCAGGCAGGTGCAAAATATCGATCCACAAATTTTGATTAGGGCTCAGCGGCTTTTGGATACGATTATGATCCCCATTCGGCTGCCTCGCGGGTATAATCTCGGTCAAATCTATGAACGATTGCAGCTGTGCGGTTTTGAAAATTTGTGCTGGTACGATAATTTGGGTGAGCGGCCAACACCAGGTATCACGCTCATTTTGATCCGCTCAAACGATGACATCAGCCGCTTCCTCTCTCAAATCCAGCGCTTTGATCCTGCCCCTCGGCCGCGGGAAACCGCATTTATCCTCTTCGCAGCAAACCCGAATCTCCAGATTGGCCTGATCGAAGATATGTATATTGCGTTTCCCAACATCGCCCTGGCCCGCACTCCCCTGGAAATCGCCACCCAGGTCATGACCGTCGCCCGTGGCCTTCAACCCGATACAACCTCTCGACATGATCCAACCACCGTTCAGGCCTAAGTAAATATGAAATCGAAACCATCTCAGCGATTTTGGCGTGCCGCACAACCGCTCACGATCCTGCTGACCTTATTTTTGCTACCCGGCTGCCTGTTTGAGCCCTTTTCACCTGGAAATGGAAACTCGCCAACAGCGGCCTCACCGATAAATTCGGAGGAGGCACCGGCCGAATCTGCAGCCGCGGCCACACCCACTCCGACCATTGAAACTCAAACGCCACCCGAAACCGCTACGCCACTTCCTCCTCCAACCGCTACAGCCGATCCCAATTTACCAAAATGGACCGTTTTGGTATACATGGCCGCTGATAACGATCTCGATCCACAGGCGATTTTTAACCTCAATCAGCTGGAAGTCACCGGGTCCACAAGAGATGTAAACGTCATCGTCCAAATTGATCGGGCAGAAAATGCCGAATGGAGCGGCGGCCGGCGCTACTTCGTCTCTCAAGACGACAATCCACAGCAAATTTCTTCCCAGCTTTTAGAAGAATTAGGAGAAATTAATACCGGGGAAGCTCAAACCTTAACCGATTTTTTGCTGTGGGGGCAGACAGCTTATCCGGCCCAAAATACCGCCCTGATTTTATGGAACCACGGGATTGGCTGGTCCGGTATCGCCACCGATGAAACCGATCGCAATATTTTGACTCTGCCGGAGCTCGAGCAGGCCCTGGAAACGGCGGCCACTGATCCGGCCACACCAAACTCGCTGGATTTTGTGGGCTTTGACGCCTGCCTCATGGGTCAGCTCGATGTTTATGCGGCTCTGGCCCCCTTTGCCCAGGTGGCCGTGGCCTCAGAAGAGCTAACACCAGCCCAGGGGTGGCCCTACGACATTTGGCTGCAATCTTTAGCGGCCAACCCCACCCAAAGCGCGGTCGATCTCGGCCGAAAGACGGTCGAACAATTTAACGCCACCTACAATTTCACCCATCCATTTTCGACAATGGCGGCCGTCGATTTAGCCCGGGTGGATCGGGTTGTTAACGAACTGCAGGCGATTGTATTTTTGGCCGAAGACGACCTCAGCGTTGCGGCCGCTGATTTATCGCTGGCGCGCAGCGGAGCGGAACAGTTCGCCCGCGCTTATGGCATCGAAACCGATCGGTTTGCGGCCGTTGATTTAGGCCACATGAGCAAACTCCTCAAAACACAGGCGGTGGATGAAGAATTGCGACAGGCGGCGGAAACTCTGGAACTGGCTGTATCCGAGGCGGTCATTGCCACCGGATCGGGACGCGGTTTTGCCAACGCATCGGGAATCGCCCTCTACTTTCCCACCAACCGCGAAGGAATTGATCCGCGGTACGAAGTACAGGGCAGGCTGGCCAGCTGGTCAAATCTCTTGCCAAAAGTAATCGATCAAAACGCCAGCGATCTGCCTTTGCCATCGATCACGATCGCTTCAGACAGCCTGAATCAAACCGCCGGGGTTCTCAACCCGCTCTATCTCGAGTTTCAAATTACCGGCCGCCAAATCGAGGCGGTTAACTTGATCGCCGGTCGCTACGAGGCGGATACCGACCGCCGGCTCCTGCTGGAAATTGATCCCCTGCGGCCGGAACCCACTTTTCTGGCCGATGGCTCCCAATCGTTTCAATGGCGTGATGGGCTGCACGAAGATTTTTATATTTGGTCCTCTAAAGTCACCTATTTAAGCGATGGCACCAGCGGCCAGTTTGTCATCATGTGGCCGCTCGACATGCAAAATCCGGCTACAAACCTGCGCTCAGTTGCCGGCACCTACTTTGAATCCGCGACCGGTCAAAGCTGGCGCGCCAACCTCGTTTTTGATACGGAAACCCGTCAGATTCAGCAGGCGTGGGCCACCGGAGGGGGTGGCGCCCCTTATGAATTTTCAACCCGCGGCGGCGATCAATTCCAGCCAGATCGCTACTATCTGGATGAAAACGACAATCTGATCACCGAAGCTGGAAACCTGCTGGTTTTTAACGAGGGTGGCCAGCTGACCTATACCTGGGAACCGGTTGAGCGCGGCCGTTACTTCATCGGCTTTGAAGTACGCAACGCGGCCGGATCGACTCCCAAAAACCTGATTGATATCAACATCGAAAACCCGGATGATCCCCCTCCCTGGCAAGCATATCTCGATCCGTATTTGGGCTTTCAATTTCTGTATCCGGCCGACTGGTACCGGCCGGTGTACAGCGGAGATCGTCTTTTTACCACCAGTCCCGATGGCAGCAGCTCGCTGCAGATCATAGTTTTCCCCGATATGGCTAATCCCTCGGCCGAACAGCTCAAAAATGAGACTCTGGCCTCCTTTGGTTTAAACAACGGCAATATTTTGTACCGGGACACAATGACGATCGACAATCGCCCGGCGGAGCGAATCGCCTACAGCTATTTTGGCGCTGATGGGCAGCGAGTCGGAGAATTAACGGCCTTTGTGCGTGAAGGGGTTGGGTACGTGATTGATCTGGATGGCCCGGCCGAAAACGAACCGGACACCATTGATATCTGGAATCGCCTGATTGAAAATTGGGCATATTTGCCCGTCGGACGCGGACTGTTTCCCAATCGGTGGGCCACCCTGGAGCTGGCTGACCTGGCGGTTATTCAGCCGGAAACGTTTGTGTATGAACCGGCCTCCGGCGGCTGGGATCGTTTCTCCCTCCCTGAAGACAGCCGTATTTTTATGGCCCTTCACGTTGATCAATTGGTTAACGATGAAACACCGACCCTCTTTCTCGATCGGTGGACCACCATCGCTCAGTCCGGGATCGATCAGTTTACCGTATTTGATCCTGCGACCCGCCGTTTTGCTTTGGGCGGCCGGCTTTGGTTTCGTCGTGATTTTGCATATGTAGACGGCAGCGGCGAAACGATTTGGGGGTTTTTGATGGTCACCCAGGAAGGGGAAAAATTGATAACCGCCTGGATTGAATCTCCTCAAAGTCGCTACTCCGAAACCGAAGCGGCCGTCTTTGAGGTCATGCTGGCCGAATTACAAACGATCGGCCGGTAGAAGGACCGGAAAAATGACGGTAAAGGTGCTGCCGACCCCGGGCTCACTTTCAACTGTGATCTTCCCACCTAACATCTGACAGAAGCGGTGGCAAAGGTAAAGGCCAATCCCACCCCCCTCGTATGAGCGGGTTAGCGATTCATCAGCCTGAGTAAAAACCTCAAAAATACGGCCAACCTGAACATTGGTCATCCCGATGCCGGAATCAACGACTTCAAACACGATCGCATCTTCGGAATTGAGCTCTCCCCGGTCTACATTGAGCGACACCTTGCCATGAACGGTAAATTTCGCCGCATTGCTCAACAAATGAAGCAGTATTTTGCGCAATTTTGCCTCATCCGTCATCATCTCTACTGGGGTATCTTCACTGATAGAAACGTGCAGTGAATTGTGCTGCTCAACCATGTATTCTCGGGCCACGTTAGAGACATCGGCCAGCAGCTTTTCGACCCGAAAAACCATGGGATGAATCTCATTCTGATCCTCTTCGATGGCCGCCAAATCAAGAAGTTCGGTGATCATAAAAGACAGCTGATCAGACGCATGGCGAATTTGAGCCACGTCTTTGGCCCAGTCAAAATGCCCCTGGGAGAGCAAATCGCGCCGCAGCAAATCCGCATACCCGATAATAACGCTGAGCGGCGTCCGAAGTTCGTGGGTCATGTTGCCCAGGAATGCGGTTTTGGTATGGTATCCGGCATCCAGCGTATCGATGGCTCGCTGCTCCGCTTCCGCCAGCTCTGACTCCAGGTTCCGCACGCGGGCGGCCAGGGCGGTATTTTCTTCTACAAGCGCGGTCAGCTGATCACCAATTTCTGTTGAGGTGGCCTTAAACTGATGATTGTTTTGCAGGCGTCGAATGATCAGTACCGCACTTGTTTGCACATCGGCGGCCGATGTCGGGGCAAAGGCAACCTCAAGCTGCACTTTGGGCGATACACCTTGCATTTCATAAACTTGCATGCCGTGTTTTCTCTTGGTCAACACGAGGGAAACCGGATGCGCCTGATCATCCAGAGGAGCGCCATTCACATCATTTAACTGCAAAATTTCAACCAGCGGCTTGCCCATTAATTCGGTTCGGTCCTGGCCGATCAAATCCTCAAATGCGCTGTTACACCAGGCCATACGCCCGCCTTCATCGGTCCACGCCATGCCGTCAAAAGACATCATTGTGGCGATTTCTAACCGGCCGAGAACTTCACGCAATTTGTTGACCAGCATCCCTTCTTTAATTTCTTTTGGAGATTTCCTTGAAGATTCCATTATGTTATCGGATAAAGTTGATCAAATACCCGATCCTCCATGCTGTTTAATCTGGGTAGCTTGTTTAAACTTCCGGCTCCTCTTCTATAACTTCAGCAATAAACGCATCAACAGCCTGTTTTCCTACCGGAACCCCGCGCCTCAGCCAAACCAGATATTCAATATTGCCATCACTTCCTTGAATTGTCGAAGAAGTAAGCCCACCTATCGCCCACGCCTGGCGATCAATCCAGTGCAGCAGATTGTCCAAAACCTGCTGTCGGACCGCTTTGTCCCGGATGACGCCCCCTTTGCCTACCTGTCCTTTACCGGCTTCAAACTGGGGCTTGATCAGGGCAACTATCTGTCCATTCGGAGCTAACCAGCCGGCCACCACCGGCAAAATTATCTTGAGTGAAATAAATGATACGTCGATGCACACAAAATCTATTGGTTCAGGGAGTTTTTCCACATACCTTGCGTTGGTTCGCTCCATGACCTTGACTCGGGGATCCTGACGCAATTTCCAGTCAAGCTGGCCATAACCAACATCAATAGCATACACACGTTCAGCGCCATTTTGCAATAAGACATCAGTAAATCCACCGGTACAGGCTCCAACATCCGCGCAGACCAACCCTTCGACATCGACTTGAAAATGGGTTAAAGCCCCAGCCAGCTTAAATCCCCCGCGGCCGACATAAGGCAGCGGCTGATCGACCGTAATTTCATGATCTTCATTTATCATCGTTCCGGCTTTGTCAACCCGTTCACCATTAACCCGCACCTCACCGGCCATAATCAACGCTCGAGCTTTGGCGCGTGTCTCTGCCAAACCGCGAATCACCAGTAATTTATCTATTCGTTCTTTGCTCATTCGTCCGTGCGCAATTTCAGGAGCCATTCTTCCAGAACCTCCTGAAGTGAGGTTTCCAGCGGGATTTCCGGCTGCCAGCCCACATCCCGACGCAATTTATCATTGCTCCCGTACAGGCAAGGGGTATCCGACGGCCGCATCCGGGCGGGATCGTTCTCAATTTGAATCTCCATCCCCGATCGTTCAATCAAAATATCAAGGATTTGGTCAACGGGGATTGGCCGGCCGGAACAGACCAGGTACATATGGCCGGGAGTTCCTTTCTCAGCCAACATCGTATAGGCGCGTATCACATCCCGGACATCGGTAAAATCTCGCTCTGCCGAAAGATTGCCCACCTGAATTTTTGCAGAATGTCTTCCCAGCATAATGGCCGCCACCTGGCTGGCGAAATCCGGAGCCACAAACCCCAAACTCTGCCGGGGGCCGATATGATTAAACGGGCGTGCTTCGATGATATCGAGATGATAACGCTTGTGATAAAGCGTCAAAAAATCGCTGGCGGCTAACTTACTCACAGCATAGGGATGGTAAGGTTTGGGGGTGCTGTACCCATTGATCGGCATCGCTTCCAGCGGCAGCGGACCGTAAACGTCTGCACTGGTAACAGCGATCAGCCGCGGTCGGCCAAAGGAGATTAGGGCTTCGAGCAAGTTGATTGTTCCAATTGTATTGACCTGCATCGTCAAAGCCGGCAGCTTCCAAGACAGGCCAACGTCCGCCTGCCCCGCTAAATGATACACCACGTCCGGCTGAGCGGCTTCAAAGGCATCATGCAGCGACTGCAAATCGAGCAAATCACCCAAGAGCGGTTGAGGTATTTTTACCGCCGGGGTTTCCTGAGGTCGAATCATCCCCCAAACGTCGTGACCCTCATGAGACAATCGTTCAACCAAATGGGATCCTGCAAAGCCGGCCGCACCGGTAACCAAAACGCGCATATTTACTCCAATAATTATCGAGGTGATTATACCGGTTTATTCCCAAGCAGACAGGCCCGCCGGTTAAATTTGCCCTTAACAAAAAAGTAAATACAATTCATTCGTTACGATTCAAACACACAAAATTTTAAAAAAATCTTTTTGACACCGGAAACATCATCTTTTTAATGATTAACGGAGTTAGGCAAACATTTTTACATGAGTAGAACGGCCGCACTAAACCTTCTTCAACTCACGGCTCAATCCTTTCAAGATCAGCTAAAATCGCACTTTTTTGCCTTCCTGGTATACGGAAGCGTCCTCCAAAGCCACTTCGAAGCTTATCAATCTGACTTGAATACAATCCTCATCGTTGATGATGAAACAAATATAAACGACATTCGCCACGCTTTTTTGCCCCTTTGGGATGAGCACCAAAAGCTATTTCGTCGGGCCCCCCTTGTAGCTCGCCACTCAGCTTTTAAGCGGTATTTGGCGGTTTTCCCCGCCTTAAACGATCACCTAAACCGGCATGCGTGGATTATAAAACAGCAAAACTTTTCCTACACCCCTTTCATCTTCTCAGACACGATAGAATCAAAGGCGTTTGTCGCCAATGAACTGTTCCTGGCCTCTTCCTCGTTGGCAACATCGATGAGGGATAAATCAAAATGGGAGCGCTCACAAGTCGCCCTCCACCGGCTAAAAAGGCGGTTTAAAACGCCGGTCAATATGACCGATACGTTGATGTTAATTCACGCCTTGCTCAAGCGCCTTTACCAGCCAACTCCTGAAATCAAAGCGCTGCCGGATGCACCTTATCAAATTTCTGGGTTAATCGCCCTTTATGAAAAACTGGGTGATTTGATCTTTATTATCGAGTCTCCGGATGTCCTTGGCCAAACCGATTGGAAACGGGTCAGTGAGGATGTAGAAGCCAACGGTTTTACCAGTTTTGCCATAACCACACCAGATTTGTTTCGTCTGCTGGTCCAAAAAATTTACCCGCTCGATCACGCTGTCTTGAGCTACAGTCACGTTTGGGGCATTGAAATTTTAACCGCGATTACCGTCCCCCCTGCTGATGTGCTGCGCGATGCCGCTCGGCTATCTCTGGCTTATGAGATCGATCATTTTCCCAATGCGTTTTTGAGCCAAACCACATCAGAAGAGGATAAAGCCATCGTCATCCATGATTTTCAAAACAAGCTGTTAAACATCCGGCTGCAAAATGAGCTTCTTGCTCGACTCAAACTTACAACCAAAGTAGGCAGCGGCCGTTTGCCGGATAAACACGCTTCCCACGAGGTTCGCCTTCAGGGGATTTGGGAAAATTTTGGCTTTTGGGGAACCTATTTCTTTGACATGTATGGTTCAAACATTCTCTAAATTTGCCGGCCCGCTTATTAGAGTTGTCCTGTTCATGTTGCTGCTCTACCTGCTGCGGCCGGCGCCCGATTTGGTTACCGTTGGGCCGCCGCAAACGGTGGAATCATCCCTGCCGATCCTGGCCGTTCATACCCGGCTGGCCGATGAGGTAGAAGAGTGGAAAATCAAGCGCTCCCTGGAAATGGTGCGTGAAATGGGGGCCACCTCCATCGTCGAATTTTTCCCCTGGGCATATTATCACGACAACAGCGGGGGGATCGCCTGGGAGCATCCGGACCTGGTCGTAAATCACGCTCATGCACAGGGCTTAAAGGTAATCGCCAGGCTTGGATTTTCACCGGATTGGGTCCGGCCGGAGGATGCTCCCTTAAATTATCTCGACGAAAGCGGTTATGATGATTTTGCCGTCTTTGCGGCCGCCTTTGCTGAGCGATACAAAGGAAAAGTAACGGCGATTATCGTCTGGAATGAACCCAACCTCAGCTTTGAATGGGGATATCGGGAAACAACCGCCGCGGATTACGTCGGCCTGCTTCGGCAAACCCATGCGGCCGTCAAAGAAGTAAATCCCTCTATTCAAATTTTAGGCGGCGCACTGGCTCCCACGCTGGAACCACCCGGATCTCCATGGGGTCTCAATGATTTAATATACCTGGATGAAATGTATCAGGCGGGTGCAGCCGATTATATGGACGGGCTGGCGGTGCATACGTACGGCTTTAAATTTCCACCTGAATTTGAACCGTCTCCCGACGTGTTAAATTTTCGACGCGTGGAGCTCCTGAGAGAAGTTATGGTGGCCCACGGCGATGCAGAGAAAAAAATTTTTATCACCGAAATGGGGTGGAACGATCACCCCCGCTGGACCCGAGCGGTCAAGCCGGGTCAACGTATTGCGTACACACTTGAGGCCCTTGAATATACAGCGGCCGAGCTTCCCTATGTGGAAGTCGCCGCCATCTGGATGTTCCGCACCCCAGCGCCCATCAAAAGCTACATGGATTATTTTACGCTGGTCACCCCTGAATTTATTCCCAAACCAATCTATCTCGCTCTTCAAGAACGAGCCACGGCCGGACAAGAATGAGTAAAATAAGTCAGTGGGTTTCCCTTCTGATCTTGGGAATGCTGTTCGCTGTCGGTTTGAGCGGCTGCCAACCCCAAGACGATGCCTGGCAAACAATCCAGCGACGGGGTGTCTTGCGTGTTGGTCTTGATCCCACATACCCACCTTTTGAAAATGCCGACACCGGAGAATTAGAGGGTATTGACGTCGATTTGGCGCGCGCCCTCGGTGAAACGCTTGAAGTTGAAGTGACCTTTGTCTACTTTGGCTTTGACGGCCTTTACGATGCCCTGGCCACCGATCAGGTCGACGTGCTTATTTCGGCGCTGGTTGAAGACATTAGCAAAACCCGGGATTTTGCATTTTCAGATCCCTACTTTAATGCCGGACAATTTTTATTCATCCATCAAGATGCTCCGGAAAAAAGCCTAACCATGGCCGATATGGAGAATCACCTGTTGGCCGTGGAGCTGGGTTCTGAAGGGCATGTCCAATCAATTGAATGGTCTCGCAAAATTAACGGGCTGGAGATTAAAGCGCTGCCCACGGCCGACGATGCCCTGTGGCTCGTCACACAGGGGGAGGCACATGCGGCGATGGTGGATCAGATTAGCGGCCGTTTATATCGTCAAAACTTTCCTGAACTGGCCATGGTCGCAGAACCGGTC
>JAAUYD010013666.1_pt1 | contig 12687 bp, 10 predicted proteins | sample 7278101 | NCBI WGS metagenome assembly JAAUYD01 (sample SAMN14350128, study PRJNA611818) | marine sediment metagenome | isolation source: surface marine sediment (0.6m) | place: French Polynesia: Moorea | collected 2018-08 | reverse complement strand
TAGAAGACAGCTTAATGAGTTGGCTTTTTCCATTAATAGGTAAGGATTCTTTTTTTCCAATCACGAGAATTCCTTCTGGTACTAACCGATCGAGAATTCCTTGTAAGACTTTCTGCTGCAACATTGGTTCAAAGTAGGTGAAGGCGAGATAGCGACAAAGTATGAGGTGGAATAAGCTATCTGGCATCTGTTTTCGGATGTCTTGCTGTTCAAACTCGATTCCCTCTCTAAAGGCAGATTTGAGACAATATTGCCGATCTCCATCAAAAGCTTTGGCTATCCACGGTTTGGGGAGTTCTTTGAGCGTTCCTTTGGGATAACAGCCGCGCCTAGCCCTTGACAAAAGATACTCGTCTATATCGGTTCCCAGGATATGTAAAGGTAAAAACAATTTTAAACCAGACAAACGGAAATGTTCGATCGGCTTGAGGGTATAAACTTCTTCTCCAGAAGCACAACCAGCACACCAACAACAAATACTGCTGTCTCTTCTCTCTTGTCCTAACTGTATTAGTGTTGGCAGAACCTGACATAATTGCTCGAAAACTACCGCATCTCGATAGAAACGAGAAATAGTAATCCTACAGCAAGCATCGACATTAGACCACTCATCGGGATGGTCGAGTAAATAGGTCCTATAGCTGGTAAAATCTTCTAACCCTAGTTTGAGGAAACGATTCCTTAATCGCCGACAAACCTGCCGCCGTACTCGCTGAAAACCCGACCAGCGCAAGTGCAATTTGGGCAGGATTTGCTGCAAGAAGTTAACACAATCGGGGTCTTTCAAGTTTCGCCGCCATCTAGATTTGAGAAATTATACTCCCTCAATGGGATTGTAGAACAGTCATCACATAAATAACAATAGAAAGCGAATAGCAAACAGCTAAAAGCCAACAGCAATAAATAACAATGCCAGTACGTCAGACTTTAAAATTAGCTAATCTAGAGATTTCTTACTTAGAATGGAACCGAGGAAAACAACCACTAATGTTGTTACACGGTTTAGCAGATTGTGCCCTAGTTTGGTCGAGTTTAGCAGATTCTTTGGCTTTAAATTATCACGTCATAGCTCCAGATTTACGCGGTCACGGGGAAAGTAGTAAACCAGAGACGGGTTATACTTTCGAGCAGGCGATCGCCGATTTAGAAGCACTTATGGATAGTTTGGGATGGGTCGATACTCACGTTGTAGCTCACTCCTGGAGTGCTAAATTATTAGCGATTTGGGCAACAAAACATCCGCAACGCTTCCGCAGTTTGATTTTAGTCGATCCCTTTTTTATTAGCACAATTCCCAGTTTTTTCGAGATAACTTTCCCGATTTTGTATCGAGTTTTGCCATTTCTCCAGGCTATGGGACCGTTTAGTACTTATGAAGAAGCCGAAAAATTAGCGCGATCGCTAAAGCAATATAGAGGATGGTCTCAATTACAACAGCAAGCCTTTCAAGCAGGAATGGAACAAAAACCGGACGGATCTTGGGGGTCTAAATTTACTGTAGCTGCTCGTGACGAGATTTTTGCAGAAGTAATGAAGGTAGAAGGACTTACCCAACCAATTGAAATACCCACTCTATTCATTAAACCAAAACAAGGTTTAAATCGCACCCAATGGCAACTCAAACCATATAAAACCTATTTGAAAAATTTATCTATCTCTGAAGTCCCAGGCAATCATTGGCCATTTTTGGTAGAACCCGATGCGTTTAACCATACTGTCAAATCATTTCTGACTAGTTGACAAGAGGGGAGTTTGGGGAGATGGGGAGAGGGGGAGACGGGGAGAGGGGGGATGGGGAGACTGCGAAAATAGCCAACAGCCAACAGCTAACAGCAAATAGCCAACAGCCAACCACAACGTTGTATAATCACAACAGAATTTGGTGAGGATTGATGATCGTTCAGATGAAATCGAGTAGTAACAACATAGAAAAATATCTGAAAAAGAAAGTAAGAGAAATTGTTGCTAGTAAAGGAATTGATGTCGCAACGAGAAAAGGAAGTAAAGAATTAAATATCTTAGTTAAAAATATTTCTTATATAGATTTTCCTAACCAAGAAGAAGCAGGAAAAGTAGCGGAACAATTAGGAGAGAAAATTGTCGAAATTTCTCAGCAAAGAAATAAAAAATTTTTAGATAAAGGAGTGGTCCGACAAATAGTAACTGCTGGTTTTGTTCAGTCTTTATCTGGAAGCTATAGCTCATCTTCTGCAGAAGAACCAGCAGCTTCAACAGATACACCAGCTCCAGTCGAGGAAGCACCTGTTGCAGAGTCAGAACCTGCTCCAACGGAAGAGAAACCTCCAGAAAGTGAGGGAGATAATTCCCAAGAAAACGGTTAAAAACCGTTAAATAATATCTTTACGCTTCTGGATCCAGATAATTAAGCCGAACATAATAGCAATCAATAAACTTTGCATCATCCAATGCTTGGTGACATTTACATTAAACATTGAGCCATTGTTTTTATAAAACGTCTCCAGCACGCCTTCGGCTTCCCCTATAGCACCTTCATATTTCTCTTTCCAGTTGCTATAGTCTTCTTGCCATTGCTTCATGTCTTCTTGGTATTCCTTCATTTGTTTCTTGAAAGATAGAAAAGCTTCGGCAGTGGTGACATTGCTTATGTCCAGATCGGCAGGTCTTTTGGGTTCTGGCTCTTCTAAGATCGGATTATATTTAGATTGAATTCCAGGAAAGTTGCAACCGTTAAAGATTTTTTTTCCTAAACATTGGCAATCATTATTTTTTTCAGCATCGGTGAGGTCTTTGCGCTTATCTTCGGGTAAATTCCAGCAGCTATCGGTGGCAATATCTTTACCTATTTCGGTAATAGTTACTAAGGACTCGAAAGACCATTTCGTAAAAGATACTTGATTTAATACTCTGCCTGCAGTACCAAAATTATCTACTGGTAATATTCCTCCGCCAAAAGTAAATTGAGGGACTAAGAAAATTACGGTGAGCAAAGGAGCGATATTTTGATTTGGAGAAACAGCAGAAATTAGCAAACCCATCACCATACCAGCTATCGTTGCTAAGAGTAAAGTTACATACATTTTTCCCAAAGCATCTGGAGAATGAGGAAAGTCTATGGGTAATTTAAACAGTAAGAAAATAGCAGCTTGATATATAGCTAAAACGATGCTGACCCAGATCTTGGATAAAATGTAGGGGATAACTTGTAAGCCAATGGTGCGCTCTCGGCGATAGATTTCTTGCTCTTTGACAATTTCTCGCATAGTAGCAAGGCTGCCAACCATAATCGCAATTATAGTCATGATAAAGAGCATAGTTAGTGCTTGACCTGGATCTCCTGTTTCACTGCCGAACAATTCAAATGGCCAAGTGATCAGATCGAGTATTCCCAGAATGGGAGCGATCGCCAGCATGAGAATTAAACTAGCTCGATCGCGGGCGAGAATGGCTAAATTGCGCTGAGAAAGGATGATCAATTGCTGCCAACTAGAGATATGCTTGTTTGTAGGGCTGGCAAGCTGTTTGGTTTTAGTCTTAGGTTTTTTGGAAGAGTTGGAGTTAACAAGATTGTTTTCTCCTCGATCGTCTGGATTTAAATTGGTCTGTTTTTGGATAACGCATTTTTCGTATTGAGGCGATCGCATGTATTCTTCTTGCCACTCCTGGGGCGATGATTTTTCCTTCTCTACTTTGGGATAAATTTCATTAAACCTACTCACCCCAAAATAGGATAGAGCCTCTTTAGGCGGACCAAAATAGGCTACATTACCCCCTTTGGCTAGAAATACCACCAAGTCGCACAACATGACATTTTCTGTTGCGTGAGTAATTAACAAAATAGTGCGACCTCCATCGGCTAACTTGCGCAACAGTCTCATTAGCTCGGTTTCTGTACCTGGATCTAGCCCAGAAGTTGCTTCATCTAAGAAAAACAGATCGGGTTTAGTTAACAATTCCATTCCGATCGATACTCTCTTGATTTGACCTCCACTGAGAGTTTTTACCTGTACGTCTCTGCGGTGAGTTAAATCTAAATCTTGTAGTACCTCATCTACTCGTTTGCGTCGCTCTTTTGGGCTGATATCTGCTGGCATTCGCAGTTGAGCGGCATAGTCGAGGGCTTGCTCGACTGTCAATTCCATGTGAACTATATCTTTTTGAGGCACGTAGCCAATTTCCGTGCGGTAGCAATCAAAGTTTTGATAGAGGTTTGTACCGTTGACTAAAACTGACCCACTAGTCGCCGGACGGAAACCATTGAGAGCGTCGAGTAGAGTTGATTTTCCCGCACCGCTTACCCCTGCAATCACCACGAAGTTACGAGGGGGAATAGAAAGGGAGATATTATTGAGCAGGTTAACCCCTTTTCCTACCACTTTGTTCAAATTGACCGCATCGAGGCGCAGATTCCCTTCTTCGTCTTCTGTAACTAGGGTTTCATCTATGTTTAATACGAGACGATAAGAACCAATGCGGATATTATCCCCCACCATGAGCGCCCTTTTGTTCTCAATCTGCTTGCCATTGACAAAGGTGCCATTGAGAGAATTTAGATCGGTTATGTAAAAAGAGCCGTTTTCTCTCTCGATTTGGGCGTGGAAACGGGATATAACTGGTTGGTCTATCTGTATGTCATTTTCGGGATCTCGCCCTATGCCGATCTTGTTGTGACCTTGAAGAGAAAAATCCTCTAATTTTGGTCTATCTTTATTAACTTCTCCTTTAGTTGGATCTCGTAATATAGTCGCATCAGCAAAAACAGTTTTTGGTAAGCTTTTTTTAGCCTCTACCTGAAATCTTAATCGAAAGTTGCCAATTTTTATTGTATCCCCATTAGCTAAATTTTGCGAATTAGAAGGAGATAGTTTTTTATCATTTAAATAAGTGCCATAAGTACTTTCTAGGTCTGTAACTACATATCCTTCAGATGTTTTACTCACTATAGCGTGATAGCGAGAGATACCTGGATCGTCGAAAACAATAACATTATCTGGAGAGCGACCTATGGAGATTGAATCCTCTTTTAATGTCAAATCGCGAACAATTTTTTTGCCTTCAAAAATCACTAATTTTTCCTGCATGTATCTATCTTGCCTCTATTAGTACTATTAGGGTTTTTAATTGTATTTCTACAGGTAAATTCATCCTATTCTTCTCCGCAGCTCAAAAGGAATAGATCTATTTATTTTTTATAATCTAGCCTTTTATATCGCTGCGATCGAAGTCAAAAGTCGGGCCTTCAATTTTAATAAAATATTGGCCTGGCTAGACGAGCGGAAATGAACTTTATTAAATAATATCTTTGCGCTTCTGTATCCAGATAATCAAGGCAAACATACTACTAATCAATATACTCAGTATCGTCCAATGCCGAGTAACATTTACATTAAACATAAAACCATTATTTTTATGGAATCTGGCAAGGATACCTTCGGCTTCACCTATGGCACTTTCATATTTCTCTTTCCAGTGGGTATATTTGTCTTGCCAATCTTGCAATTGGTCTTGGTATTTATCGATTTTGTCAATGTAAGATTCGATCGTGGTTTGATAATTTTCTAAATCTTTTTGGTATTGTCTTTGCGCTACTGGTGAATTTGTTTTAGGTTTAGAAGGTAGTTTAGGAGGATCCTCAGGTTGAGCGGGCTTTTGAGGTTCTGGCTGGTCTACGATCGGGGTATATTTGGATCTAATTCCAGGAAAGTGGCAGACCTGAAAAATTTTTTTTCCTAAACATTGACAATCATTTTTTTGGGCATCGGTGAGACTTTTGCGCTTATCTTCGGGTAAATTCCAGCATCGATCGCCAGCAACATCTTTACCCAAATCAGTAATAGTTACTAAAGACTCGAAAGACCACTTAGTTAAAGAGATTTCATTTAATATTTTTCCTGCGGGGCCAAAAGTATGTACTGGTAATATTCCTCCACCAAAAGTAATTTGGGGAACCAGGAAAATTATGGTGAGCAAAGGAGCAATATTTTGATTGGGTGAAATAGCAGAAACTAGCAATCCCATCACCATACCAGCGATGGTTGCTAAGAGTAAAGTTATATATATTTTGCCTAAAATCTCTGCAGAATGAGGAAAGTCTAAAGGTAATTTAAACAATAAGAAAATAGCAGCCTGATAGAGAGCTAAAACGATGCTGACCCAAATCTTGGATAAGACATAGGGAATAACTTGCAAGCCAATTGTACGCTCTCGGCGATAGATTTCCTGCTCTTTAACGATTTCTCGCATAGTAGCAAGGCTGCCAACCATAACCGCAATTAGAGAAGCGGTGAAGAGCATAGTCAGTGCTTGACCGGCATCCCCTTCAGTGTTGTCAAATAATTTATTTTGCCAAGTGAGGAGATCGAGTATTCCTAGAATGGGAGCGATCGCCAGCATGAGAATTAAACTGGCTCGATCGCGCATGATAATGGCTAAATTGCGCTGAGAAAGGATGATAAATTGCCGCCAACTAGAAACGCGCTTAACTTTGGGAGTTCCAAGCTTTTGGGTCTTAGTCTTAGGTTTTTTGCCAGGTTTAAAGTTAATAAGCGTCTTTTGCGGTTGGGGTTCGAGGTTTAAATTCTTCTGCTGTTGGGCAACAAATTCTTCGTATTGAGGCGATCGAAGGTATTGTTCCTGCCATTTTTGTGGCGATTTTTCATTTTCTACTTTGGGATAAATTTCATTAAACCTACTCACCCCAAAATAGGCTAGAGCCTCTTTAGGCGGACCAAAATAGGCTAAATGTCCTCCTTTTGCCAAAAATACTACCAAGTCGCACAACATGACATTTTCTGTTGCGTGAGTAATTAGCAAAATAGTGCGACCTCGATCGGCTAACTTTCGCAACAACTGCATCAGATCTGCTTCCGTACCTGGATCTAGACCGGAAGTTGCCTCATCTAAGAAAAACAGATCTGGCTTAGTTAATAACTCTACTCCGATCGATACCCTCTTAATTTGACCGCCACTGAGGGTTTTTACCTGTACGTCTCTGCGGTGAATCAAACCTAAATCTTGTAGTACTTCATCTACTCGTTTGCGTCGCTCTGTTGGGCTGATATCTGCTGGCATTCGCAGTTGAGCGGCATAGTCGAGGGCTTGCTCGACTGTCAATTCCATGTGAACTATATCTTTTTGAGGTACGTAGCCAATCTCAGTACGATAAGAATCAAAGTTTTGATAGAGGTCTGTCCCGTTGACTAAAACTGACCCACTAGTCGCCGGACGAAAACCATTGAGAGCGTCGAGTAGAGTCGATTTTCCCGCACCGCTTACCCCTGCAATCACCGAAAATTTGCGAGCGGGAATGGAAATGGAGATATTATTGAGTAGGTTAACACCTTTGCCTACCACTTTATTCAAATTGACGGCATCGAGGCGCAGATTCCCTTCTTCATCTTCTCTGATTAGGGTTTCGTCTATGTTTAATGTCAGACGACAAGGGCCAATGCGGATATTATCCCCCACCATTAGCACCCGTTTGTCTTTAATCTGCTTGCCGTTGACGAAGGTGCCGTTAATCGAATCGAGATCGGCTATGTAAAAAGAGCCTGTTTCTCTCTCGATTCTGGCGTGGAAACGGGATATAACTGGGTGATCTATAGATATATCGTTTTGAGGATCGCGCCCTATACTGATGGTGTTGCGACCTTGAAGAGATAATTTCTCTGATGTTATAGTATCGTGATAAGTTTTTCTTTTTGTTGAAGCATCTTCGCTAAAAGAATTTGCAGAAGCCGTTTCAGGTAAAGATTCTATAACTTTTGTATAAAATATCAAGCGAAAATTGCCAACTTTGATGAGGTCGCCATCAGTTAAAATTTCCGAGTTAGAAGGAGATAGTTTTTTATCGTTTAAGTAAGTTCCATCACTACTCTCTAGGTCTGTAATTACATAGCCTTCCGCTTTTTTGCTAACTAGAGCGTGGAAACGAGAAATAACGGGCTCGTTGAGAACGACAACATTATCTGGAGATCGACCTATGGAGATCGAATCATCTTTTAATATCAACTCACGAACAGTTTTATTGCCCCGAAATATTACGAGTTTGCTCACAGATACGGGCATAGTCAGTTTTGTCAAATTAAGTAACGCTAGGCTTAAATTCTCTTAAAGTATCTCAAACTAACCTAAAGTATGACACGATCTAAATCGGAAATGTTTCTGTAAAATTTATAAAATTAACTGGCAAATGGTAACTAGTCAGGCAAGACAAAGGTTATTGTAATTAAAGAAAATTTTTAACAATTAAGAACAAAAAAGCCCACGATGAACTTGCGAATTGGTAACGGCTATGACATTCACCGTCTGGTAGAAGGAAGACCGTTGATTTTAGGTGGGGTAGAAATTCCTCACCATTTGGGGTTGCTAGGACACAGCGATGCAGATGTTCTCACCCATGCAATTATGGATGCTATGTTAGGTGCATTGAGTTTGGGAGATATCGGTCATTATTTTCCCCCCTCCGACCCAAAATGGGCAGGAGCAAATAGTCTATTGCTCTTAGAACAAGTCAATGAGTTAGTTAGAGCGCAAGATTGGCAAATTGGCAACATAGACTCGGTAATTGTAGCAGAACGTCCTAAACTCAAACCCCATCTCAAAAATATGCGCGATCGCCTCGCTACTACTTTAGCGATCGCTCCCGATCGAATTGGCATTAAAGCTACTACAAATGAAAAATTAGGGCCAGTTGGACGAGAAGAAGGTATTTGCGTCTATGCTGTAGCATTATTACTCAAAAAACAATGAAATCTGTTGCGGTCATCCTCGGAAGTGCCTTCGGCGAACAATTTCCTCAAGATCTTTCTCTCAAACAAAGAGAAATTGCAACCCCTTGGGGACAACAACAGCTATACCAAGTAATTAATACTAACCGCCCAGCTTATCTCATATTTCGCCACGGAATACCTCACCGACTGCTGCCCAATCAAATATCCTATCGAGCGCAAGCTTGGGTGCTACGAGAGCTTAATTGTGGAGCCCTAATGGTAACTAGCTCTGTGGGAGTCCTAAACGATCGACTGCCTTTATATCGTCCCATGCTAGTTACCGATTTGATTATGCTAGAAAATCGGCTGCCAGATGGAACTACTTGCACTATGTTTGTAGAACCTCGATCGCTTCAAGGACATTTAATTCTCAACGAGGGACTGTTTTCTGTTGCGCTCAGACAACAGGTATACAAATTAGCACCAGAATTAATCGAGTCGCCAGAAATAGAACTAATATTTGCTTATGTAGGAGGCCCCAGAGTTAAAACAGCAGCCGAAAATCGCACGTGGCACAAATTAGGTGCAGACGTTAACTCAATGACACTTGCGCCAGAAATAGTCTTGGCTAATGAATTAGAAATACCTTGCGTCGGTTTGGTTGTGGGACATAAATACTCTCTACCTGGAATTAAAGCATCAGGCGACCGCTTTGCCGTATCCGAGTCTCTAGAATCATCTCGTCGTGCCATGGAAGAAATTATTATTAGGTTTTTAAAAGAAGCAACAGAAGTACCTTTCAGCAATCAAATTTTTCGGTTTAACAACACTAATGAATAAAATATATAAGGGTGGATGCCAATGCGGGCGCATAAGATATGAAATTACAGGAGAACCTCTAACAATTTATGCCTGTCACTGCAAAGAGTGTCAAAAGCAATCTTCGAGCGCTTTTGGAATGTCTATGCCAGTCAAGCGCGAAGCAGTTGCGATCGTCCGAGGAAAGCCAAAACAATGGACTAGAAGGTCTGAGAGTGGACGGGAGGTTTCTTGTCTGTTTTGCGGAGATTGCGGCACTAGATTATTTCACCATCCATCGCGCAACCCGAAGATCGCAAATGTCAAACCTGGCACTCTCGACGATACTAGCTGGTTGCAGCCAGTTGGCAATTTGTGGACTAAACGCGCTCAGCCGTGGGTACACCTCTCAGAAGAAATGCTGAATTACGAAGGTCAACCAGATGAATATTCAAAAATGTTTGAGCAGTGGAAAAATGCTAAAAACGGCTAAAAAATGAATCAATTAGAGACGGAAAATATAATAAATTTAGTCGATCGCCACCTCAGTTGGTTTGAACCGAAAGGAAAACCTCAACGATTAAAAGGCGGTAACCTCAATTACGTTTGGCGAATTGAAGGTAAACCTCGATCGATTATTTTTAAATATTTTGCGCCTCATATCGCTGTAGCTCCAGAAATTCCTCTAGATTTACAGAGAATGCTTATAGAAGCTAGATGTCTTCAAGCATTTTCAGAAAATGGAGAATTTGCACCTATAAGTAACCCAGAAATTCGTCCCCCGCAAATTTATTATTTTGACAAGGAGGGACACTTTTTAGTAATAGAAGATGTAGAAACTTCTAGCGATAATAACTCTAATAATAATTGGGTTTTCAAATACTTTTCTGGTCAAAAAGCAGGGGAAGCGATCGGTAATTTTATCGGTAATTTGCACGCAATTAGTTTTAAAAAAGAACACTTAGCAAAACATTTTGATAATTTAGGAATTCAAAAAACTCGCTTACAATTACAATACAAAGCTATTGTCGATTTACTAGAAAAAGCAGGTATTTCCGATTTTAAAATATTAGGAAAAAGGGTAGAAGAACTAGGAAAAAAATACCTTGACAAAGGACAAAATCTTATTATGGGAGATCTTTGGCCGCGATCGATTCTTCCTACTCCTCAAGGACTGAGAATAATTGACTGGGAATTAGCCCACTACGGTCGTCCCGCACAAGATTTAGGTCATTTTGCTGCTCATTTGTGGATGATGTTCCATCGGGCAAAAGAACAGCAAAAAATAGAAATAAAGAATATGTTGGAAAGTTTTTTTATTAGTTATAACGAGGCATTAGGAGAAAGAAAATACGAGATACTAAAGCCAGAAGAAATTATCGATTGTTCCATTCATTTTGGAGCAGAAATTTTAGTGAGAACAATAGGAAGATTTCAAAGTGGTTATCTTTATGACGGACTAGATTTAGGCGATCGTATTATTCGAGAAGCACTAGAAACAGCAGCATTACACATTCGATCGCCAGAAAAATTAGACACTTTTTCTTTATTAAAATACAATTGACGTTGCTAGAAACGACCCTAGAATAGGCAAGAAAAAATACCATTAAAATTATAAATTTTATGAAATTTTCTCTAAGCAAGGTAGCTCTTATTCTAATTTGGGGAGGCTTTTTTCTAAGTAGTTGGGGAAGTTATTTGCGGATTGAATCAAGTAAATTCCATAAATGGCTTGAAAGTGTTCACAGCCAATATGACGATCTTCCTGGAGCTGGGCTATGGCTTGCTTATTGCTGGCAATGTACTGGATTCATTTATTTAATTTCCACTATTTTTATTACTTTTATACTCTTTTTAAGAGAAGAAACCTCCGATACAATAACGATTAATTTTTTCACTATAATGTTTCTGTTTATATCATTCCTAATATTAATTTCTGCTTTACAAAGCTTATTTTATGTTTTTTTTGCCATCGCTATTGGACAAATTCTTTTAACAATTGGCATATTATGTGGAATTGCTAGATGGCACTGGTTGTGATTAACTAACAAAATTTCTAATCACCAATTAAAACAGTTAGACACCCTTCCATAATTGTATTAATCCCACCACCTTCTTCGATAATTTCATCTTCTTGACGACAAGCAGGATATCCGTTAATTGTTACTGTCAAGCTGCCAATAGTTACTCCAGGTCCGTGAATAGGACAAACATGAGCTTGTTTCTCTATTCCCAGCCAAGCTGGTTGACCTCCGATAAACACGTCGAGACTAAATGCTGTTCCTGTTAATACAAACCCAGGTGGATGAGCTACTAGATCCCCTATTCTTGCTGCTGGTTTAGCTAACATTTTCTCTGTTTGTTTTAGGTTTAATTAATATTAATAATGATATCTCAATCGAGACTTTTTCGCTAAGTCAGAAGTTTGTTGTTTGTTGTTTGTTGTTGGCTGTTGGCTGTTGGCTGTTGGCTGTTGGCTGTTAGCTGTTAATTATCTCCCCTGCTCCCTTGCTCCCCCTCTCCCCCTCTCCCCCTGCTCCCTACACTTCCCACACTCCCCTGACCTCTGACCCCATTCCTAAACAGGAGTACCGTTCCAACCTGGTGCAACCGCACTCACAGCCCTGCTGAGGTTAGGTATAAAAGCGATCGTATAATTAAAGGGAGAACTAATACCAAGGGTAGTTTGCTCCATTCGATTTGTATCGACTCCACGCGGTCCAAAGGCCGATTGTGTTTCTAAAACGAAATTGTTGTTAGAGAAAGACAAAGCAGTTGGAGTAGCTGTATTCGTCCTGCCATTATTTAATATAGCTGAAACAAAAGTACCAGTTCCACTAGGAGCGATCGCAGTCCCTTGTCCTCCTGTATTTGGATCTAGTTTAGCTACAACAGTGACTTTTGGGCCTCCTCCCCTACCGTAGCTTGACAGCCATCCATTGCGTGCCAAACTTTCTAAACCACTGCCTCCTCCATCTACGGTAAATGCTGCGTAGAGTTGACTCCCACCATCCCACAACAATCCTACACCCCGTCCGTCTGGGCCTCCTGTTTCGTAATCGTTTTTAACCCAGTCCCTCCTACCATTGGTAAAACTAGTAATAATCGGATTTTGATTGTTAGCACTAACTTGTTGAATTCCAATATAAATACTAGTAGAACCAAAAGTCACTTTAGCCGCACCTTTAGCATCAAGTGT
>JAAUYD010117588.1_pt1 | contig 12692 bp, 14 predicted proteins | sample 7278101 | NCBI WGS metagenome assembly JAAUYD01 (sample SAMN14350128, study PRJNA611818) | marine sediment metagenome | isolation source: surface marine sediment (0.6m) | place: French Polynesia: Moorea | collected 2018-08 | reverse complement strand
GGGGGATGGATCAGCAGCAGGCCACTGCAGTCTGACCCTGAGTCAGCGGGATCGCTTTTTCGGTTTCATAAACCGGATTTGGGGAGCCGGCCGATTCAACCCCCTGCAGCGTTCCCAGAAGTTCTCGCGGTTTGCACAGCGTGCGTGGTGGGGTCATCTGCACCGAAATCCCATCGGCCGTCACATTTAATGAGTCAACGTGATAAACCGATGTGAGCAGTTGGGTATCACCGTACTCAATGCGTATCTCGGCATCCTGATTGAGCGGAATACGTGAATCGACAATGCCCCAAATTTTCAGGAATTTACCGGTGGACATGCGTGCCTGATCGGGCTGAAGTCCATCCGGCTCCCAAACCTGCAGGATCACTTCTTTCCAGGTGTGCAGGCTGTTGCCACAGTCAATCGTTTCAAAGACGGCGTTTTTTATTTCAGTCACGTGATACCCTCCCTTTACAGTCTGGCCGTGACCGTATTCGAAAAGCAGGGGTAAATCCGGGTGTCGTTCCAAGGTTTGAATAAATTCTTTGACGAGCATAATAATGAATCTCCTTCGAATGTCATATAGATATCCATCTATATGATTTGATAAAAAAATAGTTGATTGGTATTTAAGCGCTTACACATAGAAGTTTATCTATATGTTGAATTTTGTCAAGACCCCAGCTTTGTGACAAATGATTAAATTTGACGAAAGACCAAATATTTGCGACGATTGACATCGGGCTTTGTTGACCTTTTGATGATTTATCATGGCTTCCCATTCCCCACAAATGAATAATTTCAGGCTGGAACAAAAAAACAATGACGGCCGCGTCCGGCAGATTGATCACTTTCGGCAAGTTGCCTGGATCGTGGCGGATGAGCCGGATTTAAACAGTTTAATAGAGCGGCTGACGATCAAAATCGCCGAAATTTTTCAGGCCGACCATACCCTGATCGGGCTTGTCTCTGACAGCCACCTGAAGATAGAATCGGTCTTATCCAATGGTGAACGGCATCAAATAGAGAAAAAAATCCCGCTCTCAGCGGGGACGTTTGGCCAGGTGCTGGTCACTCAAAAATCGTACCGCGCTTCACTTACTCCTTCAATGTCTTCGCGCCCGCCGCTGGAAGATCGATTTCCGGCGGCCGTTGTGCTGACGATGCCCATTTTTAACCATCAAAATCACCCGTTGGGGGTGATTGAATGCCGGCGCGTGCGTGAAGATCATGCGTTTACGGCCGCTGACGAGCAGCTCCTGCACATCATTGCCCTGCAAATCGCCAGCGGCATCGAGCGGGCTCAGATGTTCAACCATCTGGCTCGCTGGAATTTGTCGATGCAAAGCCTCTTCGCCTTTAACGCCACGCTTAACGAGGAGCTGGATCCCCCAGAACTGGTGCGCCGGCTGGTGGAACACACGGCCGGATTTATCGGCGCGGATGCAGGGCTGGGCGGTCTGATCACCAAACAGGGAGAAATCATCACCGACGGCTACTGGCACGGCGGCCTCTGGCACAATACACAGGTTAATTGGCCAAGAGAGCATTCTATTCCGGGTTATATTTTTGACCATCAATGCCCTTATTTAACGAATGAATACAGGACTGATAGACTGGCTTACCAACCCTTTGTCGAGACCTACGGAATCCACAATGCCCTCAGCGTTCCGTTTCTGGCGGCCGATGGAGACGTGCTGGGATTTATTGAAATTCACAACAAGAACAAAGGCAGCGAACCGTTTACCTGGTCGGACGTTTCGTTTGTGGAATCATTGGCCCACACCATGGCGGTGACCTTGCGCAATGCGCGCCTGATGCAGGAATTGGACAAAAACCGCCAGGATTTACGCGGGCTTTCCCTGCAGTATTTAAATTTATTAGAAGAAGAACGTACCAAAATTTCCCGCGAGCTGCACGACGAGGCCGGTCAAGCGCTGATCGGCATCAAGCTCAACCTGCAGCTTCTGGAGAGAAAAATACCGTCTGAACTGGATGAGCTGCGTGAAGAAGCCCGGGCGCTGCGGCAGCAGGTCAATCACTCCACCTCGCGCCTGCGCGATCTGGCGCGCACCTTACGCACGCCGGCACTGGACGAGTTGGGTTTGCAGCCGGCCGTGCAGCAGCTCGTTTCCCAATTTATCAAACAAACCGATATCGTCGTTCATTATCAGGTGATGGGTATTTCAAAGCGCTTGACCCCTGAGGTAGAGACTTCCTGCTATCGCATCATCCAGGAGGCGCTCACCAACGTGGTCCGTCACTCTCGGGCGCAGCAGGTTTGGTTGACGATTACGACCGATGAGCAAACGGTTACGCTGGCCATAAGGGATGACGGCTCGGGGTTCGATCCTGGTGAAATTACCCCGGGGTTGGGATTGGTAGGCATTCGCGAGCGGGTGGCCATGCTCGAAGGGGATTTTTCAGTCGTGTCCAGTGAAGGCTCCGGGACGGAAATCAGCATTTGTTTTACGATTGATGGGAAATGAGATCAAAGAAAAAAGCTAACCACAAAAAACACGGAAAACACAAAAATTTTCTTGCAAAGCTTGGCACAGTGTTAAAAATAAAATTTGATTTTTTGTGTCCTTTTGTGTTTCCTGTGGTTCAAATTTTGGGGTGTCGCATATCATGACGCAGAAGCGGCAAACACGCATCATTCTGGCGGATGACCACAACGTCGTGCGGCGCGGCCTGGCGGCGCTGCTGACGCTGGAAGGTGATTATCAAGTTGTGGGCGAGACCCACAACGGTGAGGATTTGCTAACCCTGGTGGAGCGGCACCGGCCGGATATCGTCATCCTCGATTTATCGATGCCTCGTCTGAACGGGCTGGAGGCGCTGCGTCGTCTAAAGCGGATGGACGCTTCAACATCCGTGTTGATTCTTTCCATGTATGATGATGAGGAATTAATTGTGCAGGCGATTCGCCGCGGCGCGGAGGGGTATATTTTAAAAGATTCGATGGATGATGAACTGTTTGAAGCGCTTGAAATCATCCAGCAGGGCGGCCGGTATATCAGCCGGGCGATCGATCCCAGCGTATTAAACCGCGCCCCGTCAGATATTGTGGTGGAGCTGACTTCGCGCGAGCATGAAGTCTTACAGTTAATTGCGGCCGGCCACACGGCCGGCGAGATTGCCGATCTCATGAGCATCAGCCCCCATACCGCCAACCGCCATCGGGCCAATTTGATGCAAAAAATGGGGGTGCGCAATCAGATTGAGCTGGTTCGCCTGGCGATCCAGCGCGGCCTGGTGATTATCGGCAATCGACCACTGTCCAATTGAGTAGTAAAAAGTTAAAAGGTTAGAGGGAAAAGGGTGTTGTCAGCAACCCTGAGACGCCAAATTTGTGCAACCTGACAGAATTGAACCGCTTCCAATTCATTAAAACTACATAAATGTTGCTATTGTGCCTGTTTATACAAATCATATAATTAAACCTGTCCAAGAACAGGAAAAGCAGCCGCTTCATCATTTATATACCACATCTTAGGCGGCTATCCTCACTTCCTTAAACGTAAAAACCAGGGTTCACCAAATAATCAGCTTGTGTTTTCCGTGTTTTTGTAGTTATAGGTTTTAAAAGCAGAATGTGCAGACAGGGATTAGTAAAAAGGAAGAGTCATGGCTACCACACCAGCCCCCTATGTCAATGGTGATGCTTCCCAACAGTTACAGGCTCGGCTCAACGACCCGCAAACGGCCGCTGCCCTGCATCAGATTTTAGACAAGGCGGAGTTGATCGCCTTTGCCGTGACGGCCGTTGACGGCTTTTTGCAGCGCAGCGAGCAAATCGCCGATGAGGCCGCCCGCGGGGTAGCCGATCTGAAATCCAGCACGCCGCCAGAATTAACTATCCTGGTTCAACACCTCCCTCAACTGCTGGAGCTCCTTCCACAGCTGTTGGTTTTTGTTCCCCAGCTGGTTCAGCTTCTCAATACGCCACAGTTTACGCGCCTGCTGGAAGTCCTCAGCAATCCCAAAACGCTTGATGCCATCATCGTCCTCATGGAAAATATCGACAAACTGGCGTTTGCCATCGAAGCGGTTGACGGGTTCCTGCAGCGGGCGGATACGGTGATCGACAACGTCGCGGCCGGCGTCAAGGACGCCACGGCCGATCTCGAAGAATCAGATGTGGGCAAATTAATTGGCGCCCTGCCGCAGGTGGCGGAAGCGACGCCCAAGCTGCTGGATGCCACGACCCAGCTGCTGCCGATTCTGGCTTCAGAGCCGATGCAAAACTTCATCAGCTCCGGTGCTCTGGATCGGCTGCTCAATTCCGGCATTCTAGCCTCGCAGACGATCAACGTGGTGGGCCATGCTGGTGACGCCCTGGTTGAGAGCTACGATAAAACCCAGGCGCAGGAAAACCGCGCCGGGGCTCTGGCCGTTCTCAGGGCCAGCCGCGATCCGGACGTTCAAAAGGCGCTGGGCTTCCTCATCGAATTTGGCAAGCAGTTTGGCAGGGAAATTTAGATGCACGAGCTTTCAATCGCCCATAACCTGATCCAGATTGCCAGTGCGGCCGCCCATGAAGAAGGGATATCGCGCGTTACGGCCGTCCACCTCAAGCTAGGTGCCCTCTCCGGAGTGGTCAAGGACGCGCTGCTGTTTGGTTACGATATCGCGGCGGAAGGCACCGTGCTCGAAGGCTCAAAGCTGGTCATCGAAGAAATTCCGGTCATCGTCAACTGCCCCAATTGTGGCCAGGTCGAGCTGCCGAATATCCAGCGCTTTCGCTGCCCCAACTGCGACGCCATTACGCCGGAGATGATCCACGGGAAGGAGCTGGAAATTTCCGCCCTGGAATATGAAGAAGATGATCCGGGAGGGGTTGAATCCCCCCCGTTAATTAAAGCCGAAGAGGTTAAGGAGTAAAAAGTATAGAGTAAAAAGAACGTTCCGCCACATTTAAGCGTTTTTCTTTAGACTTTGCACTTTTAACTTTGAACTACTTAAAAAATCATGACCCAACTTTTAAAAATTCAGCAAGGTGTTTTAAGCAAAAATGATCTCTTGGCCCAGGGGCTGCGCGGCCGCTTTCGCGAAGCCGGGGTTTTTGTTACCAACTGGGTCTCCAGCCCCGGCAGCGGCAAAACGGCGCTGCTGGAGACGACGATGCGTCAGCTAACCGACCGCGGACACAAAGTTGCCGCCTTGGTTGGCGACCTGGCCACCGAAAACGACGCCCAGCGGCTCAAACGCAGCGGGGCTGAGGTGCGCCAGATCGTCACGGCCGGCACCTGCCATCTCGAGGCGGACATGATCGAGCGCCATCTCGAAGGATGGGAAGTGGATCAGTTTGACTTCCTGTTTATCGAAAATGTCGGCAACCTGGTTTGCCCCTCCAGCTACGATCTGGGAGAAGATTTGCGCATCGTGCTCCTCTCGGTCACCGAAGGGGAAGACAAACCGCTGAAATATCCCCCCATGTTTCATTCGGCCGATCTGGCCGTGATTACCAAAATCGATCTGGCGGAGGCGGTCGAATTTGACCGGTCCGCTGCCTACGAAAACATAAAGGCTGTCGGACCACAACTGCGCATTCTTGAAACCTCAGCCAAGCGCGGCACCGGTCTGGATGATTGGATCGATTATTTGTTGCAAGCCAAAGCGGGAACGGTGTAAGTCGTGCCAGCAACCCATCTGATTGATTAGGAGAGAAACAGTATGGCGTCTTTATTATGGTTCCAGGGTGGTGCCTGCAGCGGCAACACGATGTCGTTTTTGAATGCGGAAGAACCCAGCGCGTGTGACCTCGTGACGGATTTCGGGATTGACATTTTATGGCATCCTTCACTGGGCATGGAGTTGGGAGAGCAGGCGCAAAAAATCTTTTGGGATTGCGCCAAGGGGGAGCGGCCGCTCGATATCTTTGTTTTTGAAGGCACCGTCATTATGGGGCCGGAAAATACCGGCCGCTTTCAGATGTTCGCCGACCGGCCGATGAAAGATTGGGTCATCGATCTGTGCAATCAAGCTTCGATTGTGGTGGCCATTGGCGACTGCGCCTGCTGGGGCGGAATCCCGGCTACCGCTCCCAATCCAACCGATTCGGTGGGGCTGCAATATCTCAAAAAAGCCAAGGGAGGCTTTTTGGGTGACGGGTGGACTTCTAAGGCCGGTTTGCCAGTGATCAACATCCCGGGCTGCCCCGCCCATCCCGATTGGGTAACCCAGATTCTGGTGGCGGTGGCCAGCGGCCGCACGGGCGATATCGCCCTCGACGAGCTGCAGCGGCCGCAGACCTTTTTCAAATCGTTTACCCAGACCGGCTGTACCCGCGTGCAATTTTTCGAGTACAAACAGTCAACGATGGAGTTTGGGCAAGGCACGCGTACCGGCTGCCTCTTTTACGAATTTGGCTGCCGTGGGCCGGTGACCCGCTCACCTTGTAACCGCATTTTATGGAATCGGCAGTCGTCCAAAACCCGGGCCGGCATGCCCTGCACCGGCTGCACCGAGCCGGAATTCCCGTTCTTTGATCTGGCCCCGGGCACCGTCTTCAAGACGCAAAAAATCAGCGGCTCCGTACCCAAGGAGGTACCGGTGGGCACCGATCACGTGACCTACATGGCCCACGCGGCCGCGGCCCGCATTGCCGCCCCTGAATGGTCGAAGGAAGATATGTTTGTCGTCTAAGCTGCGGCATCCGGAGGAAAATTATGGCAGTCAAAACAAAAGATTTACGCATTAGTCCCCTCGGCCGCGTGGAAGGCGACCTCGACCTGAACGTCGTGGTTGAAGATGGGGTAGTTGTCGATGCCCAGGCTGAAGCATCGATGTTCCGCGGCTTTGAAATTATCCTGAAGGGGAAAGATCCACAGGCCGGCCTGATCGTCACCCCGCGTATTTGCGGCATTTGCGGCGGCAGCCATCTCTACAAAGCTGCTTACGCTCTCGATACCGCCTGGCAGACCGAACTGCCCCCTAACGCCACGCTGATTCGCAATATCGCCCAGGCGTGCGAAACGCTGCAGAGCATTCCGCGCTGGTTTTATGCCCTCTTCGCCATCGATTTGGTCAACAAAAATTACGCCAAAGCCAAGGAATACGACGAGGCGGTGCGCCGCTTTGCTCCCTTTGTCGGGACGAGTTATGAGCCGGGCGTCACCTGGTCCGGCAAGCCGGTCGAGGTGTACGCCATGTTTGGCGGCCAGTGGCCCCATTCCAGCTTTATGATTCCCGGCGGCGTCATGTGCGGCCCGACCCTCTCGGAGATCACCCGCTCGATTGCCATTCTGGACTGGTGGGCCGATGCCTGGCTCGAAAAACAGTGGCTGGGCTGCTCGATTGATCGCTGGCTGGAAAACAAAACGTGGCAGGATGTCCTCGACTGGGCCAACGAAAATGAAAGCCAGTACAACTCCGACTGCGGCTTCTTTATTCGCTACGCTCAGGAAATCGGTCTCGACAAATTAGGGCAGGGGGCCGGGGCGTTTCTGGCGACCGGTACCTTCTTTGATCCGGAGCTTTATGCCCGGCCGACGATTGACGGCCGGAACGATGCCCTGATTACCCGCTCCGGCGTCTACGACGGCAGCGGCTACCACGATTTTGACCATATGCGGGTCAGCGAAGACCACACCCACTCATTTTTCAAAGGCTCGGGATCGCTCCATCCGTGGGACGGGGTTACCGACCCGATCGACCCGGCCGATGGGCACAAGCAGGGCAAATACTCCTGGGCCAAGTCACCGCGATATAACGTCAACGGCAAGGGGTATATTCCGTTAGAAGCCGGACCGCTCGCCCGGCAGGTGGTCGCCGGCCGGCCGGGTGCGGCCGATCATCAGGATCACGATCCGCTTTTCCTCGACGCAATTCAGACCGTCGGACCCAGCGTGCTGGTGCGGGTCATGGGCCGCATGCACGAGGCGGCCAAGTATATGAAGCTGGTCAAGGGGTGGTTAAACGACGTCAATCTGCACGAGAAATTTTACATCAAGCCGGCCGAGCTGGCCGACGGCCGGGGCTTTGGCTCCACCGAAGCGGCCCGCGGCAGCCTCTCCGACTGGATCGTGCTGAAGGACGGCAAGATCGAAAATTATCAGGTGGTGACCCCCACCGCCTGGAACATCGGACCGATGGACGGCAAAGACGTTCATGGACCGATGGAACAGGCGTTTATCGGGGCAACCATCGAAGATATGAGCGACCCGGTGGAAATGGGGCACGTCGCCCGCAGCTTTGACTCCTGTCTGGTCTGTACCGTGCACGCTTACGACCGCAAAACCGGCAAGGAGATGGCTCAGTTCCGCATCGGGGATATTTGTTGATTCAAGATTTTAGGTGCCCGACTCAGTAGTGCAAAGTAAAAAGTACAAAGATAAAAGTGAAGGTCTCAAGAAAAGCACCCTTCTTTTTACTTAACTTTAAACTTTAAACTAAATATTAATCGAGCACCTTTCTTTTTCGCCGGAGTATAACGCGAGACATCATATGCGAGGCATACATGCCGACTGAATCCATTCATCCAGGAGAGATTTTGCGCACGGAGTTTCTCGAGCCGCTGGGTCTGAGCCAGAATCGACTGGCGCTCGATCTCCACGTCCCGGCCCACCGCATCAGCGAAATTGTGCGCGGCAAGCGAAGAGTATCGGCCGACAGCGCCCTGCGGCTGGCCCTTTATTTTCACACCACGCCGCAGTTTTGGCTCAAGCTGCAGATGGAATATGATCTGGAACAAGCGCGAACCGTTCTGGCCGAGACGATCCAGCGGGAAATCACCAGCTGTGCGCCACCGATCCGACAGTCGATTGCGAGTTAATCAACGGATCTGTTGTCATTCTGAGCGAAGCGAAGAATGACAGATGAACAAAGGCAAATGAAACCAATTTATACTGTTTTTAATTCGTTTACCAGGTTCAGTTGACATTCGATTCAATACAATGCTCAATTTTGCGATGTTTTCTATACCCGTCGATTAAAACCGATAACCGTCGGTTAAAACCGACGGCTAAAGGGTTGGTTACCGATCAGGTCAGGCCCTTTAGCCCCGCATTTTAATGCGGGGGTGAAGAAATATCCCAAATGTCAACACAACCTAAAGAAGTTATGAAACCACCAAAACCCGCCCTCTCCCTGGTCCCACCACCGGGCACCAAACCGGCCGATCTTCTGATCGTCGGCTGCGGCAACCTGCTGCGCGGGGATGACGCGGTGGGTCCGCTTCTGGTGCGTCACCTTATCGACCGCGATTTGCCCTCCTGGGTGCGGCTAGCGGATGGGGGAACGGCCGGGATGGATGTGGCCTTCAGCATGCGCGGAGTTAAAAAATTGATTATTGTCGATGCCTGCCAGAGCGGTGATGATCCGGGTGCTATTTTCAAGGTGCCCGGAGAGGTTGTTGAAGATCTGCCGCCGGTGACCGGATTGAATATGCATTCGTTTCGCTGGGACAACGCCCTGGCTTTCGGCCGGTGGCTGCTCAAGGATGAATATCCACAGGAAGTCGTCGTTTATCTGATTGAAGCGGCCAATCTTGAGTATGGCGAGACCCTTTCACCACAGGTAGAAAAGGGGATGGATCGGTTGATTGAGATGATTGTGGCCGAAATTGAGGAGTTGAAAGATGTTCAATGAGGAACAAGCCCCTTATTCCTGTACGGTAGAAATTTCGGCCGAAGGGTATTTGCGGCTGACCGCTGAAGTGGCCCAAACATATTTTCCGGAAGATGTGCTTGTGCCGCTCGTTAAAGAAAAAGAGCTGTGGCTCATGCCCCTGCGCGGGGCGGCGGCCGGTGGTTTGCTGCTCAAACAGCGCAATGCCCAGGGGGATCGTTCGGTGGTCATCTGGGAAGCGCTGCCGCCCCATACGCAACCCGGTATGCGGACCGCATTTTGGGATGAGACGCAGGGTGCACTGAGAGTCGCGCTGCCGTTTGTGATCCGGATGATCACCAAAAAAGATGAGCGGCTGGAATCCTAATGCCACGTTTGTGCGCACTGAGATTCTGAAAGAAAACGGCCGCTGGGCGGTTTATCTGGAAGTTGATTTTTATGAACCGGACGCAGATGGCGACCAGAAATTTCAAACGGTACGGCACCGCATTCAGGATTATCCCAAGGAGCGGCTGGCCCGCATTGCGGCAGAGTGGATCCGGCGCGCGGCCGAGCGGGATATTCCCGACCCGCCGGGTGGATTTTAAACTTAGAACTCCGTTACGGAACTGATAAAGAAGATGATGAAGCTTATTTCTCCTCAACCCCTTGGTATTTTCCCGCTGCCGGCTGGCTATTTGCTGCTGCCCGATGGTGAAGGCGTTCAAACCGTGCGGACCTCGCTCATGCAGGGCATCGTGCCGGACGAATTGCCACCGTCGCTGCGCTATTATGACCTGGCCCTGAACGGCCAAATTGACGAGGCGGAACAGGCGCTGGCCGGCGATGAGAGTCCGATCGGCCGCTACAATCGCTTTGTGCTGCGCTCGAGTCCTGAAGCGTTTGCCCGGCTCAGACAGGAACTGCCCGAGGTGCTGAGGCCGCTGCTGGCCGTGGTGGGGTACACGCTGGGTTACACCGACACGCCGCCGCAGGCTGGCGACCTGTCTGGCGAACAGCGGGCCCTGGTGCTGATGGCCCAGGCCTCCGATCATTTGGAGCAGCAGCGGCCGGTGGAGGCCATCCCCCTGATTGAGGCGGCGATACAAGCGGCCAACACGGTTTCCCCGATTCTGGCCGCCCAGCTGATGGGCACCCTGGCCGAAACCCGGCGCGAGGTTGAGGGGAGCAGCTATGCGCTGATCCAGCTGTACCAGGCGGCGCTTAGCAAGCTGGAGCCATCAGCTTTGGAAGAGGTCAAGGCGGAGCAGTGGCTCAACCTGGGGATTACCTACCAGGAAATCTCGGCCGGGCAGCGGCAGGGGCTGGTGGAGGCGGTTAAATGTTATCAGGCGGCGCTGTACGTCTTTAAAAAAGAGACCCATCCGGATCATTTTGCCCTGTGCCAGACCAATCTGGCGCTGGCGTATTTAACGATGCCGATGAAAGAGGCCAGCGATCAGCTGCGGATGGGAATCGCCGTGCAGTCGCTGCGTGAAGCGCTGGAGATTTACCGGCCGGATACCCATCCCGATCAGTGGGCCAGCGCCCAGCTCAACCTGGCCAACGCCCTGCAGTATCTGCCGTCCTCTCACCCGGCCGAAAACCTGGCCCAGGCGGTTGAACTGTATGAGGAAATTTTGTCGGTGCGCTCGCCGATTGGCGATCCGGTGGGTTTTGCCCGGGTGCAGGCCAACCAGGCCAACGCCCTGGCCCACCTGGGTATTTTTGATCACGCCCAGACCAAGCTAAACCAGGCGCTGCCCATCTTTGAGCTTTACGGTGACGCAGAAGCGGCGCAGTCGGTGCGTGACCTGCTGGCCCAGATTGCGGCCAGTCAGGAAGCTGAGGCACCTTGAACGATTTTTCCATAGCAAATTTTTTTGATTGACCGACACATCTAGGGAATCACCGCAGAGGCCGCCAAGAACGCGGAGTTTTCTCTGAAAAGGCTCTCTTCGTGTCCTCCAATTCTCAGCGGTGAATTGAGTTGTGTCAATTAGCAGGTTTGCACCGATTTTAATCTTTTCATCTGCTAAATTCGGGGACACAAAAACAGTATGGATTTACATCAAAGACAGCAGTTTGATTTTTTGCTCATGACCGCCACCGAGCGGTTTGTCGACCGGCTGATACAGCGGCAGATGGGGGCGCAAAACGCCCTGCAGCGGCTGCGGGAGGATCCCAACGGGGAAGGGGTTTGGCTCGACGACTTCGTGGACGCCATCTTTCAGGATTTTTTGCTTGACAATGTCGCTGGAGCCTGTTTTGTGCTCAGGGCGTTGGCCAAGAGTAAATTAGAAGCCGTTTCGGCCGGGAAAAATATCGAAACTACGTTGGTCGCCATGTCCAAGCAAGCGTTTGCCCAGCTGCTGCGCAGCAAGGCGGAAGAAGTGCTGGAACAGGAATCGATGTACGCTTAGGAGAGAAAGCATGACTACCACAACACCCACCCTCGCCGAAGAAAATCTGGAGACGCTGGCCGATCGGGTTGATACCGCCATGCTGGAGGTTCAGAAATTGAGCGACTCAGATCGGACCAAAGCGCTTGACCTGAAGCGGGCCATCGAAGATTTTCACCGAGTCGGCGTGACCAAAATTGTGCAGCGGCTTAAGACCGACCCGCGCGGCAAGGAAATTCTTTTTGAGCTGGTCGACGTGCCGGAGGTGTATGCCCTGTTCGCCATGCACGGCATCGTGCGGGCGGACCTGACTACTCAGGCGGCCCGGGTGTTGGAAATGGTCCGGCCGTATATGCGCTCCCACGGGGGAGATGTCGAGCTGGTCAAGGTGGAAGACGATACCGCTTATGTCAAGCTGCATGGGGCGTGTAACGGCTGTTCGATGTCGGCCGTCACCCTGCGCAACGGGGTAGAGGAAGCTTTAAAAGAGCATCTGCCGCAAATCAAGCAGGTCGAAGTGGTACCCAGCGAGCCGGAAGCCGGCATGATCATGCTCGACAGCGTCGTGGTTAACGGTAATGGTGGTGAGACGTCTCAGCTGGGTGGATGGGTAAAAGGCCCGGCCGTCGCCGACGTCGCCGAAGGCCGGCCGCTGGCCCTCGAAACATCAACCGGCAGCGTCTTAATCGTGCGTCTTAACAACCAATTTTTTGCATATAAGAACGAATGCGCCCATATGGGTATGCCGCTGGATGG
>JAAUYD010061100.1_pt1 | contig 12694 bp, 9 predicted proteins | sample 7278101 | NCBI WGS metagenome assembly JAAUYD01 (sample SAMN14350128, study PRJNA611818) | marine sediment metagenome | isolation source: surface marine sediment (0.6m) | place: French Polynesia: Moorea | collected 2018-08 | reverse complement strand
TAAAAGTTTGTAAATTTAATCCAGATGGAAGCGGTCAAATAATTGCAGAATCTGTTAACGATAATTTTTTGCCACCGATGTTGGGATTGCATTTTCCAGGAGATGAAATTCCGGCAGAAATACGCGAATTATATATCAAGGTAAGAGTGCGTTCGATTGTAAATGTTGACACTAAAGAAATTGCTCAAAGCGCTATTTATGATTTAGACACAACAGAGATAGTTCCTGAAGAGATTCGCTATCGCCCTGTAGATCCCTGTCATTTAGAATATTTAACTGCTATTGGAGTTAAATCCTCTGTTGTCTTACCTATTTTATGCGAAGAAAAACTTTGGGGTTTGCTAGCGTGTCATCACAGTCAACCACGTGTAATTTCAGAGTCGGATTTAGAATTGGTACAGATGGTGGTCGATCAAATATCAATAGCGATCGCTCAAAGTAATTTACTCTCTCAAGTACCGGAAAAAAATTCTAGGGAAAATACCCTCAAGCACATTGTGACTCTGTTGCATTCACTATCTACTGTAGAATTGCAGCCAGCCTTAGCACAAGCGATTGTTGCATTTGGTGGTTCTGGTGGTAGACTTTGCATTCAAGAAAAAAGTCAAAGTGGTGCTTTTGCAAGTTTTACAGACTGTTTACAAAACTCTAGCAACCATCTCAAGGTTCACACCTACGGGAAACAACCTGTAATGCCAGAATTGGCAAAATATCAGCTCATGGAGCAGTATAGCGTTTGGCAGGAGCGCTATAAGTTTGGAAACTATGATGCTTGGGCAATTTCAGATATTTATCAACTCCATGAGTTGCGTTTTTTGCAAGTTGCTTTCCAAGGATCCAAAATTCGTAGCATATTAATGATTCCACTACATTATCGTCAACAGTTGTTGGGATATTTAAGTATTTTCCGAAACCAAGTAGAGAAAGAAACTGTTTGGGCGGGAGAGTTTGACTCGGATCAACGGCAATTATATCCTCGTCAATCACTTAATGCTTGGCGAGAATCTAAGAAGACACCGATTTGTGAATGGAGTATGGAAGAAATTCAATTGGCGAATGAGGTGGGTAAACAATTTTCCTTTGCCGTTCATGAATATCAGCTAAAACAAGATCTACATAAACAGACCGATAATTTACAGCGTTCAATACAAAAGCAACAGACATTGGTAAGAGCTTTAACTAAGATGCGGCAAATCTCTCAATCACGATTTTAAGGATTCACGATTTTAAGCATTGTATTACCAGTTTGGTGATATACCCAATATCAAAGTCTGGTCATTATGACTGGGCTTTTTTACACTTTACTTTTACAATCAAAAATCAGCAAAAAATTAATAAAATAATGCTAATCTCATTATCTAATATCATAAATTTTGAGAGTATTAATCTTATCATAAAAATATTTATAGACGTACAATTGTACGCCTGTAAGAAAAATTTTAAGGTAAGTTATTTGAGGAATTGTAAATAATTTAAGATGACTATACAAAAAACAGAAAATTACATCTATCAGAAGTTAATTTTACATTAATGAATCATTAACTTAATATATTTCTTGATATTTTGACGTATAAATATTTCAGTCGTTAAGAAATGATAAACTAATTCTCAAGATATCTATTCTCAAGGTATCTATTCTCAAGGTATCTATTCTCAAGATATTAGATAACTAACCTCTACGTCTTCTTTCTGGTCTACCGTTGTTGGGTACAGGTTTTCTATTACCCCAAGATTTGAACCAGTCCATTGTTTTAGTAAAAATATCTGTTGTTGTATTTTGGTGAGACATGATGTTTACACTCTGAATTAACTCCAAAATTTACTACATTTATTAATTTATAAATTCCAGAAATAACTACTAATAAAATTTAGAAATTATATGATTTCGACTTATTTACAGAAATATAGTGTTTCCTATGTTGTATCGACACCTAAAAAATTAATTAATGAACATAATTAAACTTGGGTATGTAAATAAAACATAAAAAAATAGAGATGCTGTCAATAGCATCCCTAAATTAGAGGAAACCCGTTGCTTGATTAAACTTTGAATTAATATTGAAATGTGATACTTGTAAAGCTTGATAAAGCTATCAAGTGGCAATTTAAATAGATAATTTCAATAGATCGTCATATATGTTGTAGTCCAATTGGTATTTATTTGGAAATACATAAGATTTGACAATAATTGAAATTTAAAGAGGGTTACAAAAGAAACAATCAACCTTTATTAACTCTCTCCAAGATTGGATACAGTAACCCAAGCTTACAATCCGGAAAAGTTAAAAAAATAATCGGCACATAGCCGATAAAAATATTACAAGCAACGCAAACTCTTTCCAATCGAGGCTTTATAAGCTTTAAGCAAATGCAGAAAAATCTATATTAGGAGGAACATCTTGAATTCGCCCTGGACCAACAGCTTGTAATGCATCCGACAAAGAAATATCACCCGTGTATAGGGCGCGACCAACTATTGTCCCAGTAACACCTTGGGGTTCTAACGCTAATAAACTCAATAAATCGGTAATTGAACTGACTCCACCAGAAGCAATGATAGGAATGTTAACAGCTGCTGCAAGTTCCCGTAATGCATTGAAATTGGGACCAGATAAAGTTCCGTCACGTTGAATATCGGTATAGATAATTGCAGCAGCACCAAATTCTTGCATTTGCATTGCGAGTTCAGTTGCTAAAACTTCCGAAGTTTCAAGCCAACCGCGAGTTGCAACCTTACCATTCCGGGCGTCAATACCGATCGCAATTTGTCCGGGGAAGGTTTGACAAAGTTCTTGTACTAGTTGAGGTTTTTCGACTGCGATAGTTCCCAGGATTGCTCGCTGTACTCCCAGGTTGAATACTTGTTCAACTGTGTTACGATTGCGCAAACCTCCTCCTAATTGGATGGGTACAGATACTTCTCTAGCAATAGCTTCAATTGCACTTTGATTAACAACTGAACCAGCTTTCGCACCATCAAGATCGACTACATGTAATAAAGTCGCACCTTGTTCTACCCATTTCTTGGCGACGTCCACAGGATTTTCATTGAAAACTTGTGATTTATCATAGTCACCTTGATATAGTCGTACGCAACGACCATCTAGCAAATCAATCGCTGGGATAACATCCATCACAAAAAATACAATTTATTTCAAAATTACTATAACCAGCATGAAAAAGAGTAAAAGTAGATTGTTTACTTTTCTTCTTATTTTCCGCTTTAGGTTACATTTTAAGTTAATGTGACTTTTTGGGATATAGTTTTAGTGACTTGAGTAGTTTGTAAGCTCAAGAAATGATTGAAATTTCAAACAAGTACTTTGTTTCTAAACTCTCAACTAGCACATTTTTGACTTTAGCTGAAAGCTTTACTATATAAGGGTTTGAAAATATGCAAGTTAGAAGTAAAGCAATTTATTAAACTTTAGTTAGTTTGACCTAAATTGGTCGGATAAGCAAACAAATTTTCTAAATAAATATCTTCTAGTGTTTTATGCCATTGATATAGTTGCATCATTACACTAGTAAAAGTAAAAGTTACTTCTACAAAATGTAATGCATGATCGAGTTCTAAAGTCTGATTTTCTTTTTTACTTTGTATTTGTTCGTGTGTTTGAATGAAATCTGTAATATTTTTAGTACGTTTTTGTAAACTATAAATAAATGAATCTTTAAACGCCCAGTAGCTAATAGACCAAAATTTTGCTAAATAATGTATTTCATTTTGTAGAGGTTGAACAATTATTTTTTGTAGTTCTCCGGTTGAATGTGCCATTAACCATATGTAAATAGATATGGCATTCCATTCATTCAGAATATGATTTAATACATTGTTGTATATTTCTTCCTTTAAGTTATTTTTAAATTTATGATTATTCACTGCATTCTTTTGAATTTTTAGTTCATTACCCGTCAATTTTTTATATATTTTTCTAAATAAAGATGATTCTTGACATTCATCTATTCGATTTACTTTATTAATAATGAATTTAGATTGTGGACTACTTATAGGTAAAGAATTTTCCAGAAAACATGTTATTTGTGGATTTACTGCTTGTAAGTAAGCTTGAATTTCTACATCAAAATCGTAACTTTGCATCTCTAATTTTGCAGCACCGATAATTTTATCTATAAATAAATCATCAGAAATACCTGCTACTAGATCGAGATTAATTTTTTGCCAATCAATAGGTTGATGATGAGATTTGTTATATGGAGTTTTTAATGAAAGATAAAAGTTATGCACATGAGAATATAAGACTCCCGCTGAAAGATATTTTTTGACTAGGTAGTTAATTCTTTCTCTTATCTGCAAATAACTTGGATTTTTATATTGATTCCCAGCCAAATCCCTTGCCAATATTCCTGAATTACAGTCTGGCATCTATTTAGTCCCCAAATAAAAAATAAATTAAAAGTTTTTACTATCTGTTATTTTTGATATTTCTCTAATTGTATCTGGGTTTTCCTCAGTACTATCTAAAGATAAAATAAATAAGTAAGTAATTATTCATAAGATATTTATAAGAAAATTTCTTTCCAGATAGATATATCCATTATTTTGATGTTAGTCTCAGAATCCTAAAACTTATAAAACTTATAAAACTTATAAAACTTATAAATTTGCGGTGAAGCAATCATCATCATGCTAATTGATTAATAAAATATAGCTATTTTTTTAAGTGCTTATACAAGGTTAGAATTAGCAACTTAAAACTCACATATCGCGATTGAGTATAAAGTCTATACTTAGTCATTGATCCAGCTATATTTTGCGTAATTAATATGGAAATTACGTTTTTTGTGTGAATTAATAATTAATCGATTGAAATGAATCAATTTCAATTAATCGGCTTCATTTAAGCTAATTAGAACTTTTTAATATTCAATTGTTCTGGAAGCCCGATTGTTTTTTATACATCAGGCTTTTACTTTTATTTCTCATGTTTGTTTTTGGCTTGGATGATTGCTTGCCGGAAGCCCAATACAACTAAAATATTGGTAAGGGTGAGAAAAACTTCTGCACTTCCATGCAACCAATCAACATTTGCTAAAGATTGACCGTAAGAAGATTGGGCATATATTTCTGCAGGAATAGTTATACCAACAAATACTAAAGTCCCATAAAAACCAATTAGTGCTAAACGGGGCATTTGGGGGATGCGGCTGATAAACCACAAGAAGCCCAAATAGGGAAACAGTGAAAGAGCAAATAAAGTTTCTTTTGAAATCATGGTTTGAGGATTTGGGAGTCGGGATTTGGGAGTCGGGAGTTGGGAGTTGGGAGTTGGGAGTTGGGAGTTGGGAGTTGGGAGTACCCGCTCGAGAAAAAAATTAGAAAATCTCAGTTACTAGTAAATATTTGTAAGTTATGAATTTATTATGTTTCAATTAAGGATTAATTATTTTAAGTATTTTCATCAACAGTAGATTTGCTGGTCTGCCAAATCCACCAAGCTGCAGCCCAAAGGGTAAAATTACCAAGTAAAGTCATGCTGGCTTGTAATATAACCAGCCATTCTAAAAATTCTGCATTATCGAAAAAGTGCCAAGTACAAGCACACATTGCACTAATCAGAGCTGGTAACATCCCGAGTGATAGTGCCCACCAAGTTTGATTACCAGTAATTTCACCATATTCCCAGATTAGCCAAATAGCGGCTATCCATTCAATAACGCTGGAAATATGAATTATCCAGGTAGGGATTGAGAGTGCATGCATATGATTTTATGAGTTATGGACTTTGAGTTATGGACTTTGAGTGAGCGATTGAAACCTAACTTTATAGCTTTATAGCTGCAAATTGAGAGCATTTGAGAGCGAAAGCTATATTTATTCTCTTGCTTTTAGTAAGTGTGGCAGAAGTGTCTTGTTTGTAGTTTATATTTATGCAAAATATCATTTATGCAAAATATCAGATCGAAGACAATTATTTAACGTCTTTTTCTGGAAAACCTTTTATCTAAAATTCAAAATGGCTATGCGGGCGTTGTTATCTGGGTATTATGGTTTGGGAAATGGTGGAGATGAGGCTTTGCTGGCAACGCTTTTGCAAATGCTACCATCATCGGTAACACCTGTAGTGCTTTCTGGGAACCTACAACAAACTCAAAAGCGCTATGGAGTAGAAGTGTACGAACGTAAATCTTTATTGCAAGTAACACAAGCTTTACGCTCTTGCGATGCTCTGATTTGGGGTGGGGGAAGTTTGATTCAAGATGCAACTAGTGCTCTCAACCCTTTTTATTATGGAACGATGATGGCGATCGCCCAAAAAATGGGTCTCAAAACCGTCGCTTGGGCACAGGGTATAGGTCCTTTGCAACGTCCTATAACTCGTTGGTTGGCGCAGAAAAATTTTGCTGGTTGTACTCAAGTTAGTGTCCGCGATCGCGTTTCTGCTGGCTTACTCTCAAATTGGCAAATTCCTCATGTTCTTGCTCCCGATCCAGTTTGGGCATTAGAATCCCAACCATTACCAGAAATATCAGATTTACCAAAACCCAGAGTTGCTGTGACATTGCGCCATCATCCACAACTTACTCCAGATCGTTTACATAATTTAACTCGTGCTTTAGTGGATTTTCAAAAAGCGACACAAACATTTATTTTGCTCTTACCTTTTCAAAAAAATAAAGATTTAAGTATTGCTGAAAGCATCAAAACACAACTCACAGAAGCCAGCAAAATTATTTGTGTAGAAGAACCACAAATTCTCAAAGGAATTTTTCGTGGGGTGGAAATGGCTATTGGGATGCGTTTACACAGTTTGATCATGGCAGCAGCGGAACAATGTCGCTGTTTTGCTATTAGTTACGACCCCAAAATTAATCGCCTAATGGAATATCTGGACATACCTGGCTGGGATTTAACCTCTTTACCTGATACTCCCAATTTGATGAGCCAAGCATGGATCGAATATTACTCCAATGGAGAACCCCTTTCACAAGCTCGTCTGCAGTTTATTATCGAGCGAGCGTTAATACATCGCAAAATTTTATCTGAAGCACTTGATGTATAAAAAACTGTGTAGACTAAATCTATATATTTACAAATAAACTAAAATATATACACTATACTCACAGTAATTTTACTTATTACTATCAAAACTAGAAAAATTGGTATAAATTGTTATGCTTGCTTTAGACAAAAAAATATTGTTTATTAGGTATAAAATATTTTAGGATTTTAGGGTTCTAGGATTTTAGGATTTTAGGATTAAAAAAAATTGTTTTGTTGTATACTCGTAAGCTAAGAAAATTATTGTGCGAGTAAATTCATCTTAAATATCCGGTAAATTAGTTATCATTTCTACCTAATAAGCATAATTCAGCGAAAAAATTCTTTTTCTCCTGTTTCCTGCTTTTTAAATTAACTACCCTCTTAATGATAAATATTGAACCGGAGATGATATCAGGGACATCCAAAGTATAAGAGCTAATTAAATAGGACTTATGGTTTCTTTCCTATATAAGATTATCGAGTTTTGAATAAGAAGGCTGTTTCCGAAATTTTAGTAGCTTTCGCTGTGGAATAAATATAATTTTATAGTTTGCGAAACCTTCAGTTTGAACTAGGGTCTAATTCAGTAGTTCTTAAATCAACGCTTGTATAAACAATGAAATAGCAAATATTCTTTTGCTAGGTCAATCCGGTACAACCGAAATTTGTCTAAGCAAAAACTGAGAATCAAAGATGGAAAATATCAACAAACTTCAATTTAATGTAAGCGATGCAGAGCCTGAGGTGAGGGAACAAATTTCTGCCGGAATTGATTTAAAATTATTAGCTGAATCCAGGTGGGTAAGAATTACTAGCAATCCTGTGAAGTCTGTTTTTTTAGTGGCAATCGCTTTACTATTTGTTGGGACAACAACACAAACAGCTTCAGCTCAGCAAAGAGGTTCGCAAGGTTCACAAGTTCGTTATATTCAAAGATGTTTAAAAAGATTAGGTTACTTTAATGCTAGAGTAACTGGGTTTTACGGTTCTGCAACGCAAGCAGCTGTAACAAGTTTTCAATCTGCTGTTGGTTTACCCCGCGTCGGTAAAGTCGGACCGCGTACCACAAAAGCACTTAATCGTAGGTGCGGTAGTACTAGACGAGGTGGTGGTCTAAGAAATGGTAGCAATGGTCCAGCGGTAAGGAAACTACAAAAAGATTTGACAACTTTGGGTTACTATAATGGACCAATCACTGGTAATTTCCGTAAATTAACAGAAGCTGCAGTGATTCGATTTCAGCGAGCGAAAGGTATATCTGCTATTGGTGTTGTGGGACCACAAACAAAAAGAGCAATTCGTGAGGGTTTAAGAAACCGTTTTCAACCTAGCGAACCTGGTAGATATAATCCCACTCCCACAGGTCGTAACTGCAATCTTGCTGTTGAAGGTCTTTCCGTTGGGTGCGATGGACAGTCAGTAACACAGTTGCAAATAGATTTACAGCGTTTGGGAATTTACAATGGTCCGGTAACTGGTTATTTTGGTCAACTTACTCAAAATGCTGTAATGACATTCCAGGAATCTCGAGGTTTGCGCATGACTGGAATGGCAGATAACAATACCTTAGATGCTATTCGTACAGAACTAGATCGTTCTGGTAGCATTTATCAACCACCTTACGACGATCAAAACTCAATACCCAATACTTGGAGCGGAGGTAATCCAGAATTAATCCTTCAAGAAGGTGACACAGGAAACAGAGTCACACAACTACAAAGGCGTTTGCAAGAGTTAGGATTTTTTCAAGGTAAACCTACTGGTTATTTTGGTCCACTGACAAGAGAAAAAGTAGCTGATTTCCAAAATTTTAACGGTTTACCAGTTACTGGATTTGTAGATCGAGCAACTTGGGAAAAATTAGATTTGGGACGGCGAACTGATAAACGTTACGTGGTGGTAATACCCGTGACCGAACGCGATACTCTCTGGAAGGTACGTCGATTTGTCCGCGATGCTTTTGCTGCTAGATCTCGACGGGGAGATTATATCAATGCTGGAGAATTTGAGGAGGCATCCGAAGCCAGCAGTCTTTCCAAAGAGTTGCGTCAAAGGGGTTTTGATGCGCGGGTAGAATATTTGTAAGTATTAATTATTGGACTTTGGACAAAAAAGCTTATTCGCGAGTAATACTCGCGAATAAATTACCCGGATTTGATGCCAAGTTTTTATAGTTACATTGTAACTGTACCTAATCTATGGAGTAGTAGATAAATGAAAAGTTACCGGAGCACTTTCTCCTCTAAAACCAAGACTATAGCGTTTTCTCAAAAATAATTTCTTCATTCCTTGGGTATAAGGTTCCAACAAAGCTTTCTCTTCAGGATTTAAGCAGTTTTCTAACTCTGAGGCTAAAACATCACACCATTTTTCGGTTAGTTTCCAATTTATACCTACAGCTTCAACTACTGCAATACATAGGGGAAGCAATTCTTTTTCTATTGAACTAAGACTTCCTTCTAAACAACACAGCAGTATATAAGCTTGGAACATATTCAAGTCCCGCAAGCTAGAGTGGATCACACCAGCTTCAGTTAAAGTTCCTCTACGACTGCGATTGTTTGGTAGTAATTCTATTAATTTACGATAAACAGACTTGGCAATTAGTGGTGCGGCAGGTAAAATTTTTCCCAGAAGATTTAACTGTGGAGAATTTAATTCATGCTTGGCAGCTGCAACACAAACACGATGCCAAGGCATAACAACATGTTCTTCCAGAAATTTTAAATAGGGACTAATTAATAATTTTTCTGCTGGTTCCAACTCGTTGAGAATCAACTGGTTAGTAAAATTAAACTGCGTGGTCATAAAACCCAGACAACGCCAATCTCCAGATGCTATATGTTGTTCTTGATATATCAATAATATCGGTTCGAGAGAATAAGCCAAACCATCAATCTCTGGAATACCGATATATCTTAATCTCTGGTTTGGAGTTAATCCTAAAAGTGATGAAGTATTTGCAAGAGATTGTTTCTGATAAATCTCCAGCAGCTTTCGATAAATCCGAAAGGAAAATTCAGTAATTCGACTAGCTTCATTTATATCTAAAACATTCGGGATATAATCATAAAGCTTTTCCGTATACATCCATCCTGTTTGACAGTTTGCGTTCAAAATTTTGTCTTTTAATTTTTTGACTGTTAGATCTCGACCTTCTGGTGAGTCTGCATCGATTAATGAATTGTAGTCTAAAAGATTTTTCTGTAATAAAGGCAATAAATCATGGGTATAGCGCTGTTGCCAAAGTTTAAGTAAGTGTTCAACTGAAGGATTTTTAAAATCGCGAACAGCTTTTAACATTGATTTTTCCTTGATTGAGAAGACTAACTTGGTAAGTTGCTTTTAGTACAATGCTTCTAATGAAATTGTAAATAAAAGCATCAGTACACCATTAAGCAACACAATATAAGTAAGACGATGAAAAGACAGTTTACCTAGAAGAAATTCTGACAACATAGAAACGCTAATCTCTATTTTTGAATACAATATTATCTCTAGATACGCTATACATGCTATACAGTCAGAACAAAGCAAACCTGTCTATATAAATTTTATACTTTTTTTGTATAAAAATAACTTTATTAATTTGTATAAAAGTTTAATTATTAATTAACTGCTAAAATCTCTTCTCTTAAAAATATTCAGTTATGGAATTTTTCTCATAAACATTTTGCTCCAGTATTTTGCTTCAGTATTTTGCTCCAAAACATAGCAGTAAACGTAGAGTTTTTTCACAAACGCAATATAAAAATCCTTCCTCGCTGGGAAATTCAAAGTAAATTATCAAACTTTGAATGCAGCTTAGAAGGTTTTAAGTCGAAAATCTATAACTTAGGTTATATCAGTTTCTGCGTACAAATTTCCTGCCAAAATGGCAACTATTTTATTTTTTGTATTTTTGTTGATTGTATTCTAGTTATCGTTAGTTTAACCGATGCTGTTTATTATCAATTTTTAAATCACTGCGATACATTCAATTTCCACTAAAACATCTTTAGGTAAACGGGATACTTCTACACAAGCACGGGCTGGAGCGGTTTCTTCATTAAAATATTTAGCGTAAACAGTATTTACAGCAGCAAAGTCATTCATGTTTGCCAAAAATACACTGGTTTTGACAACATTATGAAAATTAGCTCCGGAAGCTTCTAAAATTGCAGCAATGTTTTCCATTACCTGCTGTGTTTGAGTTGATACATCTCCAACACCAATGATTTCTCCTGTAGCAGCATTGAGGGGGATTTGTCCAGCAACAAATAACATTTTTCCTGCAACAGCGATCGCTTGATTGTAAGGACCAACTGGTGCTGGTGCTTTTGGTGTGCAAATAATTGTTTTGTCCATGTTTTTACTTTGTATTAGTACAAATTACCCAATATTTGTTCACATTTACAGCCAACATTTATTAATAATTTTCTTGCTGTTGGCAATGTTCTTTATGATTGATTGTGATGTATCCTAGAGAGGTTACAGTGATAATTATCTAAAGAAATATTGAGACATAAAGTTTGAATAGATGTAAAGTTTGAGATATAAATTTTGAGATGTAAAGTTTGAGATGTAAAGTTCTAATTTAAGAAATAAATAAAAATAACTCAAATAAAAGAACTCAAAGACATCAAAAAAATTAGACATCAAAAAAATTAATTTATCCTAATCTTGGTCTGACACTATAATTTCGATAAAGCCAATAATCGTGCAAAATCCGATCATGATCGAAGCACAAATTATTTGGTAATTCCCAAGGTTCAAAAACACCTAAATTTTTTGCATCATCACCAGCTTTTGGTTCGCCTTTACCAGTGGCAAGAAATACAATACTTATAGTGTGTTTGCGACGATCGCGCTCTGGATCGGAGTATACCAAAAATTGTTCGATTAACTCCACTTCTAAACAGGTTTCTTCCAAAGCTTCTCTTTTTGCGGCTGATTCTATTTGTTCTCCGTAGTCTACAAAGCCACCGGGGATCGCCCAACCAAATGGTGGATTGTGCCTTTCTATTAAAATTATTGGTCGGTGTGGTCGATCTATTAGTTCAATAATGATATCAACGGTAGGAACTGGATTGCGATAATTCATAATAGATGTTTATTCACTTCTTTTTATTAACTTATGTTTCGTTACTTATCCTTCATGACTTATACTTCATAACAATTACTTCATAACTCATATAATCTTGTAGCAAATCTCTTTAGAGCGCGCCAAGAAATTGCGAGGGACAACAACAAATCGACAATAGCAAATCGAAAATTTATCATTCAAAATAATTGCCATTTCTTATGATAAATTCGATTGATGTCTCTGTTTTATAGTAATAGCCTTATAGCTTAGATTTATTTATGCCTTTTCCTAGATCCAGCGGAATTTTACTTCATCCTACTTGTTTCCCCAGTCGCTTTGGTATTGGGGATTTAGGTGCAGATGCTTATAGCTTCATTGATTTTTTGCAACAAAGTAAACAACAATACTGGCAAATTTTACCCTTAGGACCAACAGGTTACGGTAATTCCCCTTACATGTGTTATTCTGCCATTGCTGGTAATCCTTTGTTGATTAGCCCCGAAAAATTAAAAGATGAGGATTTGTTAGCAGAAGAAGATTTCCTTGAATTACCTGCTTTTCCAGGAGATAGGGTAGATTATCAACTAGTTGTAGACACCAAAATTCCTTTACTACAAAAATCC
>JAAUYD010118173.1_pt1 | contig 12696 bp, 13 predicted proteins | sample 7278101 | NCBI WGS metagenome assembly JAAUYD01 (sample SAMN14350128, study PRJNA611818) | marine sediment metagenome | isolation source: surface marine sediment (0.6m) | place: French Polynesia: Moorea | collected 2018-08 | reverse complement strand
ATTGCTTACTCAAAAATTCAAGCTATTCCTGATTCTGGATAATTTTAATTACCTAAAAAATAATTAAATAGTTCCTTAAATGGCTGTTAATAAATTGCTATCTATTTTGTATAGTAATTTATGCAAAAAAGGTCAGACTTTTTACATCTGACCTTTTTATTTATTTGGCGGTAGCCGATCCTAATAATTAACTGGAAGGCTATTCTTGGTTTTTTTCTAGCATTTGGTCAACCTTATTTTCGATCGCCATTAATCGTTTGAGTATTGTGGGATTTGTTTCATCAATATTGCCTAGCATTTTCGCCATACCCAGTTGTACTTCAGCAAGTCGAGAAGAAATAGCTCTTAATTCAGCAATCTCTTGGTCGTGTTTTCTCATTCTTTCTTCATGCTCTAGTCTATCTGTAGCTCGTTGTTCAATCATGGCTTCAATAGCACGAGAATTAGAATTAGCGATCGCTTTTGTATCTCCTAATCCTTTGTTTAGGTTATCGATATTAGCTTTAGTTTCTCCTAATCCTAGAAGCAATCTATCTAATGTTTTTTCAATGCGGTCAAGACGAGAGTTGTTATTTCCGTTATTTTCAGTCATAGTTTCGAGTTATACTCCAATTGTGTATTGATGAATAAAGTCTAAGAATTATGCTTTTTCACATCCCCAAACTGATTGATGGTCAATTGGGGATGCTTATATGCTATATTCTATGGTCTATTCATAATACTTTTCTCCTAGGCAAACGTAGGCAATCAGCACCAAATCAAACCCTCAGACAAAATAACACCTAAATTAGTATTATTTTGTCCAAAAGAATGAAGTATCTTTCTGACAACTGCAGGAGATGAGGTTTTACCTACCATCAGTTCTGCTTCGTCTTCAGTATTCAAAATTTCTTGCAAATAATGTAGGTGGATTTTACCGAAGCCGAATAGCTCAAATTGTCTTAATTGCTTAAGTTCATCGTCCATAAGACACCAAGTCTCATACGCCAATTCGTCATCGACGGAGAAAAGCTCTGGGTGGTCTGACTCGAACTGTCTTAATCGTTTGATTGTACCAAAGTTAACTCCTGCGAGCATCTCTAGGTTTACAGATTTCTTGGTAACAGGAAAGACACATATTCCCATATTTACTACTCCTTGGTTAAATTTTCATAATTTTTTGAGCGTCAGCGAAACTTTACCGAGAGTCGCTGTTGTTGAATTTTTACCGATCAAGTTTCAGTTTTTGCCAATCTTGAAAGCTTAAGATTTGATCAATTAAGCCTTCTCCTAGACAACGATTTACAAATTGTTTGTACTGCTTTTCTAATGCTGCTTGTCCAAAGGTGGTAAGCCAGTCGTGATAATTCAAGATTTCCAATGGGCGATTGCTATCAACTAAAGCCTGCACCCAATGCTTATAAAGTTCTTCGAGGTTGAATTGAGATAACTTAATGGACTGGTCTTCCTTGGCTTCCTTATAATCCCCTAGGCTTACAATTTTGTCATTGTTCGTTACAATTGCCAATTCCCACTCTAGTTTTTGATTAATATTTTGATCCACCAGAACAACGTAACGAGCATATGAATAACCTTCAGGGTCAACCAAAAAGGTTTCTCTATTGTCTGCGACAATGGCTACAGCAATCATATAAGAATCTTTATCCCATAATTCTTGTTGTTGAGGCTTTAACTCCCAATAAGGGATATCTGGTAAAGCAGCATCAGAACCCCCGCCACCTTTACCTTTCAGCCAGTTGTAGTCCAGCATCAAATTATCAATAAAGCGATCGTAATCAAATGTAGATAGTTCAATTCTTTCAACTATACGACATGATTCAAATTCCCAAGGAGTGTCACCCCATTCTGTTACTTCATCTTGAGCCATATTGCACAAATGCTTGTAATCGCCTAAAGTAGGTTGTTTATTGAAGCAAGCTAGTTTGCCCACATAACGCATATCCACAGGACTTATAGATAAAGGGACTATGGGATGAAAAGCCAACTCTACTTCCTGTTCTTCAAAAGATACTTCCTGTCCTTTGCTATCTTCAAAGACATAAACCCAGCGATCGCATATCCAAGTATCTTCATCTTCTGGGTTAGCTCTGACAATGGGTTGAGTGCCTTTCAAAAGATATGCACGGTCATTAATGACAATTCCTGGGTTTTCAAGTTTAGGGAGAGGACATTCCAGACTATCAATAAATTTCTGTCTATTAGCTTCTCGTTGTTCCCAAGCCTTTTGTTCCTGTAATTTCTTCTCTTTTAACACAGATGATTCTGTTGCCCAATCTAAAGTATCATAGGCATTGGTTTGATGAGCAACTTTGATTAGAAGTTGACAGGTTTCGTGATAATGATCTGCTTCTTCTTGGCATTTGTCACAATTGAAACTAGCATACCCATCATAATCAGAAATATCAATTTTAACAGCGGTAATGTCTAAAACTGAATCATTTGAAAAGCGCGCGATACAATAAACTAAGATTTTTTGGGCAAATTCAGGAGATAAATGTCGGTAGCAAGATATATAATTAGAGAAGCAAACTTCTTCCCCATTCCACATAGTTGATACGGAGGTTTCTAAGTCTTGCATTCCATCAAAAGATTTTCCTTCAAATTGATTACAAAATTCTTTAACGGAATTATAAGAATTTCCGTCAACCCAAGATATAGTCACAGAGCTTCGACTACTTCTAACAGAAAATTTACTTTGAGGAAATTTATTCTTTAGTTCTTGACGCAGGATTTTTGCGGTTTCTTTTGCAGAATAGTATTTGGTAGTCATGGCAGCGATTAAATTTTAATTTCATCACTGCCAAAGCGGAAGCTTGCTATCGGTTTATTAATAGATAGCAATGAATTTAACTAATTTTTAGTTATCATTTGTTGTTCTAAAAATAGCGTTAAATTCTCCTAATTTCATTTCCCAAGGGGGTGGATAAAATTCGGCAGTTTTATCTTCTTCTGCCAATTTGTCGAAGAAATATGACCAACCTTCTTCATCAGTTCGATGTTTGAGTAGATAGTTTTTTAATTCGGTTCTGGTCATGTTTTTATAATTTGGTTTCGTCATCAATTAACCTCCATTTACCGTTTTTAAGAACTAATATTTGGATTTCTTCATCTCTGCTGTTAGTAGCTAGAATATAGACTCTTTCTTGTTTTCTATCATATCGAAATAGTTGGATAACACAGCTAGTGTTAGAGAGTATTTGTAACAGATAGAAACAGGTAAACATCTGTCCTTGTGTTGGCAATCTATTACCTCACATAGAATTTCTTTCCGAAGAATTTTTCATCTGATGTTTTTGCGATAGCATTTTCTAGATAAAACAAGAAGCAGCGAAGAAGAAATTTATCTAAAGAAATATTAAATTTAATGCTTTCTTTAGAAAGGAATATCTGGGAGATTACTATTAGTCTCTACAATATTATTAGTATGCGGTTCATCAATATCTTTTGAAGAAGAATCATCCAAATCATCCAAATCGATATATCCTTGAGATAAGAGTTCTTCTGTAGATAAACCACTCATCTCGTAGGCACGTCTCTGTGCTGGATTCATAGATTTTGTGTCTATTCTATCTGGGGAAGTATATAAGACTTTAAAAGTAGGCTTAATACCCAGTCTTTCTTTTTCTTGTTGTTGTGCTTCGTATTCTCTGTCCCATTCCTCTTGATACTTTCGATATTGTTCTAAACATTTAGCATTTTCTTTATCTACCCTAGCATCGCGAATATGAATCTGCTCAAGATTAGTAATTTCATCTTCAGTCCATCCTCTGCTAAGTAGATGTTCACGATATTCAGGTTTCATGGAACCATCAGGATTATAGTCAGTTGATTGTTGTGAATAATTACTCATAATTTTATTTGAAGAAGTTAAGTTTATTTATATTATTGAGTTGAAAAATGACAATAAAACTTAAACATTTTGATACTTTAACAAAACAAGATTTGGATATTAATGAAAATATACAAAATTCTTTAGCCGAATATCTATTTCCCGATGTTAATTTTGCTGTGGGGTCAATTGATCAAGATATTAGTGTTCCTGAACATCTAGATCAATACGAAGATAAAACACTACAATTCGCTTCTGGAGATAGGATGTACTTTGGAGACTCTTCTGTACGCTCCTTAGTATATCCTAACCAATCAGATGGAGCAGCTTATGGAAGTCTGGTTTTTACTCCTTGTCAGAGTTTTCAAGAACTTGATGCCAAGGTATTAGTTATTAATGATGAAACAGGAGCAAATGGTGGAATAATGCCACCAAATATTGCTAAAGAACTTGTTGGAGATTGTTATGGGAAAATTAGTCCTGAGATAGCAGAACAACTTACTGGGGTTAGAAAAACTCCATTTCAGTTTCGTTTAGGAATTAAACCACAGGCAGAAAGTCCAGTTTATCGTATTGCCAAGGGTACTTTAGCTCCAGCAACACTAGATAATTTAAGTGGTAGTAAAATCAGTACTGAGCGTAGGTCTGATGGTAAACTAATTGCAAAAACTGGCTACGATCTAATCTTACCAACCAGCAGCTTCAAAGGCAGGAAAGAAGGGTATGAACCTATCGAGCCTGGAGAATATAACCTCAAGGTAGGGATAGGAATCAAAACTTTAGCCAAGTATGGAGAACAAAGTCTGGGAACTCAAGTTTTAGTTAACTATCCTAAAGCAGTTCAAACTGAGCTTTTACCCAAACTAAAAGAGCAAGCGGATAAATTGGCTCTTTATCAGTCTTCACCACAACAATTAGCGAGCCAATATATTGAACTGTATGAGAGACGAAAAGAGCTAGTTCAAGGAGAGCAAATAAAAAAGTCAGATTTTGAAGAACTGGAAGGATTTGACCAGATTATAGATGAAGCCTTTGGAGAAGGAACAGAAGTTGAAAACACAACAGAGCAAGATTGGAATTTATATCGATTATTAAAAGCGGATACTCAAGGAAAAATAACGGAACACCCAAAGATAGTCGATGAATTAAACAAATTTGCCAAGAAACGGTGGGTAGAAATAGCTACAGGTAGAGCAATCAAGTTTCAAGCAGGATTGGCTCAACCTAGTTTAAAACTCAAAGAAAATGAAATATGTGTACCGACAATCCCTAATGGCAAAGAAGTTATCGTTACGCGGAGTCCTTTAATCAATTCTAATGGGGTGATAGTCCTCAAAAATAGGCATCTGAAGGAAGTTAATCACCTAATAGGTGCGGTACATATTAATCCAGTCACAGCAGCAAAGCATTTACAAGCTGACTTTGATGGCGATCGCCTAGCTTTTGAATCCGCAGATAAATATCCTGTCTTAGCAGCAGAGGTAAAAGAATACAACCAAGAACAAAACCGATATCCTGATATTGTCAAAAAAGATAAAGTACCCTATCAGGGTAATTTTCCTGAAATAGCTTTGTCTGCTGCTGATAATAAGATTGGTTTGATAGCTAATCAGATACAAAGAGCCGTAGCAAATCGATGGGAAACTTTAGCTTTACCTGATTCTGAGAAATTAAGTTATATCAAGAATATCTCCCAGAAGTATAAAGATATCGCTGTGGATGAATCAACTAGTATTCCCGATAAATATCAAGAGCGAGTCAATTATTTAGCCAACTTACCCGCCTCACCCAATTCTACTGAAATTAGTAAAGCTCTAGAAACTTTAAGGAGTATTAACTTTGATTTGGTAGCAGATTTGGGTAATGAATTACAGGTGGCAGTGGATGGTCCTAAAAGTGCAGCCCGCCCTGATGAATTACTATTGAATAATCTCAAAGCAGTGGGAAGTTACAAATATCCCCAGTGGTTGTATGAGAAGAAAAATCCCCAAGCCTATTTTCATAGACAAATGAAGAGCAATGGCTATTCTCCTATCGACTTAATGATTAAGCAAACCAATCAGGTTTGGAAAGATAATCAACTTACTTCTCAACCGACTGAGTCTTTTCGGGGATTGTTTAAAGATGTAGAATTTACACCCCAACAAGAGAGATTGGCGAGAAATATACGGGATACCTATAATAATCTCATAGGAAAGGCGATCTCTTACCAGAACAAAATAGATGATTCTCCAGTACTTAAAGTCACATCACGTACTAGTGGTAAAACTATTGAAATTAGTAACCTGGTAAAAACTCGTTCGGCTATTTCATCCATATACAAAGCCAATAAAGTAGATATTGGAATTAGAGCCCTATCTAAGCCAACGAAAAATAATCAAGGTACATTGCGGGCAGTAGTAATTCAAGAAAATGGCACAGAGAGGGATATTGGAATTATCAGCGCAGAACAAGTTTCATCATTGGGCTTAAAAGATAGACATAGTTTAAAAGGAGCAACAGTAGAATATAACCCAGGAATTACTAAGGCTACAGTTAAAGCCATGTTTGCCGAAGCTAGTGACTATTTGGAAAGAGTTAGAAATTCTACTCCTAATAATGAAAAATCTTCTTTAGCTGCTGCACTGTGGCACGTCAGCCATACTAAAAATTCTGGTACATATGTGAAAAAAGCTAGTGTTGCTGTCAATTTATTTCCCGACCAGGTTATTAATCAGCTACAAGCCCCGCCCACTCAAGAATATAAAGTGGTAGGGGTAGCTTATTCTCCCGCCTATGGGGATAAGCGATGGCAGGGAGAAGAGGTAAATTGTGAAATAGCAAAAGAAAAAAACCCACAAAGTTTTAACCACGGTAAAAAAATAGTCTTGGTGGAAGGAAAGACTTTAGCACCCTTTAGTAGTGAATCGACCTCATTACCACTAGGAACGAAATTTAAGGCTAGGATTAATTCGCCTCCTGGTGCTTCAGCTATTGCTACTACTGGTAAAGGTAATACCATCAAAGTGACTCAACTCAAGAATGGGGAATTTCCTACTGTTGATTGGCACTTAGATGCAGTGAATTTAAAAGTAGAATATGATTGGGTAGGGGGGAGACAGAAGCCTGTCGCTAAGATAGATAACAAGATTCTAGGCATCCTTGACAAAGAAAGCACAACTAAACTACAAAGTTATGGTTTGGTATCTAAAGGGACTACTTTACCTGTAACCTTGGTTCGTTCTCCTGCTACTACTGCCAATTTGACCGTTGATACAAATAGTATTGTTTATCCTTGGCAAACCGCAGATAAAGATAATCAAATAAAAAGCGCAGTACAAGAGCAACCAGAACTATCTTTAAAATCACAATCAGTTAAACATCCTTCCCCATCTATCAAAGAAGTTAATCTTGCTGGGCAACAGTCTTTAGATAATGCACAGTTTGTAGCGAAGATCGCCAGGGATTTTCTTCTGGTTAAAAATACAGACCGTTTTGTGGGCAAACAATATATTGCTACTTGGAATCAAGATACGAATTCCCTGATGTTACAGGATATAGAAGGAAAAACCAAACTTCAAGCAGAATATGTCTCAGGAGAGTGGCGTACCCTTGTTAATAATCTGGGGGAGTCGGATGTACGGTTTTTCTCTGACCTGAAACCTCTAATTGAAGAGAAGCTATCTCCAGATTTAACTAAAGACCAACAGAAACAGCTTCTTAGAGAAGAGTATCAGCGATTAAGTAATATTGTTCGGAATGACCCTAATTATACAAATGCAACATTGGGACAAGTGGATACTGCGATAGCGAAATTAGTTATCAATGATGCAGCCAAGCTAGGTATTACCGATAATTTGTTGAATCGGGTAGGGAAAGTTCTCTCACAAAGCGATCTCGCTATTGATTGGAAACAAAGTTTGCCTGACAACGAATATAAAAGCAAGGTCAAACAATACATTGTTCAAAAGTTTGAAGCAGCAAAAAAACAACAACAAAATCTAGACAAGCCCCGTTCTCACAATTTTGATCTTATTCAATGAAGTGACAAAAATACATTGTGTATTTTTATATTACTACTTTAATTTTTATCTATTATCGCTTTTTGAAGACCCAAAAGGAATTAAAAATTAGGGGGTCTTTTTATTTAGGTTATTGGTCATAGTCATTAAGTTATCGGTTTTTGAAGACGAGGGAGAAGAAAAAAAATATGGGGGGTCTTTTAACTTTAGTTATCGGTCACAGCTATTAATTTATCGGCTCTTGAAGACCCCCCATATTTTTCCATTCATTGTGCGACTTCCCTAATTTTTCTTCTCCTCTCTTCCTCTTGTTTTTTTAATTATTTGTTACAATTCAATTAGAAAGCAATTGATTTATTCTTATTTTTGATCTATTATACTAGGTAAGTAATTCAATTTCAAAAAATACTAAATTATATTCAAGAAACAAAAGTTCAAAGGAAGAAGAATATCATGAATAATAATGATTATCCTGGGGTAGATTTAGTTGAAAACTATCCTGATGGCGAGAATATTAATACCGAAGAATTAAACCAACTAATGCTAGATATGACTAGTCAAGAAAAAGAACAAGTAGTCATACATTGCAAACTAGAACTGAGAAAAATTAGAAAACAATTATTTTTAAGAGATTTTAAATATGCAATCTTGGGAATATTATTTGCAATTCTACTTTCTATAGCTTTATCTTATTTATTTAGTGAATATTATTTTCCTTTATTGATATTACCTTGTGTTTATGTACTATTTTTGCTAAGACCTAAAAACCCTCCTGTGGTTCAAAAAGCATCTAAATATACCAATTTCAAAATTTTATTCTCTAGTAATTAATTTTTTAAGATAATAACAAAAATCGTTGGGATTATATCTTGAAGGGCTACAAAAAACCACTACATAACTAGACAGTCTTCATCAACTGTTTTCATCACTAATTTAATAAGTAAGTAGAGAAAATAGGGGTACGCTTAACCCTTAAAATGATGCGTACGCCTATTTGATTAATTAACACTCTTAAGGAGACAAAATCTAGAAATCAATCTCATCCTCTTCATCTACAGCAGGTTGAGATTCCTTTAATCCAAAAGGATCGTCAAAAATAGTCTTCATCTTCTCATCAGTAATCAATTCAAAGATTTGCCTTTGATGTTCTTCTCTCAAAGCTTTGGCATCGCCCTCTAATTGGTACATGACTCCCAGGGATGAAGCCCCAGTAATAGAACTTACAAACTCTTGGGGTTTAGCGACGAGATTAACGCTAGCTAGATGGATTAAATTTCCGTTAATTTTGTAATGCTTTTGCAGAGCTTTATTCAGAGACATAATAGTTTTAGTCTCAGATTTAGTTTTCCAATAACCAATGAGATTAGTCTTATTTGAGGTCAATTTAAGAGTGAATATCTGAGGTTTACCATCTTTATTAAGAATTAAATTCCCATTACAAACACAAGCTAAAAAACATCTAGCAACGGTAATTTTGTTACAGTCTATGAATTTAACCCCTCGTTCTGGGTAAGAAACTTTCTTTGTGGTTTTATCCATCGCAAAGATACGAGGGATATTCAAAAAGACCCATCGTACATCACTGACTATTTTGAACATGAATTGCGCTTCACGTCCATAAACACATTCAACCACCTCTAGCTCAAACAAATGCTCTTCATGATTTAATAAATCCGAGGAAGTTTCAGACATACAAAAGTCAATTGGTTCAGATAAAGAACGAGGTTGATAATTCGTAACTTGTAAAGCGGGATAGACCTGTTCTTTCTGATTACTAGCAACAGCATAGTTTAGATTAATTCCAGTAACAGTCATGATATTTCTCCTATTAATTTAATAGTAACAAAGGATTGAAAAACAGTGAGGGCTTCAATAATCGATAACCTAATAGCTTTGACCATTAACTAAAGTAAAAAGCCCTCACTGTTTTTTTTATCTCCTTCTGTAAGCATTAAGCTTTCGTAGAAGTTTGAGCGAGAGCGATATTTAAAGCTTTGATTTGGTAGTATTTAGCCTCACTACTGTCTTTTCCTGAGCAGACTATATTGATATGATTAGTCTTATGTCTCCAGATAGAATGACTACCTTTACCTCTATTTTTGAGACGAATAAAACCAGCTTTAGAAAGACTATATTTGAGAGTTCTGATTTTCATGTTAGATGACTCCATTCTATAGTAAAATGTTGGATTAATAAGTTAAGTTTGCTACTACAATTAGGTATTTTCTGGGAAACAATAGATTTAGTAACTGCTACTTGGAAAGTAAATACTCTTGCTATTTAATTAGCTCAAGAGCCATTGTTTTGAGCCAGTATTCTGTTGATAAAGACTCTTATTTTTCCAAGCAGCTAGATAAGTTTAATCATCAAAACCTGTCTTACTTATCAGGATTGTATTGCTTGTAACAAGGACTAACTGGATTGCATAAATGACAGGGGGCATCTGTCCAACCATCTCCAGTAATAAAAGTTTGATATCGCTTTTTTCCGTTACAATTAGGACAAACTTTTGATTAATTGTTCTCAGTTGAAATAAGAGTTATTTCGTTAGATGTAACCCATAAAGGTTCACAAAGACGTTTATCTTTTGCTGACAAAGAATAACGAAAGGATTGAATCTCAGTAATTACAAAAGTTGCCCATTCATAAGGGTGTTCATCAGGGTCAACGATTTGAACTAGATTCCCAACCGAAAATTTAGTTTGTTGTGTCATGATAGTAAAACCTTGAAAATAATTAGTCGTTAACAAAAATAGTCAAAGAATCAGGATTCGGTAATTTTTCAATCCTATAAATTACATCTAGAAAAGAGCTAAAATAATAGATGGTAGATCTAGCAAAACTTTTAGCCTCTTGAACATTATTTATCTCAATATTCTTTTCTTTCAAAATCTTGGAAAAAACAGATAAAACTTTTAGTTCAATTTCTCTGAGTAAAGCTAAATCTAGAGAATCACGGTCTAAGTTTTCAAGAATATCAGTAAATTCAAGTGCTAGTTCATTGGAAATAGCAAGGACATCTGCAACAGAACCATCAGGGTTTAAAACTGTTAGTTGAGCCATGACTTTTAAGCAGTGTAGAGTAGTAAAGTGTCATGAATGCAATGGTGTATTTTAAGATAAAAAAATCCCTTGCCAGGTAAAGATAAGGGAATTATCGACGATAGGTTGCATTAAATAAGAACGAAATCAAGTTTCGTCCCTCATATAATAAATGGTTAATTCTAAAGTCCGTCAGAAATAATATGGTCTTGGTTCTTCATGATTTACTTTAGAAATCTACTTCGTGTCTCTATTAAAGCGCAAGCCTTTAGCTATACGATCTGGAAGAGAACGCATTGTTTGTTGAGCGATCGCTTATTTTAAACATCATTACGATAACTAATTCAGGCTTGATAGAATTAAGGCAATGAAACTGCCAAATCCAGAAAGCGCGATTATCGATCATCAAAAACTCGTAGGCTATTGTCTTAACCTCAATCATGGAGATGGACGACACAAAGCTCGCGTGTTTAAATCAGCCTTAAACTTAGATATCGATGATGTTGACGAACTCAAAGCAGCTTTGTTAGAAGCCGTTATAAAAAATGATGCTGTTCCAGAAAAACGTAATCAATACGGTCAAAAATATGTCATTGATTTTCCGATGACTCGCGAGGAAAAAACAGCAATGATTCATAGCGTTTGGATAGTGAGAAATCAGGAAAATTTTCCTCGTTTAGTTACGTGCTATGTACTTTAATTTAAGAGGTGGAACTAGATGAAATTACTAGATATTGTGGCTTTGCTAGAAGATTTACCCCAACTGGGTCTATATCGAGGTCAAGTAGGAACAATTGTTGAAGAATACGAACCTGGAGTTTTTGAAGTTGAGTTCAGCGATACCACAGGTCGTGCTTATGCCATAGAAACTCTAAGTGCAAATCAACTCATGTTACTCCATCATCAATCCTTGACTGATAAAACACCTACTCCAGCTTAACTAGACCAAAAAAGAGCCAGGAATAACCCGACTCTTTCAGCATCAAGTAAATTTAAAACCAATCAGGGTTATGGGGTTGAATACGAATCAAAGCCTGTTCTTCAAACCAAATCAGTTCTTTAGTTCCTTCTAGGCAACGAATTCCGTATTTCCAATATGGTTGATTTAACAGTTTTCCTGATGGGGTAAGGGATTAAACCAATTCCATTGCACAGATACGAAACAGGTCTAACTCAGATTAAGGAAGGTTGTACTTCTGACAATGTTGCCACTGCTGTTTTGTCGCAACCATATCACCAAAGATGAACTGAGGCTGAGAATATTGATAATCTGAATCCCAAGACTGTTGTTGGGGAGTGAATTCAATGGTGATGATAACTTCTTCGTCTATTTCAGGTTCGGCGCGATATTCAACATAAGGTACGCCATTCGCTTCGATTGTTTGAATTTTTGTGTAGGTCATGATGAAATGGAAATAATGTTGTAGCGACAAGTCCCAAGAGTTAAGGTAAACAACCTGGGACTTTTTGTTTAGGAGATAAATCTCATTCCTGTTGGGCGAAAGCCCCTTAGATAAGGCAACAAAGCTAGAGGTCTAAAAAGGAGGTTTTAGAATAAGTTGGTTTGTTCGAGAATGGCGATGTTTGCTTCTCTCCAGCATTAATCTTGTGTCTTGGATTTGCTGACCGAGATAATCACTAGTCTCTTCTCTAGCTTTAGACACAAAATTTAGTTTGCAATCTTGAGTAAAGGGATGGTGAGAAAAGACTACTTTGTCGAAAACGCTGCATAACCCACGCCCTCTACCCTCGCCTGAGTCCTTGAATTTGGGACAACTAGCGCAGGTAGCGATGGTCGATTCTGGGGCTATTTTGGTTTGTATT
>JAAUYD010008270.1_pt1 | contig 12700 bp, 9 predicted proteins | sample 7278101 | NCBI WGS metagenome assembly JAAUYD01 (sample SAMN14350128, study PRJNA611818) | marine sediment metagenome | isolation source: surface marine sediment (0.6m) | place: French Polynesia: Moorea | collected 2018-08 | reverse complement strand
ATCGGCGGAGCGCATCATAATTCCAATACGAATCATATTTGCCTCGAGTCTCTAAACTCTGATCTTTGATCTATAAAATCTATGAGTTACAACCTCATCGCCAGATAAATTTAATTATCTCTCGTTTTCACAATCTTTGCGGGGATACCCTGGCAGACCGATAGTTTTGGAATAGACTTTGTGACCACGCTGGAAGCCCCAATTATGCTACCATCGCCAACATTTACACCGCCTAAGACTGTCGCGTTTGCACCCAGCCACACATTATCGCCAATGATTACCCCACCATCGTATTTAATACCTTGCAGCCTGATCGGTTTCTCAGTACTGTCTGTATTATAATTACCTCCCCCCACTACAAATACACGCTGTCCAAGGATTGCATCCCTACCAATTTTGACTGGGCAACCAGAGGTAGACTGAACTATCGTCTGTGCGTTGAGGCCACTATTATCGCCGATCACAATAGTTCCCTCTTTACATGACAACATTACGTTGTTTGACATCATCACATCATCTCCCAGGACGATAACATCATCAGTTGATGTGTTCCGTGCATCAAATATACAACCATCACTTATCACAACCCGATTTCCCAGAGATATTTTTCCGGGATGCCGCAATACAATGTTTGCTCCAAAAAGTACGCCTTTACCGCATGATTTGAATAATCTCTGCCAGAAAAGCTTTCTGAGTGCCATACCAGCAGCACCAGGAACCCAGCTCAGCAGCATGCAAAACTCAAAGTAAAGAAAATAGAGTATCGATTCTGTTCCAACAATAACTTCGAGATACTGGCTGAACGCTGATCCCTTACCAGTAATTGAATCATGGGTTTTTTTCATAGGTAGCTAATAGTACAAAGCGTATTCAATTCTTTAAGTACCCTTCTGTTTTATACCATTCACCAGTACGACGCAGCCCTTCGTCAATGCCCACCTTTGGTACGTATCCCAGATCTTTTTTAGCCTTATCTATTTTAAATGCTCGGTTTTGCCTATACCAATCCACTCTTCTGGGGAAAATTATCGGATTAATTTTAAAAGGTTTGCATATTTGTTCACAAATATGACCGGCGATTACAACTGGCATTACCGGAAAATGAGGTATTTTAACCTCAACGTTCAAGGCCTGTGCAGTTCTTACAACGAGATCTTTAATTTCGAGGTAATCCTCATCTGCAATCAAGTATGCCTCTCCATCTCCTTTGCCTTCTTCCATGGAAAGCATACAGGCATCGATCAGATTATCTATATACAGTGGGTGATAATAGGTTTTTCCATTACCAAACATTGGAAACATGCCCTTTTTCACCCTTTTAAAAATCATGAAAAACCTCTCGGGATCACCTGGACCGTAAATAGCAGCAGGCCTCAGGATAACAGTTTTAAGCCCCTTGGCATAATATTCCTGAACCAGCGGTTCAGCGTCGTATTTGGTCTGCTGGTAATAATCTGCCGGTTGAATTGGCGCATCCTCACCACCGGGTGGATTATCAATGTTGCCGTGAACACCACAGGTGCTCATATATATGAATTTCTTAACCTTTTGGGCATGTGCTTCTTCAAGCACAATTCGTGTACCACCAACGTTTACATCCTCGTAATAGCTATTAGGCACATTTAATTCACGAAAAGCAGCAGCTAGGTGATGGACAACATCAACCCCTTTCATCACCCTTTTCACTACCTCTCGATCCGTCACTGTACCGATAACAACTTCAGCTCCCCACTGCCTGAGCTCATCGGTTTTCAGACCTTCCTGATAGTCAAGTGCAACAACCTGATGGTTTTCATCCAGCAATCTACGCACAAGCGCTTTTCCTGTAAAACCTGTTCCTCCGGTTACTAGAACTTTCATCAATAACTCCGCTACCCCTTCACTAATTAAAAAATCGATTATGCCAAATGGAAACGTTCATTAACGCCCAAAGAACATGATTGTGATTGTGTTTCATTGCACAATGTTCTTCTATGAGCGTATTGACATAATTCATATCAGTATGCTCTCTAATTATTTTTGAATCATTGAGCAATGTTACCATATAATCCTTGAGGTCACCCCTTAAAAGATGTTTAACGGGCAGACTGTAGCCCTGTTTACCACGATGTACAATTTTTTCGGGCAGCAACTCCTCAAGTGCGGATCTGAATATGTACTTTGTAGTCAAACCTTTGAGCTTCCAATCTCCCGGCAATGAAGCGAGAAACTCTACAAGTAAATGATCAAGCAAAGGCACACGTACTTCTAAAGAACTGGCCATACTCATTTTATCCACCTTCATCAGCACACTGTCGGTCATCATATATCGAATATCCAGATATATCTGTCGATTTACAGTATCAGTGTTGTTGCATCGTTTGGTATACTCGCGCACTAACCTAAATGGATCAGCTGTGATGCTTTCAAAAAATAGTGGGGTAAACAACCTTCCTGCAAGTTTTTCGTTGGTAAAGTATTGCCACCGAAGATGATCACCTTCTGCAGGGAGATTAGCACCTTCCACAAATCTCTTGAGCATGTTGATAGCACCTTTTTTTTGTGCCTGATCGGGCAACATCTCAACCAGTTTACCAACTACATTCTTTCTGATCGATCCGGGTATTACATTAAAAAAAGAAGCCAGCCTAGCCGCTTTAAACCGGTCATATCCAGCATAACTTTCATCAGCACCTTCACCACTTAAACAGACAGTCACATGCTCTCTGGCCTGTTTACAAAGCAGGTAAAGCGGAACTGTGGAAAGATCAGTCATTGGCTCATCGAGGTGATAAAGCGTTTTTTCCACATACTCAGGACGTATATCATCCAGCATAAGTACCTGATGCTCTGTCTCACAGTGCTCTGCTACAATTGATGCGTAATCAAGCTCACTAAAAGTGCGATCCTCATAGCCTATGGTAAAGGTACGCAAAGGACCGCTAATATGTTTGCGCATTAAAGCAACAATAGCACTTGAGTCCAAACCACCAGAGAGAAACACACCAAGCGGCACATCACTCATGAGATGACTGCGAACCGCATCTTCCAGCAGCTTCTTTTGTTTTTCTACCGCTTCACCAAAGCTAAGAGATGCTTGATTACCCCCCATTTGCAGATCCCAATATCGATTAATTTTGCAGCTATCATTCTGCAAAATCAGATAATGGCCGGATGGCAATTTATTGATATCCTGAAACATGGTTTGTGGAGCAGGCACGAATTCAAAGCCCAGATAATCATATAATGCTTGCAGATTAACCTGTCGCTCAACTTCCGGTGCTTCAAGAATTGCCTTTATTTCAGAGGCAAATAGAAACCTGCCGTTTTTGTGATAGTAGTAGAGCGGTTTGATGCCAATTCTATCCCGGGCAATAAGAAGTTTTTTTCTAGGAATATCGTAAATCGCGAAAGCAAACATTCCTCTCAGATGGCTTACGCAATCTTCGCCATACTCTTCATAGCCATGAACAATTACTTCAGAATCCGATTTTCCTTGAAAACTATGGCCCTTCGCCTGCAACTTTTCACGCAGTTCGAGATAGTTATAGATCTCACCGTTAAAGATTAGACATACTGTCCTGTCTTCATTGAACATGGGCTGTCGGCCCTGTTCGCTAAGATCAATAATTGACAATCGACTATGGCCGAATGAGAGATCAGTGTCACAGTATATGCCCTGCTGATCTGGGCCTCGATGGGCAAGCGTATCGGTCATTTTGACGACCAACTGCTTGTCATTCCAATTAAAACCGCATATTCCACACATGAGATAATTCTGAGTAAAACCCTGTTAATTTGTTTTTAAAGGCAGATCTGCTGTATTCTTTATCCACCAGTTTTCTAGCTGCATAAGCCACTTTTTGAGCCAAATCCTGGTTAATTATGGCCTTATTCAGTACCTCGGCCATTTTCTCAGGATCAGGATCTGCAAGAAATGCAGTATTATCATCAAGAACCTGTGTATGACTCTTTATCCGTGTTGCAACAAGTGGAATACCAGACCCCATGTATGAGTATATTTTCATAGGGGTATTCACACCTTCAATTCTCGGTGAGACAAGGATATCTGCCTGACTGAGATACCCACCTAATAACTCCACCGGTCGAGGGCCAATAAAGAATACTCTTGAGTCAATTGCAAGCTCTTCCGCAAGTTGAGTGTAATTTTTAATTGATTCGGTGGTACCGCCAATTATTATGAGGTTGACATCACTCTTTCTTTTCAACAGCTCTTTAAATGATTCAAGAAGAAAATCAATTCCTTGATACTTCTCCAGATTTCCAACATAAAGAAGAATCTGGCCCTCATGTCGAACCAATTCCCTTAGCGATTCGTCTACGGTATATTCATCTTCCAGTAAGCTCACATCTTCAAGTCGCAGCAATGGCTTTTGATTATCTATTTGTTTAACTTTCTCCTCAAGTTCTTTACAGACAGCAACGGCACCTGTACTTTGGCGAACTGCTGATTTTTCGAAAATACCAAAAATTTTTTTAAAGTATTTGAGGTTACCATACTTCTCGATAAGCTGATCACTCAGCCAAGAGTCAATGTCCCAAATATAGGGAATTTTGAATAAGAACTTGGTGAGCATGGCAATAAAAACCGCTTCTTCAACTGCATGAACTACATCGTAGCGTTGTTTTTTGCAAAGACGAATGGCCTTTATTAACATAAAAACATCACAGAGGACCTTCTTAAGCGAGAATCCTGGGCGAATGTTTCGAATACCTGGTGGTGCAGTGATCCGATGCAGGATTACACCGCCTAGATCAACTTCATCACCTTCATGAAAAACCAGCAACTCAACACTGTGACCGTCTTCCTGCAACACTTCTGCAAGCATCCTCACCGCTATAGGAGTGCCACGATTTTGAAAGAAGGGTTGAGGAGCAAGAAGAAGAATCCTCACTTTTTCACCTTTTTCTTCAGGTGAACTATTATCGGTGATCCAAGAAGTGCTGTAAAACCAAGATTTTTAGAGATACCCTCTGAAATTTTTGAAAATTTCACAGATCCTATTTTTCGGTGTAGAACCATAGGCAAAAAGAATTCTGGGTAGAATCCATTAACTTTGCAATCATGTATCTTGAACTCTTTGGCAATTTGTTTTCTTGAAAATAAACCGAAAGGCCTTGTATTGCCCTCCACGGACTTTTTCAGTCTGAAGAACAAGGCATTAAGTATATTGCTGCTCCTTAGATCAGGGTAGTCCACAATCACAGCCTTTTTTGCAACTCTGCTTAATTCACCAATGAGTCTCTGCCATCTATCTACATGCGGGATAAGTCGGAAAGCTAGGACAATATCAAAACTATTCGCTGCAAAGGGCAAATTGAGATTATCACAGACCTGGAAAGAATAACTATCTGTGTTCAATTCTCGTTGAAGTCGCTGTTCACAAATTGCATCACTTCCTGTTATGGTTACCGGATACCCTTTTTTTATGAGAGGAGTTGCTAGTTGAGCATGCCCGCCGCCAACATCCAAAATTGTCGGTGACTCGTATTCTTGTGCTATTTCCAGAACCCTTTTAAACTGCTCATCAAGAAAATACTTGCCAACCTCTCCGGAGAATCTGGATGCATAATCATCAGAGGCTGTTTCTATATCAGCTGTTTCTAAAAAAGGGTTCATCAGTAATTTCCTTTCAACCTGTGCCTTATTTCCAGGAAAATTTTGCTTCAACTGCTGCAATCTCTGCCTCAATCCTTTGGCTATCCCACTGGAAATGTGGTGCCATCTTTTCTGCAAGCTTCTCAAGAGTTTCCCTGGAAGGACATTCTGCGGTTCCTATGTCGGAACGTCGAAAAACAACATCACTTAAGGTTTGCGCCATCTCCTCTTCCACAAAATAATCTATCTCACCGGCAAAGTAGGTCGGATTCTCACAAATCACTTCATCATTCGCGGTAATATATTGCGAGACAACATCACTATTCTTTCCATAGCGTTTCCAAATCTTCACACTTGCAGATTGATTCTCAGCTGTGGGTAGGCTTGGATGTGAATTTAAATTCGGGAAAGTTTCTAGTTTCTTATAAGTTTTTCCTAAGTAGCCTGCTAGCTTTTTAGCTGTTTCCATGGCCACGGTTGGTGCAGTAGTATATTTTACACTCTTAATACTATATAGGCCATGAATTGGGTTTATCAGTTTGCTCGATAACTCGGTAATCTCAGTTTCTTTTACAAGCTGAACCTCATTACCCTTCTCTTTGCCGTAGGCTGGAACCCGACCCACATGCACATAACTGACATCGCCTGTCGATAAGTTTGCCTGCGGTAAAATGTTATTTACTTCGGTAAGAATTTCATCAATGTCGTTTTTTTCAGCAATCGCCTCTGTAGAATCAGAGGTAAATGTATAGGTCGTGCCTATCATCGTATAATTCCGCCAAGGTACAAAAAAGAAGAATCGTCCCTTTTTTTTCAGAACAGCATCCTGGTCTACATATCCCTCCTCTCCTGTTAAACCAATAGCAGTATCAGTGAGCAATTGTTTCCTGACTATGATATTGACAGCCTTCGCCCATTGCTTCTGGACATCCCTTTTGTTTTGATGTTTACCAAGGAGACGATCGTTTTCCGGTCCAGCTGCAACAACTACAGTTTTTCCTTGAATATTTATTGTAGCATCCTTTTGAGCATCATAGGCGATAATGCCCTGGACTTGACCTTTCTCACTCACAATCTTCTTGGCAGCTACATAGTTTGCTACTATTGCACCTTTATGTGATGCTTCCTGTACAAAAGCCAGTGTCAATCTTTCGGAATTTAACGCCAAAGCGTCATACCATATTGAACCACCAGATTTGTGGCTCCAGTCAACCGTTGGGAAGAGTTTCTTACAATCTCCTAACGATAGCACTTTGCCACGTGGGATCTTGCACTCATCCGGAATTGCTCTATTTCTATCGATCGAAATCAGATCGTTTAATACTAGAGCAATCCGCATAAGAAATTTACTACGCAGACCATATCCTGAGTTTGGTATTGCACAACGAAGAGCTTTTACATTCTCAGGAGAAATTTGTGACATTATTCTCCTTGAAACTATCGATTCACGCATCCGTTTAATATTCAAATGTTGCAAATAACGAAAACCACCATGGATTATCTTTAAGCTATTGGCAGAGGTGATCCCGCCAAAATCGTTATTTTCAATCAAGGCAACTTTCATGCCCTGAACAGCACATTGCCATGCGGTAGCAGCCCCATGGATGCCGCCACCCACCACAATTACATCAAAATTGTGCTTTGAAAGGTCGGATATATTACGTTTCATGAAGTTTTAATTATTTCTGTTTACATTCTAAGCAGTTAAAAGCTAAAACGTGTCAATTCACTTTTGTAAACGTTTAAGGCGTATCAGGTCATGCAACACTTCAAACCATACAGTAAAAAAATTGATTTTAGAGCCGGTCTTCTCCCGCCACTCCTGGAGTGGATATTCAATGACAGTGTAATTCTTGATGCGAAGCAAAAGTTCAATATCAAAAATCCAATTTGAAGTAAAGGGTTGAGTAAAGCCTGCTTCGATTAGTTCTTTTCGAAACAGTTTTGCCCCACATTGGGTATCGTAATAGTCAATCGAAAAGAGAAATGATATCAGCGTACAAAACACTCTTCCGAGATAGTGTCTGCTGGCAGAACGGACTATCTCGCTTCCCATTCTTTTCACTCTACTGCCGATAATGCAGTCAGCGTCACTGTTAAAACTGTCTGCATATTTATAGAAATTTACGACCTCGTGCAACGGAACAGATAAGTCCGAATCCAGGAAACCAAACCAGTCAACCTGCTTATAAAGATCGTCGTTGAGGAGAAATAATGCACCTTGACGAATGGCCTCGCTCTTTCCTTTATTCTCATGAAGATTTAACACATACCAGTTCTTCCCTGCATTGGACTCTAACAATTTTAAGGTGTTATCAGTTGAACCATCATTTACAAATATAAATACGAGCGTATCTGCGCTGTGCTTTTTAAATTCATTGAGATCCAGCCGCAACTCCTCGTTGTAGCAAGGGATGATCAGGCAGGTTTTCTTACTGTCGCACATAAGGAAAGGCCAGGTAATGAATGTTTGGAAATTGAATGCAGAATTTTGTTTAGAGTAAAATCTAAGTTAAGTATCGATATCAGCAAACGGGTTAGAAGATGATTACGCGGATAGCACCAGCTATTTACTTCTGGTTTATATTTTCTGCTATAGCCGATCAAGGAGAAGACTTTTGTCGCCAACCGTACGCAAAAAAGTGAGCTATAAAAGTAAAATACACCCTCAACCTCCATGTTATTTTCCTTCAACACCTGCGTTAATCGTTTCTTTGAATACCTTCTGAAATGCTGGAGGAAGATATCATGTTCGCTAAAGAGAAACTGATGAGCAGGAACCGTAATTACCATCCGACCACCATCCTTTAACACATGTTTTACCTCTTGTAAAAAAAGGTTTTCATTTTCAACATGTTCCAGCACATCCAGGAGAAAGACAAGATCTATCGAATTCCTTGGAATGTCATCTATATTTTTGCACATTTCCACCTGGCCATTATTGACAATCTCTGTGTCAGAATAGTTAATATCATAGGCAAATATTTTTTGCTGGGTCAGTTTATGTGCTTCATGGGCAAAATAGAGGTCACCGGAACCGATGTCGGCTATTACGCTACAATCAAGATCTTTCAGCACTTTTAATATGGACTTTGCCCTTGATAATTCCCAGGGGTGCCGATTTCCGCTAGCATTTTCTATTTCTTTTAGATCCATTTGAGAGATATGAAAATTAATTCCTAGATAAACTTGCTTTCACACCGACAACCACTGGTAAGATGAAACCTATGATACCCAACAAGGTCACCCCCAAAGAGTAGTACAGCCACTTGGGTCTGTAAGAGTAGGCAATTTGGTACTCCTTATCTTCTGGTAATACAACTGACCTGAAGGTGATATTAGCAGGTTTTATCTCAAGCGAAGCACCACTTTTCCTATCGTAAGCCTCCCAGCCTGGGTAGAGATTGTCGTTAAGAATAATAATTGCAGGACCTTGCACGACATCAAGGAGAAGCTCGTCTCCGCCATCTTTTAAGATTGGGACTCTTTTTATTGTACTGCTATATGCTATACAGAACTCTTTTTCTTGTTCACCAAGGTGCTCTAAATAGCCATCACCAAGCTGAAATGTAGTTGTGGTTTTGAATGTCTCGACAACCTGCTTCATTGAATCAAAACTTTTACATTTGGAGGCGATATATGCTCGTGGTAAGGCAGAGGAATCCAAATAAATATAATATTGATCCAACACACCAAGAAATATCTTTTCTATTTCCCCAACACCGAAAAGAAATGGCTGGGATGCATCATCGTTTTTTCGAGAAAAATGAATCTCAGTTCCTGTATTTCGTTCGTAATACGAATTGTTTAGCTCATCTACAAAGCGTATGAGTATTTTAAAATCTCCCTGTTTTAATGCAGATGCTGAGATATAGCTATCCCAGCCGGCCATTATAAAGTCCTTGCTGCCTAAATGACCAGCAACATCATGGCGAACGGCTTTCCTCACAGGGGCTGATATTTCCTCAGACTCATTTTTAAAGACTATATAAACAGTGGTTGACTTCAACCCTCGCATCTTATTGCCAATAGCCCAACCGCGAAAATAAAAGAAATCATTAATCCCACCGGAAAGTTGTAACACACCGTCTTTGATTTGTGGTTCGCCGTTAAATTCGAGAAGGTCAAGGTGTATCTCACCACCTTCTTTTTTGTCCAACGACTGCCATATGGGGATGAGTTCTTCACCTCCACCATAGTAACGATCCAAAGCCCGTAAATTGGTTGAAGTCAACCCCCAGGAATACCTGCTTTTAGGATTTTCTATCGATAGATGACCGGCACGTATTGTCCTGAAAAAATTAGTTCGAAACACCTGGGTCCGCCGAGGCAATAGAGGAGTTGCACCAGTATCGATAGTAGCAAGACCATGGGAAACATAGGTACCATTGCGATCAATAATCCGCGACTCATTCAGTGGAGTATCATAGGTTTGCAAATGCTTAAGAACATTTTCCAACTGTGTATTGTCGGTAGCTCTCCAAGCATAAAAATCTTTGGGTAAAGTAAACCGGTTTTCTACCATAATCAGGAGTAGAAAACTGCAGGGTACAAGCAGGCGCATGATTTTGTATTTATTTAAGTAAAGCCATGCCTGTAAAGTTAAAGCAAAAAAACTAAAAAGGATTAACACCTTTAACAATACGGGGTGCTTATCAACCATTAACAAATGCCACAAATTCTTGCCTGTTACTAAGGGGGCGGCAAACCAGAGCAACGTAAGAATTGCAAAGACAGCAAAGAGAAGCAAGATACGCCATGACCGATTGGAATGAAGAATATCCGCCAAAGGTATGTTGCATAGTTGTTGAAAACCCCTGGCTGTAAAAAAGGAGAAAAACCAAAGAAAAATGGAGAAGAAATACACGTAAAAGTACGATTCTCGAAGAACCGGGGGTTTTGCGACTAGCTCATTAAACCAGGACGGTCCAATGGCAAACATTTTAAAAGTGATAAATACGCCACATAATACGGCCCCGATCTCACCGGGCCCAAATTTACGAAAGTTATATGCTGTTGTACCAAGCCCTAAGAAAAATAGAGTGAGAGGTATCAACCCTAAATAGGTTCGACTGTCGGAATAGAGTGACGGCCCGGCTTCGGTAAATCTGGTCAAGGTCTCCGCAAAAAATGGTATTAGATCAGCTGCTCCGTATTGCCGTAATCCTACAAATCTATGAGATTCAGAAGCAGCTAGTAGCTCGACGATAGCTATTATCTGCACCGATGAAAGGGCAAATCCGACTAGATGGGCAAGCAGAAGATCCTGTATATAAGGCTTCCAGGCTATCTCTTTATTTTTCGTTCTGTAAATAATGAATGGTACATAGGTCAAAACCACGAGGATTGCTGACATGACAGATGCTTCAGGAAATCCGCAGGTTACCATCATTATCACGGTCAGAACCATTCCGGCAAAAACAATGATCCTCTTAAAGGAGTATCGATAAGATTGTTCAGTAATCAGACAGAGAAAATAAAGATACCAAACGCCTGACAGTAATCCATTCTGCCAGGGGTTGTTCATCCACCTCATTACATACAATGCATATACAAAGGTTATGATAAATACAATTGAGGCTAACCTCTCAAAATTGAAGAAACGTCTCACCAAAAGATAGGAACCAAGACCTAACAATACCAATCGGGCAGAGACGTAGACATTCCAGAAAATATCTTCGTGAAGCCAACTAAATATAAGGGTGAGAGGAAAAAGTGGAGCAGCTTGTATGTCATTGGCCAACATGGGCATTCCCATTGTTCTCAGAGATGACCATAGTACATTAAAATTATTATAGAGCTCATATTGAAAAACACGGAAGGATGGTTTGAAGTTTGCCCAGCTCACCGAGGGATCACTCAACTCCCAACCTTTTGCATGCATCGGTGTCATCTCAAAAACAACGAATTGAGGATAAAAGAACAGCAGCAATGCTATAGAAGCAAATAGGCCAAGGAAAATGTCTTGCCAACCCCTATAGGGTATTTGTGAAGATTCGTGCTGTCTATAATGGTTCATTTTGTGGTGACAATTATATCGATATGCGTGACTTAGAATTCTGATTAATTCTCAAAACCAAGCTCATTTTTGATTTGCAGTTTTCTGTAGTTCGCTATTTAAACGCTCACCCCAGAGTTGTCCAGCAAGTTCAACATTTTGGCTATATTTTATGAATTTTTTTAGTATTTCCAGATCACCTTTATATTTCTCAGAATAGCCATATTTATGGATTTGTTCATTGTCGATCAAATATACTGACTCGCCAAAGGACGCAACTCCCCTTTCATAACTGTTTTTATCACGACTCATAAAAATTGATTTCCCAATAAATGGATTGGTATGATTAGGAAAACTCAAATAGTGCAGTAATGAGGGAGCAAAGTCAATACTTGTTGCATAGTGTGCATCATATGATGGGGGTAACTTTCGTATTGGATCGTATATAATCAAAGGTATCTGAGCTATGAAAAGCTGCTGATACCCATCCTCCTTAAAGGCTGCTACAAATGGTTTCTCGGGATAATGGCAATGATCTGCAGTAAAAATGATGATAGTATCATGGAAATATGGCGATGATTTAAAATACTCCCAAAATATTCCAAAAGCGTGATCGAAGTTATGAATGGTATTCAGCGAAAGATTATCGCCATCCTTATAGGGCTTACCATCCTGAGAAAGTTTACTGAATGCATGGGTACCAAGGTTATAGAGGCCAATGAAAATAGGTTTGTTGGAAGACTTATCGTTGAGCTTCTCTTCTAGGAGACCATTAAGGCTGCGCATGAACTGTGAATCTGATAAGGCATCTCGCTTATTTAGATGCTCACCACCCAAATACCGACGTGCCAAAGGTATTCCTGTGAAAACTCTTGTAAAGCCTAGCTTAATCATTAAATCATCGACATACGCCTTATTTTTATTATGAGCATCTAGAAAGAAAGTTTCATATCCATTCGCATTAAAGATATTTGCTAAACTTAAATAACTGTCATCCGACATGTGTTTATAATTAGATTTCCACCCCCCTGCTCCACCAATCGCTGGAAATATAGAACTCAGTTGTCCTATTAAACCTCTATATGTTGCGGCTGTATGATTGT
>JAAUYD010199806.1_pt1 | contig 12701 bp, 15 predicted proteins | sample 7278101 | NCBI WGS metagenome assembly JAAUYD01 (sample SAMN14350128, study PRJNA611818) | marine sediment metagenome | isolation source: surface marine sediment (0.6m) | place: French Polynesia: Moorea | collected 2018-08 | reverse complement strand
TTCCGATTTGACCTTGCGGTCATTGGGTGTGCCGAAGACCTTTTTGGAGAGTGTTCCGATACCAAGCATATGTGCTCTGCCCCTTGGGCGCGTGTGACATGATCGTGTGAGGGGAGGCGCTTGCCGCCGGGTGCCCCGCGCCATAGAAGGTTCGGGATTGGGCGGCCCCTCAGAGTGCGGACTATCGCGATGTAAGGGGCCGTCCGAATAGTGTCAACGCCGCGCAAGCGCACGGCGGAATGAGAGGAAATCCGATGCTGAAACACCTGCCTGCCGCCTGCGCCACGGCGCTGCTCCTGGCCTGGCCCGCAAATGCGCAGGACGCGACTGCCGACACGGTGGTTGCAACCGTTAACGGCACCGAGATTACGGTGGGTCACATGATCGCCGCCCGCGCACGCCTGCCTGAACAGTATGCCCAGGTTCCCCCCGACGTGCTGTTTCAGGGCATCATGGATCAGCTTATCCAGCAAACGGCGATCACGGCGAATGCAGCACCCCTGTCCAGGGCCGGTGAATTGACGCTGGAAAACGAACGCCGCGCGCTGATCGTCGGTGAAACGCTGACCGCCCTTGCGACCGCGGCGCTGACAGAAGAGGCGGTGGAAGCCGCCTACGAGGCCGCTTATGCAGGCGCCGAACCCGAACAGGAATACAACGCCTCTCACATCCTCGTCGAAACGCAGGAACAGGCCGCCGACCTTCTGGGCCAGATCCAGGGTGGCGCGGATTTCGCCGAAATGGCGCGCGAGCATTCAACGGGGCCTTCGGGCCCCAATGGCGGGGAACTGGGCTGGTTCGGGGCGGGCATGATGGTGCCCGAGTTCGAAGCCGCCGTGATGGCGCTGGAACCTGGTGCTGTGTCCGAGCCGGTTCAGACCCAGTTCGGCTGGCATCTGGTGAAACTGAATGACACCCGCCAGAAGGATGCGCCGACTCTGGATCAGGTGCGGGGCGAACTGGTCGAACGCATCCAGTCCGACGCCATCACCGCCGCCGTGGCGAGCGCCACGGAAGCGGCCGATGTGACCCGCGCCGACACCTCCGGCATCGACCCGGCGATCCTGAACGACCCGAGCCTTCTGGAGGAATAGGGGCGTGCCGAAGGTTTCGCCGCTTGCACCGGAAGGGGGGTTCCCCCCGCTTCCCGCGATCGCCGGGGTCGAGCTTGCCTCCGCCGCCACCGGTGTCCGCTATGCCGGTCGCGACGACGTGATGCTGGCGCGGCTCGCGCCCGGCACGACGGTTGCAGGGGTCTTCACCCGCTCTGCCACCCGCGCGGCCCCTGTTCTGGATTGCCAGCAGAAGCTTGGGGGCGATGCGACAGGCCCGGCGGCGATCCTTGTGAACTCCGGAAATGCCAATGCCTTTACCGGTACGCGCGGCATGGAAGCCGTACGCGCGATCACGAATGCCGTGGCAGACGCGACGGACGCGCCCGAAGCGCGGGTCTTCACCGCCTCAACGGGCGTCATCGGTGAACCGTTGCCGCATGACCGGATCACGGCGAAGCTGGCCGAGCTTACGGGCATGCTTGCGCCAGACGGGATCGAGCCAGCCGCCCGCGCCATCATGACGACCGACACCTTCCCCAAAGGCGCGTCCCGGACGGTGGAGGTCGGCGGGCAAGCCGTCACGATTGCGGGGATCGCCAAAGGCTCTGGCATGATTGCGCCGGATATGGCGACGATGCTGGTCTATATCTTCACCGATGCCGCCATCGGGTTCGACGCCCTTCAGCCAATGGTCGCGCGCCTCTCTGACCGGACGTTCAACTGCATCACGGTCGATAGCGACACGTCCACCTCGGATACGCTTCTGGTCTGTGCGACAGGTGCAAGCGGCGCCGACGTCGAAGGCGACGCCGGATTCGAAGCGGCGCTGCATGACGTGATGCTGGACCTCGCCCACCAGGTCGTCCGCGACGGCGAGGGGGCGACGAAGTTTGTCGAGATCACCGTGACCGGCGCGCGCGACGATGCCGACGCGAAGAAGGCCGGTCTGGCCATCGCCAACTCCCCGCTCGTGAAAACAGCAATCGCAGGCGAGGACCCGAACTGGGGCCGCGTCGTCATGGCAGTGGGCAAATCCGGCGCCGTGGCGGACCGCGACACGCTGTCGATCCGGTTCGGCGACATCCTTGTGGCCGAAGAGGGCTGGGTCGCGCCGGGATACCGGGAAGAAGCCGGGGCGGCCTACATGAAGAACGCGGAACTCGTTCTGTCCATCGATCTGGGGATCGGGGCCGGGTCGGCGACGGTCTGGACGTGCGATCTGACCCACGCCTACATCGAAATCAACGCCGACTACCGGTCATGACTGACACGCCCCTGAAGGTCGTGCTGGTCAGCGCCGTGGCGCTTGTCGACCGCGACGGGCGCGTCCTTCTGGCCCAGCGGCCAGAGGGGAAATCCATGGCGGGCCTGTGGGAGTTTCCGGGCGGCAAGGTCGAAACTGGCGAGACGCCCGAAGCCGCCCTGATCCGCGAGTTGGACGAGGAACTGGGGATCGGCACCTGGGAAAGCTGTCTTGCGCCCCTGACCTTCGCCAGTCACAGCTACGATGATTTCCACCTACTGATGCCGCTTTTTGCCTGCCGGAAATGGGAGGGCACGCCGCGCTCCCGCGAAGGCCAGACCCTGGCCTGGGTGCGCGCGACGGCGCTCCGCGACTACCCGATGCCGCCCGCCGACATTCCGCTGATCCCGATCCTGCGCGACTGGCTCTAGAGCCCGAAGGAGCCGAACGGCAGGTAGCGCACCGGATCGCCCGGCGCGATGTCGCGCGGACCGTCGTCAAGCTCTACCAGCCCATCCGCCCAGCTTAGCCCGGATATCCGGCCCGACCCTTCGGACCGGAACACCTCGGCCCGACCATCTCCCCCGATCCGGGCGCGCAGATACTCGCGCCGCCCCGGTTTCTTACGCTTTGCAAACCCGGCCGGTACGGTGAAGCCCAAAGGCTCGACCCAGCCCCGTCCGGCCAGAAGCGACAGGGCGGGACGGGCAAAGATCAGGGCACAGACGAAGGCCGCGACCGGGTTGCCGGGCATCCCGAACACTGGCACGCCCCGCCAAAGCCCCAGCATCAGAGGCCGTCCCGGTTTCAGGGCAATGCGCCAGGCCTCGACTTTGCCTTCGTCGCGCAGGATGGCCGAGATGTGATCTTCATCGCCCGCAGACGCCCCGCCCGAGGTCAGGATCGCGTCGCAGCGCCCCGCCGCATCGTCAAGCGCCGCGCGCACGGCATCACGGCTGTCGCGGGCAATGCCAAGGTCGACTCCCGTATGGTTCCAGCGCGCGGCAAGCGACAAGAGCATCGGGCGGTTGGCATCGAAGATGCGAGCGGGCCCGATCGGCTCACCCGCTTCGGCCAGCTCGTCCCCGGTGGACAAGACGCCCACGCGCAGAGGGGTGTGAACGGTCGCCTCGCTCAGTCCAAGCGCTGTCAGAAGGGCCAGGTCCTGTGGCCCCAGCATCCGGCCCGCTGGGAGCGCCATTTTGCCTTCGGCCACGTCCTCGCCCGCCGCGCGGGTGTTGGCGCCGGGCTTCACTGGCCCTTCAAAGGCGATGTGGCCGTCGGCCAGCGACACGTCCTCTTCCAGAACGACCGTATCGACGCCCTCGGGCACCACCGCACCGGTCAGAACGCGCAAAGCCTGGCCTTCGGGCACCCGGCCCGTGAATGCACCACCTGCGGCCGCCCGACCCGGACACAGCGGCAGAAGCTGCGGCCCATCTCCCGTTGCGGAATGAGCAAACCCATAGCCATCCACGGCGACATTGGCGCGCGGTGGGTTGGCGCGCCGGGCCAAGTGATCCTCGGCCAACACCCGTCCCGCCGCCTGCGCCAGGGATACCGTTTCACGGCCCACCACCGGCGACAGCGCCGCGCGCAGCCGACCCAGCGCGTCGTCCACCGGAATCCAATCGACGCCGGGCGGAAGGGCGAAGCAATCGTCCTTCAGCTTCGGTGGCGCAAGCTTCGGGCGCGCCGCCTCTTTCAACGCCGCTTCCGCGCCGACGCCCAGAATCCAGCCCTCATCAGCCGGGCCTGTCGCGGCGGCGAAGGCATCGCCCAGTCTACCCTGCCCGGACAACCCGGCCAGCGCGCGCGACAGAAGCCGAACCTGCACTTCATCCTTGATCGCCCCGGCGTCGCTGTCTTGCACGGCCCGAACCTGGTCGCGCAAGAGTGACGGGAACACCTCGGCAAGCACAATGGGCGCGTCAGGCACTTCGAACGGCCAGACAGCCACCGTGCCTGCAAACGCTTTTCTCAGGCGCGACAGGGCTGCCATTCCGGTCATCGCCTGCGACCCCACGGCCCCCGCGCCGCCCAGTTGCCAAACGGGAAACGCGCCTCTGGCCTGCGCTTCGGTGACCCGTACAGGGTCATCATCATAATGTGCACTGCGGTCGGACTTGCGATGCGGCAAGCCCGCGATCGGCGTTTTGCCCGCATTGAACCAGAACGGCCCTTCGCCGGGGAAGGACGCGTTCATCCGGGCGGCGAGCGCGAAGCGGTTGTTGCCGGACGGGCGGTCTTCCAGATGAGCCTCAAACCAGTCCCACAGTGCGAAGGGATCGTCCGATCCAGTGATGACCCGCGCGGTGCCAGCGGGAAAGCCGAAGGCAAAGTCAAACCCCGCCAGAACCCGCCGCCCCGCCGCAAGCTCGGACGCCAGCCTGCCTTGCAGCCAGTCCTCGGCAACGGCACGGTTCCTCAGATAGACCGGCGCCTCCTCGGCCCCGTCCCGCACGACGCCCGCCCAGATCGCATCCGTCCGCGGCCGTGGCCCGGTATCGTTCCCGCCCGACCAATCGACGACGATCACCGTGTCAAAGCGCGTCACAGGCCCAGGTCCGCCGCGATGAAATCCGCAATCCCCGCTGTGTCATCCAGGTCCAGCACCGGCACACCGCCTGCATCCACCGCACAATCGGCGGCAATCGCCCGGATCGTGGGATTATCGGTGGCAATCAGCGGGTGGCGGGTGACGGCGCGATGCGCCTCGATCTTTGGGTGGGGCGCGGTCTTGTAGCCTTCGACCAGGATCAGATCGGCGGGCGACAGGTGGGAAAGCAGATCGCTCAGCACCGGCTCGTCGCCCTGCAGCTCATGCATCAGCGCCCAGCGGCGACCAGAAGCGATCAGAACCTCGCGCGCGCCGGCCGCCCGATGCTGATGGCTGTCGGTGCCGGGCTGGTCCAGGTCGAACCCGTGGCTTGCGTGCTTGACGGTGGACACGGACAGACCGCGCGCCGTGAACTCTGCCACAAGCCGGGCGACAAGAGTGGTCTTGCCGGCGTTCTTCCAGCCTGTGACACCGTATAGCTTCACGCGACAAGCGCCTCGGCGCGGGCCAGGTCTTCGGGCGTGTTGATGTTGAAGAACGGATCGATCGGATCGGTCCCGAACAGGGCCGTTGCCGTGCCGTGCCGGTCGGTCCACAGAACGACCTTGCGGAGCCCCTCGTTCAGCGCCGCCCGCAGATCGTCGCGCAGCGCGACCGGCCAGAGGCCGAAGGTCGGGTGCCGGATCACGCGTTCGCCCTCGCGTGTCGCGGCCAGAACGATGGGCGTGGCGTCGGACCGTTCCGCCATAAGCCGCGCAGCAAGGTCAGTGGGAAAGAACGGGGTGTCGGCGGCCACGCTGATGACGTGATCGGCCCCAAGCGACGCGGCCCAGTCAAGCCCGGCCAGAACGCCCGCGAGCGGGCCCGGATAGTCGGCAATCGTATCCGGCAGAACCGGTAGGCCCAGCGATTCAAAGCGGGTCGGGTCGCCATTGGCGTTCAGCGCGATCGGCGCGGCCTGCGGGCCAAGGCGGTCGATCACCCGCGATAGGATGGTCGCCCCGCCGATGTCGCGCAGGGATTTGTCGCCGCCCCCCATGCGCCGCGCCAGCCCACCGGCAAGGATCACGGCCGGGATCATCCCCGGGCACTCTTTCTGCGGTGGCGGGCCTCCTCTTCGCGCACGGCCTCGGGGTCGGCGTCGCGGATCAGCCGCTCTTCGCCCGCGAGGCAGACAAAGCGCTGCCCCCGCATCCGGCCGATCAGGGTCAGGCCGACCTCCTGCGCGATCTCGACACCCCACGCGGTGAAGCCCGAGCGGCTGGCCAGCACAGGAATGCCCATCAGCGCGGTCTTGATCACCATCTCCGATGTCAGCCGGCCGGTGGTGTAAAGGATCTTGTCTTCTGCCCCTACGCCTTCCGACAGCATCCAGCCCGCGATCTTGTCGACGGCGTTGTGGCGGCCGACATCCTCCATGTAGACAAGCGGCCGGTCCGCGGCGCACAGCACGGTTCCGTGGATCGCCCCGGCTTCCAGGTAAAGCGACGGCGTGCGGTTGATCTTGTGGGCCAGCGCATAGAGCCACGAGGTGCGCACTGGTGTGGCAGGCAGGGTCAGCCCCTCAAGCCCCTCCATCATGTCGCCAAAGACGGTGCCAACGGCGCAGCCCGAGGTGCGGGTCTTCTTCTTGAGCTTCTCTTCATAGACGGTTTGCCCATCGGTGCGGACGACCACGGTTTCTAGATCGTCGTCGTAATCGACATCGGTGACGGTTTCATCTGGCCCCAGCATGCCCTGGTTCTTCAGAAACCCCAGCGCCAGGTATTCGGGATAATCGCCGATGGTCATGGCCGTCACGATTTCCTGGCCATTGAGAAAGATCGTCAGGGGCCGCTCTTCGACCACGGAGATCGACGTCTTGGCCCCGGTATGGTCCGTCCCCGTCACTCTGCGGGTAAGCCGCGCTGCCGATGGATCGGGCGCGATCAGGTAGTCATTGCTGTCATCACGAATGGCCATTTGAACCCGGCGCAGTGCTTCGGTAAGCGGTGTCGGCATACTCTAGGGCCGGGCGATGACATCCTCCAGACAGAATTCAAGCTACTGGCGCGGGCTTCGCGACGGGCTGCCCTTCACGATCGTGATCACCCCGTTTTCGATGGTCTTCGGCATCATCGCTGTCGAAGCGGGGCTGACCGTCCCCCAGACCATCGGCTTTTCAGTCATCGTGGTGGCCGGCGCGGCCCAGTTCGCAGCGGTCCAGCTGATGGTCGAGGATGCGCCGTTTCTGATCGTCCTTCTGACCGCGCTTGCCGTGAACCTGCGGATGGCGATGTATTCCGCGTCGCTTGCCCCCTATCTTGGCGCCGCACCGCTCTGGCAGCGGGGGATGGTGGCCTATCTGAACTTCGATCAGACCTATGCCTTGTCCATGGCGCGGTTCGAGGACCACCCGGACATGACGGTGGCCCAGCGGATCGCCTATTTTGCAGGCACGGCGACGCCGCTTTTTCCGACATGGTACGCCGGAACAATCGCAGGCGCACTGGCGGGTGCGCGGATCCCTGATGCCTGGTCGCTGGAATTCGCTGTGCCGATCACATTCCTGGCGCTTGCGTCGCTGATGCTGCGGACGCGGGCGCACTGGGCAGCGGCGGGCGTATCGGTAGTGGTCGCCCTGCTGCTGCGGGACCTGCCGTTCAATTCGGGACTCTTGATCGCGGCGCTCGCGGCAATGTCGACCGGCGCGATTGTCGAAGCAAAGGGGGTGGCGCGATGAGCTGGGACGCCGCCAAGGTCTGGGCCCTGATCGTACTGATCGGGCTAGGCACCTATCTTATCCGATTCTCGTTCCTTGGCCTGATCGGGGACCGGCAGCTGTCGCCCATCGTGCTTCGGTTGCTGCGCTACACGCCTGTTGCGGTTCTGCCGGGGCTTGTGGCGCCCCTGATCGTGGCCGGCGACGCCCCATTGGGCGACCCGGCCAAGCTGGTGGCGGCCGCGGCAACAGTGCTGGTGGGATGGCGGACGAAGAACCTGCTTGCAGCCATCGCGGCAGGGGGTGCTGCGTTCTACGGGCTTGGCTACCTGTCGTCCTAGGGCACGCTCGCCGGGGCGACTCAGGTGCTGAACACCGCCAGAAACAGAAGAACCGCGATGATGACGATCACCGAGCGGACCGTGAACTTCACGAACCCGTCGAAGGTCTTTTCCTGTTCTTCGATATTCATCGTGCCGGGTTCGTGCTGTGCCATGCCAAGCCCCATAGGTAAAGGTGCGTTTGGCGACGCTTAGCCGATTCCGCGCAGGGTGTCACGCCGATAGACCCGCGCGATCTGGACGCACCTCAGCCGGCGTCAAGCTCTTCGGCCAGCCGGAACCCGATCCGGCGGGCCTCGGGCTGTTCGCCGGGCTTCGGTGCGGCGCGCAGGGCCACCGACAACTGCGTGACATGCTGGATCAGCTGGCTGCGCGCCCCGGTCTGGTCGGTGCCATAGAAAGTGACGATATCGGGGTCGAAATAGCCGATCCCCTCGATCCGAATGAACCCCGACCCGGTGCCGGTCACGCCGATGGCGACCTCGTGCTGGGTATCAAGCTGGGCCTCGAAATTCTGGATATAGAGGATCAGCCGCTGATAGGCCCATTCAGCCGGGCTCTTCTGCCCCTGCGGCTTGCGCGACTGCGCGGGCGGCAGGGGTTGCTGTTCCGGCGATTTCGGGCTGTTGGGATCGGTATGCACCGCACGCCCGGCGCAGCGGTCGTCATCTATCTTGTCGTCTGCCACATCCACGCCCCGTCTTCTGTGACCTCGCGGGTGGCACGGCCCGCGTGCCACAGGTGCAGACAATGGGCCATCGCCTCGACCAAGGCCAGACCGTATTCGCCGTCGCGGATCTCGCGCAGGAAGAGCGGCTGAAAGCAGCCCGCCGCCGGTGCCGGCGCCTCCAGATGATGCTCCAGGCGCCGTAGCGCGCCGTGGTGATTGTCGATCAGCTGCTGAAGGCGGAGGGGGAGCCCGGTGAAAGGCAGCTTGTGGCCGGGCAGGACAAGCTGGCCGGGCGTAGCGAAGGCCGACAGGCGTTCGCAGGCCTCAAGCCATTCTGCCACGGGATCGGCCGTGGGTTCGGTGGCATAGACGCCGAGGTTTGGCGAGATCGATGGCAAGAGCTGATCGCCGCCGATGACAAGATCGCCGTCATCGCTCCAGAGCGTGGCGTGTTCGGGCGCATGGCCATTGCCGATCCGCACGTGCCAGTCGCGTCCCCCTGCGCGGAACACGTCGCCTTCCCGGATCCGGGTGAAACCCAGGGGCAGGGGGGCCAGCATGTCGGCGAAATTGAAGGGGCGTTCCTCTGCCCGCCGGGCCAGCACGTCCGCGTCCATGCCGCAGGCCTGCCAATAAGCGATCGTTTCGGGCGTCGGGCGGTGCTGTTCATCCAGCCGCAGCATCCGCGCGAATAGCCAGGCCGTCCGCGTGGTGACCAGTTCCGCCCCGTGATCGGCCTGAAACCAGCCCGCCAGTCCAATATGGTCGGGGTGATGATGCGTGACCAGCACCCGGCGGACAGGCTTGCCGCCAAGCGGGCCGTCCAATGCGGTCTGCCAGATCGCCCGCGAGGTACGGCTGGCAAAACCGGTGTCGACGATCGTCCAGCCGTCGCCATCATCCAGCGCATAGACATTGACGTGGTCCAGCGCCATCGGCAGCGGCAGGCGCAGCCACAGGATGCCCTCGGCCACCTCGTGCGCCGCGCCGTGTTGCGGCGGGTCGGGGAAGGGGTCGTTCAGCTTCCCCGGCGCGGCATCGGTCACAGGCCCAGCGCCTCGGCGCTGACATCCTGAAGGTCATCCGCACCCAAAGTGGCTTCGGCGAGAAGCCCGGTATGGGCAGGCAGCTGGCGCAAGATGAACGATCGGGCAAGGGCCGAGGCCCGGCCGGGCCTCGCCTCGGTCCGCGCGGCGTTCAGGTGGAAGCACGCGCCAAGGACAAGGCCCCAGGCGTGAAGATAGGGCAGGCTTCCCGCAAACCGTTCGTTGGGCGCGTCCGCCGACACCATCCAGTCGGTCGCGATATGCAGCGCCTCGGCCGCTTCCCAGACCCGTTCGGCAAGCTCCGGATGGGTCACGCGGGCCGCTTCGGCATCCGACTCGATCTCGTCCAGCAGAGCATAGGCCGCCTCGCCACTATCGCGCATCTTGCGGCCCACAAGGTCCATCGCCTGCACGCCGTTCGTGCCTTCGTAGATCGCCGTCACCCGCACATCGCGAAGGAATTGCGCCGCGCCGGTTTCCTCGATCACGCCCATGCCGCCATGCACCTGGATGCCTTCCTGCGCCACGTCGATACCAACCTGCGTGCCGAACGCCTTGGCGATGGGCGTCAGGAATGCGCCGCGAGCGGCCCAACCCGCCTCTCCTGTCGCGCGCTCCATATCAAGCGCGGTGGCACAGGCCAGCGCGACCGAGCGGGCGGCGGTCGTCCGCGCCCGCATCCAGACAAGCATCCGGCGCACATCGGGGTAGTCGACGATCGTGCCCGTGGGCTCCGACCGGCCCTGCGCCCGGCCTGCGGCATAGGCCGTGGCGTGCTGGCAGGCCGCCTCGGCCGCACCGATGCCCTGCATCGCGACCCCCAGGCGCGCATCGTTCATCATCGTGAACATTGCTGCCATGCCGCCGTTTTCGGCACCCACAAGCCAGCCTGTCGCGCCGGAGTACTCCATCACCGCGGTGGGAGAGCCATGAAGCCCCATCTTGTGTTCAAGGCTGACCACGCGCAGGTCATTCGCCACGCCGGGATTGCCGTTCGCCTCGGGCAGGTACTTCGGCACCAGAAACAGGCTTATGCCTTTCGTCCCCGGCGCAGCGCCCGGCAGGCGGGCCAGGACAAGGTGCACGACATTGCTGGTCATGTCGCTGTCACCCCAGCTGATATAGATCTTCTGCCCCGTGATCGCATAGGTGCCGTCGCCCGTGGGCTCTGCCCTTGTTCGCAGCGCGCCCACATCGGTGCCGGCCTGCGGTTCGGTCAGGTTCATCGTTCCCGCCCATTCGCCGGAAACCAGCTTCGGCAGGTAGACCCGCTTCAACTCGTCCGAGGCATGGGCCTGCAAGGCCAGTATCTGCCCCTGTGTCAGAAGCGGATTCAGTTGTAGGGACAGGCAGGCCCCCGCCATCATCTCGTGCACTGCCACTGCAAGCGTCATCGGCAGCCCCATGCCGCCGTATTCGGGATCGGCGACCATTCCGACCCAACCGCCTTCGGCGAGCTTCCGGTAACCTTCCGCATACCCGGGCGATGTGCGCACCACACCGTTCTCCAACCGGGCAGGATGCAGATCGCCGGGCCGCTGCAGGGGCGCCAGAACCTCGTCGCTCAGAACTGCCGCTTCTTTCAGGATCGCCGCGACAGTGTCTGCCTCCGCCGCCTCGTTCCCCGAAGCTTCCCGGTAGCGGTCGAACCCCGCCACATTTTCAATCAGGAATCGGATGTCGTCAGCCGGCGCGTGAAAGGGCATAGTCTTTGGTCTTTGCTTGATATTCAGCTGCCTTGGCATCAAGGCGGCGGTGGATTAAGAGATTTTATCGCGCGGCACGATGCGGCGCGCGGTTCGCACCATCAAGAAGGACGCTGCGTCACACCATGCCGGGACGCCAGACAATCGTTCTGCAGCCCGACGACGGCGGCATTGCCGAGGCGGGACGAATCCTGCGCGAAGGCGGGCTGACAGCCTTTCCCACCGAAACGGTCTATGGCCTTGGCGCCGACGCACTGAACGGTCAGGCGGTCGCAGCAATCTTTGACGCAAAGGACCGGCCGCGCTTCAACCCGCTAATCGTCCATGTGCCCAGCCTTGCGGCGGCCAAGACCATCGGCGTGATCGAAGGCCCCGCGCTGCGTCTTGCCCAGGCGTTCTGGCCCGGCCCCTTAAGCCTTGTGGTCCCGGTACGGCCCGGCGCGGAACTGTCCGATCTGGTAACGGCCGGGCTTGAAACGGTCGCGATCCGGGTGCCGGAATTGCCGCTTGCGCGCGCCGTCCTTCAGGCCGCGGGCGTTCCGGTCGCCGCCCCGTCGGCCAACCCTTCGGGCCGGATCAGCCCGACGCGGGCAAAACATGTGCTGCAAGGGCTTTCAGGACGGATCGATGCAGTTCTGGATGGCGGGCCCTGCGCGGTGGGGTTGGAATCGACGATTGTCGATGCGGGCGAACCGGTGCGCCTGTTGCGCCCCGGCGGGCTTCCGGCCGAAGCGATCGAGGCCTGCCTGGGCGCGCCGCTGGACGTGCACACGGGCGGCAGCCTGACCTCTCCCGGGCAGCTTGCCTCGCACTACGCCCCGCGCGGCCGGGTGCGCCTGAATGCGGCGGCCCCCAGCCCGGGCGAGGCAATGCTGGGCTTTGGCCCGGTGCCGGGCGATCTGACGCTGTCGGCGTCCGGCGATCTGACCGAAGCGGCAGCGAACCTGTTCAGCCACATGCGCGAGCTTGATGATGGACGCGACTTGGCAGTGGCACGGGTCCCTGACACAGGGCTTGGACGGGCCATAAACGACCGGTTGCGGCGTGCGGCCGCCGAGCGCTGATCAGGCCCGGCCGGCTTCGGCCGACAGGGCCAGCGCGTCGATCCCCAGCGATTTCAGCGCCGCATTCCATTTTGCGTCGGCCCGGGGATGAAAGACAACATCCGCGCCGCCATCCGCGGTCAACCAGCCGTTTGCCTGAAGCTCTCCTTCCAACTGCCCCGGACCCCAACCGGCATAGCCCAGCGCCAGGATCGCATCCTCGGGACCCTCGCCCGTCGCGATGTCGTGAAGGATATCCAGCGTGGCGTTCATCACCACGCCTTCGGTCACCGGCTAGGTGGTCGTGTTCTTTTCATAGTCGCGCGAATGCTGCAC
>JAAUYD010209667.1_pt1 | contig 12703 bp, 12 predicted proteins | sample 7278101 | NCBI WGS metagenome assembly JAAUYD01 (sample SAMN14350128, study PRJNA611818) | marine sediment metagenome | isolation source: surface marine sediment (0.6m) | place: French Polynesia: Moorea | collected 2018-08 | reverse complement strand
GGCGGACCGTGAGCATCGCGACCAGCGGCTGCACGAGCAGCTTCGCGAGCAGCGATGCTCACCGTGCGTCTGTTCGATCTCGACGACGTCGCCGGCGGAGCGGTCGTCCTGCAGGCGGCGATGCCCGCCGCGGTCTTCACGGCCGTGCTCGCGATCGAGCAGCGTTCGCGGCCCGACGAGACCGCCACGATCGTGATGGCGGGCACGCTGGCGAGCATCGTCACGTTGCCCGCGTTCATCCTCGCGGTGACGTGAGTCAGGCGCCCTCGGCGGCGAGGTCGACGATCACCCCGCGAGCGCGCAGCGACTCGGCGAGCCCCGCGTCGAGCCCGATCTCGGCCATCACCTCGGACGTGTGCTCGCCGAGCCGCGGACTCGGACCGGGGATCGACGCCGCAGCCCGTTCGAACCGCATCGGCATGCCGGTCGTGGTGTAGGTGCCGATCGTGGGGTGCTCGACGTCGACGACGTAGTCGTTCGCGACGACCTGCGGGTCGCGCAACGCCTCATGGGGCATCAGGTACGGCCCGCACGGGTACCCGCCCGCCCGCAGCGCGGCGAGCCACTCGGCGCTCGTCCGGCTCGCGAACAGGGCCTCGGCCTCGGCGACCAGCCGTTGGAATCCCTCGTCGGTCGTGTCGTTGCTCGTCGGCGCCGGCAGACCCGTGATCTCGTGGAAGGCGCGGAACAACGCCGGCGACAGCCCGGCGACCGAGATCACCCCGTCCGACGTCGGGTAGTGCCGGAAGTAGAGCTGGAACGCACCGCCTGCCGGCTGCACCCGCCGTTCGTAGTGATCTCGCTGCTCGTCGAAGCCGAGGCCCGCGAGCCGGAACGCCTCGAGCTCCTCGTCGAGCTCGTCGGTGATCTCACGGTCCCCGGGGAACGCCGCGGTCGTCGGCGTCGCCAGGCTGATCGCGGTCCCGAGCAGCGAGGTGTCGACGCGCTGTCCCTCGCCCGTGTGGTCGCGGTGTCGCAGCGCGGCGAGCACGGCGGCCAGCGACACGAAGCCGGTTCCGAAGTCGTTGATCGCCGGTCGCGTCGGCCGCGGCGCCGAGCCGTTCGAGCGGTTCATCATCCAACCGAGTCCGCTGCGGCCCTGCACGAGCACGTCGTAGCCCGGGTGATCGGCGTCGGGGCCCTCAGGTCCCAGCGCGGTATGGGTGAGATGGACGAGCTGCGGGTTGACCGTGCGAGCGTGCTCCCAGTCGATGCCGTAGCGCTCGAGATCGGACGGCTTGAGCGCCACCAGCGCCACGTCGGCCCAGGCGAAGAGCGCGTCGATGACGGTTCGGGCGTCGTCCGATCGGAGGTCGAGCACGATGCCGCGTTTGCCCGTGTTGAACGCGGCGTACCCCTTGCCCTCACCGCTCGTGGTCTGGGCGAGGTGCCGCATCGCGTCCCCCTCCGGCGGCTCGACCTTCACGACGTCGGCGCCGAGACCCGCCATCAGCCGACCGCAGTGCGGCACGGCTGCGTTCTGGGAGAACTCGACGACCCGGATGCCGTCGAGGATCCCGGGAAGGTCGTCGCGATCGGAGATGGCGCCGCTCATCGGCGCGCTCTTCGGTCGCGGTGATGATGGTCGTCGGCTGCCATGCGAGATCCCCGGGGCGAGTGTACGAATCGACGGTGGCCGACGACGATGCCGCCGTGCGGTCCGGCGCGTCGCTACGTCGACGCGTCGACGCGTCGAACCGCTCGCCCCGCGTTTGTCAGACTCTGCGACGACGACGGGAGGAGCTCCGCATGACCAGGATTCTCGACTACGGCGGCAACGACGCGGTCCGCCGCGCCACCGTCGCCTCGCTGCGCGCCCTCAAGGGCACCGGACGACGCCTCGGCCAGGTGACGGTCGGCACCGCCGAGGAGGCGGCGGCCGCCGAGGAGGCGGGCATCGAGATGATCATCTGCCTCGCCGACGCGGTCCCCGATGCGCGGCAAGGCAGCTCGAGCTGCTTCCTCACCGCCGCGATCGACTTCGGTGGCGAGGTGACGCCCGACGACCTGCTCGGCACCGCACTCGGCGCGCTGACGGCAGGCGCCGACGCGGTCATCACGGCGCGCCGCCTGGAGGTGGTCGAACTGCTGGCCGCCGAGGACATCCCGGTGATGGGCCATCTCGGTTTCGTCCCGAAGAAGTCGACGCTGTACGGCGGCGTGCGCACGATCGGCCGCACCGCCGACGAGGCGACCGCGCTGTGGCGCTCGTTCCAGGCGCTGGAGAACGCCGGTGCGTTCGGCGTCGAGTGCGAGCTGATCGCCGCCGACGTCATGCGCGAGATCAATGCGCGGACGGGCCTGGTCACCGTCTCGCTCGGATCGGGACCGGATGCCGACGTGCTGTTCTTGTTCATGAACGACATCTGCGGCGAGAGCGAACGGCGGCCCCGCCACGCACGGCAGTACGCCGACCTCGGCGCGCTCCACCGGCAGATCCACGACACGCGCGTCGACGCGCTCCGCCGGTTCCGAGCCGACATCGCCGAGGGGGCGTTCCCGGCCGACGACGAGATCAGCCGCGCCGACGCAGCTGCGGTCGCCGGGTTCGTGGAGGCGATCGACGGCCGGCGCCGCAGCACGACTTGAGCCGACGGCCAGGGTCGGGTCGGACGCCACGACCTACAGTCGGTCGATGATGTTGATCGATGCGCTGCGGGCGCGGCTGCCCGACGACTGCATCCAGCTCGACTCGGATGTGATCGAGGCGTACAGCAGCGACCGCGCGATCTTCGAAGCCCACGGCACCGCCGCCGTGCTCGTGATGCCGCGCTCGACGGCGGACGTCGTCGCGGCCGTCGACGCCGCCAACGCGGTCGGGGTGCCGATCGTGCCGCGCGGCGCCGGCACCGGGCTGACCGGGGCCGCCAATGCGAGCGACGGCTGCATCGTGCTGTCGCTGCACCGCATGAACCAGATCCTCGAGATCGACGAGACCAACCGCACGTGCGTCGTCCAGCCCGGTGTGATCAACAGCGATCTGAAGGCCGCCGTCGCCGCGCGCGGGCTGTTCTATCCGCCCGACCCGGCGTCGTTCGAGATGTCGAGCATCGGCGGCAACGTCGCGACGAACGCCGGCGGGCTGTGCTGCGTCAAGTACGGCGTGACGAGGGACTACGTGATGGGCCTCGAGGTCGTCCTCGCCTCGGGTGAGGTGATGCGCACCGGCCGAACGACGATCAAGTCGACGACCGGGCTCGACCTCACCGGTCTCTTCATCGGCAGCGAGGGCGTGCTCGGCATCATCACCGAGATCCGGCTCCGGCTCGTGCCGGCTCCCCCGCCGCCGGCGACCGCGGTCGCGTACTTCGACGAGCTCGCACCGGCGGGCGACGCGATCGGGCGGATCTTCCGGGAGGGCCACGAGCCGACGCTGATGGAGATCGTCGACCGGGCGTCGCTGCGACAGGTGGAAGCGGTGTTCCCGATGGAGCTCGATGTCGACGCCGCGTGCCTGCTCCTCATGCAGACCGCCGGCGACGAAGCGGCGGAGCGGATCGCCCGGATCGCCGACATCTGCCGGGACGAGGGCGCCACCTTCGTCTACGACGTCGACGACCCCGACGAAGGCGACATGCTGATCGAGGTGCGCCGCAAGGTGTGGCCGGCGTTCGAGCACCTCGGCAAGGCGTTGCTGCCCGAGGACGTCGCCGTGCCCCGCCAGCACCTCCCCGCGCTGCTGGCCGGCATCACCGAGATCGCCGATCGCCACCGCGTCGTGTTGCCGACGATCGGACACGCCGGCGACGGCAACATGCACCCGCTCCTCGTCTTCGACGGCAACGATCCCGACGAGACCGCTCGCGCCAAGGCCGCCTTCGACGACATCATCTCCCTCGCGATCAGCCTCGACGGGACGATCGCCGGCGAGCACGGCGTCGGCACCTTGAAGCGCCCCTTCATCGACCGCGAGCTCGACCCGATCCAGCTCGCCACCCAGCGGCGCGTCCGCGCGATGTTCGACCCCGACGGTCGCCTCAACCCCGGCAAGGCGCTCTGAGGGCTCGGCCCGATCGGCCGGCCGCTAGGGTCGGCGACGGTCAACCATCCGCCGTGCCCGCCCGAGCCGCTGGAGGCCCCGTGCCCCTCGACAAGCCCTATCTCGACATCCCCGGGACCACGATCTTCGACGCGGAGCAGGCCCGCAAGGGATACCACCTCAACCGGTTCGCACAGTCGTTGATGGATGCGGCCAACCGGGATCGATTCCGCGCCGACGAACGCGCCTATCTCGACGAGTGGGACATGACCGAGGACCAGAAGGACGCGGTGCAGGCCCGCGACTTCAACCGCCTCCTCGAGCTGGGTGGCAACATCTACTACCTCGCGAAGATCGGCGCCTCCGACGGCCTCAGTTACGTCGAGATCGTCAGCTCGATGACCGAGCACGACGCCGCCGGACACCAGCAGATGATGATCGACGGCGGCCGGTCGCCCGAGGGCAACCGCTACCTGCACGAGTGGGAGGACCGCGGGTGAGCGCGACGATCACCGCGAGCGCGTACACGAGCCACGTCCCAGCGATCGGAGTGGCGATCGACCGCGGCCTCACCGGCGAGGAGTACTGGCAGCCGCTGTTCGCCGGGACCGAAGCGGCCCGCGGCTGGATGAGCGACCACACCCCGGACGTCGTCATCCTCGTGTACAACGACCACGGCAACGCGTTCAGCCTCGACCTGATCCCCACCTTCGCACTCGGGACCGGCGAGTCGTTCGAGCCGGCCGACGAGGGGTGGGGCGCCCGGCCGGTACCGACCGTGTACGGGCATCCCGACCTCGCCGCCCACGTCGCCCAGTCGGTGATCCAGCAGGACTTCGACCTCACCCTGGTCAACCGGATGGCCGTCGACCACGGCCTCACGGTCCCGTTGTCGATCATGTTCGACCAGCCCGTGGAGTGGCCGTGCCGGGTGATCCCGCTGGCCGTGAACGTCGTCCAGTACCCCGTCCCGTCCGGCCGCCGATGCCTCGAGCTCGGCAAGGCGATCCGGCGCGCCGTCGAGACCTTCGACGACGACCTCGACGTGCAGGTCTGGGGCACGGGCGGGATGAGCCATCAGCTCCAGGGTCGCCGCGCGGGGCTCATCAACCAGCCGTGGGACCACGACTTCATGGAGCGGCTGATCGCCGATCCCGAGGGGTTGGCCGAGATGCCCCACGTCGAGTACGTCCGCGAGGCCGGGTCGGAGGGCATCGAGCTGGTGATGTGGCTCATCGCTCGCGGGGCGATGGCCGATCTCGCCGGCGGCGACGCTCCGTCGGTCGCGCACCGCTTCTACCACGTCCCGGCGAGCAACACCGCCGTCGGTCAGCTGATCCTCGACGCCGCCTGACGACGCGCGGGCCCGGAGCGCTCACCGAACGCTCACCTCGAGCGCGGCCACCTCTCGTCCCGGGCGCGGCAAGCTGGTCCGATGATCGACGTGCTCCGCCTCCGCCCGAGTCGCCGAACGTTCATCGTCGGCGTCGGCGCCGCCGTGATCAGCGCATGCTCGGGTGACGACGCCGCCGCGCCCGACGATCGAGGAGTCGACGGCACGGCCGGTGAGCCGAGCGCCACGACAGCGACCGAACCATCCGGTGGGCCGACCGCCACGACCGCGACCGAACCGTCCGCTGAGCCGGACTCGACGGCAGCGACCGACACCGTCGGCGAGGCGACCGAGGGGACCGAGGCTGACGATGCGGACGAGACGGACGACGTCGTCGCGTTGACGCCGACGATGTTCGAACCCCTCGCCGTGTGCGCGCTGCTGCCGTCGTCGACCGCCGGGCCGTTCCCGAACCGCGACGACCTCGATCGTCGCGACATCACCGAGGGCTCCCCGGGACATCCGCTCCGGCTCGGGATCCGGGTGGTCGACTCGGCCTGCGTTCCGATCCCCGGTGCCCGGGTCGAGATCTGGCACGCCGACGCGACCGGCGACTACTCGTCCTACGAGGACGGCGGCACCGGTAAGGACGAAGGCGACGGAACGACGTTCCTGCGCGGCATCCAGACCGCCGACGCCGACGGGATCGTCGAGTTCCAGACGATCTACCCGGGCTGGTACGCGGGGCGCGCCATCCACATCCACGCGACGGTGCACGTCGACGGCGACGACGTCCTGACGACCCAGTTCTACTTCGACGAGGAGTACACCGACGCCGTGATGGCGACGGGTGCGTACGCCGAGTTCGGCCCGCCAGACACGCGCTGGTCGGACGATCCGATCATCGGCGACCCGAGCACCGACGGCACCGGCATCACACTCACCGCCGCACCGACCAGCCTCGGCGACGGCACCCTCGGGCTGCTCAACGTGGGCGTCGCCGCCTGACCGTCAGGAGGGATCATCGGGCTCGCCGATGTCCTCGTTCCACAGCGTCGGGTGCTCGGCGATGAAGTCGGCCATCAGCCGCTTGCACTCCGCCGAGTCGAGATCGACCACCTCGACACCGTGCTCGCGGAGGAGATCCTCGGCGCCGAGGAACGTCTCGTTCTCGCCGATCACGACGCGGCCGATCCCGTACAGGAGGATGGCGCCGGTGCACATGTGACACGGCGACAGGGTCGTGTACATCGTCGACCGGACGTAGGTCGTCGCCGGCAGCCGCCCGGCGGCTTCGAGCGCATCGGTCTCACCGTGCCGGATCGCCGATCCGAATTGCACCCGCCGGTTCCGGCCGGCGCCGAGCACCTCCCCGTCCAGGGCGAGCACCGCACCGATCGGGATGCCGCCCTCGCGACGCCCGATCCGCGCCTGCTCGATCGCGAGCTCGAGCAACTCCTCGTCGGTCATCGCCGGCCGGAACCGTCAGGCGGTCATCGCCCCGTCGACCACGAACTCCTGCCCGGTGCAGTAGCTCGCGTCGTCGGACGCCAGGAACAGCACGAGCTTGCCGACCTCGTCGGCGGTCGCGACGCGCCCGAGCGGGATGCGGTCCGCGATCTGCGGCAGCGCATCGCCGAACTCGCGGAGCATCGCCGTGTCGATGATGCCCGGATGGACCGAGTTGACCCGGACACCGTGGGGCGCCAGCTCCTGGGCCGCCGACTTCGACATGCCGCGCACCGCCCACTTCGTCGCGGCGTAGGCGTGGGCGAGGCCGGCGCCGCGCATCCCCGCGATCGACGAGATGTTGACGATGCTCCCCGTGCCCTGCGCCTTCATCGTCGGCGCGACCGCCTTCATCCCGAGGAAGACACCGGTCTGGTTGACACCGATCATCTGCTCCCACATCTCGAGCGTCGTCTCGGTCAGCCCGACCGTCCGGAAGATGCCGGCGTTGTTGACGAGCACGTCGATGCGGCCGTGCCGGTCGAGCACCGTGTCGACCACGCTCGCCCACGCCGACTCGCTCGTGACGTCGTGGGTGAGGAAGTCGACGGCGGCGCCGAGGCGTTCGGCCGTCGCCTCGCCCTCGTCCAGCACGTCGGTGATCACCACCTGCGCACCGGCCGCGGCGAACAGCTCGGCCTCGGCCGCTCCCTGCCCGCGGGCTCCTCCGGTGATCACTGCGACCTTGTCGTCGAGTCGGTTCATGGCGTGTCGTGTCCTCCCAGGTGGCCTCGCCTCGATCCTGTCCGAGGCGGGTCGAGGACCCCGAACCGGAACGGTCGGATCGTTGCGCCGCGGCGCTCAGGCGGCGAAGGCGAAGAGCATCACCGACACGACGGCGAGGGCGGCACCGAGCCACTGCCAGCCGCGCACGTACTCGCCGTCGATCCGCCACGCGAGGCCGATCGTGATCGCCGGCGCGAACCCCATGATCGCCGCGACGACCGCCACGTTGCCGCGCTGGAAGGCGATCGTGCTGGCGATGATCGCGACGATGTCGAGGATGCCGATCAGGAGCGCGAACGCGCGGAGATCGGCGTTCGCCGGCGCGAGTCCGCCGAATCGGAGTGCGACGAGCGGGATGAGCAGCACCGAGAGGATCTGGGTCACCAGCGCCGGTGCCGCCTCGGCCTCGGGTGCCACCTGCGCCAGACACAGCGCGATCCCGCCGATCAGCGCACCGGCCAGGGCGGCGAGTCCGAAGACCGGGCTCGACGCGAACATGCGCAGGCTCGGGAGTCGTCCCTCGGCGACGATCCACACGACCGCCGGGAGGGCGATCATCACGCCGATCACCTCGAGTGCGGCGAGCGAGGCGCCGGTGAGCGGGCCGATGACCGCCGGCACCACGAGCGACAGCACGCCGATCGTCGGTGATGCGACGACGACCGGGCCACGCTCCATGCTCAGGTAGAGCAGCGGTCGCGCCGCCGCCGCGAAGACGCCGGCGCCGATGCTCCACGCGAGGTCGGAGCGGGTGAACGCCTCCGGCGGGAAGATCGCCAGGTAGCCGGCCGACACCGCGACCCCGACGAACGAGGCCATCCAGGCGATCGACAGCGCGGCACCTCGATGCGCCGTCCGGCGGCTGCCCATGCCGGCGAAGTAGTCGGCGCATCCGAGCAGCGAAGAGGCCAATCCGGCCAGGAAGACGGGCAAGCCGAGCACGCTACCCCTGGCCGCCGCACCACTACGCTCGGCCCGATGGCAGGCGGGTCCGACTCCGAGCGCTCACCCGGCCTGCTCCCGTACCAGATCGTGATCGGCGTGGCGATGGCGGCGATCGGCGGGATCATCGTCGTGCTCGGTGAGCTCCGCGACGACCTCGGTGTCGGCAACACGGCGATCGGCGTGATCGTGACCGCCGGCTTCCTCGCATCGTTCGTCGCCCAGATCGTCCTCGCCCCGCTCGCCGACGGTGGTCACGGCCGGATGATGGCCGTCGCCGGCATCGGCCTCAGCGCCGTCGCGCTGCTCGTCATGGTGGTGGCGGACGACGTGGTCGTCTGGGTGCTCGCCCGCGCCGCACTGGGATTCGCGTCCGGCCTGCTCCTGCCCGGCATCCGGCGCGCTGCGACGGTGCTCGACCCGCCGCGCGCCGGCGAGAACCTCGGTCGGCTGGTGGTCGGCGAGGTCATCGGGTTCGTCCTCGGACCGATCGTCGCCGCCGGTGTCGCCGAGATCGCCGGCGTCCGCGGCCCGTTCCTGGTCTTCGCGATCGTGATGGTCGCCTTCCTGCCGTTCGTGTGGCGACTCCCCGAGGACGAAGGACGGCGGACCGAGCGCACCCGCAACTCGATGGAGCTGCTGCGGGTCCGCCGTCTGCAGGGCTCGCTCGTCCTGATCTTCGGCTACTTCTTCCTCGTCGGCGCGTTCGAGTCGGTGATCCCGCTGATGTTCCAGGATCGCGGCGGCGGGGCACTCGAGGCCGGCATCGCGTTCACCGTGTTCGCGATTCCGGTCGCCATCGTGAGCCCGACCGCCGGTCGCGTCGCCGACCGCGTCGGCGGCGCCAACGTGGCGATCGCCGGGATGGCGGCATCGGCCGCGCTGAGCATGACGTGGGGGTTCTTGCCCGGCGTGTGGTTGCTCGTGGTGATCATGGTGGCGATCGGCATCGCCGACGGGTTCGGGTTCACCGCCGGTCAGGTCGCGGTGTCACGCTCGGTCATCGAGGAGCGCCAAGCCGGCGCGCTCGGACTGATGGGTGCCGCCGAGGTGCTCGGCGCCGGCATCGCCGCACTGCCTGCGGCGGCGCTCTACGAGGCCGGAGGCGCACGGCCCACCTGGGTCGTCGTCAGCCTCGCTTCGCTCGCCTTCCTGGCGATCGGCCACCTCCGCATCCGCGGCACCCAACCGGTGACCGGCGGATCGGGTGCCCGTGCGACCGTGACCGCCGACCCCTCCGGGCCGGCCGACGGCTGATCGGCGCCGTCAGGGAGCCGGCAGGGTGGCGGCACGGCTGTGGGCGTTGGCCGGTCGCCCGGACACCGAACCGACGTCGTAGGCGACGCCGGACACCAGCCGATCGAGCAGGTCGAGCCGCGGCATCGGCCGCGCGAACAGGTAGCCCTGTGCGACGCCACAGCCGTACTCCTGGAGCCGTTCCAGCTGACCGACGGTCTCCACCCCCTCGGCGATCACCGAGTGGCCGAGCTGCCGACAGAGCTGGATCACCGATCGCACGATGATCGCGTCCTCGTCCACGGACTCGATCCCGCGGACGAACGCCCGGTCGACCTTGACCTCGCCGACGTCGAGCGCGCGCAGGCGCGTCAGAGTCGAGTGACCGGTCCCGAAGTCGTCGATCGACAGTCGGACGCCGAGCCGGCGAACGGCCTCGAAGACCGGGAGATCGCCCTCCTGTTCGTCGAGCAGCTCCGACTCGGTCAGCTCGAGCGTGAGTTGATCGCCGGGGATCGAGTACCGGTCGAGCACCTGGGCGACGCGGCTCGGGAGCCCGCGATCGAGGAAGCTGATCGAGCTGAGGTTGACCGCGACGTTCAGCGCAACCCCTTCCCGCCGAGCGGTTGCGGCGAACTCGACCGCCTGGCGGATCATCTCGTCGGTGAACCGGTGGTAGTCGGACGCGACCTCGATCGCATCGAGGAACGAGCCCGGCACCAGGAGTCCGAGCTCGGGGTGGCGCCACCGGGCGAGCCCTTCGACGCCCGCGATCGCGCCGGTCGACAGGTCGACCTGCGGCTGGAAGAACAGCTCGATCTCGCCGCGGTCGATCGCACCGCCGACCTCCGAGGTCAGCCGCAGACGCTGGACCGACAGTTCACCCGGCGCCTTCTCGAACATCCGGACGCCACCTCCGGATCGCTTCGCGTCGTAGGTCGCGATGTCGGCGTGCTTCATCAGGTCGGCGAAGTCGGTGCCGTGCTCCGGCGCCAGCGCGACGCCCACCGAACACGAGACGGCGAGCTCGAGACCGTCGACGGCGACCGGCGCACACGCCATCGCGTGGATGCGTTCGCCGACGTCGGCCATCCGCTCGGGCGCAGCCGAGCCGAGCAGCACGAAGGCGAACTCGTCGCCGCCGAGCCGAGCGATCAGATCGACATCCCCCAGTCCGTCGACGAAGCGGTCGGCGAGCACCTGCAGGACCCGGTCGCCGGTGGGGTGGCCGAGGGTGTCGTTGATGTCCTTGAACCGGTCGAGGTCGGCGATCGCGATTCCGGCCGTCGCGTGTTCGCGGTCGAGCGCGGCGTTCAACGTGCGTTCGACGAGCGAACGGTTGGCCAGTCCGGTGAGTGCGTCGTGTTCGGCTTGGTGGCGGAGCGCCTCGGACGCCGACGCCAGCTCGGTCATGTCGACCGCGACGCCCCGGAACACGTCGGCGTCGCCGCCGAGCAGTGTGTCGCGCAACACGACGACGTGTCCGTCCTTGTGGGTCGCGTGCACGACGCCGTTGGCCTCGCCGGCCTGGCGAGCACCGTCGACCGGATGCGTCACCCGTTCGTAGTGATCGATGATCGCGTCGATGTGGAGGCCGATCAGCTCGTCCGGGTGGTATCCCAGGACTCCTTCGACGTTGCCGACGAGGCTGCGCACGACGAGCGTCTCCCGATCGATCTCCCAGGAGAACATGTGAGCCCGGTCGAGCATCTCGTCGTGGCGTTGGTCGACCTCCGATCGCTCGGCGTGCCATTCGCGATAGAAGGCGTCGCTGAAGTAGGTGATCACGACGATGACGCTGACCGAGAGGTACCAGTAGTCGACGCCACCGACGAAGCCGGTGAGGGTCAGGCCGAGTGCGTTGACACCGACCAGGCTCAGAATCCGCAACCGGCTCTCCACCGGAACCGCGCCGACGGTCATGATGCCGAGCCCGATCGCCGCGGGAACCCACACGGCCGACACCGCCGCCGTGATGGCGATCACCACGAACGATCGCGAGAGCAGCACCGCGTAGTTCGACCGGTCGGCCGGGACGATGCGTCGGAGCACGAGGTCGAGCGGCGCGAGGAGGAGCAGCCCGACGAGCCCGACGACCCTCGCCGCCGGTCCGGCGTCGAAGGGCAGCAGCAGCCAGAGCACCGAGATCACGATCGGAGCGCCGAGATCGATGATCACGTACGGGCGCGGCCGCTCGCGCCGTACCGCAGCTGCGATCTGGCTTCTCGTCTTGCCGAGATCTGGGTGGCTTCGATCGATGGTGCTCATGCCGTGCGAGTCCTCCGAGAACATCGTCGGCATCCCGTCCGCCCGGGATGAGGAAGACGTCCATTCTGGAGGATCGGCGCCGCAGAATCGTCGTTCAACACCAGGAACACCGGTCGCGGTGCTGCGGGCGCCTCCGCACGGTCCGATCGCGGCTCACTAGGGTCGACCTCATGACCGACTGGACGACGCTCACGGCGCGAGCCGGGCGAGCCTGCCACGACCTGATCGGGTGGATGATGTGGGATCCGGCCGCGATCGCGCGCTACGAAGCGCTCGGCGTGCCGAACGGGATGGGCTGGATCCAGGCCTGGCGGCTCGCTCCCCTCGGCGACATCCCGGCTGCTGCGGCCGCCGCGACCACCTACTCGATCCATCCGCAGGTCGTCGAGATGATCCTCGGGCAGTGGCGCGGTGTCACCGACGCCGACGCGATCTGCCGCGTGCGCGACGCCTCCGTCGAGCCCGGACTCGATGCGATCGCGCCCGGCCTCGGCACCGAGATCGCACCCCTCGCCGACGACCTGTGGCGCGGGGTCGACGCGGTCCACTTCGGCGCACGCCCGCTCTTCGCCGCCTGCCGGGCCCAATCGCGCCCCGGTGCCACGCAACCGGTCCTGTCGGCCTGGCTGGCCGCGAACTGCCTCCGCGAGCTGCGCGGCGACAACCACTGGGCGCTCTGCGCGGCGGCCGACCTCGACGTCGTCGAGATC
>JAAUYD010041423.1_pt1 | contig 12703 bp, 11 predicted proteins | sample 7278101 | NCBI WGS metagenome assembly JAAUYD01 (sample SAMN14350128, study PRJNA611818) | marine sediment metagenome | isolation source: surface marine sediment (0.6m) | place: French Polynesia: Moorea | collected 2018-08 | reverse complement strand
CCTTGCAAGAATAATCCGACAAACCATTAGGAAAGCGCCTGTAAATAGGAATGATCAAACAAATTTTATTAACGCCTTTTCTGGCGGCAATTCGTCTATATCAATATCTAATATCACCATTACTGGGGAGCCATTGCCGCTTCTACCCTAGTTGCTCAGAGTATACCTATCAGGCCCTGACTCAGTATGGGTTGATCAAAGGTATTCGCCTTGGGGCGGTACGTATCCTGAAATGTCATCCCTTACACCCTGGCGGTATTGATCCGGTTCCCTGATGACACCTGATAACCAATCATTGACGTTTGCAACGACCATTATGGGTTCATCTGATATGGGTTCATTCGACCCACGCAGATCGAATGGTTCTGTTAAGCCGCCTCGAAATGATTCCTACAATCAATCATCGACTCTTTACGCCTTGCATCGGGGCATTCATCACTTAATTGGGTTAAAAACGCCAGGAGTATAATATGGAACAGGGGCGCGTTTTCTTGGCCATCGTTCTCTCGCTGATGGTCTTTCTAATTTGGGATTTTTTCTTTGTAGATAAAGAAGCGATACGGCAGCAGGCCCCGCAACAGGCTCAAGAGCAGGCCGTCCAACCATCCGATCAAAAAAATGCACCCGTCCAACAGTCTGCTCCAGTTGCGACAGCACCGGCACAAAACCCACCGGCCAATCAGGCCGCTCCGGCCGCTCAAACGATGGCGAATAACAACGCGCCATCTCGTACCATAAAGGTAGACACACCCCTTTATATCGCCGAGGTATCCGAGCAGGGTGGCAACCTAACCGGTTTCATATTGAAAGAATACCGTGAAACCGTTGAAGCGGATTCACCTTTCAAACAGCTGATTTCCGAAGAAAACACTTTTGGAACGGTTCGGCTCAGCCTATCTGACGTCAAAGATGCGGCTATTGAAACAGGAAAATACCAAAGCGATGCCGCATCTGATCACGTGAAAATTCTCGATGCGTCCCAAACCTTGTCTTTTCACCACCAGATGCCCAATGGGATGCGTATAATAAAAAGCTATACTTTCGCTGCCGACACCTACCTGGTTGATCTAAGCGTTACCATCGAAAACCAGGGCACAATGCCGCTATCCCAACGGCCGGGCATCGCCCTGGTCAAACACGAGGCCAATGATCAAAGCGGCTATGGTTTCACCGGCCCAAGCGGGTATATCAATGATCAATTGAAACAGGTTAAAAAGAAAAAAATCGCTGATCAAAATGTTTTTCCAGGCACGATCAACTGGATCGGAATACAGGACCGCTACTTTTTTACCGGTATTATGCCCAAAAATATCGAAAATCATACCATGCGGTTGGCTATCGAAGACAACAATTTCATTCGCAACCAATTGATATCACCAGCGATCACACTTAATCCGGGTTCTCGCCAAACAACTGTATATAGCCTGTTTTTCGGGCCCAAAAGCCTTAAGATTTTAAAGCAATATGGAAATAATCTTAATAAAGCGGTTGATTTCGGGTTTTTTGATATCCTTGCCAAACCCTGTTTGTGGGTAATGAACTTCATCCATGACAACTTAATCGCCAATTATGGTGTGGCCATCATACTTTTAACCCTGCTAACCAAAATTATACTTTGGCCTCTCGGTCAAAAAAGCTATAAATCAATGGCGGAAATGAAAAAACTGCAACCGCTGATGGCAGAAATTCGCGAAAAATATAAACACGATAAGAAAAAAATGAATGAAGAAGTCATGGGGCTATATCGCGCATATAAGGTCAATCCCATGGGAGGCTGTCTACCAATGGTTGTCCAGATACCGGTCTTTTTCGCCCTTTACCGCATGCTTTACGAAGCTATCGAGCTTCGGCATGCGCCCTTCTTCGGCTGGATAAATGACTTGTCTGCACCCGATCGCCTGTTTGACTTTGGTTTTGCCATTCCTTTGATGCAACCACCCTATGGCATTCCGGTTTTGACACTAGTCATGGGGGGCACCATGTTTTTACAACAAAAATTGCAACCAGCCATGGGCGACCCAACGCAGGCAAAATTGATGATGTTGATGCCGATTTTCTTTACCTTCATTTTCATCAATTTCTCATCCGGCCTGGTTTTGTATTGGCTGATCAACAACGTTTTTTCCATCGGACAGCAATATATCACTCAGGGCAGATCGAAGTAGCGCGGTTTTATCTTCAGGGAGAATTCTTGTGCCGAAACGTGAATTTGAAGGAAAAAGTGTAAAAAAAGCGATAGCCAGCGCCTGCCGAGAATTGAAGCTTTCTTCCGAGGATCTCAAATATAAAATTTTGGCTCATGGAGCTTCGGGAATATTCGGGTTGGTGCGCTCGCGCAAAGCTAAAATACTGGTGACCTTGCCAAGCGACATATCCGAACCAGCCGAGCCGAAAAAAGATGATAAGAAAATTGAAGAACATGAAGAAATATCGGACGTGGGTACGAGAACAGAGCAACCAACTGGTGCCAATGACAAGAAGGCTGCAGATGAACCTATCAGCCCATCACAAGATGATGCCGATGACAAAGAGCGGAAAGAAGAACAAATAGATATTTCCGTAAGAATATCAACCGGCCATCAGTTTTTACAGAAAATGGTTGATAACATTACTTCTGAGGCGGAAATTGCGCATCAAAGAGACAACAATCGTATCACCTTTGACATCACCGGCGGCAATGCCGCTCTTCTGATTGGTAAACATGGTCAGACCTTAGAAGCGTTACAATATCTAACCGAACGCGCCATGAACCGTTCCGGTGGCCAAAAATTGCGAGTTGAGGTGGACGCGGCCGGTTATCAGGCCAAACGCAAAGAAAACCTTGTGGACCAGGCCAAACGAATGGCGCAAAAGGCCATTAAAAACTACCGGCCGGTGACGATTGGCCCCTTGAGCCCCCAGGATCGCCGGGTGATTCACCTCACCCTTAAACCTGATCAGCGAGTCAGGACCCAAAGCAAAGGAAAAGGCGTAATCCGCAAATTAACCATATACCCTAAAAAAGGGGGCAAACACCCTTCTAAAAAACGATAACCCTCTTTTATTGGTTTGATCATTATATAGGCCGCACCCGATACGTAAAAATATCTTCTGGCCAGCAATTGATGCGCCCAGTTCTGCAACAGCAGATTTAAAACGGGCTGTGAAGGCCATTATTTCACAATGCTCCTTTTGCAATATTTAAACGGGAAGGACGGGTTTACTTCTTGCTAAATACCGCCTAAATAATAAGTATTATGAAACGATCCACCATCGCCGCCATTGCCACACCTTCCGGAAGAGGGGGCATCGGTATAATAAAAATATCCGGAACCAAAGCGCGCGATGTCGCCCTGGCCTTATTTAAATCAAGCACAAATGGCCGTAATAGTAATGTATCCTGGCCATCATCGCATCATCTCTACCATGGCTGGATTATGGATCCCCAAAGGAAATCGGCGATAGATGAGGTACTCTTGACCCTAATGAAGGGCCCGAAATCCTACACTGGAGAGGATGTATTAGAGATTCAGGCCCACTCGGGTTCGGCGGTAATGAATCAGATTCTTTCCCTGGTTTTTAACGAAGGCGTCCGCCCGGCTGAACCGGGAGAATTTACCAAACGGGCCTTTTTAAACGGACGTATCGATCTGAGTCAGGCCGAAAGCGTGATGGAGACCATATCGGCCCAGTCCGACCAGGCCCTACACATGGCCATGGCACAAATGACGGGCGGCATGCGAAAAACCATAAAGGGTATTCGCGATGAACTGGCAAATTGTCTGGTTCTCATTGAAACCGCCATCGATTTCATAGAAGATGAAGACGATCTTATCATAACCGACTCGTTACCTCAGCACCTTCAATTAAAGGTGGTCGACCCGTTAAAAAAACTGATCGATCTTTACAGGGAGACCCATCTATTCAGAGAAGGCTTGAAAATGGCCGTTATCGGTAAACCCAATGTGGGCAAGTCAAGCCTTTTGAATTCCCTGATGGGTCAGGAACGCGCCATTGTTACCGATATTACCGGAACCACCCGGGACCTCATTGAAGCATCCCTTACCAGTAAGGGAATGCCTGTCATAGCTGTTGATACGGCTGGTTTTCGGCAAGACGGCGATGCCATTGAGAGAATCGGCATTCAAAAAACAAAGAACTTTATGTCAGAAGCGAATCTCATTTTATTTCTAATGGATGCGCGCAACGCACCGGATAAAAATGACATAGAGATTTATAATCAAATCGCCCATAAAAATGTTATAATTGTCCTAAACAAGATGGATCTTGTTCGAAAAAAGATCGATTTTTCATTACCGGACAAATGGAAACAGATGCCTTCCGTGCGAATATCAGCGCTTGAACATACCGGAATTGATGCACTGAAAGCAGCTATCCTGCGATCTGTTCACCAAAACAGCAATAATATAGAGGAGAGCCCAATCATTCCAAATCTAAGACAAAAAGTTGCGATTGAAAAAACGATGGTCGCCGCTAAACGACTGATTAAAGGGCTTGAACTGGAGGCTCCTCTCGAAATGACGGCCATTGACGCAAGAGAGGCGTTGGACCATATGGGATATATTACCGGCGAAACATTAGAAAGCGATATTATTGATGACATTTTCAATCGTTTCTGTATCGGTAAGTAGTTCGACTTTCAATACCGGTCATGGTAATATGTTTCACGTGAAACATGTTGCCGGCAGATTGTTTACGACCGTTTAAATAAAAAACCGACTAAATCGAGGAATTGTTTCACGTGAAACAATTCCATTCAAGGAGTCATCCATCATGGATTTCAATTTCGCACCCTATTTTCAAGAATATGAAGCGCTACGGGCAACAACCGATGCCGTATTCAATAAAGTTTGTGGATCATATCCCCAGGAAGTGAAGTGTCGACCCGGTTGTGATGATTGTTGTTACGCGGTCTTTGACCTGACCTTTATCGAGGCCCTTTATATAAACCACCAGTTTTACCATTTATTAAACGATGAAAAACAAACGAAAATCTTAGAAGAGGCCAACCGGGCCGATCGTGATCTGTATCGCATCAAACGGAAAGCCGCCAAGAGGGTCGATGCCGGTGAGAAAGAAGAGACCATCATAGAAGAGATGGGGCGCGTTCGCCTGCGCTGCCCTCTATTAAGCGAGGATTGCCGTTGCGAGCTTTACGATGTTCGACCCATTATTTGCAGGCTTTACGGAATTCCGCTGGCTATCGGCGGCCAAGGGCGCACCTGCGGTGTTTCCGGTTTTGAACCCGGCGCTTCTTACCCCAGTGTCAATCTGGATAAACTCACCCACGCCATGTACGGCCTCTCCACTCGCCTGGTACGCGAAATGGGGTCACGTCATACTCGTATGGGAGAACTTTTGGTTCCACTTTCCATGGCTCTATTAACCGATTACAATGAAACCTATCTCGGGATCGGCCCGGAAGAGGAACCGGAGCCGGTGCCGCGCCGCCGAAAAAGAGCGAGGCATCGATGAATACCATGAGCAGGGAGGAGGCGGAGAAACGAAAAAAAGCGGTATTTGATGCGATGTCACCGCGATACCAAAAACGCATTTTGAAAAGGGGATATGATAAATGGGACCCATTTGAGGCGCCCAAAGACCCCATCGATATTCGCCGCGACAAAACCCGACGAACGACCCAAATGCTTATACGGGAGTTTCTGGCATCTCGGGGTGACGATGAATACGAAAACGCTTACGGTCGTGGGGCGCTTGAACTGGCCCTGGGAATTGTGAATGAGGATGCCTATTTCAAGGGCATGTACGATTTTTCGTGTTGGTATCAAAATCTTCTAAAAAAAGAAGGGCACGAAAAGATGCCCTAAACCGTTCACAATATCCAGGGTAATGTTGCGACACAAGCGAATACAATTGTAATTCCATCACAAAATTGTAATTAAGTGAAATTAATGTAATAAAAGTTACGGCCTAGAGTAACAACTTATCCCCGAATACCGTATTTTGAGAAATCATGCGAATCAATGTAAGTCTAAACAAATATATTTCTCAATAATGGTATATTTTATCATACAGCATATCGTTACATATTACTACTCACCACATTATATGGTGTTTTTTCTTCATTAAACAGATAAAACATAGTCCTCCATCTCAAGAAGGGTGCACTTTTTAGGGATATTGGTACCTAATTTGCTTTAAACTTTTCAGTTAACACCATCACTTCGAGAAATCAAAAACGACCCATACCCAAAAATGACCAGGCAGGAGCCACGACGATACTTTATCTACATTCAAAATAAAAAATCAACGTGTTATAATGGTAGAACGTATGATTATCAATCGCCGCTATGGAAACAACTGATTTGACAAATCATGAGAATTATTCTAAATGTCACATCGAAATCTAATCGACCATTTTTTGGAGGTATCCATGAAAGGGAAAACGGTCCTTTTATTCGTTTTGTTAATTAGTGTTGTCTTTCTCACCGCGTGCCCACCACAACAATTTAAAACCACCTTATTCAGACCGTTTGAGAACGAGACCAGTGTCGGTCCGAGGGCCCTGACATGGGATGGCCGCGACCTTGTTCTCGGTGCACTCAACCAAATCGTAACCGCAAGAGATATCAAGACCCAGTGGATCGCCATTTCAAATCAAAAGATGGATGGTCCCAACTACTATCTCCATGGGCAATATCCTTCCCAATCACTGGAAGAGATTTCCGTGTGTGGTATGGCCTGGGAGGGAGACTGCTGTGAATATGGCTATCTCTGGCTGGCCGATCAAGCCAACCAAACCATTCTCAAGGTCGACTATAACCACACCGAGCTCAACGCCTTTCCATCACCCGGTCCTACCCCCAGCGGCATGACCTATGATGGTGAAAACCTATGGGTTGCTGATGAAAAAGAGGGGGCCATTTACAAGATTACAACCACCGATGGTACAATATTGGAATCCTACCGATCTCCGATTCGGTACCCTTCCGGACTTGCATGGGATGGCCAGGGTCTCTGGGTTGTTGGTATGGATGCGGTTCGACGGTCCCAAACGCATGCGGTCAATCCCATGCTGGTTAAGATGAATTTCGATGCTGCAATGACCAATGAAAGACTGGATTTACCGGTTGAGGTCACCCGCCCCGGTTCTCTGGAATGGGTTGATGGCATTCTTTGGGTTGGCGACCAAACCGCCAACATGGTTTTCAAATTATGGCAAAAACATGCCATTCAGCTGGGTGAAGGGGAAGCCCAGAAAATCGAACGCGTTATGTAACGACCTTTAAAACACCTTAACATCGATATAAAAAAGCGGGTGCCCATGGGTGCCTGCTTTTTTCTTGCTATCGCGCATTGTTACGGCCCACCCGTATTGCTCAATTCAACAATCAACCCTCGTGCACAAGTCAATCGCATCCCAATTTAAAAACAACGAGACCAAGACGAATAGTCAGGGTTTCTTCCGGGCATAAAATATATCACGAAGGATTCAAAACAGATCTATTCCGCGATGTTCCTAACCAGCGTTGAAACTCCATAAAATACCGGCACAGATCGCTGAACCGATCACCCCAGATGAATTACATGCCATCGCATGCATTAACAAGTAGTTACTGGGGTCGGCTTTTAGTCCCATCAAATGGACCTCCCGGGCGGATCCGGGAACGGCCGACACGCCCGACGCACCCAGCAAGGGGTTTATTTTCTCTTTGGAAAACAGATTCATTATCTTGGCAAACAATACGCCAGAACCGGTGGCGATAGAAAATGCTACCGCGCCTAAGAAGAAAATCCCCACTGATTTGGCCGTGAGAAACACATCGCCCTGGGTGCTGGCACCCACTTCAAATCCAAGGAAAATAGTGGCCGTGTCAATGATGGCCGTTCGAGCGGTTTGCGCCAGTCGATTGGTGACACCGCACTCTTTTAGAAAATTGCCAAAGAAAAAAGGCCCCAACAATGGTATCGAGGCAGGTGCTAAAAAGCAGCAAAGCACCACCCCGGCAATGGGAAAAATCACACGCTCTTTTCGGGTGACTTCCCTTGCCGGCTCGGGCATGCGAATGCGACGCTCCTTTTCAGTGGTCAACAACCGCATGATAGGCGGCTGAATCACAGGTATCAGCGCCATATACGAATAGGCCGCGATGGCAACGGGACCAATAAGATGCGGTGCCAGTTTGGCAGTTAAAAATATCGAAGTCGGACCATCGGCGCCCCCGATGATCGCAATGGATGCTGCTTCTTTGGGCAGAAACCCCAAGAAAAGGGCGCTTAAAAGGGTAAAATAAATGCCCATTTGGGCCGCCGCACCCAATAGCATCAGTTTGGGTTTGGCCAGCAATGAAGAAAAATCAGTCATGGCCCCAAGACCCAAAAAAACGATGGATGGATATAACCCGGTGCGCACACCAAAGTATAAATAGTTTAATACACTTCCCTGCTCGTATACACCCAGACCAAAACCTTTAAAAAACGGTATGTTACCAACTATAACGCCGAACCCTATTGGTACCAGCAAAAGAGGCTCATATTTTTTGGCCGTCCCCAGATAAACAAAAAGACACCCCACCATCAGCATCAATAAATGACGGTAATCCGCCAGATAATATCCCGTGTTGGATAAAAACTGAAAAAGCATCTCCATTTAATTCGATCCTCGTTTCATTGCTTTTTAATTTCTCATTAGCACCAGGAGAACATGCCGTCACCGGATGGCTTCAAATGCTGATGCTGCCTCAGGTAAGAAATCGTTAAGTGGGGGTGGGGGGCATCTATCTCCCCGGCTACGCGGTGGAGATCCCGAAGTGTAAAGGATTCGCCCAAAGGCTCTGAAGCCGATTGATAATTCGCTATGGTTTCTTCAATATTATATGGAAAAATAGGCTTGATGTCGGGTTCTTTTTTACGATCAGCCGTTGCTTGTGGGGACTCTGCATGCCCTTCGGATAAACGTGCCATGCTCCCTTCAAATAGGTTCAACACTTTATGCAATTGAGATATTACGGCGGAAAGTACGACGAGTCCGGAAAAAACGATCAATGCCCCGGTAAGGGCCATGCCCCAGCCATTATGAGCTGAAATGGCTTCGAAACCGTACAAAATGCACCTCCGAATGTCGTTAATTATACTGTTTGCTTTGATTATCCAAAAGCTACGGCAACCAGTATTTTTCAAGTAAAATAGATGAGATGACTTGAATAGTGGTATTTGCTACCGTGGGCCTTTTTTTAACCAAATCTTCTTTAGAGCATGGATAAATATCCTTGTCAATAAAAGTTTCCAATACCTTAATAGGTGATTTTTATTATCTTCAGGCAGGTATAATCCTTGACCTGATTCATTCTTTCCACTTATATTCTTTCATTCAGATTGCAATCGACTTTTCATCAAACCGGAAACGTTAAGGAGGAAATTATGAGCAAAAGGCGGTCGGGTATTCTCATTTTGGCCCTAATGGCCGTGGCAACAGGGTTATTCTTTCAATCGGTGGGCCATGCTGCCGAGGACCCTTTCACATTTGGCCTTCTTTTGGTAGGCCCTTACAATGACCACGGCTGGAGCCAGGCCCATTTCGAAGGAGGCAAGACCATCGAAGAAAAAGTTCCCGGAACCAAAATGATTTACATTGACAAGGTTAATCCGGCAGATCGTCCCGGAGTCACCATTCCTCAATTGGTTGACGACATGGTGGAAAAAGGGGCCAAGTTGATCATTGCCAATTCCGATGACATGAAAGATGGTACCAGGGAAGCGGCAAAAATGCATCCCGGAGTCTATTTTATCCATATTTCCGGAGACGATGTGCTGACCGGTAAGGCCACCAAGAACATGTCCAACCTGATGGGAAAAATGGAATACGGCAAAATGATGGCCGGATTTGTTGCGGCCATGGCGACAAAAACGGGTAAAATCGGTTATTTGGGCCCACTAATCAATGAAGAAACCAGACGTCTGGCCGCATCCTGTTACCTGGGTGCCAAATACGCATGGGAGAACGTGCTCAAAAAAGACCCCCAAGAATTGATGTTTAAAGTCACCTGGATTGGATTTTGGTTTAATATACCGGGTGTCACCGCCGACCCCACTCAGGTGGCCCAAAGTTTTTTCGATACGGGACATGATGTGGTGATCTCTGGTATTGATACCACCGAGGGCATAGTTGTGGCCCAACAAAAACACCAATCCGGTAAAACCGTATTTGCCGTACCCTATGATTATATCGGCGCTTGCGAAGGAGGGGAAGATGTTTGTTTGGGAGTCCCTTATTTTAATTGGGTGCCCGGTTATCTCGATATGATCAATGCTGCCAGAGAAGACAAGTGGACCTCCAATTGGGAATGGGTCGGTCCAGATTGGAAGGATATTAATAATTTAGAAACAAGCTCCATCGGATTTAAACCTGGCCCCGCTCTCTCGGCTGAGGGTAAAAAAGCGCTGGAACAATTTATTTCCGGTTTGGGCAAAGGTGAAATTGAGCTTTTCAAAGGCCCACTCAATTACCAGGACGGATCGCTATTTTTAAAAGAGGGCGAAAAAGCCACAGATCAGCAAATTTGGTATCTGAAACAATTGCTGCAAGGTATGGAAGGCCAAAGTAGTGCCAAATAAAACGGGCTATGATAAGTAGTCGTATCGATGTGCGGGGGCAGAATGGCATGCCCCCGCCATTTTTATTTTGGTTTTTCTCATTTTTAAAATTATCTTATTCGATAAATTCTTGATCGCATATCTAAAAGATGCAGATCGAATGTGAAAATATCCACAAGCATTATGGCGATATTCGGGCCAATGACGGCGTCTCGCTGACCATAGCGGCGGGTTCCATCCATGGTGTATTGGGAGAAAACGGCGCGGGCAAGAGCACGCTGATGAAAATATTAACCGGATTCGCAACCAAAAACAGCGGAATTATTCGAATCGACGGTAGGCCCGTCAATATCGACTCGCCATCCCAGGCCGCTCAACATAAGATCGGAATGCTTCACCAGGAACCGATGGATTTCCCTCAATTATCGGTTCTCGATAACTTTATGATTGGCCGCGCTACCGGTTTCGTTTCTGATAAAGCAAAACATCGAAGAGAAATGCTAAAGTGGTCCGCATCGCTTGGTTTTCAGATTGATCCGGGCGCCTGGGTGAATCGTCTCACCGTCGGTGAAAGACAACAACTTGAGATATTACGCCTGCTGGCGTTAAATATAGAAGTACTGATCCTTGATGAGCCGACAACGGGCATCTCCCGAACACAAAAAGAGATTCTTTTTGCCGGATTAAAAGCCATGGTGAAAGAAGGAAAAAGCGTTGTCCTCGTTTCTCACAAGCTGGAAGATGTGATCGCCCTATGTGATACGGTAACAGTCATGCGTCAGGGAAAAGTGTCGGGCACCATGGATGCAATCTTTGATACCGACCGTTTATTAACCATGATGTTCGGTGCCCTTCCTTCACCACCCGTCCACCAAAACACCCAAGTAGGAAATCCCCAACTCGTTCTGGAGAATGTGACCGCCAAGGGCGGGCGGGCCGGTTTAAATAAGTGCAGTGCAACGATTCATGCCGGGGAGATGGTTGGCCTTGCCGGACTGGAAGGCAGTGGCCAAGGTGTCTTTTTACGCGTTGCCGCCGGCTTGACCCAACCACTGGAAGGTCGGGTCCGCTTTGGAACCGACTGGCTGAACGGAAACGGTTACTATACTTTTAAAAAAAAGGGTGGTGCTTTTGTACCGGCATCCCGAATCGAAGAGGGCCTGGTTCCAGGCCTGACCATATCAGACCACTATTGTTTGAATAGTCAATCAAAGGGATTTTTATCTGATTTTCAATCCGCAAGGGAAAAGGCTACCCACGGCATCTCCAAATTTAATATTAAAGGAAACCCGGGTACCGCGGTCGACGCGCTATCCGGTGGCAATCAGCAGCGATTGTTGCTTTCACTTTTACCTTCTAAACCGACCGTGCTATTGCTGGAGAACCCCACCCGGGGATTGGACGTGGGGTCCGCCCATTGGGTTTGGCGATATCTCCAAAATTTGGCCGCGGCCGGGACCGCCATCGTATTTTCAACGGCGGAATTAGACGAAATCATGATGGTGGCCGATCGTTCCATCGTCTTTTATAATGGTTCTATGGTAGCCGATCTGGTTACCGCTAATACCGATGCCGAAACGCTGGGTCGTGCGGTAGCAGGAGGAGCCCTTCATTCATGACCGACAAAACCGCTACAACTGGTTTTGGATCTGATCGATTGTTTCATTATTTCTTCCGTATCGCCTTGTCTCTGGCGGCCGTCTTTATTTTTACGACCATTATCATTTATGCCGCCGGGGCGCCTCCGTTCTCAGCTTATACCCACATTTTTCTGGGCTCTCTTGGGAGCTGGATCAAATTTTCCCATGTCATCAAAGCCTGGATTCCTTTGATGCTTTGCGCCTGCGGCCTGCTTTTTACCTTTCGAATCGGGTTGTGGAACATCGGCATTGAGGGCCAGGTAATGATGGGCGCCGTATTTACCACGGCCTGCTTACGTATCGGTATCACGAGTGAAACGCCACTGATTTTTTTTATTCTATCTTTTCCGGCCGCGGTTTTAGGTGGCGCCATATGGGCCGGTATTGCCGGCTGGCTTAAAACCCGGGGCAATGTACATGAGATTTTTGCAGGATTGGGAATGAACTTCGTCGCCCAGGGGATCATTCTTTGGCTCATTTTCGGACCATGGAAACGTCCCGGGGTGGCT
>JAAUYD010149572.1_pt1 | contig 12709 bp, 14 predicted proteins | sample 7278101 | NCBI WGS metagenome assembly JAAUYD01 (sample SAMN14350128, study PRJNA611818) | marine sediment metagenome | isolation source: surface marine sediment (0.6m) | place: French Polynesia: Moorea | collected 2018-08 | reverse complement strand
GACTTCTGGTGGGCATTGGTCACGAGCACGCGGCGGCGGCCGGCATCGGCGAGCAGATCGAGAAACTCGACGACGTTGGGGTGGACCGCGATCAGGTGCTCGACCTCCTCCTTGAGCAGTGCGATGTCGAGCCCGAGTTCGCGCGACCAATGATCGACGCAGTACCAGTCCAGCGTGCCCTGGATATCGCGGTAGCGCGCGTGCAGCGCGTCGCGCGCCGCGTCGAGCGGCATCGCACGGGCCTGGGCGTAGCGCTGCGGCACGTGCTCGAGCCAGAAGTAGTTGTCGAAATGCAGGTCGAGCAGCGTACCGTCCATGTCGAGCAGAACCGTATCGATGCGTGTCCAGTCAAACACCTGGGCGGCCTCGGTTGCGAACCTGCCCGTCACGTTACGTCAGACCGGCCCGTGAGTACCAGCCGCGGCAGCGCCGGGCGCTCCGCTGGCACACGGTATTTTGTATTATGCCGGGCATGCCGCGGAACGCGCGAGCCCACCATCGACAGGACCGTTTCATGAATTACCAGGCGCAGACCCTGCTCTCGATCGCCAAGGCGGCCGGTGCCGCGATTCTCGACATCTACCACCAGGACTTCGCCGTCGACCACAAAGACGACAGCTCGCCGCTGACCGCCGCCGACCTGGCGTCGCACCGCACGATAGTCCAGGGCCTGGCCGGGCTCGATGCCGACATCCCGGTCCTCAGCGAGGAAGGTGCCGACATACCCTTCGCGCAACGCCGAGACTGGGAGCGTTACTGGCTGATCGATCCGCTCGACGGCACCCGCGAGTTCGTCAAGCGCAACGGCGAGTTCACGGTCAACATCGCGCTGGTCGAGCACGGGCGGCCGACGCTCGGCGTCGTCCACGTGCCGGTGACCGGCATCAGCTACGTCGGCGTGGCCGGCGAGGGCGCGTGGAAGCTCGACGCCGACGGTGAAGGACGCGAGATCCAGGTCGCCGCGGCGCTGCACCGGCCGGTGCGCGTCGCCGGCAGCCGCTCGCACGCCGGCGACAGCCTCAAGCGCTTCCTCGAACGGCTTGGCGAGCACGAGATCGTCAGCATGGGCAGCTCGTTGAAGCTGTGCCTGGTCGCCGAGGGTGCCGCCGACGTCTACCCGCGGCTCGGCCCGACGTCGGAATGGGACACCGCCGCGGCCCAGGCCGTCGTCGAGGCCGCCGGAGGGCGGGTCACGGATACGGCGCTCGAACCGCTGCGCTACAACACCAAGGAGTCGCTGCTGAACCCGCACTTCCTGGTGTTCGGCGACAGCAGCGAAGACTGGGGCCGCTACCTGTGAACCGCGCACGCACGGCGCCCGCCGGCCCGTCCGGGATGTGCCGGTGCGCGTGACTCCTGCCGCCCGCTCGCTGCTGGTCGCCGGGTTGCTGGCGATCGCGGCCGCTGCTGTCTGGGCCGCCAACGGCGACCCGTTCGACTTCGACGACACGCCGCTCGACGAGGTGCTCGAATACCCCGACTGGTTCAAACAGAGCTTTCTCGAACTCGACGAAGACCTCGCCGAGGCGATCGCCAACGGCAAGCAGGGCATCATCGTGTACTTCGGCCAGAAACGCTGCGCCTACTGCAAGATGCTGATGGACGTGAACTTCCAGGCGCCCGACATCGTCACCTACACGCAGCGCCACTTCGACGTGATACCGATCGACATCTGGAGCCCCGAGAAACTGACGACCCCGGTCGGCAAGTCGATGAGCGAGCGCGAGTATTCGCTGGCGCTCGGCACCAACTTCACGCCATCGCTGGTGTTCTACGACGCCGACGGCGACGTCGCGCTGCGCCTGCGCGGCTACTACCCGCCCTACCAGTTCCGCGCCGCGCTCGAATATGTCGCCGACGGCCATTACCGGCGCGAGGACTTCCCGGTGTACATGGCGCGCGGCGACAAGACACTGCGCTTCGAGCCCGGAGACCTGATCGACCAGCCGTTCTTCGCGCCGCCGCCCTACAACCTCGACCGTTCGCGGTTTGCGGCGCAGATGCCGCTGGCGGTGTTCTTCGAACAGGGCGACTGCCATGCCTGCGACGTCCTGCATACCCAGCCGCTGCAACGCAGTGCCGTGCGCCGCCTGCTCAACGACATCGAGAGCGTGCAACTCGACATGTGGTCGGACACACCGCTGGTCAAACCGAACGGCGAGCGTTCGACCGCGCGCGAATGGGCCGAGGAACTGGGCATCTTCTACGCCCCGTCGATCCTGTTCTTCGACGAGCACGGCCGCGAGATCATCCGCGTCGACTCGGTCGTGCGCTTCTTCCGCCTGCGCAACGTGCTCAACTACGTCGTCAGCCGCGGCTACCTGACCGAGCCGAGTTTCCTGCGCTGGAGTTCGCGGGTGCGGCGCGTGCTCGACGACAGCGACGCCATGACGCCCGACCCCGTGACTCAGGAACAGAACGTCGCCAGGTAGTCTTCGTAGCTGCGGCGCCGCTTGCGCAGCGCCTCACCCTGCGCCGGCTTGTAGCCGCGTCGCAGCCGTCCCCTGACCTTCTCCAACGCACGGCGCTTCTCGCGGCAGCGGTAAGCCTGCCGGTCGCGTCGCCCCGAGCCCCGGGTCGGCATCGAGCGTGGCTTCGCGGGGTCGTGCCGCTGCCGCCGACGCTCGTCGAGCCAGGCGCGCTCGCTGGCGCGCAAACCACCGCTGGCGGCGCGTGGCGGTGTCGATTGCAGCAGCGGCGGGTTCGCCGTGCCGCACGGCCGGCGGCTGAACGCCGGTTCACCGGCATCGCCGGTACAGCGGTAGATCTCGCCGCCGGATGCCAGCAGCGGCCACAGGCAGGCCATCATCAGCCAAAGGTGTCGCATCGTCTTCCCTCCCTGGAGCGTGCGCGCGTCGAGGCTACCACAATGCCCGGTAGTGCGACCGCAGCGGCGGCCGCGAGCCGAATCTAAAGCCCAATGCGGGCATGCCGATACATCGGCAATGAGGCCAACCCCCAGCCAGCAGGCGCAGCCGTCGCTGCGCCACGAGAACAGCGAGCTGCGCGGCCTGCTGCAGGCGCTCGGCCAGGACGCCCGGTACAACCAGGCGGTCCTGCAGCGCTTCCAGGAGCGCGAGCTGGCGCTGCTGAGCGCGGGTGACCTGGTCGGGCTGCTGACCTGCCTGACCGACGGCATGCGCGCGTCGTTCGGTCTCGACAGCGTCAAGCTCAAGCTGCTCGACCCGTGTTTCGTGATCCGCGACCTGCTGGTCAGTCACAGCGCCGCCGACACCCACCTGATGCGCGACATCGAGCTGTGCACCGACGTCGCCGCGGCGCGCACACGCTTCGGCGAGCTGGGGGCGCCGTTGCTCGGGGCCTGGGACGAAGCGCACCACCTGGCGCTGTTCGGCCGCCGTCTCGGCGGCAGCGTCGCGCTGCTGCCGTTGCGTCACAGCGAGGGACTGATCGGCCTGCTGTGCCTCGGCAGTCGCGATCCGCAGCGCTTCCGCGCCGGCCAGGCGACCGACTTCCTCGGCCACCTCGCTTGCGTCGCCGCGGTATGCCTGGAGAACGCCGTCAACCGCGAACGCCTGCGCCTGGTCGGCCTGACCGACAGCCTGACCGGGCTGTACAACCGGCGGCATCTCGAACACCGGCTGCAGCAGGAGGCGACGCGCGCGCAGCGCTACGGCCAGACGCTGTCGTGCCTGTTCGTCGATGCCGACCACTTCAAACAGATCAACGACCGCCACGGCCACCCGGCCGGCGACCAGGTGCTGGTCGCGCTGGCCCAGCGCCTGCGCGCGCGCCTGCGCGCCAGCGACCTGGCGACCCGCTACGGCGGCGAGGAATTCGCCGTACTGCTGCCACAGACCGACATCGACAGCGCCTCGGCGCTGGCCGCGCAGATCGGCGCCGCGATCGCCGCGGAACCGGTCATGCTGGCCAGCGGCGACGCGGTCGCCGTGACCGTGTCGATCGGCGTCGCGACGCTGGCCGACGGGCGCCGGTCGACCGCGCGGGACGCCGGCGAGGCGATGCTCGACGCCGCCGACCGCGCGGTCTATCGCGCCAAGCAGGCCGGGCGCAACCGGGTCTGCCGCGCCGACCGGGACGGCGATTCGTGATCGCCCGCACAGCCTGCGCCGCCGGCCTGGCCACGCCATATATTAGCGTTCATTGATATGCTAAAATTTTCCCAACGATATTGCAGAGAAAACAACTAACATGTTGAAAAATAAAGGAAAGCTTTCAATGCTGCTGAAGTTCGGCCGGCGCGTCTGCGTCTGCATGCCGAGCCGGCGGCTGCAGGGCGGCGTGCGCGCGCGGATCCGACCATGGAGGCTCGGCCCGCTGGCCTGCTGGTGCGACAAGGCGCCAGAAGCGCCGCGCTGAAAAGAAATCGCCGGCGACCGGGTCTCCTTGAGCGTAACGGGTGGATTGACCGCCCGACATCGACTCAGGAGATCCCAATCATGAAACGCACGATCATTGCTACGTTGTTCGCGATCGCCGCCGGCTCGGCATCGGCCAACGCCCCGTTCGACTTCCAGCTGCAGTTCGGTTCCGAAGAGTATGTCCACGGCGCCGACGCCGCGAGCATCACGTTCGCGCCGGTCGCACCGTCGAACACCGTCGACAGCCGCACGGCACTGTACGCCGCGGCCAACGTCGACAGCATCAATCTGAACGACTTCGTCGGCACGATCGAGCCGTTCGGCCCGACCCGTATCAGCCTGTGGGAAGTCCAGCGCGACTCGCCCGAGGGTATCGCCTACCGTGACTACCACGAGCAGTACCCGGCCGATACCGACTGGGACCGGGTGGCCCGCGAGTGGCGTGAAAACCGCATCAACGAAGGCCTGGCCGCGGACGTCCGCGGCAACGACGGCCGTTCGTAATCCGATCAGACCGCCGCGACAGCGCACCGGGGGGCATCAGCCCCCCGGTGTCGTTTGGCCGTCGCGGCCGGCGTCCGCGGCGGCGCCGTGGATCCCGGCCAGATAGGCCGGGCCGCCGAGATTGCGCATCTGCCGCAGGATCCAGCGCTGGCGCTCGCGCAGATGGCCGGATGGCGCCGTGACATCGTAGGCCGTCGGATTCGGCAGCGCCGCGGCGATCAGCGCCGCCTGTGCCGCGCTCAGCGCCTGCGCCGTGCGCCCGAAGCCATCGCGCGCGGCCAGCGCGACACCGAAGCGACGCGTGCCGGTCTCGGCGAAATTCAGGTACATCTCGAGGATCCGGCGCTTGCCCCAGAGCGCCTCGATCAACACCGTGAACCAGGCCTCGAGGCCCTTGCGCAGATAGCTGCGGCCCTGCCACAGGAACAGGTTGCGCGCGACCTGCTGGCTGATCGTGCTCGCCCCACGCAGCCGAGCGCCGTCGAGGTGAGCCTCGACCGCGGCGAGGATCTGCTCGGTGTCGAATCCGAGGTGGTGCGGAAAGCGCTGGTCCTCGGCGGCGACGACGGCGAGCGCCATGACCGGGGCGACGCGCTCGATGTCGACCCAGGCCTGGTGTTGCGCAGCACCCTCGTTGAGCAGACGCTGCAGCATGACCGCCGAGTACGGCGGATCCAGCCAGCGCAATAGCAGGACCACGCCCACCGACAGCAGCAGCGCAGCGCCGAGCACGCGCAGCAGCGCACGGCGCAGGCGCCGCAATCGTCCGTCCCGCTTGGTGCGTCGCACCGGCATGCCCGATCCGCTCCCGATCACTGTCGCGATCCGCGATTATCCCCCGGCGGCGTCGCGCGTCGCGCGCCGGCTACAATGCGCCGTCGAACGGCCGCTAGCCAGAAAAGCCCCGAACGACGAACCGCAGATGCCCGCGCCCGACGTCCCGACGATACAGTTCACGGCAGACGACTACGCCCAGGCCGATCGTGACCTGGGACAACAGGGTTTGCCCGGCAGCCTGCTGTACACGGCGATCTGGCTGCTCGTGATCGGCGTGACGTCGCTGGCCGCCGACCACCCGGCGCTGGCCTGGAGCGGTCTGCTGCTGCTGACGCTGCCGGGCGGCGTGCGCCTGCTGCTCGGCCTGCGCTTCGATCACTGGTACCCGCGCAACCCGCACCTGTGGCGGCGCGCCTACTGGACCTCGGTGATCTGCCTGGCCGCGGTCTGGGGCCTGCTGGTAGCCAACCTGATCTGGCACTACCACGCGGCGTGGCCGGCCATGATGGCCAGCTTCGCAACGGCCGGCATCGTCGCCGGCGGCACGATCAGCCTGAGTACCCATCGCCGCCTGCAGCAGGCCTACATCATCACGCTGCTGCTGCCACCGGCGCTCGCCGGCCTCGCCACCGCCGACGGCGACGCGATGCTGATGGGGATGCTGTTCGCGCTCAATATCGCGTTTCTGCTGACGATCGGCGTCAAGCTCGATCGCAGCTACTGGGAAAACCTCGGCAACCTGCGCCTGCTCAAGCAGCGCGCGACCGAACTCGAGGAGGCGCGGGCGCGCGCCGAGGACGCGGACCGCGCCAAGGGGCAGTTCGTCGCCAAGGTCAGCCACGAACTGCGCACGCCGCTGAACGGCCTGATCGGCACGCTCGACATGCTGCGCCAGACCGATGTCCCGGCGCGCCGCGCGCGCTACCAGGAGATCATGTCGCGCTCGGCCGACCTGCTGCTGCAGCGGATCAACGAGCTGCTCGACTTCTCGAAGATGGAGGCCGGCAAGCTGACGCTCGAATCCATCCCGATGTGCGCCGCCGACGTCGTCCGCGATTGCGTGTCACTGCTGCAGGACTCGGCGCAGGCCAAGGGACTGACGTTGCGTGCCGACCTGCCCCCGGCGCCGCCGGATTGCGTGACCGGCGACCCCGGCCGCCTGACCCAGGTGCTGCTCAACCTGGTCGCCAACGCGATCAAGTTCACGCCGCGCGGTACCGTGGTCGTGTCGCTGCGCCAGCAGCGGCCGGACCCGGACCACGTCCGCTGCACGTTCGTCGTCGAGGATCCCGGTATCGGCATCCCGGCCGACGCGCAGGCGCGGATATTCGACTCGTTCGCCCAGGCCGACGATTCGACAACCCGCGAGTACGGCGGCACCGGGCTCGGCCTCGCGGTGTCGCACGACCTGGTGCAGCTGATGGGCGGCGAGCTGAGCGTCGACAGCGAACCCGGCCGGGGCAGCCGCTTCGCCTTCACGCTGACGCTGCCGTTCGCCGACCGGCCGCTGCCGGCAGCACAGGCGCCGCACGGCGCCGCCGACGCCGGTGCGAACCCGACGCTCGGCCTGCGCGTGCTGCTGGCCGAGGACAACCCGATCAACCAGGTCATCATGCAGGAGATGCTCGAGATGCTGGGCTGCAGCTGCGACGTCGTCGGCGACGGCCAGGCCTGCATCGACCGCTACCACGCCGACGACTTCGACGTGATCCTGATGGACTGCGACATGCCCGGCGTCGATGGCTGCGAGGCGGCGCAGCGGATCGCCGCGGAGAACCCGGGCGGCGATCGGCCGGACGTACCGATCATCGCCGTGACCGCGTTCACCGACGACAGCAACCGCCGGCGCGCGCTCGATGCCGGCATGCAGGGCTTCATCGCCAAGCCATTCGTTCTCGAAGACCTCAATCACGTACTCGGCACGCTCGCACCGCGCGCCGCCGACCGCGGCTGAAGCCCGGCCGCCGCGCCACTGCCCGTTCAGAAGCGTACGACCGCGTCACCACCGAGTTCGATCCAGCCGTGGATCATCTTCGCCGTCGTCATGCCGCTCGCACAGCGGCCGTGGCGATCGATGACGATCACGCCGCCCTGGCCGTGCACGCGGCGACGCAGCAGGTCGATCGCGGCGGCCGTCGCCGCGGCCGCGTCCAGGTCCTGTAGCGCGATGTGATCGGCGATCGTCTTCGCGATCACGGTCCGCATCAGGTCCTCGCCGTTGCCGGTCGCCGATACCGCGCAGCTGTCGTTGTCGGCATACACGCCGGACCCGAGCAGCGGCGAATCGCCGACCCGGCCGGCGCGCTTGTTGACCATGCCACCGGTCGACGTCGCCGCCGCGAGGTTGCCGTCGAGGTCGAGCGCCACGGCGCCGACGGTACCGTGAGCGCCGTCCGTGACGTCGCCCGCCGACCCGTGGTCGAGCGCGACGCGGCCGTCGCGGCGCACCCGCTCGAGCTGCGCGACGCGCTCGCGGCGCCGGAAATAGGCATCGGCGACGGGCTCGAAGCCGTGTTCGGCGGCAAACCGCTGCGCCCCGTCGGCGACCAGCAGCACGTGCTCGGATTCGCTGAGCACGCGGCGCGCCAGCTGCACCGGGTTGGCGATGTTACGGAGCGCGGCGACGGCCCCGGCGCCGAGGTCGCGTCCGTCCATGATCGCCGCATCCATCTCGGCATTGCCGTCGGCGTTCAGCACCGAGCCGCAGCCGGCGTTGAACAGCGGGTCGTCCTCGAGCAGCACGGTGCAGGCCTCGACCGCCTGCAGCGCCGAACCGCCCAGCGACAGGATGTCGCGACCGTGTTCGAGGATGCCGCGCAGGCTGTCGAGATAGCGCACCGCCGTCGACCCGTCGCGGACCTGGTCGAGCCTGCCCGCGCCGCCGTGCAGCATCAGCGAGTAGGGGTTGTTCGCGCTCACTTGCCACCACCTCCTGCGGCGGACGCCGTGACCCGCCCAACCGGGTGCAGCAACATCCGGGCCATGCCAACGCCGCGTTACGGACACGATAGCGCACCGCAAACGTGCAGCGACGGTCGCCGACGCGGCGCAATCGCACCGCCACGGTGCATCGCGCCGCGTCCGTCGCCGCGCCGTCGCGTCACCCTTGCATCGCCGTGCGCGATGCGGGGACGATAGTGCCGGGCGCGCGTCCCCGCGGACACGCGCCGCCACGCCATCCACACAGCGCAGCGCCAGGTAGGCCGTCATGACAGCACTGCACCCGACCGTCGCCCGCGTGACCGAGCGCATCCGCACGCGCAGCGCAGAGGCCCGAACCGCCTACCTGCAGCGCATCGACGCGGCGATTGGCGACGGCCCGGTACGCAAGGGGCTGTCGTGTACCAACCTCGCGCACGCGTTCGCGGCGTTCCCGGCCGGCGACAAGCAGACCCTGCGCGAGCTGCGCCGGCCCAATCTGGCGATCGTCTCGGCGTACAACGACATGCTGTCGGCACACCAGCCGTTGCACGACTACCCGCGACAGATCAAGCAGGCGGTGCGCGAGGTCGGCGCAACGGCGCAGTTCGCCGGCGGCGTGCCGGCGATGTGCGACGGCGTGACCCAGGGCCAGCCGGGCATGGAGTTGTCGCTGTTCAGCCGCGACACGATCGCGCTGGCGACCGCGGTCGCGCTGTCGCACAACACCTTCGACGGCGCGCTGTATCTCGGCGTCTGCGACAAGATCGTCCCCGGCCTGCTGATCGGCGCACTGGCCTTCGGCCACCTGCCCGCGGTGTTCGTGCCGGCCGGGCCGATGACGTCGGGCATGCCCAACGCCGAGAAGGCACGCATGCGCCAGCTGTTCGCCGACGGCAGGATCGGCCGCGACGCGCTGCTCGAGGCCGAGAGCCAGTCCTACCACGGGCCTGGCACATGCACCTTCTACGGCACCGCGAACAGCAACCAGGTGCTGATGGAGGTCATGGGCCTGCACCTGCCGGGCAGCGCGTTCGTCCATCCCGGCACGCCGCTGCGCGCCGCGTTGACCCAGGCCGCGGCCCGGCGCGCGGCGGCGCTGACCGCGCTCGGCGACGCCTTCGTACCGGTCGGGCGCATGCTCGACGAACGCAGCCTGGTCAATGCCGTGATCGCGCTGCTCGCGACCGGCGGCTCGACCAACCACACCATGCACCTGGTCGCGATCGGGCGCGCCGCCGGCATGCGCGTGAACTGGGACGACTTCAACGACCTGTCCGACGTCGTGCCGCTGCTCGCGCGCATCTACCCAAACGGCGACGCCGACGTGAACCAGTTCCATGCCGCCGGCGGCACCGCGTTCCTGATCCGCGAGCTGCTCGACGCCGGCCTGCTGCACGCCGACGTGCAGACGGTCGCCGGCCACGGCCTGCGCGCCTACACCGAACAGCCCTGGCTCGACGACGGCCGGCTGGGCTGGCGACCCGCCGTCGCGGACAGCGGCAACGACAATGTCCTGCGCGCCGCGGCACGGCCGTTCAGCGCCAGCGGCGGCCTGCGCCTGCTGACCGGCAACCTCGGCCGCGCCGTGATCAAGGTCTCGGCGGTCGAGCCCGAACACCGCGTCGTCGAGGCACCGGCGATCGTGTTCGACGACCAGGACGACGTCCTCGCGGCGTTCGCGCGCGGCGAACTCGAACGCGACTTCGTCGCCGTGATCCGCCTGCAGGGACCGCGCGCCAACGGCATGCCCGAGTTGCACAAGCTGACGCCGGCGCTCGGCGTGCTGCAGGGCCGCGGCTTCCAGGTCGCGATCGTCACCGACGGGCGCATGTCCGGCGCGTCGGGCAAGGTGCCGGCGGCGATCCACGTGACACCGGAGACACTGTGCGGCGGCCCGCTGGGCAAGGTACGCGACGGCGACCGCATACGGCTGGACGGCGAACGCGGTATCCTCGAGGCGTGTGTCGACGCGGCCGCGTGGCAACAGCGCGAACACGCGCCGGCCGACCTCGGTCACCGCCACTGGGGCATGGGCCGCGAGCTGTTCGATGGCTTCCGCGCTCGCAGCGGCGGTGCCGAAGACGGCGCGCTGAGCATCCTGTGCGACCCGCTGCCGGGCACATGAACATCGCAGCAGCACAAGAACCCGAGCCATGCGGATAGAACAGATCGTCACCAGCACGCCGGTCATGCCGGTGCTGGTCATCGAAGACCTCGGCCATGCCGTGCCACTGGCGCAGGCGCTGGTGGCCGGCGGTCTCAGGGTCCTCGAGGTCACGCTGCGCACGCCGGTCGCACTGGCCGCGGTACGGGCGATTGCCGCGTCGGTACCCGACGCGATCGTCGGCGTCGGCACGCTGACCCGGCCGGAACATTTCCATCAGGCGGCCGACGCCGGTGCGCAGTTCGCGGTCAGCCCCGGCCTGACCCGGGTACTGCTGAATGCCAGCGGCCAGTCGGAGCTGCCGTTCCTGCCCGGCGTGTTCACACCGAGCGAGGCGATGGCGGCGCGCGACATCGGCTTCGAGTACCTGAAGCTGTTCCCGGCCGCGCAGGCCGGCGGCATCGGCATGCTCAAGGCCCTTGGCGGGCCGTTCCCGGAACTGCGCTTCTGTCCGACCGGCGGCATCGGCGCCGACAATTTCCGCGACTACCTGGCGCTGCCCAACGTCAGCTGCGTCGGCGGTTCGTGGCTGGCGCCGGGCGACCTGGTCGGGTCCGGCGACTGGGAGGCCGTGACGCGGCTGGCGCGCGCCGCCGCCGGCTGACGTTCAGCGTGTCACGACGGCGTCGTCGCGATGTCCTTGCGCGGATCGAGGCCGCGGCTGCGCATCCGCAGCAGCAGCTGCTTGGCGCGGCCGGCGTCCTGCGCCATCGCGCGCAGGCCCTGCGCAGCGCCGTTCTCGACCGGGAACTCGAGCAGCTCGTTACCGTCGAGCCTCTGGAATCCCATCGTCCAGTCCGTGAACAGGCGTTCGTCGATCGGCTCCTCGAACAACACCGTGATGTCGCGGTGTCGCGGGTCGGCCGCGATGCGGCCGAAGATGTCGCGCACCGCGTGCTCCTCGCCCTCAAGCAGCTGCATGAAGTGGCCGTCGTAGAACAACAGCAATCCGGTGACGCCGGCGCCGTGGTTCAACCCGCGCGCCGTCTCCAGGATATCGAGCAGACCGGCACGATCCGTGGACCCGGTCGCCGTGCTGACATAGCCCAGTTGCAAGAGCATGCGGATTCCCCCGTGTTGCGTCACCCGCCCGGCATTATGCCTGCTGGGCAAGGTCATGCGGTCAGGCCGATCGCGAAGCGGTGCCTGCCGCGGCCAGCGCGCACGCACACGCCAAACCCGGCAACGTCACGCGCCGTCCACAACAGGTACAACGCACGCAGCCCGGGGCGCCGACCGGACATCACGAAACCGCGCTGCATACCGACCAGCATGCGCTCGTGCTCGGCCGTGTCGTCGTAGAAGCCGGTCGGCGAGCCGGTCGACCCGCCGCTGTGGCCTTGACGGATCTCGCCGGTCGCCGCGCCTCCGTCCAGCATGTCGTCGAGATGATCGCGCTGCCCGACCCGGCGCTGCTGCGGTGGCGGTCGGCCGCTGCCGCACACCGCGCATGACGGCGGCACCGCGCCGCCGCCGACTTTGGTCTGCCGGGCAAGAATCGCAATCCGCTAATATTCAAGAAAATGCCGTTTCGGCCGCTGCTTGGGATAACAGCAACGCACCTCCCGACATGGCAGATTCGATCAAGCGACCGCAGCTCTCCTCCCTGGGCCACCGGCTGCTGTTGGGGTGGCGCAAGGGACGCGCGATGCACGATCCGCTGATGTGGAGCCTGCTGCTGACCGCACTGCTGGTACCGGCGCTGCTGCTGGTCGCCGGCACTACGATGACCGAGCAGACCTACCTGACCATCCTGGCATCGCCGCTGTTCTGGCTCGCGCCGGCCACCGTGCTCGGCGCGCTGGTCGTGCGGCTGTATTATTTGGCGACGCTGATCGGTTGCGTGAGGCAGATCAATTTTTCCGAAGACGGCCAGCCGTCGGCATGCCAGATCGACCTCGGCCACCGCGAGTGCTGCAAGCACATCGGCCCCGACGGCCGCAAGCAGGACTGCCCGTACTGGCGGCCGGAGCTGATCCTCGACTGAGTCCCCTCGCCG
>JAAUYD010307964.1_pt1 | contig 12710 bp, 12 predicted proteins | sample 7278101 | NCBI WGS metagenome assembly JAAUYD01 (sample SAMN14350128, study PRJNA611818) | marine sediment metagenome | isolation source: surface marine sediment (0.6m) | place: French Polynesia: Moorea | collected 2018-08 | reverse complement strand
GACCTCGTATAGAAACACCTCCCCGGGAGTCTCGGGCACGCTACACGCATCAAACCGTTGACATCCGGGTTCGAGCGTTAGCGACCGGTTTGCGTGGTCCATTATTTGGTGGCAGGAACGTGTCGCCCGAACCCGGTCTTAGGCGGCAGGTTGTGGTGCCGACAAACATTGGAGTGGGTGTCCATCAACGATCGTTGCCCAGGCAGGGCGGAATATGCCGTTGATTTCGAAATCGGAACGCGTGGAACAGGTGGGATTCCGGAAACTAGTTGCTCCAAAGGATCAGATCAATCTGAGCCAATAGTCGAAAACGAAACGACCGAGATGCTTCCATGGGCATGCAAAATTATTGCCGTTTTCCGGCACGAAACTGGCAACAAAAGGCCGCTTTCACTCTGCATTATGCATCCAGTCGACGTTTTCGCACTGGAGCAGAAGCCCCCAATCCAAGACAGAGCGAATTCGGTGCGACTATCCAAGAGAACTGCGCAACGTCGCGAACTTGGGAGAGGTCTGAGCGTGTCAGCGTAGTTCCTCGTTGAAAGGAGCTGGTAATGGATTGTTCGCTTCTTAAGTTGGGTTGGGCGATTGCGATGTGCACGGCAGGACTTGCGGTGTCACCAGCACATGCCCAGGCGCATTGTGCGCCACGCGACGCGGTTATCGATCGGTTAAAGAGCAAGTACGGTGAAAGCCTTTCCGCGGGTGGGCTGCAATCAGCCGTTCAAATGATTGAAGTCTGGACGGCGCCAGAAACCGGTAGTTGGACAATTTTGATGACCCGTGCGGACGGCAATACGTGCATTCTTGCAACTGGGACCAATTGGCACCAGCAAGCTCCGGTTCATGCGTCTTCGGGGATCCCGGGTTAAAGCCTTCGGTGTCTCTCGAACGCTACTTGGGCATGAGCCCATGGATGAGAAAAGTGACCTCCGCTTTGGGCGCTTAGCGAACACGGCTGCCGCCAGACGGCTTGCCTAGCAATCGTCCATGCGATTACCGTGCCGGACGAACAGGTTATGGCCTCTTCGAGTCGCTTCCTTGGCTCTCTTTGGATACACCGATGGTAGGCGCCAATGCTCTGCACTTCCTTTCTGATGTTCGCAGAAGGCTGACCCGGCAACAGGCCAGCAAACAGACACGACCTTTTTCAAACTACTCGGATGCAATCGCGCACGCAGCTGGTGCGCCAGTTCTCTTGCTTGAGTCATCATCAGGCCGGCGGGATGTCGAGGTGACCCAACCGGCCAAATGGAGGCAAACATGCAGAGCTGAGGCAGCGAGCAAGGGAAAGGCTGCGAAAGCCAAAGAGATCCGAGCGCGCTCCAACGATGCTTCATTCAAGGCCAGTGGCGGATGCCCTGGAGCGCCTCGCCGAGCACTTCAATTTATAGAGAGAGCCAGGGTCGCGGGAAGTCTCCCAAGCGTCAGCGCTCAGCGCCTGACGCCGCGCGCATCCAAAATGAAGTGAAGATGAACGGCGCGTTTGCGCGGTGTTCAAGACTTCTTTGCTATACACGGAAGTGTGAGATCGGAAGGTCAGCTTGAGGCCGGCTGATCTCGGGGGCGCCAAGTGGCAAAGGTAAAGAGTATGCTGGATATGAAAGGCAAGATGCGCCCCGTAGGTCAGGAACACTTCATTCGCGGCGTCGTCAAATGGTATAGCCCACAGCGCGGCTACGGCTTCATCATAGATCAGGACACCGGGGCCGACGTCCTGCTGGGCAGAGACGAGCTTTGGGACTTCGGTTGGGATACAATCGCCGAGGGCGCGCATGTGGAGGTCTGGGCCATCAGCACGAAGCGCGGCCTGAAGGCTTACGAGATATCCAAGGTTTTGGCTCCCAGTGATATCGATGAGCGCCGGATTTTCGACACCCATGCACTGGACTACATCTCGAGCGAATACATACCGGCGCGAGTGGATTGGTTCGATGAAGAGAAAGGCTATGGATTCGCCAGTACCTATGGCGACGAAGAGGCCTGCTTCCTTCACTACAAGGCACTCGCCGAAGTCGGTTTGACAAGCTTGAACCCGGGAGACGTAATCTCTGTCAGATTAGGTCGTAACGATCGGGGGCGTATTGCGGCCTGTATCCGATCTGTGGACGCTCAGCCATTGCCGGCAAACTACCTTGCCGAGATGAGCACACTCGTCGCCGCCTAGCTATCGTGCAACAAGTTGCGGAGACGGCCTGGAAAGGTCTCTTCAATTCACGCGTGCAACAAATAACGAGAGATACGGGCCGGATCGACGGCGCTAAATGCACTGTTCTTGTCGGATGCTGACAGCCGGCGAATAGGCGTTGAGATGGCAAGGCTTATCTGCCCAAACCGCTCCTCCGACCTGGTAATTGCCGTTCCCGTTGCCGATTTTGGCGCGGAAACGGATCGTTTCTGAGTGCTGTCGCGAGCCTTCCTGCGGACTGCCAGATTGAACTGTGTGGCGTAAAATTACAATTATTACAACTGTTTATCGACTGCCGATCGAATATGGGTGGCTGCTTTACCTCTCCCAACAAGCCTTTAGGAGAAAGGAGCACCTCAGCATTAGACAAACTTATGACACATTATCTATGTTTATAGAAGCTGTTAGCAACGAGAGAGTTGAGTGAATGTCTAAGTTCCTTACCACAGTCATGTCTTTTGTACCTGCCGCCTTGGTCGCGGTGAACCGGATTGTGCAGTCGGTCATTGGCGCGCGCTATGATCAGGGTGAGATCATTCTTGAGGTCCGACTCGACCACATTGAAGATTTGGCCGCTTGAAGGCAGCCCCCGCTGCTTTGATGTGCCGATTTAGTTCCGAAGTAGCTTGGTGAGATGAAAGCCCCACGCCCAGATATGCCCAAGCCGCTGCCAGAGCTCCAATTGTGCGAAACTGGGACCAGGCGTTCATACGACATCTAATCGAAAGCCTTACAGAGCCTGATGCAGAGTTTGAAGTCTTTGAGGATGAACTGAGCTCTTGCACTCAGACCGGGTTGGTTGGCGTACATATGTCAAAGCTACTGCTGCTACAGATGGGTCCCGCACCCTCGTCGTGCAAGTAGCGATTGCGATGCTACCGTCGACAATAAAAAAGCCCCTTGCGTACATCAGCTCCGAAGGGCCAGAGCAAAGTTCAGCTCCGCCGCAATTGCTCAGACCCTTCGAAAACACGCCAAACTGCTTTCCGGAATATGTGTGCTGGTCTGAGCGCGAACCAGAAGCACACGCGGTCATGATGTCATCGCGTTCCCATGGTCGACTTCTTCAATACAAGCAGACCAAAGCAGTCACCTGATCCGTGCCCGACTTCTGGCCGATGAGCTCGTATTGATAAACGGTGCATTCAGTCAGGCTTTCTCCCCTTCAATTCGAAACGGAACAGCGCGGCCAATTCAGATCGTGTTGTCCGTTCACTGGCTCGAGCTGTGTCTGCATCTTTCTTGCGCTTAGAATCTTGCTTATCGCCTGCCTTTTGAGCAGCAGGACGGAGTAGGTCAGAGATTATGCGAAACATCTAAGGTTCTCTCCTTACTGCGATGTGCGAATTCCACCCCATACCGGCTAAATTTTGGCTTCATCGGGATTCAGCGCCAAGACGTGCCCCGTTCGAGCCAGGCAGTTCGACCGTCGCGATACTCGTCCCAATAGGCCGTCAATCCGCGCATTCCGGTTTCCCTTGCCCATCTGCATGGCATCCCGCCAAGGCTTCCCTAGTGATCATTGATTGACCCTCTTGTTCGGCAAGGTTCGGCACCCGTTTTCTTGAGCGAACGGCCACCAAGGTCAGCTCTTGCCGCTGTATCGCATATCGCTACGCTGCCACCTGCCTAAGTGTTTTCGCTTGGCGACTGCATTTCTGTCTCATCCTATGATCCAGAAGTCAAGAATAAAATGTCTTATTCTTGTACTTATTCTTGTATAGAAGAACAAATCGACTGATACTTATGAAGGTAAAGACGATGAAGGCTGTAATAACTCGTGAGCGTAGTGGAAACTGTGAGTTGTCCGAAGAGGACATCTGCACGGTAAATCGGGTTCTCTTGGCGGTGAACCAGCCAAATCGTGCCAGATACCGGCGATGGCTGCGCTTTTTCCGATCCGTTGAACTCGAGCTTCGCCTCGGCACAAGCAGGCGAAAATCCGGTCGAGCTTCTCCAACGACAAAAAAACGGCTCGTTGCCTACCCTTAGATAGCGCCCAATCCCAAGCCGGATTACAGAACACGGTCTGCGAGAACGAGACCGCTGGTGCTACGCGGTCCCGTCATCAATTGTATTTGGTGCTCTTCGGGGCGGCGCCGATTGGCTTCTGTTTGAAAGGGGCGCATTGGCGCTTGCTACGCGCCTTCCAAAGGCCTGAAAGTCAACTGAGAGCTGGCACCGTTGCAATGTCTTCTTATGCTCGATACTCCGTCGGGCTAACGCTCCGGTCAGAACGACACTGCGGGGCCAACTGCCGGTTTGCTCTCAGCGCAGCCAAATTAGAATTGGGCCAATGTCCGCTGCACAAACGTAATGAACGACTGCTCGATACCTTCCGACCCATGCTTCACATTAGAACTTGAAACGAGATCTCCTCCGCCGAATGATGCTTGCCGGTCTTGCAGCGAATGTCATTCACGACCCTCTCAGCGGTCGCTTTCTGTGGTCCGGATTTCTTTCTCATCTTCACTCCTTGACGGATCAGATGAGCCTGAAATCCTCCTTTACGAAACCCCTCAATCAATCTCACTGGCGCTGATCCGGGACATACAAAAGCAAACGACCCTGGTGCAAATGGAAGGAGAGGTGGAATACCATTTGTGCATTGCAGCTAGGAGGTCCTTGGCAAATGGGCTGCGCGGATGACACCTTGATGACAGATGATGTCGCCAAAAGCGGGTGAGTCATGAAATGGCTCGTGTTGTATTGTCTTGTTGGAACATCGGCTGTTGCAGAGACCACTTCAACAGCAGCGATCGGCAAGAATATCGTTTCCACAAAACAGATGGGCGATGTCGCAGAATACCTGGTGACCAAAGCAAGCTGCGGCGATGTGACGACAGCGTTTGTTCAAGCCACCAGTTCAGAGGCCTCAGAAAGGGTGAGGATGATGAACATCGCGTTTGTGACTTACGCCTTCGGCTACGCGCAGGGTCGAGCTATGAGTTTTTCACAGGCGTTAGGCGAATTGCTCGCCGGATGTGATCAATTTCCAGAACTTCCATTTGCCGGTTTTTCTGATTGATCCAAGCAGGTGCATTGAAAGATTGACGCTTCCACAGGAAATCGGCGGGTCCTTGACGCTGAAGGAAGTGGTATTCAGCGACGCAAGTGCACCTATGACAAATATGGCGACATCTGGACGATGGAGCCGGTTCCTTAACCCGGCGTTAACCTTTCGTGCCTATTTGCAACACCGGAAGGGTTGCAGCAGTAGTTTCGGGGCTCGACGATGCCCTCAAGAAAGGTCGCCAGTAGATGAGAGATCTTCTGAACCAGGTACGGTGGGTGGCCTTCGTCGCTGTCGCGACACTTCTCGGCGTGTTCATCTTCCAAAACGCCGCGGAAGTTGAGCTGCAGCTTTTCGAATGGTCAGTTACGAGCCGACGTGCGTTCGTCGTATTGGCATTCTTTTGCATTGGATTCCTGATCGGTTTGCTATTCGGGCAGTCGGCTCGGCGGCGCTAAACCCAACCTGCAGTGCATTTTACTCGCGCGTGCTCGAGAAGCCAACATGTGCCACATGTTTGAATATGCTCGAAAGATCGGTTCACGCCGAGGCCGAGACCGGCGATCACCTCTGACCTGTTGACCATTCGAGCGCGCGAACTCAGATTCTGTCCTTCCCGGTACCGCGTCGGTGCGGCAGCGTTTCGTCTTGAAATTCACTCTGCGCTAACCTTCTCGAAATTACTGAACCGGCCATTGTGTCAATGACAAAACACGGTTGCTAGTTCCGCAACCGGCCTCAAACCTGCACTTCCGAAACCAAAAATGCGAAGAAAGAGCTGCTGCGTTCTAACCATTCTCAGAGAGGTGTTGATTGCCAACGATTTTCGTTCCACACTGGAATCTTTGCAGTATGGTTACAGAAATGTCTTCCCTGCTTGCGGATGTAGGTACTCCGGCAAAAATTCCGCCAATACATTTCTCAAACAATGTTCCCTGTCTTAGGAACGTGTAATGCGCAAGCGCGATTCTCAACGACCTGCGAATGCAGGCTGAGGTCCAAAACGATCGAGCAGTCAAGATGCTCAACAGCACATTTGCGAACGAGGGAAGACGATCATGAAACCAACGGCTTAGACGAGTGAGTTGGTCTTTCGTCTTTGTTCCTTTTGAAAGTATCGGTGCCGGCCGCCAAGTTGATGCATTTCCTTGGCGATCATTTCCCACGGATGGTCAGGGAACAGACGAGCAAGAACTTGAAAAACCATCTACATCTCACACCACGGCTGTCCCAAGTTCTTTTTCCCCGTCCACCGCCGGGACCAGACAATATCGACAGCCCTTTTTCTAAGTCTCCGCGCTCTATTGGAGCGCACCGCCTTCTACGGCAAATAGTGATACATAGAAGCGAGCATGAATAATGCGGTATTAGTTTGACTTAAGTCATTATATAGTGAAAACAAATTATTTCTGAAGTCTCAAAAATTGCGTGAGTAATTGAGTTAACGCATAAAACAAAAGGAGCACTACTCACATATGCATTGAAGCGAGCATGAAGAACTCGTACTCAATTGGAATACGAGCGTTCTTACGAAATTATATTGCCATTGCTGTACCAGCTTCGCTGACATTTATCTTGTAAGCGAATCGCTTCTTATCATCGTCAGTGATCCTTCTGGAACTTATTTTGTTGAACCTGTTTGCGCCAGGCAGGTTCATAGCTCGAGCGCAGCCTCTGTCGCAAATAAAAAGCAAGAGGAAAGAGCGCGCGAGCTAGGCAAGTATCCGCCTTTTCCCGCAGCAACATCCGTTGCCCAATTTCTATGTCATCGCGAGCCAAATTCCGCAGATGCCGCGATCATCCTTGCAGTCCGCCTCGACTGCGCTTGAGGCGCCTATTTTGGTGGCAAACGGCAATCGAGTAAGTACCGCTCATATTCATTTGCCTGGAGATGCGCGCGCTGTCTTCGCACGAAGCTCGCGGACGAATCGTCGCTGTTCTACCGTCGATCTGCTGAGCCTAGTCTGGTTTGCGGACAAGGAAAGTGCGCGGTCGGATTTAAGCATGCCTTCGTGTTTGCAATGGCCTCGTGGAACAGCAGATCACTGCATGTTTGTGAACAGTGGAAACCAAGCCAACTGCTATCTTGGCTCAGACGCGCCGAAGATATGCAGCGAAAGCATCGCATGGTCCGAAATATCGGTCCCCACCTCTCATCGAATTTCAGCTCAGACGAGCAAACGCTCAGAGACAGCGCCCAATGCACGCTGCTTTTGCTGATCTCTGCATCTTTAGCACGTCGTCATGAACTTCTCTCTCGGGAGACACCTTTCGCGCGGGTCACCAACAAACATCGCCAAACATCATGAAAAACTGACATGGACAACGCGTCGTGTGGTCATGCGCCGCGACTTGCGCCGTTGGTCCTGCACATGAACTGCCGCCACGATGCGTTCGAGAACCGGTGTGAGTTCACCCTCAGAGGCCTGCATGACAAAGACAACACCCCGGGAGCCCTTCGGTCGAAGATGCAGCCGCGCCATGGACCTGCCTTTGCGGGCCCGTACGAGGAAAACACTTTCAATATCCGCGATAAGGAACTGCTCTCTCAGCGTGAACAGGCCTTTCCGGTTCATGGTCCCCAATCGAAACTCTTTGTGCACCGGGTCCACCTGGAGAGCCGGTCGTAACCCGCGGTCCGCATAGATGTAAGTTGCCGCAGCCAGCACCACGACAACGACAAACAAGACCACCCGAGCCCAGAACATTACGGGAGACTCCGCAGTCCCAAGCGCGAGGAGCAAACCGCCCGCCAAAACGACCACGAGGCCCAGAAGCTTCATGAAGAACTCGGCTTGATCCAGTTGCCGCAATGCATCCGAGACCATGAAGCCCCAATGCGTTTCCCGTATCGAGACCCGGTTCATTGACGTTGATCGAGAGCTCATCACAAAAAATACGCCCCGTTTTGTTCTTTCTTATGCATGATTAGTAAGAATTAATTGCGTCAAAATTTTGACCGACGCTCACTCGTCTGATGCGTGAAATGGCGAAATTGGCAGTTTCCCGCTGAGAGACCGCTAGATTTGTAGATCCTTTGAATGAAGACCTCGAAGCGAGGATCGAGAAGACCATCACTGAGCTGCCTGCCAAAATAGAGTAGCTGGACGCCAACAAAGCAAAACCTCGCATGACCGTCATGTCCCAATCGATGCTTCCTTTCCCAGGTTGAACAGCTAGATAATGCGGTGGTCTTTCTATGAGATGCGATAGGAAAGATGAAAACATTCGGTAACTCTCAGAAATTGATCTGAATTTAACTCCACTCTTGAACTCTTTCATTTTTGCAGTCTTTAGAAAAAAAGGAGTAAGGGAAGCAGCAACAAGGCCTCGAACCCAAAGCCACCGCCATCATCCGCAGAGTGCTCTTGGTCCGGGTCCTCGGCCGCGACCGGCGCGTCTGCCACGCCTCCCCAGGGTTCAATTGGCGGAAGAGGCATTCCCTCTTGGTTGGAGATCAATTCGGCCAAATCCATCTCTGGGCTGTCCGATAACCCTGCCAAGGCTTCAGTCACCTCCTCCGTCTTCGCAAAAACCAGACGGATGACCTCGTGAGGGTCAATGGAAAGTTGCAGATTGCCGTCCAAAAACCCGACATCCTTCGAGCCGCGCAAACCCGTCGCAAAGGTCCCGGCTTCATTCGTCTCGTCAACGTCCGGGTTATCGGGAATGCCAAAGGTAGACATCCAATCCTCGTCCTCAACGGCTATCAACGTGTCAACCCAAAGAGATACAAAGTCCTCGGAAAGCCCCTCGATGCCAAGCTCAACCGCATCAGGAGGCATGTCATCAGCGGCCACAAAGACAACGAGCCGATCTGCACCTTCGAAGGCGTATGTGCGGACCTCGTCATTGCGATCATACTCGCCTTCGGATGTCAGAGCTTTCGTGCCGTCGACCGCCTCGTAGATCATCTCGATCATGTCGTGACCGACGAACCAATGATCAGAGCCGTCCTCGCGCCAAGAGAGGCGACCTGGATGCACGTAGTCCGTCCCAAATACTGCGCCCGCAGACATACCTGCCTCTGCGTAGCTCGCGAAGGCTTCCAGAATGGCTGCGGGATGCTTTTCGCCGTAGTCGTGTTGCCCCAGACGCATTTGCCAATATTCTTCGAAATCGGACGAGGTCCGCCCATGTAAATCGATATCCGCTGCGCTCAGTGCCGGATTATCTGAGAGATATTCTGAGAGTGCATTGGCCCGCGTAAATGAGGCGACATTCCAGGCCGAAACGAAGAGATCGGGGGTTTCGCCACCAACTGCCAGGGACTCGGAATGCCAATTCTGGACAATGACCTCTAGGTCATCAATGCGTGCGTCAAATCCCTGGGCTTGAGGGGAAAACCGATGATGAATAATCATATCGACATCAGCCAACACGGCTGGAGATAACTCTGCTCGGATATCGGCATCGTCCTCAATCGTCTTGCCAGCTTGCACGGCAATGGTCAGATCACCGCCAACTAGGTTTACCGTTGGATTTTCAAGCGCTGATACAATGCGCGCGACAATTGTGTTTGCGAGCACTCCGTACTGTGAGGCCGCAGAGGTTGCGAGGTCTTCGAAATGCGCATAGTACTCACTTCCAACCTCAAGGATAAGTTGCTCTGGCAAAGGTCCATAGCTTCCACTCAGCAGGTCCTCTAGAAAGCCATCCAGTTCAGATTCTAGATCATTTTCCCGCCCCAGGTAGCGAACAGTTGGAATGATAATCGAGAGTGAGGCATCTATTTCGATTGCCTCGGCCATTATCTCCTGAATGTCAGGTTTGTTGGTCCAGTCCGCGTAAAGACCATCATACTCAAGCCCATAACGGTCCTCTCGGACTTCGGCCAAAGACCCGCCCGGCCAAACAATCAAACCGGCATTTAAGTTCTCTGTTTGAGCTTCGAACCTGCTGAAATTCCGAAAACTGTCGTAGCGGGCGCCAAATGCATCCCCACTCAGCGTTTCCGCCCTAATTGGGGTCGCATCGGCACCGGTATTGATCTGGAAATAGGTCATGCTCAGAACCTCAAACTCTCGGGCTAGGAAAGGTACGGTCGGGAAGGCGCCCCGCTCACCGCACTGACATCCAGAGGGATCGGATTAACGAATCTGCCGGTGTTCACGGCGTTCTGCATCAGGACCACGGATGCATTCTGGAAGACGCCTTGGGGGTTGAGCGCGTCGCTCAACGCGACATATTTGCGGATCAATTTGTCCACCACTGACGGGTCTTTGAGTTCGCTCAAATCCAGCCGCGACGAGATGATTTCCTCCTGACGGTCGATATCGAGCAGGGCAATTGCGTCGGGCAGGCCCAAGGCGCGGCGAATGAAAGCGGCGGTCTCCCGGTCCTTGAGGATGTCAAGGGGCTTCTCGATGCCAGCAACCTTCCGTCGGAACTCGAGGACGATACCGACACTCGCGTTTTGCTCCGCGACATCGTTGATGAGCTTGGTCTCGAGATACCGGTCCACCATTTGTTCCTGCCAAATCAGGCTGGACGTGTTCGAGTTTCCAATGCCATCTGCACCGAAGCCCATGACCTCATGCATCTCGCGGAATCTCGGATCCGTCAGCCGGTTGACCAAGGCAGTTCTTTCGGTGATGTCGCTTTCGAGGATCTTGCGGACCATGGCCTTGCCAAAGATCTGGTCTTCCAGATCGAAGGTCTTCATCACAAAGACATAGAGTTCGCGATCTTCGATGAGTTGCGCGACCGATTGAACACTTGAGATCCGTTCGCGGAACGCGGAAATCGCTCTCGCATGCTCTACGGAATCCCGCAGGACCTCCAACTGCCGGTCCCGTGTCGCATCCACAAGACTGAGACCAACGTTCGTGCTCAATCCAGTGATCGGTATCATGAGCTCTGTCCCATTTGGACTTGGCGGGCATTGGCCGCACGAAGCGAAGCGGATTTCAGCACCTTTTCTTCGTGCTGCAGTACAGGTCGCAGTTCACTCAGGGCCTTGTAGTAGTCACCTTGGCTCACGAAATTTGCGGCATTGAAGATGTGTGAAACGGTGCTGGACCCAAACACTGTCGCCAGGACCGCGAGGTCTTGTTGGATCACCGGCAGGAGCTTGTCCCGGGTCTCGGAACTTATCAGAACCGTTTGGACCAGATAATAGACCTTGCTCACTGGCGTCGCGGCGGCGTCCGGTTCGAGCAGGTCTTTGCCACGCACAACGTCCGCCTGGCTTTCGATGATCAGTACTTGCCGGCGCTCGGAGTTGCGAATTGCGCAACCATTGATGACGATGCGTTCGTGAGGCTTGAGGGTCAGTTTCAGTGGCATCGGTGTCCCTCACGCTCGCTCTACTGCCGGAGAAGAATTGGCGAGGCCCGAGCAGATCGAGCGGTTCACGGAAATCAATGGTTCAACGTTTGCCTCCGCTGCCAGGACCGAGGTCGTTTGACGCTCCACCCAGAGCGCAATGCTGATCAGAGAAGCGCGCAGATCGGGGGGCAGGCTATTGCCCTCGTCGGCAAGATCATGTTTCAGAGCCGACCAAAGCCGTTGGTTCTCGGAGAGCGCCAAGGACAACCCGTCATTCAGGATTCTCAGCCGCTCCATCTTGGATGAGGACTTGTCGAACTCGACGCTTGAGGCCTCGAGTTCGGATGTGATCTGGATCAATACCCTGCGTTCGATGTCGCGCGGAGATTCAACTGCGCGGATTGTTTGTTTGTATGCTGCAACGCTCATAGCTTCTGCGGTCCTAATTTCCTGGGTTTCTTCCAGGCATGGCTTCTGGGTTAGCGCCCCCTTAGATGGGGGCGCTGGTGCGCTCATGGGTTTGTTTGGTCAGGGGTACTGGGATCATCGATCCCAGTACCGTTCTCTGGATTACCGAAACAGGCTCAGGATGTTCTGCGGGGCCTGATTGGCGATCGACAGGGACTGAGTTGCCAGCTGCTGCTGGACCTGCAGAGCCTGCAGACGAGCCGCTTCCTCTTCCATGTCAGCGTCAACCATTGCGCCAATCCCGTTGTCCAAACGTTCGGTCAGCGCCTTGAGGAACTCCTGCTGAGTCTCGACAGCCTTTTCCGCCACACCTAGCGAAGCCGCGGCATCAAGCGCGGAACTCAGGTTTGTCTCAGCGGTTGCCAGAGCGGTATCCAAGCCAGTGCCGGCCGAGATGTCGATACCCGCGAACGCGGTTTGGATTGCAGTGAGATCAACCGAGTTGACCGTCATCGACGTGGTGGCAAAAGTCCCTCCAGCGCGGGTGATGCCGGTCACGACGGTGACTGCAGCGGCACCTCCGACCATGGAAACACCATTGAAAGTGGCTTGGTCAATGGTCGTTTGCATCTGGTTTGCAAGTTCATCGAGCTCGGCTTGAACCTGCGTATGGTCAATGTTGTTTTCCTGCGCGAATGCCACGCGTTCAACAAACTGTTGAGCCAAATCCGCAACTGTTTCGGCGCCGAGACGACCCGTCGAGATGGAGTTCTTGGTAAGCGTCAGGCCTTCGTCGATCGCCTTGTACATACCGCTGTCGCTTTTCATCGT
>JAAUYD010140673.1_pt1 | contig 12713 bp, 12 predicted proteins | sample 7278101 | NCBI WGS metagenome assembly JAAUYD01 (sample SAMN14350128, study PRJNA611818) | marine sediment metagenome | isolation source: surface marine sediment (0.6m) | place: French Polynesia: Moorea | collected 2018-08 | reverse complement strand
GCATGGAAGAGTTCGAGAAGGCCAAGGACAAGATCATGATGGGCGCCGAGCGCCGGTCCATGGTCATGAGCGAAGAAGAGAAGCTCAACACGGCTTACCACGAGGCGGGACATGCCATCGTCGGCTACCTCGTGCCGGAGCATGACCCGGTTTACAAGGTCACGATCATTCCGCGAGGCAGGGCGCTGGGCGTCACGATGTACCTGCCTGAGGAGGACCGCTACAGCATGTCGCGGCAGCGCCTCGAGAGCAGTATTTCGAGTCTGTTCGGCGGCCGTATTGCCGAAGAGATGATCAACGGTGTCGCGGGTGTCACGACCGGTGCGTCCAATGACATCGAGCGAGCGACGGATATCGCGCGCAACATGGTCACCAAGTGGGGTCTGTCGGATCGTCTCGGACCGCTGACCTACAGCGAAGATGATGGCGAGGTATTCCTCGGCCGCTCCGTCACTCAGCACAAGCAGGTGTCTGACGATACGGCGCACGCCATCGACGAAGAGGTTCGCCGCATCATCGACTCGAACTACGAACGGGCAGAGCGCCTTCTCAATGACCATGTCGACAAGCTCCATGCAATGGCCAAGGCCCTCGTCAAGTACGAGACGATTGGCGAGGAGCAGATCAAGGACATCATGGAAGGGCGCGAGTGCCGTCCGCCCGAGGACTGGGACGACACGATAGACCCGAAGAAGCCTGACGACGGTTCGGCAACGGCGGAGTCCGACGTGCCCGGCTCGATCGGCGGGCCCGCCAGCGAGCACTAGAAGACGCGTACCCCCTCATGTTGAACCTGGGTTCACTGAGCGTGCCCGTGCCTGCGGTCATGGGCATTCTCAATGTCACCCCCGATTCCTTCTCCGATGGCGGTCGTTTCGACCGCCTCGATTCCGCACTTCGACAAGCGATCCAGATGGCCAGTGACGGCGCCGACATCATCGATATCGGCGGCGAGTCGACGCGCCCGGGCGCGGACAGTGTCGACGAGCAAGCGGAGCTCGACCGCGTACTGCCCGTGATCGAAGCCATTCGCGCCGAGACCGACGTACCAGTTTCCATCGATACCAGCAAGGCAGCTGTCATGCGTGCGGCTGTTGCCGCGGGCGCATCGATGATCAACGATGTCTGCGCGCTGCAAGCCGAGGGCGCGCTACAGTCGGCCGCTGATCTCGATGTCGCTGTGTGCCTGATGCACATGCAGGGAGAGCCGCGCACGATGCAGGCCGACCCACGTTACGACGACGTCGTGGCCGAGGTCGCGCAGTTCCTCGAGCAGCGGGTTGCAGCCTGCGTCACAGCTGGCCTGGCGGAAGACCGCATCGTTGTCGACCCGGGTTTCGGATTCGGCAAAACGCGCCACCATAATGTCGAGCTGCTCGCAAATCTGCGACAATTGCAGGTACGGGGTTGCCCGGTACTTGTTGGCGTGTCGCGGAAATCCACGCTGGGCGAATTGACAAGCCGCGACGTGGACCAGCGGTTACCCGCAAGCGTGGCAGCGGCCGCCATTGCTGTCGTCAACGGCGCGGCAATTGTGCGAGCCCACGATGTCCCGGCGACGGTAGACGCACTCAAGGTTGCGCACGCAGTTAACGAAGCGAGCAGAGGCAAATGAGCAAGAATTTCTTCGGTACGGATGGAGTCCGCGGCACGGTTGGCAGAGAACCGATGACAGCGGATTTCGCGATTCGATTCGCCAGCGCCGCGGCGCAGGTGCTGGTGCCGCAAGGCGGCACGGTGGTCATTGGCAAGGACACGCGTCTGTCCGGCTACATGTTCGAGTCGGCGCTCGAGGCTGGCTTTGTCGCGGCGGGCGCCAATGTGCTGCTGCTGGGCCCATTGCCGACGCCGGCGATCGCGAGGCTGACGCAGGAATTCCACGCGGATCTCGGCGTGGTCATCAGTGCCTCGCACAACCTGTTTTTTGACAATGGCATCAAGATATTCGATCGCTCTGGTTCGAAGCTCTCCGACGATGTTGAGGCGCAGATCGAGGAGCACCTCAAGAACCCGGCGATTACGCTCGAATCGCATTTGCTCGGCAAGGCAAAGCGAATCGACACTGCCCGAACTCGCTACGAGGAATTCTGCGCCTCGAGCATGCCGGACGGCGTCAATCTCGAGGGCCTGAAAGTCGTCTTCGACGGCGCGAACGGTGCCTGTTACAAGGTCGGACCCCGGACGCTCGCCAACCTGGGTGCCGAGGTCATTCCGATTGGCTGCTCGCCGAACGGCCGCAACATTAACGATGGCTGCGGTTCGACCAAACCTGATCTCGTGCAGGTGACGGTCCCTGTCGTGGGCGCCGACATCGGTGTCGTTTTGGATGGTGACGGCGACCGGGTGGTAATGGTCGATGAAAAGGGCGACCTCGTCGATGGCGACCAGCTGCTCTACATACTCGCGACGTCTCGCCATGCTGAGGGCGGCCTCGAAGGGCCTGTGGTCGGCACCGTGATGAGTAATCTCGGCCTGGAACATGCGTTACGGGACCGTGACATCGAGTTCCGTCGCGCCAAGGTTGGGGATCGCTACGTGCTCGAAACGCTGCGGGATACCGGCGGCATTATCGGTGGCGAGACCTCCGGCCACATGCTCGTCCTCGACAAGGCCACGACGGGTGACGGACTGATCTGCGCGCTGCAGATCCTGGCGATCATGAAACAGACGGGCAAACCGCTGTCCGAGCTCGTTGCCGGCATGCCGAAATATCCGCAGACCATGATTAACGTGCGCACCGAGCGCCGCATGGACCCCGGCAAGTCGCCGGAAATCCAGGATGCGGTGGCCAAAGTCGAGGATGAATTGGCTGATTCCGGGCGCGTTGTACTGCGCGCCTCTGGAACCGAACCCGTCATTCGCGTCATGGTCGAAGGTGAGGATGAAGCGCAGGTCGTATCACTGGCTCAAAAGCTCGCCTCAGTCGTCGAACAAGCGGCGACCTGAGGGCCAATAATCCGTTGATTTGCGGGGCTTGCCCCGGTATCCTTGCGCGCCTTTCGGACCTCCGGGAAACATCAAAATGCGGGACATACTCGTAGCAGGCAACTGGAAAATGAACGGTAGCAGCGCGGCTAACGCCGAGCTGGTGGCTGGCATTGTTGCCGGCATTCCGGAGGGCAACGGCTTCAGCTTGCTGGTCTGCCCGCCGTTCCCCTACGTGGCGGCGGTGGTCCAGGCAGCTTCGGGCTCCGCGGTCAGTGTTGGCGCGCAGAACGTCTCGGAGCACGAGAAGGGCGCGTTTACGGGCGAAGTGGCCCCGAGCATGCTGAAGGATCTTGGCTGTGAGTACGTCATTGTCGGTCACTCTGAGCGTCGCGCCCTGTACGGCGAGACGAGCCAGCAGGTTGCGGCAAAATTCGTCGCGGCCCAGGCGGCTGGCCTGACGCCAATCCTGTGTGTCGGCGAGACGCTCGAGGAACGCGAGGCGGGCACGACGGAAGCCGTGGTCGACGAGCAGCTGGATGCAGTGCTCGATGCCGCCGGCATCGCGGCCTTTGGGGCAGCTGTAATCGCCTACGAGCCCGTCTGGGCAATCGGCACCGGCATGACGGCCACGCCGGAACAGGCGCAGGACGTGCATCGGCACATCCGGGGCCGGCTCGAGGCGCGTGACGAGGCTGTTGCGGCGACGGTACAGATACTTTACGGCGGCAGCATGAAGGGCGAGAACGCGCCGGGCTTGCTGGGCCAGGCCGACATAGATGGTGGCCTGATCGGCGGCGCATCGCTGAAGGCCGCGGATTTCCTGGCGATCGCGCAAGCGGCGGCAGCGAACGACTAACGGATTTGAACGAATGGATACTATTGAAAAGGCAGCGTGGATTGCACACACACTGATCGCTTTGCTGATCATCGTGCTCGTCCTGCTTCAACGTGGCAAGGGCGCTGATGCCGGCGCGGCTTTCGGTGCCGGCGCGTCGGGCACGGTATTTGGTGCTCGTGGCTCAAGCAGCTTCTTCTCGCGTGCAACGGCCGTCTGCGCAACTCTGTTTTTTGTTTCCAGCCTTGGGCTCGCGTACCTGAGCAGTCAGTCTTCGACGGCGCCGACGAGCCTGCTCGAGGATGCACCGGCGCTGGAGAGCGAAGAGGCGGAAGTCCCTGAGCTCAACGAAGATATGCCTGTATCGGACCTGCCGGCCCTCGAGTCGGCTGAGGAACCGGTAGATCTTCCCGAGCTCGAGGAAGAACCGACACCCGAACAGGAGTAAAATACGCCTACCACGCTCTGGTGGTGGAATTGGTAGACACGCTGTCTTGAGGGGGCAGTGGCGCGAGCCGTGCGAGTTCGAGTCTCGCCCAGAGCACCATTTCGAAACCGGTCTGCAGGCATCGCCTCCAGGCCGGTTTTCTTATGCACTTCGGAAATTAGCAAGCCGGAGTGCTTTGCGGGGCGAGAATAGGGTGTCCGGGCGCTGAGACACTGATACAATCGCGCGCTGATTCGGGCGTGAAAATCCGCGCCGCTGAAGCAGGTCAAAATGCTACAAGAATACGTACCGATTCTTATCTTCCTGGGGGTTGCGACCGGGCTGGGCCTGGTGCTGCTGGGGCTGGGTTTCCTTATCGGCCGCGGCCGCAAAGACGAAGAGAAATTGTCGCCATACGAGTGCGGCTTCGAGGCCTTCGACGACTCGCGTATGAAGTTCGATGTGCGCTACTACCTCGTCGCAATCCTGTTCATTATTTTCGATCTGGAAATTGCCTTCCTGTTCCCGTGGGCGGTGTCCCTCGATGTGGTCGGCAAGTTCGGGTTGCTGTCGATGGCGCTGTTCCTGGCGATTCTTGTTGTTGGCTTTATTTATGAGTGGAAGAAGGGAGCGCTCGAGTGGGATTAGCAGAACCCCAGGCTGCTGCTGAGGCGCCCGAGGGCGCGGCAGGAGCAGGAGAGAGCCTGCAGAAGAAAGGTTTCGTCGTGACGAGCGTCGATTCGGTCATGAACTGGGCCCGCACGGGCTCGCTCTGGCCAATGACGTTTGGGCTGGCCTGTTGCGCTGTTGAAATGATGCAGGCAGGTGCAGCGCGCTACGACCTTGACCGGTTCGGCATCATCTTCCGCCCGAGCCCGCGCCAGTCGGACTGCATGATCGTCGCCGGTACGCTCACCAACAAGATGGCGGCACCATTACGCAAGGTTTATGACCAGATGCCCGAGCCCCGCTGGGTGGTCTCGATGGGATCCTGTGCGAACGGCGGCGGTTACTACCATTATTCCTACTCGGTGGTTCGCGGCTGCGATCGCATCGTTCCTGTCGATGTGTACGTTCCGGGATGTCCGCCGACGGCTGAAGCGCTCATTTACGGGCTGATTCAGCTGCAAAACAAGATTCGCCGCACGAGCACGATAGCAAGATAAGAAAAAGACGATGAGCGAACGTTACGAGACACTGGCAGCTCGGATAGAAGAGCGCTTCGGCGAGCAAGTTCGACGCGTGCCATCGAGCTGCAGCGAACTGACTTTCGAAACTGACAAAGATCACCTGATCGAGGTGGCGACAGCCCTTCGTAACGAAGCCGATTTCGGTTTCGAGATGCTGATGGATGTCTGCGGTGTCGACTACCTGAACTACGGCAGCGATGAGTGGGCGACCAACGAGGCAACCGGGACGGGGTTCAGTCGCGGTGTCGAGCGTGGTCCGGTCATCCTCGATGAAGCCGACGAGTTCGACGCACGACGGTTTGCCGTCGTCTACCACCTGCTGTCACTGCAGCACAACATGCGCATGCGACTGCGCGTGTTTACCGGAACCGGAAACCCGCCGATCGTGAAATCGGTGGTCGATATCTGGAATGGCGCGAACTGGTTCGAGCGGGAGGCGTTCGATCTTTACGGCATCCTGTTCGACGGACATCCGGACCTGCGCCGGATTCTGACCGACTATGGCTTCATCGGGCATCCGTTCCGCAAGGACTTCCCGATATCGGGCAACGTCGAAGTTCACTACGACGACGAGGAAGCGCGTGTCGTGTACCGACCCGTCAGCATCGAGCCGCGCACCCTGGTGCCGCGCGTGATTCGCGACGACAACCGTTATTCGGCTGACCTCAAGGACGCCAACGATGGCTGAGATTCAGAGCTACACGATGAACTTCGGCCCGCAGCATCCTGCGGCGCACGGTGTACTGCGCCTGGTCCTCGAGATCGAAGGCGAGGTGATCCAGAAGGCCGACCCGCACGTGGGCCTGTTGCATCGCGCCACCGAGAAGCTCGCCGAGTCGAAGCCGTTCAACCAGAGCATCGGTTACATGGATCGTCTCGACTACGTGTCGATGATGAGTAACGAGCACGCCTACGTCATGGCAATCGAGAAACTGCTTGGCGTCCAGGTACCGGAGCGCGCGCAGTACATCCGCGTCATGTTCGACGAGATAACGCGCATCCTGAATCACCTGATGTGGCTCGGTGCGCACGGTCTCGACATCGGCGCGATGACGATGTTCCTCTACTGTTTCCGCGAGCGCGAAGACCTGATGGACACCTACGAGGCCGTCTCGGGAACCCGCATGCACGCTACCTATTACCGTCCGGGCGGCGTCTACCGCGATCTGCCCGAGACGATGCCGAAGTACCAGGAGTCAAAGTTCCGCAGCAAGAAGGAACTCGAGCAGATGAACGCGGCGCGCGAAGGCTCGCTACTCGACTTCATCGAGTCGTTCACTGAGCGCTTCCCGGGGTGCGTCGATGAGTATGAAACCCTTCTGACCGACAATCGCATCTGGAAACAGCGCACCGTGAATATCGGTGTCGTATCACCGGAGCGCGCGATGCAGCTTGGTTTCTCCGGTCCGATGCTGCGCGGTTCGGGCGTCGAATGGGACCTGCGCAAGAAGCAGCCCTATGAAGTCTACGACCGCATGGATTTCGACATTCCGGTTGGCCGCAATGGCGACTGCTACGACCGTTACCTGGTTCGTGTCGAGGAGCTGCGGCAGTCGAATCGCATCATCAAGCAGTGCATTGACTGGCTGCGCGACAATCCGGGCCCGGTCATTGCCGACGACCACAAGGTCGTGCCGCCCACGCGTGTCGAAATGAAAGACGACATGGAATCCCTGATTCACCACTTCAAGCTGTTCACCGAGGGCTATTGCGTGCCCGAAGGTGAGGCCTATGCGGCCGTGGAGCATCCGAAGGGCGAGTTCGGCATTTATATCGTCTCCGACGGTGCCAACAAGCCGTACCGACTGAAGATACGTGCGCCGGGCTTCGCGCATCTCTCGGCGATGTCCGAGATGGTGGAAGGCCATATGCTGGCCGACGTCGTTGCTGTGATCGGTACGCAAGACATCGTATTCGGCGAGGTCGATCGATGAGTTACGAGCTTTCGACACACGTCAGGGAAGAGATCGATACGTGGAAGTTGCGTTTCCCGGAAAACCGGCAACGCTCCGCCGTTATCCGCGCGCTGCATCTCGTGCAGCACGAGAACAAAGGGTTTCTGACGGCCGAGCAGATGAACGCTGTTGCGGATTACCTCGATCTGCCGACGATCCAGGTCTATGAGGTCGCCACGTTCTATTCGATGTTCCAGACCAAACCATGTGGTCGTAACGAAGTTTCCATTTGCACGAACATCTCGTGCATGCTGCGTGGCGCCGAGGAACTCGTTGAGCATGTCGAGGGCAAGCTTGGCGTCAAGCTCGGTGAAAGCACTGAAGACGGCCGCATTTATCTGAAGCGCGAAGAAGAGTGCATCGCTGCCTGCGTTGGCGCTCCCGCGATGCAGGTCAACCACAAGTACTACGAGAACCTGACGGCCGACATGGTCGACGAAATCCTGGACGGGCTCGAGTAATGGCGTACGAAGAGAATCTCGTTTGCTTCAACACCTTCGGCTCGGATGAGTCGTGGACGATGGCGACGTACGAGAAACACGGTGGCTACGAGGCGTGGCGCAAGATACTCGCAGGCAAAATGACGCCCGAAGAGGTCATCGAGGAAGTGAAAGCGTCCGGCCTGCGTGGCCGCGGCGGTGCCGGCTTCCCGACCGGGCTCAAGTGGAGCTTCATGCCGAAGAATTACGACGGCCAGAAATACCTGGTCGTTAATTCGGATGAGTCGGAGCCGGGCACCTGTCACGATCGCGAGATCCTGCGTTATAACCCGCACTCACTCGTTGAGGGCATGGCCATCGCGTCGTACGCGATGGGTGCGACGGTTGCCTATAACTACATGCGCGGCGAGTTCATGGATGAGCCGTTCCCGCGTTTCGAGGCGGCCGTCAAGGAAGCCTATGACGCCGGTCTGCTTGGTAAAAACGTGCAGGGCAGTGGCATCGATATCGACATTCGCGGCTTCATCGGTGCCGGTGCTTACATCTGCGGCGAGGAAACGGCACTGCTCGAGTCGCTCGAGGGCAAGCAGGGTCGTCCGCGTTTCAAACCGCCATTCCCGGCCAACTACGGCCTGTACGGGAAGCCGACAACGATCAACAACACGCAGAGTATCGCGAGCGTTCCCTCCATCATTCACAAGGGTGCTGCCTGGTTCGCAGGCCTCGGTCCCGAGGGTTCGGGCGGTACGGCGCAATTCTCGGTGTCGGGGCACGTCGAGAAACCCGGCAACTACGAGTTGCCGATGGGTATCCCGTTCAAAACGCTACTCGAGGACTTCGCGGGCGGTATCTGGAAGGGCCGCAAGTTGAAAGCCGTCATTCCGGGTGGCTCGTCGTGCAAAGTCTTGCCGGCCGACGTGATCATGGAATGCACGATGGACTACAACTCGCTGCAGCAGGCGGGTTCCTCGTTCGGCACGGGCGCCGTCATTGTTATGGATGACCAGACCTGCATGGTGCAGGTATTGCGCCGAATTTCACGTTTCTATATGGCGGAGTCCTGCGGGCAGTGCACACCTTGCCGTGAAGGAACGGGTTGGCTGTATCGCATGCTTACGCGCATTACCGAGGGTCGCGGCGAGGAGGCCGACCTGCAGAAACTCGTCGACGTGGCGAACAAGATCGAAGGCCACACGATCTGCGCGCTTGGCGACGCCGCGGCGTGGCCGGTGCAAAGCTTCCTGAAACACTACTACCACGAATTCGAATACATGGTCCGCAACAACGGACGCAGCATCGTTGACGATGCTCCGGAGGCAGCGGCGTAACGTCTTATGAGTGACGACATCGTAAATATTGAAGTCGACGGCAAGCCGGTCGAGGCGAAACCGGGCCAGATGGTCATCGAGGTCACCGACAATATCGGTGCCTACGTGCCGCGCTTCTGCTACCACGAGAAGCTGAGTGTCGCGGCAAACTGCCGTATGTGCCTCGTCGACATCGAGGGCGCGCCGAAGCCGATCCCGGCCTGTGCGCAGCCTGTTAACGAAGGCATGAAGGTCTTCACGAAGTCGCCGCGCGCCATCGCAGCCCAGAAAGCGACGATGGAGTTCCTGCTCATCAATCATCCGCTGGATTGCCCGATCTGTGACCAGGGCGGCGAGTGCGAGTTGCAGGATCTTGCGATGGGCTATGGCCGTGATGTATCCCGCTATAACGACGGCAAACGCGTTGTTAAAGACAAGGACATCGGGCCGCTCGTTTCAACCGATATGACGCGCTGCATTCACTGCACGCGCTGCGTGCGTTTCGGCGAAGAGATCCAGGGCAAGCCGCAACTCGGTACGACGCTGCGTGGCGAAAACGTCGAAATATCGACGTATGTCGAGCAGAACATCGATCACGAGCTGTCAGCGAACATCATTGACCTGTGCCCGGTCGGCGCGCTGAACAACAAGCCGTATCGCTACAGCGCGCGTTCCTGGGAGATGGTGCAGCACGCGACAGTGGCGCCGCACGACTGCGTGGGCTCGAACCTGTTCGCGCACACGCTGCGCGGCACGGTCAAACGCATCGTTCCGCGCGTGAACGACTCGATCAATGAAACCTGGATTGCTGACCGCGATCGCTTTAGCTACGAAGCCATCTATTCGCCCGACCGTCTCGAGCAGCCACGTCTAAAGGATGGTGGCGAGTGGCGAGACATCGAATGGGAAGACGCGTTGCAGGCAGCTGCATGCGCGCTGAAGGATGCGGACAGTGTTGGCATGCTGGCCTCGCCAAGCGCGACGGTTGAGGAAGGATACCTTCTAAATCAGCTCGCGAAGCACCTCGGCACGTCGAACGTCGACCATCGCGTCGAACGACGCGATTTCTCGGATCAGTCGCAGGATCCGGCATTCCCGTGGCTCGGCTGCAGCATTGCCGAACTCGAGGACCAGGAAGCAATCCTGGTTATTGGTTCGAACATTCGCGAAGAAGCGCCGATCCTCGCGCACCGCATTCGCAAAGCAGCGCTCGGCGGCGCGAGCGTGAATTTCGTCAGCAGCGAGAAGTACGAATATTTCTTCGATGTCGACAACTATCTGTCCGGCGCGGGAATCGTCGAGTCACTCTCGAGCGATGATATGAAACCGGTCCTCGAGAAGCTCGAGAAGGCCGACAACGCGCTGGTACTTCTGGGCAACATCGCGGGTCGTCACGGTGCGTTCAGTGCCGTACGCGGCCTGGCTGCCGATATCGCCAAAAAGACCGGCGCTAAGCTCGGCACGCTGTCGCCGGGGGCGAACAGTGCTGGATTGAGCCAGGCGGGTGTTCTTCCTGGTGAGGGGTTGCACGCCGGCGCAATGCTCGACGAGACGCTGGATGCCGTTGTGTTGCTTAACATCGAGCCCGACGCCGACATCCATGCGACAACCGATGCGGTCGGCAAGCTCGCCAGGCAGAAGTTTGTCGTCGCGTTGACGCCCTTCATCTCCGACGCGCTGCTCGAAGCTGCTGACCTGCTGTTGCCAATCGGCACGTTCGCGGAAACTTCAGGGACGTACGTCAACGTCGCAGGCACGTGGCAGAGCTTTGGCGGCATTGCGAATCCGGTTGGCGCTTCACGGCCCGCGTGGAAGGTGCTCCGCGTCCTGGGCAATCTCGTCGACGCCGAGGGCTTCGACTACGTCACGAGCGAAGATGTGCTGGCCGAGTGCAAGCAGGCGATCGGTGATGTCGAACCTGCCGCGTTTGCGGGCTCAGCAAGTGGTGCGAAGGCGAACGGCGAAGACCGTCCTTCAGAAGAAATCGACACGCCACTCTACTCGATTGACGCGCTGGTCCGGCGCGCCGATGCGCTGCAGCGCACGCCTGCGGCCAGTCGCGCCGATGGTGAGGGAGAGGCCTGATGCCGGAGTTCATGGCAGGCCTGATTCCGCAGTTCGTCATGGACTGGTGGATGACCGCGCCAGGCTGGTTCACGTATCTGGCGACCACACTATTCAAGATCCTGCTCGTGACGATCGTCGTCATTCTCTGCGTGGCGTTCTCGACGTATTTCGAACGCAAGGTCATCGGTAGCATGCAGGCGCGAGTCGGCCCGAATCGGGTGGGCTGGAAGGGGCTGCTGCAACCCTTTGCCGATGTCTTCAAGCTGCTGTTCAAGGAAGTCATCGTCCCGTCGCAGTCGAGCCGTTTCCTGTATGTCATCGCGCCATTGCTGTCATTGACGCCGGCGCTTGCGGCGTGGGCCGTGATCCCGATGAACAACTGGTTCGTCATCGCCGATATCAATGCGGGTCTGCTCTACGTGCTCGCGCTGACCTCGGTAGGCGTGTACGGCGTTATTCTCGCCGGCTGGGCAACAAACTCGAAATATGCACTGCTGGGCGCGATGCGTTCGGCTGCGCAGATCGTTGCCTACGAGATAGCGATGGGCTTTGCGCTCGTTGGCGTACTGATGGCCGGCGGCAGCCTTAATATCGGTGACATCGTCGAAAAGCAGGCTGGCGGTTTCAGCAACTGGTTCCTGCTGCCGCTGTTCCCGCTATTTGTTGTCTACTGGATCGCCGGTGTCGCGGAAACCAATCGTGCGCCGTTTGACGTCGCGGAAGGCGAATCGGAAATCGTTGCCGGTTTCCACGTCGAATACTCGGGCGTCGCATTCGCGCTGTTCTTCCTCGCCGAATACGCGAACATGATCCTGATTTCGACGCTGACCGCCGTGTTCTTCCTCGGCGGCTGGGCGTCGCCGTTCGAAGGTTGGGCAATTTTCGAGCCCTATCATGACCTGCCGTTTGTCGGCTGGTTCTTTGGCGGCGGGTTCCCGTGGCTGTTCATTAAGATGGCGTTCTTCATGTACGTCTTCTTCTGGCTGCGTGCGACGTTCCCGCGCTATCGCTATGACCAAATCATGCGCCTTGGGTGGAAGGTGTTCATTCCTGTCACGATCGTCTGGATTGCCGTCGAAGGGGCGATGGCCTGGTTCCAGGTTGGTCCGTGGGCCGCAACGGGCGGATAACACATGAATCGAGTAATCAGCTACTTCAAAACATTCGCCCTGTGGGAGCTACTCAAGGGTCTGAAAGTGACCCAGACCAACTGGTTCCGCAAGAGCGTGACCCTGGAGTACCCCGAAGAGAAGACGCCGCAATCGCATCGCTTCCGCGGCCTGCACGCACTGCGTCGTTACCCCAATGGCGAAGAGCGTTGTATTGCCTGCAAACTTTGCGAGGCCGTCTGCCCGGCGCTGGCCATCACGATTGAATCGGGTGTCAGCGACGATGGTACCCGGCGCACGACTCGCTACGACATCGACCTGTTCAAGTGCATCTACTGCGGCTTCTGCGAAGAGGCGTGCCCGGTAGATGCGATCGTCGAGACCCGGCTCCATGAGTACCACATGGAAGAGCCGGGCCAGAACATCATGACCAAGGACAAGCTGCTGGCTGTCGG
>JAAUYD010089110.1_pt1 | contig 12715 bp, 7 predicted proteins | sample 7278101 | NCBI WGS metagenome assembly JAAUYD01 (sample SAMN14350128, study PRJNA611818) | marine sediment metagenome | isolation source: surface marine sediment (0.6m) | place: French Polynesia: Moorea | collected 2018-08 | reverse complement strand
TATCAGCAGTAAATATAGGGGACGAACCCAAGTGTGATTTTTAACCTGCAAATCACGGGGTCAGATATTGTATATATTTATATAAATATAATTAATAGCTATTACTCTTCATCTATTCAATAAATATAAACGAGAGTTACATGTCTTCTTTACCTGTAGTATCACCAAACCACTTCTACTACCGGCCTACTTTTTAGTTGGTGAAAGGATTTTGCTTCTCAAGTATATTCATCAAAATTATTAAATTAGTTACTGTTCATAAATTTTACTTCTGCTCAAATTCAGCATTGCGCATAAGTTTCATCCTCAAGTAAGCGGGGTATGAAACCCAGAGGTATTATTGGTATTATTTTAACGTCTACGATAAAGATCGCATATGCATCATACCATTGATCCAATTGATGCATTTCGCGATAGGATTAATTTAACTCAAGACTAATTGGAGCAATACATTGTGAGAGAATGTCGAAGAAATTTTGCCCATGGCCCTATGAGGCTTACGACGAAAAAAGTTACAGTAGAGTATAAAAATGAAGTAATAGAATGTGAAAAAACTGTCTATGCCTGTGATTTTTGCGATTTTGAACTCCATGAAAAATGGATGGAAGACAAGCTTCAGGAGCAACTTGAATCGCTGTATAACGAGAAATACGGCAAATAAGTATTACACCGATGATCTTTAGGAAAAAGACCTAAAACTTATAAATATGAATTTAAACGTGCTCTTCAAAGGCTGCACAAGCGAGAATAGCAGGGTTTTAAGGACTGATGTGCGCTGCAGAAATTCAACTGTGTCGCAGTTCATTTCTTCTGAGGTGATATTCTGTAATTCTCTGAACGAGTTGTCGAGTTCGTCTTTTAAGTTTTCTCAAGGCAAAATATGGGATATATCGCGATATAGGAATAAATTCGGTATTTGCTGATCTACCTTTCAAATCGATGATATGAGGGTGATAGCTACCATCTATTTTCTGCTGCAGGACAATGTTTTTGAGATTTAAGTCAAATATCCAGACGTGGTTTGTGGTAAGAAAGCTGCAAAATTTTTCGATAGTCGCAAGGACATACTTAATATCACACTCTTCCTGGTAAATGACAATATCCCAAACTGTTTTTGACACCTCCTCATTTTCATCACGAATACAATCACACAGCAACCCTTTCCCTAAATCAGTATTGATAAAACCATAACAGTGACTGATGAAATCAAGGTGCAAATTATCACCTTTTAATAGTTGATAACCTTTTAGCTCATCCTCATTCGCCTGACACTCTTTAACTTCGGGTTGAAGTGGAACTTTGACAACAAGTCCGGGATCGTTAGGATGGACATAACACTTTCTCTCCATCCCTTTGCTCAGAGGAGATTTGTCAGATAAATGAATCTTTGGTTTGTCGGAAAGAAGCATATGTAAAAAAATAGATACCCGAAGAATTTACATTTACAATCATCTCGCAGCATTACTTTGGATACAAATTTACAGGAAGCAATACCTGGATACATTAAAAGTTAATTAATCTTCTTCTGGGAGTATTGAATTCCTATTTCTCATCAAGTGTTTGTCTTATGGTGAGGAGCATTTCGTCAAGATTCATTGGTTTTTCGCAATATGCTCGAATTCCCAAGGATAACGCTTTATTCCTGTCGACATTATCACTGTGTCCAGTGCATAACATGACAGGAAATTGGGGAGTTATCTGAAAAATTGCTTCGGCTAGCTCGGTCCCCGTCATTCTTGGCATTGTCATATCAGTTATGAGAAGATCATAGTTACCGGAATTCTTTTTAAACTCGAGTAGAGCCTCCAAACTGCTGGTAAATGAAGTTACCCTGTAACCATGGCTGGTAAGATGACTTGCTGCCATCTGAACAATATCCTGTTCATCATCTACCAGAAGAATTGATTCACTCCCTCCCGTTACATTCTGTCTGTTCTTCGGATTGGTGGTAGCACCGCTATCAGAAGTTGTAACCGGCAGGTAAATATCTACTGTTGTGCCGATCTCCGGTTCTGAAACAACCGATACATATCCACCGTGATTTTTAACAATTCCATGAACTACTGCAAGACCTAAGCCTGTTCCAGACTCAGGTCCTTTGGTTGTGAAATAGGGATCAAACATTCTCTCCAAAGTTTGTTTGTCCATACCTTGTCCCGTATCCTGTATAGATAGGTGCAAGTACCAACCAGGTTCTATTCCTAGTAAATTTGCATTATCTTGTGTGTTTATTTCCTCTTCATCGAGCCTTACCACCAAAGTCCCGCCTTTATCAAGCATTGCCTGGTAACCATTTGTACCAAGATTCATGATAATCTGGTGCATTTGAGTAGGATCTGCATGTACACACGATCTGCTGGTGAGGCTTTCTTGAATGGTTATAGTGCTGGGTAGTGATGATCGCAGCAGGTTCAATCCTTCCTTGATTACATCAGCAAGAACTACTGGAACCCGCTCCGATATACCTTTTCTGCTGAATGTCAGGATCTGGCGAACCAGCTGTTTTGCCCGTTCCGTACCTTTAAGGGCTCCATTCAATAGTTTCTCAACTACCTCTGGATTGGTCGATTGGCGTTGAGCGAGCTCTGTATACCCGATGATGGAACTGAGAATATTGTTAAAATCATGGGCGATTCCACCGGCAAGCGTGCCAATAGATTCCATTTTCTGGGCTTGTTTGAGCTCATCTTCCAACTCTCGTCTTTTTTGCTCGGCAATTTTCAGCTCTGTAATATCTCGAGAAATTCCTAGAAGGTATGTCGGGTTTCCAGACACATCAAGTATTGGAATCTTTTTGGTATGTAGATAACGAACCCCATCCGGTGTGTGGATTGGTTCTTCAGGAATATCTATCAGGACCCTGTTTTCCAGGGTTTTACGGTCTTTTTGGGTAAAAAAATCAGCTTCCTCTTCGGGAAAGAAGTCAAAGTCGTTTTTGCCCAAGACATTATCCTGAGAATCGCCAAATATTGTCTCACCAGCTGTATTTAGCCTAACAAAACGCAAATCTTTAGCGTCCTTTACAAAAACCATATCGGGAAGGTTATCGAGTACCGAAGAGAGAAAGTTTTCACTGGCCAGTAATGCTGATTCTGCCTTTTTTCTACGCACCACGCTGAGTGAAAGAAATACTAGAAGAATCAACATGATAATAAAAGCGGCAATACTGATCTGAATAATTTCCTTAAATTCATCGTAAAGCGATAACGGCCTCCCAAGGATTTCAGCATCAACAGGTAATGATTGAGTGGAAAGTCCCAGCCTTATCATCTCAGCATAATTGAATGTAGGGATATTTGGACCATTACTAAACTGACTTACTGCTTCCTTCCCTTTCTTGGTGAGCAAAGCATAGCCCATCTTCGCAGCTGCCTCTCCCTGGGCTCTACCACTGGTAACGATACCCCCCAGCACACCTGGATGAATGTATACATCTTCCATGCTAATGATGATAAACTCGCCGCTGGAACATAACCTTTCAATTACTTTTGGTATTGAAATAGTTTTGCCCCTTTCATCGATGAATCCCCCAACAGTTGTTAAGATTAAAAGCCCCTTTTGACGCATTTGGAGCTGTTGTATTACTTCTGAAATATGTATAGCGGCAACAAATTCAATTCTTGCCCTGGACAATGTTTCCAGATTTTGGGATTGGATGTATTGATGAATAGCTTTATATGTCGTTGAACCGTCACCAATAAAAGTAACAGTTTCATGTTCCGGTAACAGCTTGTTAATAAGCCTGAGATTTGCTGAGACATCTTTTACCTCAAAAACACCGCGGAACTGGGTATCTCGAAGTTGCTCAGCTACCGACGCATCGTTTACACCACAGAAAACCACGGGAACACCGGAAAAGAGATCACGGTGGAATCGTCGCATAAATTTTAAGGCATTATCATCACTGAGGAAAACAATATCAGGAGTAAAGTCCTTGTATTTCTGTTGCAGATAATGCAGAAAAAAAGATTGGTAATCATCGTTTAAATCAACTCTTTTGGTATCAAGATACTCGGTGGAATAGCTGACATCCTTGCCTTCAAATAAAGAATTGAGGGTATCGATAATTCCTGAATTTTCCTGCTTGGTCCAGGGGTATTCCTGATTGTATGAGTGCAGAATAAATACATTTATTTCTGTATCAACCGCATGAGCTTCAACAAACGTGATCTGACTATAGCAAAAGATCGCAAAAGCAATGGTAAGAAGCTTGGTATGAATCTTGGATAACCAGGACATTGCCACCACCATTTTGAGGTAATATCTAGTTTGTTTATCTGTTAAATTCACATTGCGGTGTATGATTAGTCGCTCCGCACCAGTTCCACTCTAAAAAATATCTAATAAATTAAGTTTTTGGGGTTAAAATACTCTTGCCCCAATCCGAAATGTATTCTTATCCAGCGATGAGCTCATTCCGGGATCATCATTGAGCGGAAAATGATATTTCACAAATTCAGTTTTACTATAGCAAAGAGAATATGTCCTTATCAACTCTTTGGCTGAGAAGACACATACTCTATCTAGAACCTGGTCTGTAAAAAACCAGAATACTATTTTGGTGTTTAAGGAAAAATGCTCGAATATGCTGCGAAAATTATCAACCTGCGCCCTCCAATAATCAGCCTATAAAAATTCGGTGGGAAGAGGCACGTTTTAGCGATCCCCGCAGTCTTGAAGGCTCTAGTTTCACTGCTGTAGATAGAATGGTGGCTGCCCGGGTAGAAAGTAACCCTTCTTTTTTAAAATGCTAAAATGACCAGACTTTAGTGTAATCAGATTAATTTACTAAGCGAAGCGCACCAATTTAACCATCAGGTGAAGTGACATATTGAATGTCATCTCTTTGTCACACTCCGCCTAAAAAGAGTTGTCTATAAGAGATTGCTTGCCAACTCGGCAAGTGCAGATCGTTCACCTTTTTGCAGGTCAATATGGCTGTATATTGCCTGACCCTGCATACGATTAATCAAATAACTCAAGCCATTGGAACGACTGTTAAGATAGGGGTGATCAATCTGATGGATATCTCCAGTAAAGACTATTTTTGTGTCTTCGCCTGCTCTGGTAATAATTGTTTTAACCTCATGTGGTGTGAGGTTTTGAGCCTCATCGACAATCATGTACATCTTCACCAGGCTGCGACCACGAATGTAGGCCAAAGGCTCAATACATAACTTACCCTCATCCATCATTTTTTGAAGGCGCTGATGCATCTCGCTTTTTTCGGGAAACTGTCCACGAATTACCCCAAGGTTATCATACAATGGCTGCATATAGGGGTTTAATTTTGACTGGATATCACCCGGCAGATATCCAATATCTTTATTGGAGAGTGGAACTACAGGGCGGGTGAGCATTATTTTTCGATAATTTTTTCGTACCTCAAGCGCTGCAGCCAGTGCCAGTAAGGTTTTACCTGTTCCAGCTTTACCTGATATGGTTACCAGCGGTAAAGATTGATCAATAAGAGCATGGCTGGCAAATGTTTGTTCAGCATTTCGTGGAACAACACCATAAATTACTTTCTTATCGACACGTTGTATTGTACTTCCCGTGCTTTTGAATATTGCAAGCGCTGAATTCTTGCCGTTCCGTAAAACTACAAACTCATTGGGCTGCATCACTTTACTGCTGTCAAGCTCATGCGCATCAAAACCGGATGACTCTGAATATATCTTCTCAATTAAATGAGATTCAACGTTTTCCTCGTAACGGCAGCCACTGTAGAGTAAATTTGGATCCGGAATGTGGTCCGTGGTGTAGTCTTCTGCCGACAGGCCGACAGAACGGGCTTTCATCCGCAGATTTACATCCTTACTTACCAGAATTACAGCCTTATCAGGATTCTCCTGGGAGACATAATAGCCGATATTAAGAATTTGGTGATCCTTCTTGGAAAAATCAAAGAATATGGCTTTGAGATCTTCATGCATATCTCTCTCAAGCCGAATTGACAGCCTGCCTTTGCCATCCCCCAACTGCATCCCGCCATTAAGCATTTTTTCTGAGCATAGCCCATCTAAAGAACGCACAAATTCTCTGGCATGGAAGTTAATAGTTTGAGAACCCTTTTTAAATCCGTCTAATTCCTCTAAGACTGTAATCGGTAGGATTATATCATGCTCTTGGAAATGGTTAATGCAGGAACTATCATGGAGAATTACGTTGGTATCGAGAATAAAGATTTTATTTATCTGGGACATATACATCCTGAAGCTAAAATAATTTTTATAAATACTCTTTTGAACCGTCAGGAAATTATCGTAGGGCTTTTATCATGCGCACTCCTCTTTATTTTGTTATATCGATGAAAAAATTTTCTGCTTCAGCTTTTTGGTATTATATCCATCGATTCTTCATCCAGCTACCAAGAAAATCATTTTTTCCTTAAAAACTGGGGCTTTTGTTTTGACTGATTTATGTATACACCACCAGAGCAGAAGTTTCATCAATTACCGATGGTGTTTGGCTCACTAATAGCGTGTACACGCAGCAGATTTGTTGTTCCGGCTTTTTGCAATGGCAGACCTCCAGTTATAGTGACTGTGTCATAATTAGCAACATAACCAGCGGCAAGGGTAACTTTTATTCCATTGCTAATTTGTTCATCCATCGTATTACCGGACTGGCAGTAAAGGGCAATTACACCCCGAATGATTTGTAATTTTCTGATAGTAAATTCACATGGACTCAACGCTATTACTGGTGATCGAGGCCGATACATAGCGACTTTTCTGGCTGTAGAACCTGATGTTGTGATTGAAAGGATAGCAGCCGCAGAGAGATCTGTTGCTATGGCGCAGGAAGCATAGGCAATGGCATCAGAAACTACATGTCGGTTTCGCTGTAAACCAGCAGCGAGTTTTGCCCTGTAATCAATTGCCATTTCAGCAATTTCAGTGCACCGAGACAGAAACTGTATAGCTTCAAGTGGATATTTACCCATTGCAGTTTCTCCGGAAAGCATAACTGCATCACTGCCGTCCATTACTGCATTACTTACATCAGAGGCTTCTGCTCGAGTGGGTGAGGGGCTAGATATCATTGACTCAAGCATCTGGGTTGCAGTGATAACAGGCTTACCTTCAGCATTGGCAGATCTGATAATTCTTTTCTGAATAATCGGTACCTCTTCTGCTGCAACTTCGACCCCTAAATCACCTCTGGCAACCATGAGACCATCGGATACCGCTAGGATTTCCTCAATATTTTTTACCCCTTGTCTGTTTTCTATTTTGGCGATGAGATGTTGAGTCCCCCCATTCTCCGCAAGTATTTGCCGGAAATGAAGAATATCCTCACGCTTACGAATAAATGATGCTGCAAAAAAATCAACTTCCTGCTCGATACCGAAAAGTATATCCTCTCTGTCCTCTGGAGATACTGAAGGTAAATCAACATCGATTCCGGGCAAACTTACCCTTTTGTTGCTTGTCAGTATTCCCCCAACGATCACTCGTGTCTTGATGCTATTGCCCTCTACTTTTTCAACCTCCAGGATCAATTTGCCATCATCTAAAAGAATCTTACTCCCACGAATTACCTCTTGGGCAATGCCTTCATGGGTTACCGCCAGTGTGGTGGTAGTGCAATGTTCTGCCTGACCAGTAATAAATACCTGACGGCCCTCGACAAGAATCATCGCTTCAGCCATGCCACCAACGCGTATCTCAGGTCCACGGGTGTCGAGCAATATTGCAGTATGTTTATTGAGTGTCTTTCTCGCTTTTTTGATGTTTTTTATGAGTTCAGTGTGATTTTTTCTATCACCATGGGAAAGATTTATTCGGGCAATATCCATACCAGCTTTAATCAATGATGATATTGTATCAACCGAACTTGAACTCGGTCCAAGTGTACCTATAATTTTGGTTTTTCTAAATATTTTCATAATCTTTACTTACACTTACAGGTTCGAACAAATGCTACTTATGAATAACTTATCTCCAGCAATTGATATATTTACGCAAACAAGTACAGCCGTGTATTAATTTTCCATTAGAATTCAATTATCCACTAACCTTTCTTATAAATGCAGCGGTTAGCGCAATCTGAAATTATTTTGCAACTTCAGAACGTTATTCTCCAAAAGACAGACTGAAAGATAGTCTCTAAAACTTGTTCAAGCGTTCACCAATCGCGCTGAAAAGCGCAATGAGATTGATTTTTTTTGTATTCTTAAAGAAAAATCTCTATACTGAAGAATCATCCCTGTAAAGATGACAGTTTAGTTGGTTGGTAATAGGCTAACGTGATTTAGTCGATTTTGGCTCAGTAATTCATTAATGCGAACATGGTAAATTCACTCCAAAGTTTCGGTGGAAACGTATACCTTCTCAAGCAGAAAGCCTCAAAACACTCCATAATAGGGGTAATTATTGCGATTTGTGCGATTATTATCGCCACTGTCCTTTCTGCTTATTTTTCTTTCGGTGAAATATCTCTTTCTACGATTATAGAGGCTCAAAAGACCAATGCTGTTCTCTGGTTTCTTGATGCCATGCCGTTCATTTTTGCTCTATGGGGGCAGTATGTCAGTTCAATTCTGTCATACGAAGCGAGTGCCCTTATTGTAGACCAAACTAATGAACTGCGTGCCCAGACAGAACTCATGGAGAAGAAGGCAGCATACGAGGCGACCCACGACTCACTCACCGGGCTGCCGAACAGAACTCTCTTTATAGATCGTCTGCAACAGGCGACCAACAGTGCCAGAAGAGATGGCCAGATGTTAGGTCTGTTTATCCTCGACATGGATCGGTTTAAGGAAGTGAATGACTCATTGGGCCATTATAACGGTGATCGTCTGCTCAAGCTCCTTGCTATGCGCTTCAGCGGTGTACTCCGTGAAGTTGACACTCTCGCCCGTATCGGTGGTGATGAGTTCGGATTCATCTTACCCGGCCTCAAAGACAAATCAAACTTACGCCAGATCGCTAAAAAATTAAAAAAATCTCTCTCTACACCATTCACCTTGGACAATATTTCACTTGATGTACAGGTGAGTGTCGGGGCAACCTTCTTTCCCGAACATGGAAAAGATGCTGATACCCTCATCCAACGAGCAGACGTGGCCATGTATGTGGCAAAGAAGAACAATCTGGATTTTGTGATTTACTCAAAAGATATAGATAAACATAGCCAACATCGTCTGACTCTCATGGGCGAATTACGCCATGCTATCAATAACGACGAACTGCTGCTCCACTACCAGCCACAGATCACCAAAGAGAAAGCAAAACTCTATGCCGTCGAGGCACTGGTCAGATGGCAACACCAAACTCATGGCTTGATGCCACCCAATGAGTTTATACCGCTGGCCGAGCGAACCGGACTGATAAAAGATCTTACCATCTGGGTGTTAAAGAAAGCGCTCGAGCAGTGTGCCCAATGGCGTTCTAATGACCTCAATATCGATATGGCCATCAATGTTTCATCCCAGAGTCTTTTGGATCCCGATTTTCCTGAACTGCTCACGGGCATTTTAGCAGCTTATGAATTTCCGGCAGAATCACTCATTCTGGAAATAACTGAAACCTCAATCATGGCCGATCCGGAACGCTCGCTGGAAATCCTTCATCGGATCACCAATATGGGGGTTAAACTTTCAATTGATGATTTCGGTACCGGTTATTCCTCTCTGGCTTACCTGAAAAGATTACCGGTTGGTGAGTTGAAAATAGACAAATCCTTTGTCATGGACATGCTGAAGGATGACAGTGATGCAACCATTGTCAATGCCATAATTCAACTGGGGCACAACCTTGGCTTGCAAGTTGTAGCAGAAGGCGTCGAAGATCAGCAGACCCTCGAAAAACTCAATGAAATGGGGTGTGACCTTCTCCAAGGCTTCCATATCTGCACACCCCTCCCCCAGGAACATTTCATAACCTGGGCAAAACAGCACACAGAGTCGCTCGTCGCCACCTAATGGGAGATAATGCGATAGGTGGGGCAGAGAACGCTACTCAAGCATAATTCTCTGAGGCTGCACACTTACCACTAATCTCGTGAGGTGGGTAATTGTCTTGTAATCTCTTATAAAGTGTTGCTCGTACTATTTGCCGGAAGCTGCAAGTAATGCTGAATTCAATTCCATTTCACGGGCAAAAACAATAAACCTGAGATTTGTCCCGGGCTTCAGACTATCGAAAGGATAACAGGTGATTAGCGTTAGCCAGGGAGTCACAGTTTCTTCGAGAAAAAGCTCACTGTGTTCTTTGACCTCAGTAGAGACTACCTGATACGAGCGTTTCTCATCATGTATATTCTGCAGGGTCAGTACATCGCCTTTTTCAAGTTCCTGCAGAAAAGCAAAGGAGGTGTCACGGTGACCCACCAAGGCACAATTACCCTCAGCAACCGGTTCCGCACTGTTGGAGAGATGTCCTGGTCCAAAAGCCAGAACTTCACCACTTTCACCCTCCAGGACAATACAGTCGATGCCCAAGCGTTCAACTTGAAGCCTGGCAACCGGATGGGTATCTGACCAAGGCCAAGGTTTAACGGGCTTGTGGAGATTAACGGTCTGGCTCCAGGCGTTTCTCAGGAGATGTTGAGCAAGAATTGCTTTGACTTTAATGTACAAGCCATCGGTAATTAGCAGCAAGGCGAGGACCAAAAGTATATAGCCGGTAAATTTCTGTAGCTTCACTTTCATGATGCTCTCCTCCTTGTTGTATTTCTAAGCAGAATTGCCCCCAAAAGGAGAGCCAGGCTGCCCATTGCCAATGCTGCATGTGAATGTGTAGAAGTCCGTGAGGAAGTGCCAAAAACTTTGCTATGTTGCCACCCTTGCGGCATATTAGTCTTAACCTGTCCACTCATTAAGTTTTGATCCAACGGTCGGGAAACTTTCTGTTCTACTGCAACCAGAGAGGTATATTTGGTGACCAGATGATGTTGTATAGCTGTATCGATCACTTCATTGCGAATCTCAGCTTCTGCAGCGCCAAGGTTGAGGGCCGTCATCAATGATCTGATCTTCTTTCTTGCCCAGAGTGTTGCCACACCTGCACTAACCCTATCTTGCTCATTTTTAAGCTCGACACTCCAAACCTTCCCCGTATTCATGCCGCTAACCGTAAGACTTTTAAGCGGTGACAACGACTTAACAACCCCTATCACAGGTTCACCATGATAAAGATCTGGAAGAGGTGAGGGAAAAGATTCAACGGTAGTCTCTCCATTGGTTTTAAGCGATAAACCGGTCACTACAGGATTTTCCAGTTTTTCAAATAGTGCGGTCATCTTATCGTTCACCTCATCGAGTTTCCCGATATAGGTAAAGCTTCCTCGTCCCTGCACCGCTGCTCGACTCATAAAGTATGAATTCGGTGCGGATCCTATCCCAATGGTAAATAATCGTGTATCACCCAGCTTTTTATGTATAAGCTCAAATAAAGCCTTTTCATTTCCAACCGCACCATCTGTTAAAAATATCACCTGACGAATGCGACTTCTATCAGCAGTGCCATCAAGTGCTAGATGTAATGCAGATGCTATTTCTGTACTTCCCTCAGCATCAAGAGCTGATATTTCCTGAAGCGCTTTGACCTTGTTATTCTGGGTTGCCGGCAGGGGTTGAGCATAAATCCTGCTTGCCCGATTGTTAAAGACAATGACATTAAACCGATCATGAAATGAAAGACGGGAAATAGCGAATTGTAGTGCTTTTTTGGCCTGCCTGATAGAAGTTCCCGCCATTGAACCGGATTTATCCAGAACAAAAATTACCTCTCTTGGCAGCACAATCTCAGTCTTTTCTACGGGCGGTATCAACATGAAATAGTTGTAGTGTTCCCCATTCAACTTTTCATAAAAGAGAGATGCCGATATTTGCCTAACATTTGCCGCTCTATATTCCACTACAAAATCACGATCGGCAAAAACCTTCCCATCGAATTCCAATTCATATTCGGTGTCACTGACAGAATCAATTTCAACCCCATGGTACAGGCTGCCAAGGTCTTTCACGGGAAAACCGGGATTCAAGGTGAGTTTGAGATCAACCGGAGTCGCTGGTTGCTCCGAGGGATGCACAACCGGTGGGGTGATTTGGGAGGCATCATTAACCTGATCGGTATTAACAGCCCAGCCAGTTTCATCAAAGGCTATGCTTTGTTGAGGTTGGGGGAGAGGTTTGCCGGGAATATATCGTGGTCCAACCACCATGGGAAAGCGTAAAGAGAATATGTTATTGTCAAATCGAACTGTATCGAGATATTCAATTTCAACTTTAATAGATTCATGAGGTGGAATGTTGGCGACAGCCATGGTAAAAATGTTGGGACGTTTCTGTGCCAACAGCGATGTCTTCTTTCCCTCCTGTTTTGCACGTTCATAAGTATTACGCGCCTGCTGTTTTTCTTGTATTTCACCAATAATTGTTCTCTCCCCCACAATCATGCGCATATTTTTAACTGCGCTCTCATCGGGCAGAGGAAATACGTAAACCGCTTCCAGCCATTCGGAGGTGGTGTTTATAAAATGCTGTTGCACCAGAGCATTGACTATCATTCCGCTGACATTCAATTCAACGTTCTGTTCCACCAGCGGAGCACGAAGGTACATGCCTTTTTCACTTCCTGCAAAAAGCAACTCCCCCTGTCTTAACTCCCCTAACGAGATCTCCTTAAAAACTTTATTGCTGTGACTTTCTTCGGCAAATACTCTTGTAACACTGCCGAGCAATGTGAAGAAGAAGATGATT
>JAAUYD010081773.1_pt1 | contig 12718 bp, 6 predicted proteins | sample 7278101 | NCBI WGS metagenome assembly JAAUYD01 (sample SAMN14350128, study PRJNA611818) | marine sediment metagenome | isolation source: surface marine sediment (0.6m) | place: French Polynesia: Moorea | collected 2018-08 | reverse complement strand
GCTTATCTCGGCTGTCGACGCGTATCCCACGGTTTTTGTTCATCTGCGCGATCAATCTGGGCAAATAGTGGCTCAAAGTGATTCCCCACCGGTTCAGGGAACCTACCCGGTTGCCAATTGGCCAGCAGATTTTGTCATCAACGACACCCATCGGTTAACGTTACCCGCTGATCTCCCATCAGGAGATTATTCGATTGCCGTTGGTTTGTACCAGCCGGATACGCGTGATCGATGGACGGCGGTTGATGAGGAAGGGGCGGCGCTGGCCGATCAGCAGGTTATTTCCCCTGTTTTTTTGAGGATTGATTAGGTTTCGCTGACATTTGATTCGATAGGATGCTCAATTTTGCGATATTTTTTATATCCGTCGATTAAAACCGACGGCTAAAGGGCTGGATTCCCATCAGGTCAAGCCCTTTAGCCCCGCATTTTAATGCGGGGGTGAAAAAATATCCCACATGTCAACACAACCTAGAGAATTAAGAGGTTTACAAATTCTCTTCAAAAATGGTTTATCCGCAGATGGCCACAGATTTATCTCTTTGATTCTTTGGCTGAGCCCAGGACAGGTTCCGGGAAAACCCGTGCCGTCCGCGGCTAACTTTATGTGTTTTTCTGATTGCGCCAGATAGAAATGAGGTAAATGGGAGCGCCGATCAAACCGGACAGGCGCAGCATTAAAAAGACAATCAACGAGGTCGAGACGGCCGCTGAATCACTCAATCCCGCCCCGGCAAACAAAATCGGGGCGATCACCTCACGCACCCCCAGCCCCCCAAAGGTAGGCACCAGCAGAGCCACGGCAAAAATCGGCACGACAAGCAAGCCATAAGCCAGCGAAATAGGGGTGTTTAAGGCGTAAGTGGCCATCACCCACCAGCCAACCAGAAGCAAACTAAAAATAGCGGAGACGCCAATCGCCTGCCAGATCGCCGGCCAGCCGCAGCTGGAAACGGCCGCCAGAAATTTGGCCAGAGGGCCGTCTCCGGCCGGTGAAATGAGAGCCGGTAATTTTTGTGACAGAGGCAGGCGGGAAAACCAGCTAACCAGCCGGCCGTCGAGCAGTAAGAAGCTGGCTACCAGCCCCCCAACGCTGACCACGGTGATTGAGAGGGTTAAAAATTCCGGAAAACCGGCCGGTCGAAACGGCAAAGCGATTAATCCCATCACAAACAGGACGATCAATCCGGATAAGCGATCGAGGAATACCGTGCCGGTGGCCACATCGGCCGGAATTTCTCTCGTGACCTCGACCGCCCTGACGACATCACCCCCAAAACCGCTGGGTAAAAAGGCGTTAAAAAAATTGCCCACAAAATAAAGCTCTATGAGGCGGATGAAGCGGATTTGCCGGGCACCTGCCCCCACAAGCAGCCGCTGCCAGCGATAGGCCCGCACCACCATGCTCAAATTGACGAGCATGAATCCGGCAAACACCCATATCCAGTTGGCCTGCGACAGCAGGTCAACCATTTGATTAAAATTGATCTGTTGAGCCGCAAATCCCAACCCGATCACGGTGATTGCCACCCTTAAAAATGCGCCCCCATATTTTTTAAGTGGTTTCATGATGGCGGAGTTTAGCAAAAAGAGGTCAGTTAAACGAGGTTTAGATGAATCGCGTTTTTCTTCAGGCAAAGAGCGATTTATAATCTTCAACTCGATGAGAAACTCAGCCAAAACAGGGAAAGATCCGCAATTTATTTTTCAGGCGACGGCCATTTTGCTACTGTCAGCCGTAGGGCGTTTATTTCGGCTGGCTCAACTGCCGCCCGGTCTTTCCCAGGATGAGGTGTTGAATGCGGATATCGTTGAGAATATTCGGGCCGGTCAACATGCCCTGTTTTTTCGCGAGGGTTTTGGTCACGAACCGCTTTACCATTACTTTGCGGTCCCCTTTCAAATCTTACTGGGAGACAATTTGCTGTCTATCCGGTTGCCAGCGGTTGTCGTGGGGATGCTGCTGGTGGCGATCATCATCAGATGGGCACGGGTGCGCAGCGGCCGGCAGGTGGCCCTTCTCACCGGGATTTTAGTTGCTGTGAGCTGGTGGCCGATCATTTTTAGCCGAATTGGACTACGGCCGATAATGCTCCCACTGTGTTTAGCCGCCGCGGTTTGGGCGTGGGAAACAAAGCGGGGTTGGTTGGCTGGAGCGCTGCTGGGGGTGTCGTTTTACACCTACACCGCGGCCCGGGTGTTTCTGCTGCTGCCGCTGCTTTTGCTTCTGGTTGACGGCTTGATCCGCTGGCGAGAGACGGGGAAGCTTGCCCCTGTCACCATTTTGAACTCGACGACCGGCCGGATGACCTTTTTATCAGCTTTGCTTTACCTGCCGCTGCAGATTACCCTGTGGCTCGACCCCACCTTACAAGAAAGGGTGGGGCAACTATCCGGCCCGCTGGATGCCTTGCGGCAGGGAGAGTGGGTTCCGATTTTGGAAAGTTTCTCCCAGACGCTTGGTGGATTTTTTATCGTAGGTGATCCGCGGTGGACCTACACGGTAGCCGGCACACCGCTGTTTGATTGGTTTACCGGTTTGCTGCTGTTGTGGGGGATCGGGTTATCGATCGTTGGCTTTACAAAGAGCGGCCGACATCGATTGACCATCTTTTGGCTGCTGCTGGGGCTGCTCCCCAGCGCGCTGGCACCGCAGGCGCCATCGATCATTCGATTAATCGGTTTGCTGCCGCTGGCTTTTTTGCTGCCGGTTGAGGGGTTGGCAGATTTGATCGCCCGGATACCCGGCAACCAAATTGATTACTTTAGCCCGAAGAGGATTTGGTTTGGCTTTGCCATCTTGTTGGTGGTGCTAAATGGCGGCCGGGCCTGGCAAACCGGTTTTGTAACCTGGGCCAAGGCACCGGAAACTGCGGATAAATACAGCTCGATTTGGCGTCAAATCGCGCTTGATATGGAAGAGAATCCACCAGCGGCCGCTGTGGTCGTTGACAGCTGGGTCGACCCCATTGACGACGACGCGCTGCGGAGAAATTTGGGGCGAGATCCGCTGGCTCGCTGGGTTCAGAGCGGTCCGGGTGCGGCCGGTGCGCTGGTGTTCCCGGCTGGGTTACCCTCGACCCTTTATGTGCCCGAATATGTCGCCCTTGATCCGCGGCTCCTCAAGGCAGCTCAAATTGAAGTGCCCGCGCGCGTTGTTTCCGGCACGCCATCGTTTGCTGTATATCAACTCCTCTCTAATTGGCGTGCGGAGAATGACAGAGGTGATGAGGTTCAATTTGGCGAATTTCTGACCCTCATTGATTTTCAGCTGTTAATCGAGGAGACCGGTGGAGAAGAATCGTCGAAATCGCTGGCCATGCTTTCCGTTTGGCGGATTGAACGCTCTTTACCGGCCGATTTGGCTTTTTTTACCCACCTTATCAACGAGGAGGGTGAAATTATCACCCAGCATGATGGTCTTGATGGTTTTGCGCCCTCTCTAAAAACGGGAGACATCTTGCTCCAGCTTCACCCTCTTTCTCTTGAGGACGTCAATCAGCAGCAGCCTTTGCAAATTCGTTTAGGGGGGTATACGCGGAATTCCGGTGATCGGCTGCGCCGCCTCGATAATGACCTGGATTTTTTCTTAATAAATGTCTCATTGTTTGACGATCATCTGGGAAATCGGTAATATTTCCATTCGGTCAGCAACCTTTCACGATTGAATTTGTCTTTTCCCAAACGCAGATGCGCATCAGCGTGCTGTGTTTTTATTTTGTGGGTTGCGACTATTTTGCTTCCGATTATGGAGAAAAACATTATGTCAAGCACCTCTTCAACCGCACCTGCCTCAATTGAGGCGTCTGGTGAGTCACGCCGCCGTTTGCAGCTCATTTTTGGATCGCTTCTGGCTGTCGTGGTTTTGCTGTTTGCTATTTCTAACGGCTTGAATGCGGCCGATGATGCCATTGCTGCGGCCGACCTGTCTGGCTCAACAAAAACCGCATCATCCAGCAAAGCTACACCGGGTTCCACGGTGCAATTTACGATTGTCGTCAGTAATTCCGGTACGCTGGTTGGCGATTCTACAACCGTGTATTTGACCGATACATTGCCGGTTGGAATGTCATATCTGACCGAAACCATTCAAAGCGACGCACCGGCCGAAGATTTTGCCGTCAACGGTCAGGTCATGACCTGGACCGCATTAATACCAGCCAATACGGCCTATACACTGCAGTACAGCGTCGATATCACAGATACCGTTATGGCCGGCACCACGTTGACGAACCAGGCCGAAATCGGCTACAACTCCTCCGTTGTCGCTCTTGATGCTTCAGTACTGGTTACCGATACCGACAATACTTTATACATGCCTATCGGGTATAAACCACTTCCAAAACCGGATGTTTCGGCCACAAACCCCAATAGTGTAAACAGCTGGAGTGTTTCCTGGAATGATGTCGGAGCTGCAAAGTATGAAATACAAGAATCACAAGCCTCTGATTTCAGTGGAGCACCGATCATCGATAACGGTTCCTCAACGAGCTACAATGTGGTTGAAAAACCTGTTAATACCACCAACCAATATTATTATCGGGTTCGAGGGGTAACAGCTAACGGCGCCCCAGGTGGCTGGTCTGATCCGGTTGAGGTGGTTGGCGCCTATTATGATGATTTCAAAGATAGCACCTCTAATTGGGCAGTTCGACGCACAACGTTAATTGAAGACGTTACCTCATTTTATGAAAAACCAACCGAAGGGTGGTTTATCCTTCGCGTCGAAGATTCATGGGATTGGGGAATCGCCAGCCCGATGGCCAAAGCACCAAAAGTGCCGTACGTCATCGAGTATCGGATGATGCCTGCCAACCGAGGCAATTTGGTATCACAAGGGGTGGTGTTTGGAGCCGATTTTCCCGGTTCAATTTGCGATCCATTCCAATACCCAACAGTAGAACAAGTGTATAGTCACGTAGACTGTTTTAATGAATTTTACAACATGAATACGATCTGGTACGGGAAGCTAAAATTGCAGTGGGAGCGAATCGATCAGCTGGTTTGGTGCCCCGGCTGTGGAGGATCACCGATGAAAAGATTAGGCGACGTCTTCTCCGCTTCTGATCCGGTTCCCAACACCAGTGATAACGGTTTTAATACCTGGAAAATCGAAGTGCGCAGTGACAGTATCAGAGTATTTGCCAATGGTGCGCCGGTCGAAACTTATAACGATACCAGGCACGTCAACAACCCGTATTTTGGCATATTTGCATCGACGGACGAGTATAGCAACTCAACCGCTCGCTTTGATTATTTCAGAGTAACCCCGCTCGACAGCTAATCTCTAAGATTGGCTGATGACGACTGTTTGACGCAATCAGGGCCTTGGAAGCAACTTCCAAGGCCCTTTTTTCACAATAATGATGCGGTTCAGCAATGCGCGCCTAATCACAATCGTCATTATTTGGCTGAGCTTCTTTTTATCTCTGGAAATTATATCCGCTCAGGCACCCACCTTTGATGAGCAAGGTTTTATTGTCCGCGGTGTTACCTACCTGCGCGGTGAATTTCGAACCATGCGTGTGGGCCATCCCTTGGGTTTAAACGGTTGGAACGCGCTTCTGGCCGCGGCCGATCCCGAAATTGCTTCACCCTCTGTAGATCCATCGTGGGACGGCCGGGATTTCCATCACCCGGCCGAGCGATTTATGTGGTCGTCTGGAAATCAGGTCGAAAAAGTTCTTTTTTTGACCCGCATTCAGTCTGTGTGGCTTCTCTTACTGCTTGGGGTGATCGTCTATCGCTGGCTGAGTCAACTCACCGGAAAGCCATCAATTGCGATACTTGGCCTGGTTTTTATCCTTCTAGATCCTAACCTATTGGCTCACGGTTCCCTGGCTACGACTGATCTCGGCTTAACGGCTGCAGCGGTGATGGCCGCATATGCGTTTTGGTGGTATTGGCAAAAACCAGGCCAGATGCGAGCAGTAATCGTTGGATTCGCTGTCGCCCTTCTCAACAACACCAAATTTACGGCCGGACTTTTTGATATTTTCTTAATTTTGACGGTGATCATTTTGCTTTTCCGTCAGGTTTGGACGGACGGGTGGCGCCCGGTCTGGCGACGTCACCGGCCGCTTGTGTTGGTAGCCCCTCTGACCGCTTTCCTGTTTCTGTGGGCGATGTACGGCTTTCAGATCGGCCGCTTGCCGGATGAACTGCCGATGTTGTCCCAGTTGGGTGGTCTGACCCTGCCGTTGTCCCATCATCTTGAGCAGCTGCTCGATATCGGAAACCGTTCAACCCAGGGGGCGGCCTCATTTTTGATCGGTGAATACAGCGATCGCGGCTGGTGGTATTACTTCCCGGTGGCGCTGGCGGTTAAAACTCCTCTGCCTACCTTGGTTTTGTGGGTGATGGGTGTTGGGTGTTGGGTGTTGGGTGATCGGTGTTGGGTAAAGGGTGAAAGGGAAGTGGAGAACGGTCACAGGTCTACGAGCCGAGACCCCCAAATCACGGTCGATTCTCACTGGGCAAATTTGTTTTTTATCGGTCCGGCCGTTGGCTTTTTCCTCTTTTCTCTGACAACCAGCGTGAACATCGGTTACCGGCATATCATGCCCATTACCCCGCTTTTGACAATTTGGGCTCTTTCCCGTGCCGGGCACTCAAGGCTGAGTCCTAGGTTGGCGCCGTTAAAGCACGGGTTTTCCCGTCTCCGGTCTCTGGTCTCTGGTCTTTTCCGAAACCAGCCCTTGGGATTTATGTCTCTGCTGGGCCTATGGTTGATGATCCTCACGATATCGATTGCGCCTCATCCCCTGGCTTTTTTTAACGCGTTGGGCGGTGGACCTGAAAACGGATGGCGCATGCTGGTAGACAGCAATATCGATTGGGGACAGGATCTGGGGAACCTTGCTACCTGGCTGGCGGAAAACAAGCCCGATGAAACGGTTTATCTGAGCTACTTTGGGGAAGCCCGGCCGGATTATTACGGGATCAATTTTATCGGTCTGGACGGCTTCCCTCCGCGATTAATGCATCCGCAGGCGGATCCTTTAATCCCCTACCAACCTTCGGCCGGGGTGTATGCCATCAGCGTGACCAATTTGCAGGGAGTCAAGTTTAACGATCGCGATAAATTTGCCTGGTTTCGGGATAAGGAGCCGCTGGCGCGAATCGGCTACTCGATTTATGTGTATGAGGTGAAGCCGTTTGGAGAACCGGCTGCGGTAGCATTTGGCGGTGGGCTACAGCCCCGAGATATACCCCAGGCGGTTTGGAATCGGTGGGAAACCAATCAGCTGGAACCGCGCTGGTTTGGGGGGGAAGATGGCTGGCTCATTCCGGGAGATGCGACTGGAACGATCTTTATGCCGGAATCATTGACGGTAAGGGCACCAAACTGCCTTGAAGTTATCCCTGTGGAGCTGTGGCCAGAGGTGGTGCGGGCCGACGGCGTGTCCTGTCTACCGGCCGCTGAATCTCAAGGAATCGCTTTTAAAGCCCAGGAATCCACTTTGACTTTACTTGAAACTTCTTTTGAGCAGATGGCAGACCAACTGCACGTGACCACGCTTTGGCACCATCAGGGGGATGTCCAACCGCTCAAAATTTTTGTGCATTTAATTGATGAAGAGGATCAGATCATCGCTCAGTGGGACGGTTTTGAGGTGATTTCCAGCGGCTGGCAAGATGGCGATTTGATCTTTCACCGGCATGAGCTGTCGCTGCCGCCTGAATCTACACTCAACTCGTATCGACTTTCGATTGGCCTCTACAATCCAGCAAGCGGCACCCGGTGGACCTTACCAGACGGCACCGATCGCTTTTTGCTTGAGCAAGTTGAGGTCGAGTAATGAACGTCCATCAACTTAATCGGCTCATTTTGCTTGCGGCATTGATAACCGCGGCCTTTTTGAGGTTGTGGCAGCTCGATACGCTGCCTCTTGGTTTATACCATGACGAGGCGTATAACGGTCTGGATGCTTTGGCTTTAATTCGCGGAGAAACATTTCCCATTTTTCATGAGGCGTGGGAGCTTTACGCCGCAGAAGCCCATGGTGATCGGCCGGCATGGACGACGAATTGGCCGATTTTTTTTGAGGGGAATTACGGCCGGGAACCGATCCATGTTTACCTGATGGCTCTGTCAATCTGGCTGATTGAGCCAACACCGTTTGCCGTTCGTTTGGTTCCGGCCTTAGGAGGTGTGTTGGGAGTATGGACGACCTATTTGGCCGCGACCGTGCTGCTGCCCTCATCCCAACGTGAGCGGTCGCTGGTTCCATCACTGGCCGCATTTGCCCTGGCCATCCTTTTTCCGGCCGTGCACTTCAGTCGTTTTGGCCTGCGGGTGATGCTTTTTGTTCCCATTTCCACGTTATGCGTTTATTTTTTCTGGCGAGGCGTAAACACCTGGCTGGAAGACGGTCGAGTGCGCTGGGCAGACTGGATTTTGGCCGGGCTTTTTTTGGGTTTGGGGCTGTATGTTTACGCCGCCGGCCGTCTCTTCCCGCTTCTTTTTATCCTGTTTGTACCGTTATGGGTGTGGCGCGAACGCAGTCGATGGCGAGAAGTTATTAAGCCTATCGCCCTGATGGCCGCGATTTCTCTGGCGGTAGCCCTGCCGCTGCTGCTCTATTTCATGCGCTACCCCTACTTTTTCTTTTTTCGGATCGGCTACGTTGCCAACCGCGGCAAGGGCACCGTGGAAGGAAGACCGCTTTTAACCTGGCTGTATAACGTGCCGCGCGTGCTGCTTGGTTTGTTTTGGCGGGGGGAAACCCACTTTCGCCACAATTTACCCGGCCGCCCTTTTTTGGATCCGCTGCAGGCGATCGCTTTTGCCTGGGGATGGCTGCCGCTGGGCCGCTTTCAAGTAAAACTGCGTTCCTTGTTTGTTGCCCTGTGGTTGTTCACAATGCTGCTGCCCACGATTTTGAGCGGAGATGCGCCCCACTTTGGGCGTATGACGGGTGCTATGCCGGTCATCGCCATCCTCATTGCGTTGGGGGTCGATGATGCGCTCAGACGGCTGTCAAACCGCGGAGCGCTTATCGGTATCCTTGGATTCGCCATTATTAGCTGCAGCTGGACCGTTTATGATTATTTTGGTCGATATCAAAACCACCCGCACATGGCCGTTGACTTTGATTATCCTGATTGGGATTTAGGCCAGGTGATGAACACTTTTGATGGGCATGACCTTTACTTAACGCCAACGCAGGAGGAAACGGCCACAATTTTCTTCGCTTTAGGGGATAGGTCGTCAAATTTGCGCCTTTTAAACCTCGATCAAACATTGGTGACGGCCGGCCGGCCAACAACTCCTTTGGTGATGGCGGTGCCCCAAGATCAACCAGAACTGAGTGAACAAATCAGATCCCGCCTGGCTTATTCGGACGTGATCTCGGAGGGTGGTGTCACGACCGAACATCAACTGTTGGTGATCGATACGGTTAATCCGCGCCTGACCTGGGCCGAGGATGGGAACCATCTCTTTGGAGATACCATTCAGCTGCTGGGGATCTCGGTCAATCCCCAGGACGAAAATATCAAAGTCACCCTGACCTGGCGTGGGTTATTCGAGCTTGATACCAGCTACACCGCCTTTATTCACCTGCTTGATGAAGAAGGGGAAATTGCTGCCCAGGTTGACCGGCCGCCGGCCGGCTATCCTACCGGCGACTGGCGGCCGGAAGAATGGATTCAGGATACATTTTTAATTCCATGGCCGGAAAATCGGCCGGAAAAATGGTCAATTCGCACCGGGTTTTATGATTCAGTTACCTTGGAACCGTTAGGGGAAGAGGTGGTGTTCGATTAGTTTGATTAATTCGATTGGTTCGATTAGTTCGATTGACGATTAAAGATTTTTGATTTACGAATGAACTCAGGTGAAATAACAATCAATTTTCAATGGTCATTAATCAACGGTCAATGACCCAATAACCAATACACCGATATACCAACAGTCAATTGACAATTGATTATTAACGATTAACTATTGACAATTTCTTATGCTCTCGCGTCTGTCAAAATCTCCAGCCCTCATATTTTTTCTGCTCAGCGTGCTCTACTTTGGTCCGGCGCTGTTTCCGGCTGAAGGGTGGGCGTTGGGCGGTTACGATATGCGCGGGCTGTTTTATCCGTGGTTGGAGCAGGTGCGTTTGAGTATAACCGCCGGTCAAATGCCCTGGTGGGATACCTCACGTTTTTCCGGCTACCCATTTTTGAGCAATCCGCAGGTGGCGATCTTTTATCCACCCACCTGGCTGGCGGTTCTGTGGCCCACAAATAGCGGGATTTCGTTTTACTATTTGCTGCACGTTTGGCTGGCGGGATGGGGGATGTTTTCTCTGGCAGACGAGTGGATTCGAGAGCTGCGCCCCAGTCGAACGCCCGATCATAATGCGGTTAAAGGGTTACCCATTGGACCTTTCGCGGCCGGCGTAACCTTTATGTTTGCCGGTTTCTTCACCGCACGAATTTTAGCCGGTCACATGGGATTAATCGCCGTACACAGCTGGATTCCCTGGATCATCTGGTCAACCGGCCGCAGCTTCGATCAACCGCGCTGGTTTAACGGGGTGTTGACCGGCTTTTTTCTAGCGATGGCCTTGCTGGCCGGGCACACCACCTCACTGCTCTATGTCGGTTTGATTTGGGGTGCCTTTGCCCTATTCTGGCTTGGTCAAGCGCCGCAAAAGTGGGCCGCCTGGCTGCGGCAGCTTGCCTGGGCTGGGGGTACCGGTCTGCTGCTGGCGGCCGTGCAGCTGGTTCCCTTAGCCGAGATTTCCCTGCTGGCCTCCCGCACGGCCGAGACAACCTTCGAGTTTGCCACCGACTTCTCATTTCCGGTCACCCACCTCATCACCCTGTTGGTGCCGGAGTTTTTTGGCGAACCGACGCGAGCCGGATATTGGAGTGTTCCCAACTTTGAGGAGCTGACCGCCTATTTTGGGGTCGTGGCCCTGTTGGGGATCGGGCTGGCGGTGATTCGGCCGCGGCGTCAGACGTGGTTTTTGTTGATTCTAAGTTTGATCGGCTTGCTGCTGGCCTTTGGACGCTACGGCTTTTTGTATCGTTTTGTGTACGACTGGCTTCCCCCGTTTCGGCTGGCTCGCGCCCCCGGACGGGCGATGTTTGTCGTGGTCTTTTGCGCCCCCCTTCTGCTGGCTGAAGGGTTGACCCGCCTGCGACAGCTGCCGCTGCCGTGGTGGCGCATAGCCACAGGAGTTGCCGGTGGCGGGGTGCTTGCTGTTGCCGCAACTGGGGCGGTGTTTGTGTCCCAACACCCCAGCGACACCAGCGGCCGTCTGTGGCATCAGCTCGGCGGCTGGTCGATGGCGGTCATCTTGCTGCTGGCCGCCGTTTTCCTGTTGTTTCGCTGGCAGCAAGCCCGGCCGGCGAACCGGTGGCGCTGGACATTGCTTCTGGTGGGCTTGATTGTGGTTGATCTCTGGACATTTGGCTATAAGCTCAAGCGGCTGGAACCGATGACTCCCGCCTCTTTTTGGTATGAGGCACGCGACCTGCTGACTTCCAATGATGAAGACCGGATTTTGCCTTGGGGTATTTCCATCTTTGATCAAAATGGGGCTGGACAGGTGGGGCTGGATTCCCTGTTTGGCTACAATGCGCTGGAAATCGGCCGGTATACGCAGCTCGTATCCTCGGTAACCGATCCTCGGTCGACCGCTTACGATATTTTAGGGGCTACCCACGTGGTGGCGACCACGCCGCTCGACCAATTTACCGATGGAGAACGGCCGCTGATTTTGGTGGGTCAGGCCGGTCAGGCATGGGTGTATCAACGCTCTCGGCCGCTGCCGCTCGTTCGTTTTGTCCCCCATATCGAACTTTTGCCCCGATCAGAAGAAGCGATCGCCCGGCTGCACCAACCGGATTTTGATCCGGGGCAGACGGCGATTGTCGATCGGCCGGTCACCTGCACCGCCGGGGACGAAGCGGCGAGGTTTGAAATTGTGGCTCAAGAAGCGGGTTTCTGGGAAATTCAGACCGAGGCGACGCAGGAGACCCTGCTGGTAATTGCCGAAACCGCCTATCCCGGCTGGCGAGTAGAAATTGACGGTCAGCGTCTGGATACCTGGCCCGTTGCTTACAGTGCGGTGCGGGCTGTTTGTGTCCCGGCCGGACAGCACACCGTCACCTGGCGCTATATTCCGCAAAGCTTTTTACTCGGAGGGCTTTTTTCTTTGTTTGGTCTGATGCTGCTGGCCGCAGCGCTTTATAAAAATAATCAATAATCAATGGTCAATGGTCAATCGTCAATGAAGAGCAACCCTCTCGAAAATCGTCAATCGAAAATCGCAATTCTTTACCTAGTTTTGCTGCTAGCTGTTGGGTTGGCTGTTTTGGCCGTTTTTTTATGGCGGTCACTGGCTTTTACCGGCGGTCAAGTCGGCGTTCCCCTGGACGATACCTGGATTCATCTCGTGTTTGCCCGCAATATCGCCCAGGGACAGGGGTTTAGCTTTAATCCCGGTGAACCCACGCCTGGATCAACCGCCCCGCTGTGGACCCTGCTCCTGGCCTTGGGGATTCCGTTCTCCGCGTCTGCCGATTTTATGATTCCTTTTGCCATTGCTTTGAGCGCCCTGTTTTTTATCGGGTGCCTGTGGCTGGCTTATGCCTGGACGGTAGATCTGACCGGACGGCCGCTGCTGGGGTTTGCCGCTGGGGCAGCGGTCGCTTTGACCGGCCGTTTTGTGTGGGCCGGACTGTCCGGGATGGAAATTACTCTTTTTGC
>JAAUYD010071746.1_pt1 | contig 12718 bp, 12 predicted proteins | sample 7278101 | NCBI WGS metagenome assembly JAAUYD01 (sample SAMN14350128, study PRJNA611818) | marine sediment metagenome | isolation source: surface marine sediment (0.6m) | place: French Polynesia: Moorea | collected 2018-08 | reverse complement strand
CGCCGAATACGTCTCGAACGTATTGATAATTAACACATAAACATCTGGCCTGAACTATATTTGACATGAATTACATAATATGATTGTCTATCGGTATATCTCATCTTCAATAATCGTATGTTGTCGTTTACTATTACAGAGCCCTCGAATTAAGTTCCTTTCAACTGTCATACCTTAGATAAAAAGATCTAAAAATTGTTGGCACCTAAGCGTGACCCGCTGAGCCAACTTCAGCGTCCTTAAGCGTTGCTGTTCTTACGTGCTGTTGCTGTGTGACCTTTCTGGTTTCAGGGTGTTGTAAAACCAACGTCGTTCGGACGTGGAGATTCATTATCATGAGTCCTATTGTGAATATCAGCATGCTAATTAAAGTTAAATGGCGTACACCAGAAGGGTTTGCACGCGTCAAAGAGATAGCGCAGACGCTTGATATTCAGCCGTCTAGGCAAGGCAGAACCAGTCTGTCGGGTAAAATGCCGGTGGCTGCCTTCGAAAAACTCTTTGAGCACTCACCGATCCAGGTAGATCCCAAACCACCAGGAAAAAACGACTTTGGTTCGCCCGGTGGATATGCCATCGATGCAGACCTCAAGGTTCCCACACCATTAAAAACGTATGTTGAGATTATCTCGCTTGAGACGCCTAGCCGGCGACTCAGATGAGCAAACAATGCAATTATGGAAAGGAGCACCCGTATCATGAGTAAAAAAAAGGCTCTCGACATATTGAAAATCGCCGTAACTTTCAAACGCCCGATCGACAAGCTAGGGCTCACCCAATATGGGGCCCCAATGAGTGCCGATGTGGTTTCGTCATTTGTGCCCGAATCTGAGAATGTCGGCAAAGCCATGGATGAGTTGGCGAAACGCGGGTTTACGATCACGACCAGAGGACGATTGACCGCTTCAATTCGCGGCAGCAAGAAAGATTTTGAAAAACTCTTTCGAACCAAGCTGTCTAAAATCGCATTCAAATCAGATGCGGCTGCCAGATTCTCGGCAGATTCCGTCCTGTATCCAGACAAGGACGCACCCTGGAAGCCGATTGTTAAGGTGGCAAAACTGATAGATGATGCCTACATCCAGTGGCCCCACATCTATTTCAATCAACGCTTTGCGGTGCCCCCTCCGTCACCCCTGCCGCCACAAGTGGATTATCATAGTCTCCGAGTGCCGGGGGATGTGTCCTTGCTCATGAACGCGAGCAAAGTTCATCGAGCCGGATACACAGGCCGCGGTATCCGTGTGGCCATGATCGACAGTGGTTTTGCCCACGGCCATCCCTATTTCCAAGAAATGGGCTACAATTCATCGGTGGTGCTGGCACCCGGAGCGACACATCAAGATCAAGACGGCAATGGGCATGGTACCGGTGAGTCGGCCAATATATTCGCCATTGCCCCGGACGTCACCTTTATCGGCGTGAAGCTGGATAACGAGGAGGACCCCTACTCGAGCGCATCCATCCTCGAAGGTTTCCAAGAGGCCCTTTCGCATGAGCCGGACATCATCTCCGTAAGCCTGGGGTATGATCTGTGCCCCCAAAACCCCTTCACCGGCGGGCGCATCAGCCACGAGCATTTAACGAGCCTACCCAATGGGCTCAAACCCCTCGAAGCCGAAATCTCACAAGCTGTTGCAGACGGCATCGTCGTTGTCTTTGCTGCTGGCAACGGGCATGTGGCCTTCCCCGGAATGATGCCTGAAGTGATTTCCGCTGGAGGTGTCTACGTCGATTCAGATGGGAGCATGCAGGCCTCTAGCTATGCCAGTGCCTTTTCCAGCAAGCCCTATCCGGGCCGCAACGTCCCGGATTTTTGCGGCCTCGTCGGTCTGGCGGACAACAATGCGGACTACATCATGTTACCCATTCCCAGCGAGTGCGAAATCGATACAGGCAATTCGGGTCATGACGGCACCCAGGCGGATGACGGCTGGGGAGTTTTCAGTGGAACCTCTGCCGCCGCACCCCAAGTTGCAGCCGTCTGTGCGCTTCTGCTGGAGAAGGACCCGAATCTGACTCCGGGTGAAATCAAAAGCGTGCTTCGGCGTACGTCCCGTGACGTGGTCAATGGCGCTGCAAACCCCTTTAGCAATGTGAACCAAGCCATGCCGGCTGGACCCGGTATTGATGGCGCCACTGGCGCGGGGTTGGTTGATGCCTTTGCGGCCTTCAATCAAGTCTAAGATCGTTGCCCTGGGTATCGAGGATATTCTGGGCTGGCTCGCTCTAACGTGCGTCCATCGGGGCTAAATTAGTCCATTTGATTACAGAATCATCAATTCCTTGGTAGGGGAAGCTTACGCCATGAGACCTGATACCACATTACTAAGTTGGGGGATGCCGCCATGGCCAATCGACATCTGTTTTTAGGAATCATCGCCATTCTGATTACGACATCGCCTTCTACACTTTCTGGCAAAACGAATAAAACCAACCATCCATTGGTTACCCCATACGCGGGCTCAAGCATCTACAGCAAAGATGTTACCCAATTTGACGAACACAGGGTTTTTATGGGCTGGAAGAAAGACAGCAAAGAATTCAAAGTGCAAGTGCTTGAGGGAAAGATCACTAAAATATTATACAAGAATCCTCCTGAACGCTCAATCCTGGAACTGTACAGGAACTATAAAGGCGCATTGCAACAGGAAGGTGTGGAACTGCTTTTTGAGTGCGATCAGGGAAAGAAGGAATGTATTGACGGACATGTTGGCAACCAGTTGCGGCAACAATTCGGCATTCGTGCCATAAAGAACCGATCTGGACGCTATGTTCTCGCTAAGCTGAATCAGGAGAAACAGATTGTCTATCTCGCATTGGCCGTCGGGAACCAGAGTACGGATGTGCACGTCATCGAAATGAAGAAAATGGAAACCGGCAAAGTGGCCCTCAATTTAGCTGCGCTGACGGAGGGTTTAGACAGACAGGGCTTTGTCATCGTAGATGGGATCTATTTTGACACTGATAAAACTGAACTAAAACCTGAATCAAAACCCGCAATAGATGAAGTCGTCAAATTACTTGAGGAGCGCCCAGACCTCAAGCTCTATGTTGTGGGGCATACCGACATGCAAGGGGAGCTGGCGTATAACATCAACCTGTCGTCAGGCCGCGCCGAAGCAGTTGTCCGCAGGCTGGTAAATAAACACGGCATCTCGCCAGATCGGTTATTAAGCAAGGGTGTCGGGCCGTTAGCCCCTGTTGCGAGTAATAATCAGGAAGACGGTCGCGCTTTAAATAGGCGTGTTGTCCTTGTAGAGCGTTAGGAGTGTTTCTCTACTACGGCCTCCCGAATTAGATCGTAAATGGTTAATTTTCATCTTCCCCATTCAACTCATGGAACAACGATCTGAATTGCATGGTAAGCTTATGATTGGGCGCATAATTGACAAGAGGTGTGGCATTCTGGTGTGATTCGCGGATGATCACCGAATTCGATAGACGGGTTTGTAGAATGGGCAGCCCTTCTTCGGTAAGCTCTGAGACCAATGCTCGGGGTAAATTGGCGCGCTCCTGAAAGTGATTGACGACAATACCCTCTACATTCAAGTCGCGATTGTGGTCTTGCTGGACTTCACGAACACGGTCGAGAAGTCGATAGAGCGCACGTCGCGAAAAATCGTCACAATCAAAAGGAATCAGACAGCGGTCCGCGGCAATGAGTGCCGACAGGGTGTAGAAATTGAAGGCGGGTGGTGTGTCGATATAGATTGCATCATATCCGCCCAATTGGTCCAGGGCATCTTTCAGTTTTCCGATTTTAAAGCGCGATTCCAGGCGCGACATTAATTCGCCGAGTGCTTCATCAGCAGGCAAGAGTGCCAGGCGGTCGATCGGTGTGGCATGAACATAGGCGCCCACTTCTTTGGGAAACCAAATAAAACTAAGGGTTTCCTTATAATAATCAGCCAGTGTTAGTTCAAGTGAATCCGCCTTATTCCCAAGCATGTATTGAGTTGAGTTCGCCTGAGGATCCAAATCGACCAATAGGGTCTTCTGTCCGGCGGCCGCACTGAACGCCGCCAGATTACATGCGATGGTCGTTTTGCCAACACCGCCCTTCTGGTTGAAAATAACCCTACGCATAAGTTCTTCCAAACATTTTTGGTTAAAGTTAGTGTCAGGCTAGTGGAAGCTTCGGATGGACAATATGTCATTATCGCACACCCGTTAAGGATACAAGGTGTTCGTAAAACCCTTATAGGCGACAGTTGATGTAATTAACTGAAAAGAGCAGTGTGGGATACCTGGTTCGGGGCGTTGGCCAGTAGGTTAGGAAAGGACCCTTGCCGCGCCTGCATCTGACCATGGGCTGCCCACTATGATATGTCCAGAGAATATAGCCTGGGGCGGCTGTGATATCGCAGGTTTTTCGTCGCCGGCTTAAACTTCAGATACTTGCACACCCACCAGTGCCAGATCGTGCACACAATTACTGGTGTCAGCGCTTCAAGCACCGGATAATTCATTTGCGATCCGCCTTAATTGGTCACCGACGCGTAATAGGTTGTCAAACTGATTACCAATTCCGCCATAAAATCAAAATCTAACGTTTCCATTGTATCGGAAGGCAGATGATAATGGGGGTTACGGAAAAAAGCCGAGTCCGTTACCATGACGGCCCGATATCCTTTATCCCAAAAAGAAGCATGGTCGCTGAGTCTTACGGCGGGCAGGACCCAGCCATTGAATGGCACGGTCAAAGACACCACCGGCAGATTGGGGTTCCGCAGAAAACTCTTTCGTAATCCGCGACTGAATGGCAGTGAATCCACATTGCCGACAATGCCAATGAAATTGCCCGTCTTTGGATATCCGAAAAACTGCAATGGAAACGGATAGCGCTGACAACCAGGCTCATGACAGGTATACCCCACCATCTCCAGACAGATCATGCCGTCGATGGTCTCACGTGCTTGCTCAGCACTGGCGGCAAAAACACGGCTGCCCATATAGTCTGTGCCATACGCAGGCGGTTCTTCCAGAGCAAACGCTACATATGTGATCTCAAGGGCACTTTGTCCGCTCGCGGTATCTTGCTTAAGTGCCCTTGCTGTTTCAAGTAGCACTGCTACGGCGCTTGCATTATCGTCTGCCCCCACTGTTCCGGCGACTGAATCATAATGAGCGCCCAAGACATAATGCACCGTCGGATTTTCTGACAGCCGCATTTTGGCGAGTATATTGCTATAAGAATTGCCGGCGTACGCATAGGTCTGCCGTCTCACCTCAAGACCGTATTCTTCAAATTGCGCCTGGATATATCCCGCACTCTTTTCAATATTGCCGGGCACCCGCACGCTACGCTCGCCAATGGTTCGAGTCAGCATGGTCACATGGTTCTGCAAATTACTTCTGATAATTTGCTTGTCAAAACTAGGGGTGTCCTTGTGCACGGATGAGTTTCCTTCCGCAGTGCAAACAGATAGTATGAACAGAATACTCCAGAGTGCGATATTGCGCATGGTGTATTGCCATCGGTAGCGTTGCATAAACTATTTTAACTGTACAAGTTCGCGTCCGTGTCGGTTGAACCTGAAGTGTCGGCGGCGGTCATCTGATTTTATGTTGATCTCGACGAGTTGCGTACCATGCAAGACGGTGACCGGCACATCTACGCCCGCTTTGCCGATATCCCAGATTTTACGATAGAGGTCGGCCAGCCCTTTCACCGGTTGGTCCTTTACCTTTACAATGACATCAGTGCGCTTTACGCCAGCCTTGTCCGCAGGCCCATTCGGTGCTGTGCGAATTACAATCACACGTCCATGGGACTCCTCAGCATACAAACCGATCCAGGGCTTTGGCGGCAAACGGGTGCGTCCGATGGTTTTCAGATCCTCGAGAATCGGTTTCAGCAGATCAATGGGGACGAACATATTGCAGGGGATGGCGCCCAATCCTGCCACGGTCACTTGGGTAAACAATGATCCGATACCAACCAAGCGGCCATCGGATCCGATCAGCGCCGCGCCGCCGAAACCGCTGATGGGTGGCGCAGTGAAGATGGCATTTTCCAGCAGGTATTCCCAGTATCCGGCGAATTCATTCCGAGATACGACGCGCGCCCCTTGAACGGCGTCTTTGCCACCGTAACTGACGGCGAGAATGAGGTCACCTTCCCCCAACATTGAGGATTCGCCCAGTTCGACAGGTTTCATGGAGAGCGGCATTTTGGCTTTAACCAGGCCGAAGCCAGATTCGTGATCATAACCGACCAAGACTGCGGAGGTGGTTTGCCCATCGAATAGGGTCACCTCAACGCTATCGGCCTCCAAAATAAGATATCCGATCGTGAGAATGTGCCCCTCGGCATCGATGAGGATGCCATTGCCCTCACGCTCGGTTCCGAGACTGGTGGCTGTGCGGGCGTCTTGCGGGACGTTGGACCTCAGCTTGACAATGGTCTTGAACAGGTCTTCAAATTCCGTCTGAGCGCCAACTGGCGCGGACAGAATCAATATGACGGCGCATACAGACAAAAACCGGCAAGTATTTTTCATGGTGCTCCCTAAAACGATTTCTGGGTTTACCAAGTCGTTCATCGACGAAAATCACAACCCTAACAGCTAAAATAAGCTCACTTTAGGCAATAATAAACTCTTTGAGTTCCTTGCCGAGGCGGACGACAGACGGGCGCTTGGCGCAGAGTGTGCCTGGGGGCTGTAATGCCCGACGGCATACGGTTGTGGCAATAAACCAAAGACTGGGGATTCGGCCCCCTGAAAAGGATCTGATTTATAGCCTAACCTGCCTGTAAAACTGTCTGAGCGATGGGGTCCACCGCCACCATCATTTTTTAGGTTGGCTCAATTGCGATCCGAATTTATTGGATAACTGCGGACTTTTCAATATTTCCTGGTAAGCGCACGCTACGCGCACCAATGGTTCGGGTAAGCATGATCAAATGATTCTGTAAATTGCTTTTAATCTTTAGCTCATCAAAATGGGTAGTGCCCTGGTGCACGCATGAGTTTCCTTCCGCAGTGCAAACAGATAGTACGGACATAATACTCCAGAGTGCGAAATAGAGTTTGGTGTTTTACCATCGGTAGAATTGCATCAGTTATTTGAATATTACAGATATGGTAATTCAATAGTCTAATTTGGTTTTTACGATTTGCAATCGGGGAGAACCGGTTAGCGCCGGCTAAAGGGATGGATTCGACTCTAAACTATTTCAAATAGGATTTAAACAGCCAGTAATAGCGAAAAAGCCGAAATTAATATATCGAACAGATCGACCTAGACCCACTTTTTGTAGAATTGGCCGACCACCAAATGATGAGATTTGACATTTTTCATTACTTGTATCAAATTGGAAATATAAACGGCTATTTTCATCGATAAGCAATTTTGTAATTTCATATAATCCAGGCATACGCCAGGCAAAAGGGAATCACTTCTTTAAAATGCCTTTGTCGCACCATAATCGAACCATTGATGCACATCATTTATCAATTTTTCATGATCAGCTTTTATATGGCTGTACAGCCTTGCGTTCTCAATACCGATGCTTCCAATCTCGGCTAAACCGATAATGAATTCATTTTCAATATCGGATAAGTTCAGCGGGTTATCGGCATAGATCCTAATAACGCCAATAACCTTACCTTTTACACTCATCGGACCGGATAGAATGGCTAGAATCCCCTCTTTTTTTGCTTCTTCTTGATATTGTATTTTTTCATTCGTATGTGCATCTGAAATAAGTACCCATCTTCCTTGCAGCGTCTCAACAATGCTTTTTTCTGAATCAATCGGCCCTTTATTGACATACGCCTCAGATAGCCCGTATGATGAGCTGGTCAACAGTTTGTTTCGGGATTTATCCAATAGGAAAATGGCGCATCCTTTGACATCCAATGTTTTTACGATGTTCTCTGTTATTGACCGTAACACCTCACCAATATTGAGTGAGGAGTTTATTCTTTTTGTTATCTCCTTAAACAATCTCAAGTATTTCAATTCCTGATTATGCATGTGGCCTCCTTTTTAATTCACGGCATTTTTCAATTCCTATGAAATTACATTGTAGATATGAGTGCGTACAATTAAAGCCATTTAGAACTATAATTTAATTGTTATATTGAAGGAGGATCAATCGTTAATGTTGGGTGTCTTCAGCCGAATCTGCCCCGCGATATCCGCATTGAATGTGGCTGATGGTATGCCGTAGCATTTCTCCTCAGCCTTGCGGTTTTAGAATTTGAATGCTTAAAAATCTATAGCAACTTTGGTCGATCAAAATCAGCCAAGCGGTTAGTTATAGGTATCGAATGAGGCGATTCCAGGAATCTTTATGAACTGAGAAAAAGGCGAGAGGAATAATAATAGCATGCTCTACTATTTATGAATAGAATGGATTCGTTCTGGAGGTCAAGGGGAGATTTTGTATTTCTGAAGTGTCAATTGGGACGATAGCTGTATGTTGCGATCTGCAATTAGTGGCTGGGGGTGTGACACCATACCATGGTCTGGAAAATATTATAACAGACGCTGATGTGCAGATAAGTTACGGCGCCACGCCCTCAATTTTATACTGATAACTGCCGGTTGCCGTGTCCCGGCCTTCATTACTGCCAACCCCAGACATCCTAGGACATCACAGCCATCGGTGCAGTCAATGATCTCACGAGCCCGGGTGAGCCACCGAATGCCGCGTCCCAATGATGAGCGGGGATAAATGGTATACACCAAAATTATGTGTAGTCGTTCAACTTCGATCTGACAGACTCCAATTCTGACGGGGATGTCAGTCAGGTAAAAATCAGCGCCTCTACATTTCTCGGCGGTATCGGTGGCCGTTCTAAAAGGGTTCGATTGGCTTGCCGCCCTGTGCACCCGTAGGATTTAGTATGGTTATTCTCAAATCTTCCCTTTGTACATTGCAGGTCTGCCCGCAATCGCAAGCACAAAGCCATGAATCTGCATGGATTAACCAATGCCTGGGTGTTGTCTAGGGGCGATATGGTAAAACCCGAAAAACCGTGGGGTCATTGCATGCACGGATGGTAGAACGATTGCTGCAACCACACGCCATCCGTCCGCATCGATTCTCAGAAAAGGCCCAGCATGCTATGATGGCAATCACCTCATGAGAGCTAATGCACATTGATCAATAGGCGACAGACCGATGGACTGTAAAATGTCACGCAGGGAGATGTTGCGCTTTCTGATGATTGCCATGCCGGCAACGCTATGCGGGTATCAGAAAACGGACTATTTCGATGATGAGCTTGTGTGCGTACACGTGTATCATCCCTCTCGTGACCTGCCCGCCCCACTTTTGGAAACGCAAAAAGCAGCAGCAACACGTAGCAAGGATTCAGAGGACTTCCAAATGGGGCTACCCGAACTGATATGGTGCGAAACCCCAGTGCCCCTCTTGGATCTGTTTCAGTATTTCTGGCCGGTCACTCACCAAGAGGTTACCCGCCTGCAAGATCAAATGGAGATCCGATACAAGGTCGACAAGCTCCTCGGGATCGATGATCTGCAGGGCCTTGAGCAGACACTGAACGCCCGCGAACGTCACCATCGCCGGAAGCCCGCCGCCTGGGCGATGATTCTGACCCTGAACGATCATACCCGGCACATCTGCCCGCATTTGGTTGAGCTCTGCAAACAGCATTCTGTCGAGGAACTGGTTATCTTCAAAGATCCCTCACAGCCGCCCTATCTGTGCAGCTATCCCTCACAGCAGAAGGGATTTAAGAAACCGCCCCCCATCGGGGGCACCCGGAGACCCGAAGCGATTATCTAAATATGGATTGACGCTATCCAAAGGAGAGACCGCGATATGCAGATTCAGGATGCGATCAAGACACGGCTGAGTATCCGTCGCTATGCTAATGAAACGATCCCAGACACGGACATGGAGATCCTCTTGAAAGCCCTGCAGCTTTCTCCGTCCGCCAACAATGCCCAGAACTGGGAGTTTGTGTTTGTCGGCGACCCGGACCTGAAGCACAACCTCATCAAAGCCTGTTCAAGCCAGAGGTTCGTGGGCGATTGCGCCTATCTTATCGCCGCTGTGGTAGACCCTGCCCAAAAGTGGCACATGGTCGACATCACCATTGCACTCACCAATCTCACCCTGCAGGCCGTTGAATTGGGCTATGGAACCTGCTGGATTGGGGCATTTGACGAAAATCAGGTCAAACAGCTTCTAAAAGTACCCCCCCAAAAGAAGATCGTGGTCTGCATGACGCTGGGGACTCCGACAGGAAAACATGTTCCGCGAAGCAGGAAGCCCATCGACAGTTTTGTCTACCGGGATCAATTTGGCCGCTCTTGGAATCAGCGGTAGTCGGCCAGCGCAGGTGAATAGCTGAGTGATGCGAAATCCCCCAGCCTGAAAAACGACGATAAAGATGACTCCAACAGTGAGTGCGCTCAAGGACCCCGCATATGTTTCAGGCGACGTGATCGTCATCGGCGGGGGTGGCGCTGGTCTCAGGAGTGCGATTGCCGCGGCAACCACTGGCCATCGAGATGTCATTGTCGTCTCAAAATCCAAGGCTGCACGTGCCTGCAACACCTATCTTTCCAAAGGGATCGTGGCCGCATCGGGACAATCAACCGCTCCTGACAGTGCCCAGCGCCACATGGTGGACACGCTTGAAGGGGGTCGTTATTTAAATGACCCGGCAGTCGTATCCCGAATGACGCAACGGATCCCGTCCGAGATTTCATTCCTCGCCGATTGCGGCGTTCCCTTCTCGAGGGAAGGCGAAAAACTCCATGTGTTCCATACACCCGGGCATACGCATCCCCGCCACGTTTTCAGTGCCAACTGGAAGGGCAGTGATTTGGTGCTGCCGCTCAGGCGTCGGGCCAACCAAATGGGGATACGGTTCTTCGAACACGTCTTCATTACCCGGCTTTTTACCGCTGAAGGCCGCATCTGTGGTGCTGCGGGCGTAATGGCAGACGGTCGCTTCATGGTGTTTGAGGCCAGTTCGATCATATTGGCGACTGGCGGCTATGCCCAGATATATCTCAACACCAACAATGCGCCCGGGATTACGGGAGATGGTCAGGCACTGGCGTATCACCTGGGCGTACCGTTGAAAGACATGGAATTCGTGCAGTTCTATCCCACGGCACTGGGCCGCCGGGGCAGCCGCCTCTTCTTGAACGAGAAGCTCCTGGCACAGGCGGGGGTGAGGCTGGAAAATGCGAACGGAGAGGATCTTTTCGAACGCTACGGACATCCAGATCGACTCAAAGTGACCCGTGACCAGCTGGCCCAAATGGTCTGCCGAGAAGGCCAGGGCTCAGCTACGGCGCATCGGTACGCTGTCATGAATCTCGATGGGTTGTCCTCCGAAGCCGCCGCTCGGCTGGGCCAACTGGTGCCCTCATCCTTTTGGCAAGGGCAGAAAAGATTCCAGGTGGTCCCCACAACCCACTATTGCATGGGCGGCATAGTCACGGATGACGGCTGTCGTACAGCGGTAAAAGGGCTTTTCGCTGTCGGGGAGGCAGCGGCCGGTTGCCACGGCGCCAACCGGCTTGGGGGCAATTCTCTGGCGGAAATTTTTTCGATGGGATCGATTGCCGGCGAATTCGCCGCCAAAGAAGCGGGAACAGCGAAACACTCTGATTTGCTGCGGGACAGGGCGGCAGATGAAAAGCAGCGCCTGGAAAACTTCTTCTCCAATCAAGGCGAACCTCCCAGGCGCCGGATGCATGCACTGAAGAACCTCATGTGGGACAAGGTTGGCATCATTCGCGAGAAAACGGCGCTCGAGACGGCCCTGGGTGCGCTTCAGGACGACGGGCCACAGGCCTCGGTTTCTTCCTATGCCGATCTAATCAAACGATTGGAATATGGGAACATGCGGCTGGTCGCCGAAATGGTTTGCCGAGCCGCCCTTTGCCGAGAGGAGAGCCGCGGATCCCACTTCCGCCAGGACTTTGCAAACGAAGATGACGATAACTGGCGAAAAAATATTGTCGTTCGCAACACTTCATCCGGAATGGAACTCGATATCATGGCGGTCCCCCCAGAGACAGGGTGACAGCGCTTGGGTATTCCAAATTCGTGTCGCTTCTAACCCCAACTACTTGTTCTTCGTGAACGCTGCCAGATAGAGCCGATTCGTCGGTCGTCAGGCTTTCCCGAACAGCCGCGACAGCACGCCTTTTTTCGGTGCTTCCGGTTCGGGCAGCTCGAGGTGGCGGCAAATACACTTCTCAACCTCGTACTGGGATACATTTTCGCCCTCGACGACGATCTCGTCGGCCACCAGAACGGCGGGCGCCACGGGCAGATCCAGCTCGAAGTATTCGTCGGTCATGTAGTGGGCTTTGGGCTTGGAAGTGACCTCGATGTCGATGGGATACTTTTTGCCCAGACTGGGCATCATCTGCTTGAAATTCTTTCAGGGCCTGCCATTTGGTTCGTTGAGAAAAAAGCGGACCTTCAGCATATTGCCTCCTTTGTTCGTGGACACGCCGTCATTCCATTCTGCCGTGGCCCCCATGAGACCACCGGTCAGGACGGCGCCCCCCCAAGATCGAGTTGGTCACCGCCAGCACCCCAATGGGACTGAGGCCGTTACCGATCAATTGTGGTCTGTCGTCTCTGGCGCCGAAATAGGCGTTGGTGATGGGGATTAGTGGATAGACACAGGGCGTCAGGTTCAAGGCCATGCTGCCCATGAATATCCCCCTTTCAGAAAACGGCGCTTGATCATCTCCACCT
>JAAUYD010294043.1_pt1 | contig 12719 bp, 11 predicted proteins | sample 7278101 | NCBI WGS metagenome assembly JAAUYD01 (sample SAMN14350128, study PRJNA611818) | marine sediment metagenome | isolation source: surface marine sediment (0.6m) | place: French Polynesia: Moorea | collected 2018-08 | reverse complement strand
GATGATATCCAAGAGGATTTTGAAATACGATACGCCGCCATTTTCCGTTTTCACACCCGAGAATGAGAAAAACGCCATGGTTTTAAGTAATAAGGAAAAATTGCTCGATTTTCTCATTAGCGAAGGCAAACGAGGTGTTTCCGTTCAGCGGTACAAAGGGTTGGGTGAAATGAATCCGCACCAATTGTGGAAAACAACCATGAATCCTGAAAAAAGAACGCTCCTTAAGGTTCGCGTCAAAGACGCTGTTGACAGTGATGAGATATTTGCTGTTTTAATGGGCGAAGAGGTCGAGCCGCGGCGGGATTTTATTCAAAGCAATGCACTGGAGGTCAGTACCCTAGATATTTAGAGCCAATTTTTTCTATACGGCAATATCGAATTTGATGGTCGGATAATGCTGATAATCGATGACTCTTGAATCTTCATAATACCAGTCGAAAATGGAATTAAATCGTTCGAAAACCAATTTGGGTAGCGGTTTGGGGTTTCTTTCAACCTGCTTTTCTAACCCCGAAACGTGATTGATATAAATATGGGCATCGCCTAAAAAACCCACCAGTCGACCTGCCGTCAATCCGGCCTCCTTAGCCAATAGCTGGAGAAGCAACCCATAGCTGGCGATATTAAACGGCAACCCCAGGGCGATATCCACTGAACGTTGATTCCATAACAGATTAATTTTACCCGCACCAGCAACCACCTGGAAACAGTAGTGACATGGTGGCAGGGCCATATGTTTTAAATGCATCGGGTTCCAGGCGGATACGAGCATACGGCGGTCTTCCGGATCGGTTTTTAGCGTTTCCACCACTTTTTTTAGTTGATCGACCCCTTCGGTTTCGGGCGGTTGATTGTAAGCAGTATACTTAGCCCCAAAGTGGCGCCATTGAAAACCATAAATAGGCCCCAGGTCTCTTTCTTTCATCATCTTTTTCTGGGTTTGTTCATCATGTCCATAAGCGACTTTATCAGGCGAACACCATTCATCCCAGATATGATTGTCTCTATCTTGCAACCACCTTTTATCGGTGATTCCTTTTATAAAAAATTCCAGTTCACCGGCAACCAGGCGAAAAGGAACCCGTTTCGTTGTTAAAAGGGGGAAGCCTTCGCCCATATCATGTTCAAACATCATGCCAGCCAGGGAAATGGTATCTATACCGGTGCGATTATGCTTGGTGACCCCTGTTTCCAGCACTTTTTTTACAATGTCGATATACGCTTTCATTGATGACCCTTGATCCTTTTAAATAGCAGGTACTTTCATTAATGACCATCTTCAGGTTTGGTGTCAAACAAAATTATTTCATAACAAGAGATAGCGGGGTAACCCCCAATGAAATGGCAATTGCTTGGAATAAATCATAGAAAGATGTTACAATTTATCCGATTTAATTTTCATACGAATTTGAAAAGGAGCAATGACAATGGTTGGAAAAAAATCCCTGCCCCTGCTGCCGGTTATTATTTTTGCTCTCATTTTACTTTTATCCGCACCATCCGGGGTTGCCACAAATAAACCCGCGGGCTTATCTCCTGAGGGCTATTGGCAGACGGTTCCAGATGATGACGGATCACCCTCAGTGATTCAAGTTTGGTTGGAAAAAGGCATAGTTTTTGGAAAAGTCATTAAAATATACCCCAAACCCGGTAAAGACCCGGATCCAATCTGTGAAAAATGCAAAGGTGAATTGAAAGATCAGCCGATTATAGGAATGACCATTTTGAACAACCTCGTTGAAGACAAGGGCGTCTGGGCGGGAGGCCGAATCCTTGATCCCAATAACGGAAAAACCTATAAATGCCGGATCGAGGTTATCGAAAACGGTAAAAAACTCAAAGTTCGGGGTTTTATCGGCATTTCGCTGCTGGGGCGAACGCAGCTTTGGGAAAAGGTTGATAAACCCGACTAGAAAACCTTGCATGACTTTGTCACCTTTAACATAAAAAATCTCAAAACCGAGACGGTCTATTTGAAAACCCCAACAAAGATTGAAAACTCTGGCAATCAATGATACAGACAGGGCCGGTTTATCCCTAAAAAAGACGTTTAAAAACGTTTGAATATTTGTCGTTAATAATTTTTAAGGGTTAAAGGTTATGGATAAAATTTTGTTTAGTTCGTGGGACGGCAAGATCATCGACAATCGAGGCAAAGAACCGCAAGCGTTTGATACGGATGAGGATCTAAATCTACCAGAAAATTTTATGAAAGATGATACCATCAAAGCCCTGATCGGCTGGTATGGTATCGTGTTGCGAGACGACGGTGTCAATATCCTCGATTTGTGTCGAGCCTATATGACGGCGGTTCATCAGCATTCCTGCGGTAAATGCATCCCTTGCCGTCGCGGTACGGGGGTCATGGCCCAGACCCTGGAGCGGCTGTGCACGGGCAGGGGCCAAACAGATGACCTCACCACACTCAAAACCATGGCCGAAACCGTCAGCGCCACGGCCAAATGTGATATCGGCCAGTCAGGCCCGCTGGCGCTTCTCCACGCATTGAATCATTTTAATGAAGCCTTTGAAAAGGCGATCGCTTCCAAAGAAGAAATCGCTACCGGGAAATATGTTTCAACCAAGACAGCGCCTTGCATGGACGCTTGTCCCATCCATCTGGATATTCCAACCTATGTGGAAAACATTCGAGAAGGCAAATTTGATGAGGCGTTGGATGTGATTCGGGAAAAACTGCCCCTGCCGGGTATTGTGGGGCGGGTGTGTGTGCGTCCCTGTGAAGAACACTGTCGACGGGCCCATCTGGATGCCCCGATCTCCATCAAATATTTAAAACGTTTTGTGGCCGATCACGAGTTGGGACAACATCGATATCCTGATTACGCGATTGAGCCATCTGAAAAAACAGGAAAAATTGCGATTATTGGCGCTGGCCCGGCCGGATTGACCTGCGCGTTTCATTTGGCCGGCCGTGGACACAAGGTCATCATTTATGAACGCTTGGGTGAGCCCGGCGGCATGTCCGCCATGGGTATTCCCGATTATCGTTTGCCTCGCCATATTTTGCGCGGTGAAACCGAGCAAATTGAAAAAATGGGCGTTGAAATAAAGTACAACGTCGATATCGGCAAGGATATCATGCTGGCCGACCTCGTTGACGATTATGATGCCGTTTTCGTCGGTGTAGGTGCCCAGGGCAGCAGCTCCATGCGGGTAAAAGGGGAAGACGCTGGTTACACAGGCTTTATCCCCGGTGTGCAGTATTTAAAAGACATCAATGAAGGTAGGGATCCTTATCCTGAAGGCAAACGGGTCGTGGCGATCGGCGGGGGGAATGTGGCGATTGACTGCGTACGATCCTCTTTTCGAATTGGCAAAGAGGATGTCAACTTGGTCTATCGGCGAACGAGAAATGAAATGCCGGCCGACGAGGTGGAGATCGTCGATGCCGAAGAAGAAGATGTGAAATTTCATTTTCTGTGCACACCGGTTCGAATTTTACAGGAAGACAATGTGGTAACCGGTCTGGAATGCATTCGCATGGAACTGGGAGCACCGGATAAAAGCGGACGCCGCCGCCCGGTGCCCGTGGAAGGTTCCGAGTTTGTTTTCGATTGCGATACCGTGGTGCCGGCCATTGGGCAACGGACTGACATGTCCTTGTTGGAAGGGATCGAGGGAATCGAAACCACCGCTTGGGGAACGATCATTGTCGATGAGGTCACCAAACAGAGTGCGATACCGAAAATCTTTTCCGCCGGTGATTGTGAAACCGGTCCCGATGCATTGATTACCGCCTGCGCCGGTGGCAAAAGAGCGGCCGAGAGCATTGACTGTATGATCAACGGTAAGCCCATCGAACCTGTCCGGGATGAATACTTTGACATGCTGTTTAAGAAAGTGCCGGTCTTTGACGATGATGAAGAAATGCCCATACTTGGCGGACAGGAGCGAAAACACTTAGAGATGCTGCCACCGGATACCCGTAAATTTACCTTTGACGAAGTGGAAAAAGGATTTCCCAACCGGGATGCCATTACCGAGGCAAGGCGTTGCCTGCGGTGTTACCGGGTCGCCACGGTGGCCATATAAAGATAACCATAAATATGTCGGAATCTTACTCACGGCTGGAAAAATAAGAAAGGTTCGTTATTCTAGCAAGGTTTTTGGCATAACCGAAACCTTGTCGATCGCATACTTCATCTTCTCAATTTGTTTTTCAATGTGGGCGATGCGCCGCCTGTTTTCAGGATGGGTTGCAAAATAATGACCCCATTTGCCCGGGTTGTGATCAACCGACATCTTTTCAAAAAATGCCGTGGCACCCCCGGCGTGACCAAAGATACACTGTAGCGCATCCAAGCCGTATTCATCGGCCTGGATTTCCTGTTTACGTGAAAAACTCAACTCCGTTATATTTAACCCCTTTGATAGAAGATCGCTGGCCGCATTATCCGAACCAAAAAGCGCCACCGATACTGTTAAAAGTACCAGCGCTCGCCCCATTCCCCTCAAATGATCCCGGTTGGCATAATGACCCAGCTCATGAGCTAAAATGTAAGTCAGCGAATTAAGTGAAGTGACCTCATCAAGTAACCCCTGAAAAACCAGAATGTGTCCCCCTGGCAGTGCCGCGGCATTAACCAATTCGGAATCGACCAAGTGGACTTTAAAATCATAAGGAAGGTGGGTGCAACGGGTTTGGAGGTCATCCACCAAGCCCTGCAGATACGTTTCTTTTTCCGATGTGTCGGATTTATTCACATACTTTTGAATAAAGGGTTTGGCCAGTTTTTCTTCTAAGTTGATGGAAATTTTAGGAGCGATAAGATCGACCGCCAGGCCGAGCAGCAAGTAAATACCGATGACGATACCTAAAAGACCGCCCACCAACACCGCAAACTCTTTTAGCGGGTGGGTGGGCGAGATATTAACGTTGGATTTTAGACACTTAGGGGTATACTTCATCAAGCCGCTCGAGAGAGCTTCACCGCGCAGACCTTTAATTCGGGTATCCCTGATATGGGATCAAGTTTGGCATTGGTCAACTTGTTGGCCGCTGCCTGGGCAAAATGAAACGGAATAAAAACCGTTCCTTGCACCGCTTTATCGGAAACGGCAATACGGGCCTTGATCGATCCCCGGCGGGAGGCGATCTCCACCTGTGAGCCGTCTTCCACACCAAACTGTTCGGCATCGGCCGATGCGATTTCCACAAAACAGTCCGGCGAAAGGTCGTTTAAGCCTTCCGTTTTCATTGTCATGGTGCCGGTGTGATAGTGGTACAAGACGCGCCCCGTGGTGAGATACAAAGGGTAATCGTCATCGACTGTTTCCGCCGGCGGAATCCATTCAATGGCATGAAACATGCCCTTGCCCCGGGTGAACTGGCCCTTGTGAAGGATGGGCGTTCCCGGGTGCTCCTCGGTGGGGCAGGGCCAGTGGATGCCTTCCTTCTCGATGCGGGAATAGTTGATACCGGCATAAGATGGTGCGACCTTGCGGATCTCCTCGAAGATTTCTTCAGCCGAATTGACGCCCATCTCATAGCCCATTCGAGCGGATATATCGGCAATAATACGCCAATCATCCCTTACTTCACCGGGTGGATCAACTGCTTTACGAACGCGCTGGACCCGGCGTTCCGTATTGGAAAAGGTCCCCTCTTTCTCAGCGAAACAACAGGAGGGCAACACCACATCGGCGAGTTTGGCCGTTTCGGTCAGAAAAATATCCTGAACCACAAGGAAATCGAGATTGCCAAAACTTTTTTCAGCATGATTCAAATCTGGATCGGATACCAGCGGATTTTCGCCGATAACATACATGGCTTTCATTTTACCGTCATGGGCGGCCGGTACCATCTGGGTGACCTTCATTCCGGGTTTGTCTGAGAGACCTGTGACGGCCCAGGCCACTTCCATTTTCCCTCGCAGTTCCGGATTATCGACCTTTTGGTACGCGGGATAGACATCGGGCAAACCGCCCATATCGCAGGCACCCTGGACATTATTCTGACCCCGCAAGGGGTTGACACCGCCGCCTTCCACGCCCAGAAAACCACACAGCATGGCCAGGTTGGCCAAAGATTTCACATTATCGGTTCCGGAAGTGTGCTGAGTGATGCCCATGCAGTATAGAATGCTTCCTACCTTGGCCTGGGCGAACATGCGGGCGGCATCCTCGATCTGGTCGGAGGGAATACCCGTGATTTCTTCCACATGCTGGGGTGTGTATTTTTCGGCGACCACTTTTAACTTGTCAAAATCTTCCGTGCGAGTCTCCACAAATTCATGATCGTAGAGATCATCTCTGATGATGACATGGATCAGCCCATTGATCCAAGCCACATCGGACCCCAGGTTGGGTCGTAGGTATTGATGGGCAAAACCAGCTATTTTTATTCTTCGGGGATCGACCACAATCAATCGGGCGCCATTGAAATGAACCGCCCGCTTGACGAAACTGGAAAGTACAGGATGGTTTTCCGTGGTATTGGACCCGGTGATCAAAATCACATCGGCCTTTTCAATACAGGCGATGGTGTTGGTCATGGCGCCACTGCCAAAACTTGCGGCCAGACCGGCCACAGTGGAGCTATGTCAGAGCCGGGCGCAATGATCCACATTGTTGGTTTTCACCACGGCCCGAGCCCATTTTTGAGCCAGATAATTCTCTTCGTTGGAAACCCGAGCACTGGTTAAAAGGCCGATACTGTCCGGCCCGTGCTGGTCTTTTATGGTGGAGAACCGGTTGGCCACCAGGTCCAGGGTCTCGTCCCATTCTGCCGGAACCAGCTCGCCATCTTTTCGAATAAGCGGTTGGGTCAGCCTTTCTTCGGAATGGATAAAGTCGAACCCAAAGCGCCCTTTGACGCAAAGGCTGCCGTTGTTGGGAACAACCCCGTCGGCTCCGGTCACCTTGACCACCCGGTTGTTTTGGACATGCAGATCCAGTTGGCACCCCACACCGCAATAGCTGCAGGTGGTGCGCACCGTATCCACCGCCCATTGACGCACCGAATAGCGGGAATCTTTTTCCACTAGCGCACCCACCGGGCAAACCTGAACGCATTCACCGCAAAAAACGCAATCGGAGTCTTTCAAGGGGCGATCGCCGGTCGTGACGATTTTTGTTCGGGCGCTCTGGTAACCGAAATCAATAGCATTGTTTACCTGGATATCGTTACAGGCCTGAACGCAACGGCCACATTGAACGCAGCGGGCAAAATCACGAATAATAAAAGGGTTAACCGTTTCCATTGGATATGGCGATTTGATTCTTTCCAAACCGTCTCCGGTAACCTGATAGCGATAGGCCAGGTCCTGTAGGCGGCAGTCTCCCCAAACAGGGCAGAGCTCCGCAGCGTCATCTTCTTTGTGAACGGCCATTTGAAATGAGGCCCAGTCGGTCGTATCTGAACCGCGGATGGCGCAGTTATGGTTTCCGGACGAGAGCATCAGTTGGATAACGGTTCGTCGTGCCTCTACCACTTTTTCCGACTCGGTTTTGACAACCATGTCTTCGGTTGCCGGTGTGGTGCAAGCCGTCATGAGATTTCGGGCACCTGCAATCTCCACCACGCACACCCGGCAAACACCGGTGGGAGAGGCGCCTTTCAGATGACAAAGGGTGGGAATATCAATGCTGTTTCGCCGGGCCACTTCCAAAATAGTTTCACCGGGCGAAAAAGTCAGCGGGTTACCGTTAATGGTTATCGCTTTTTGGGATTCCATGACGGTGGTTGCTCCTCCGAATTAATTGGTTGTGATTGGGTAATGGGATGGTAACCTGCAGCCCTACCAATCTGATATTGGGCACAGATAACACATCTTAGCCAAGCCGTTTTAATTAGCTGAAACAGGCAGTTTTGTCAACGGATGTGATCTGGAGCGGAAGGGGTAGCGGGGCCTCCGGTTGCCTCTTTGTATTGGCGATTATCATTATACCAACGTGTGCCTAAAACAGCCCCACAGAGGCTTCCGATAACGTCGGCAAAAAGATCAAAAATATCAGCCGACCGCATTGGGACAAAATATTGATGGATCTCATCACTGACGCCGTATAAAGCCGCCGATATAAAACTGATCCAGAATAATCTTTTTGGTTGCCGCCATTTGGCTATGGTCTTTTTTGAGTGTGCGGAGGTGGTGTTACCCGCATAGGCACGAGAAAAGAGAAACCCCAACACCGTCCAGGCGAGGATGTGCAGAAGCTTGTCAAGCATAGGGATTTCCGGCGTGATCTCTGGAAGTGGTCGAGATGATTGGATAAAGATAATCAGACATAATCCCACCACAGGGGACCAGAGTGAAAACACCCCCTTAACCGGGCGCTTTTTCATCATTTCCAAACCGAGGTAATTCAAGCGAGCGCTGTTTGATGTTATCCATCGTTTTCCTGATAAACAGATCACGATCGACCCCGTGATGAACCTTTCCAGCCAATGTTCTTACCGAGAAAGCACCGGATGCTTGTTCTTTGGGTCCCAGGGTTAGAATCAGAGGAATATATTGCAGCTGGGCATCGCGTACCTTGCGGTTTAAACTCTCGGAGCGATCATCAACATCCACACGCAGGCCGGCGTTTTGTAGTGACGCGGAAACCTCACAAGCCCAGGGGATCAGGTCATCGTTAATAGGCAGCAGAATAACTTGTACCGGAGAAAGCCATAAAGGGAATTTACCGGCAAAGTGCTCGATCAGAATCCCCAGGAATCTTTCAAGGGAACCGTATATTGTTCGATGGATCATAATTGGCCGGTGTTTTTCGTTGTCGGCCCCAATATAGGACAGATCAAACCGGTCTGGAAGCGACATATCCAGTTGAATCGTTCCGCACTGCCAGGTACGCCCAAGGGCATCTTTTATATGAACATCGATTTTAGGCCCGTAAAATGCGCCATCACCCTCATTTAGATCGTATTCCCGGCCGTAAGCATCCAAAGCAGATTGCAATCCGTTGGTGGCTTCTTCCCATTGCGCGTCGGACCCTATGGATTTCTCCGGTCGGGTGGAGAGTTCCAAGTGAAATCCCAAACCAAAGGTGCTGTAAATACGGTTAACCAGTTTCAATGCCCCGATGATCTCATTTTTAATCATGTCCGGGGTCATAAAAATATGGGCGTCGTCCTGATGAAAGGCACGCACGCGAAAAAGACCGGAGAGCACGCCGCTGAGCTCGTGACGGTGCACGAGGCCAAGTTCGGCCGCTCGAATGGGCAGATCCCGATAGGAGTGGGGCTGGGTTTTGAAAATCAGCATACCACCGGGACAATTCATCGGTTTGACCGCATAGTCGTCCTCATCTATTTCGGAAAAATACATGTTCTCCCGGTAGTTGTCCCAATGACCGCTTTGCTCCCACAGGTCGCGTTTTAATATAATAGGTGTTTTGGTTTCCACGTAGCCGGCGGCCAGGTGCTCTTCGCGCCAGTAGTCGATCAACGCATTCCAAACGGCCATGCCTTTGGCGTGAAAAAAGGGCATGCCCGGCGCTTCGTCATGAAAACTAAACAGGTTAAGGGCGTTTCCCAATTTGCGGTGATTGCGCTTTTTGGCTTCCTCGATAAAGTTCAAATGATTTTTTAGCGCTTTTTTATCGAAAAAGGCGGTGCCGTAGATGCGTTGCAGCTGGGCTTTGCTCTGGTCGGCTCGCCAGTAGGCCCCGGAGACTTTCATCAATTTGAATGCCCGAATAAATCCGGTATGGGGAACATGAGGGCCCCGGCAAAGGTCGGTGAAATCGCCCTGTTCATAAAATGAGATCGATCCGTCTTCTAGATCCGAAATCATTTCAATTTTATAGGGTTCGTCCTTGTAAAAATTGAGAGCATCGTCCTTTGGAACCGTTTTTCTAACAATGGGCAGCTTGGCCTTGATGATTTTTTTCATTTCCGCTTCGATCTTGGCAAAATCATCTTCGGAAACCGGGGGCATGTCGATGTCGTAATAAAAACCATCTTCCACGACGGGTCCTATGGTCAGCTTGGCATCTTTGTAAAGGTGCAAAATGGCCTGGGCCATCACATGGGCCGCACTGTGGCGCATGATTTCCAATCCTTCCGGATCTCGGGTGGTGATCAACCGGATGGTCGAATCATGATCGATGAGATTGTTCACATCCACAATAGTGCCATTCAATAGGACTGCAACGGTTTCCCGAGCCAGGCCCTCCGAGATACTTCTGGCAATATCCAGGCCTGATACCGGGAATTCAAACTGTTTTACGCTTCCGTCAGGAAATGTTAATGAAATCATGATTTCTGCCGATTATAATATTTAGGTTGTTAGAATGGTCGTTTAAAATAACTATTTTCTAATAAAGGACAGAAATTAAAGCATATATTTGAAGCGGTCAAGAAAAATAACCTGACCATGGCACACAAGTGACGATCCATATGTCGATACCCTATTCTCTGATAACCGATCCAAAAGCGCTTGGCGAAGCCGTAAAGCAAATCAAAAATACGATCTCTGTGGCCATGGATATTGAAGCGGATTCCATGTTTCATTATCGTGAAAAGGTCTGTCTGATTCAGGTGGCCCAAAACCATCACCGTTGGGTCATTGATCCATTGGCGCTACATGACCTATCGCCTTTAGCGCCGATATTTGCCGACCATTCCATTGAAAAAATTTTTCACGGCGCCGATTATGACATACGTTCACTCTACCGTGATTTTGGTTTTAAGATTAACAATCTCTTCGACACCGAGCTGGCCTGTCGTTTTCTAGGTCTGCCCCATACCGGGCTCGCGCATGTTTTAAAAGAGCGCTTTCAGGTGCAAATCGATAAAAAATATCAAAGAAAAGATTGGTCCAAAAGACCGCTACCTACCGAAATGATCGACTACGCCATGAGCGATGTTGCCCATCTAACGGAACTTGCCACGATTTTAAAAAAGGAGTTAGAGGCCGCCGGCCGGTATGAGTGGGTCAAGGAAGAGTGTCAGTTGCTATGCCAGGTACGACCCACAAACCGGGAAGAGCGCCCCCTTTTTCAAAGGTTTAATGGGGCGGGCCGTTTAGACCGGCGTAGCTTAGCGGTTTTGGAAGCACTCTTGACCGTTCGGGATGACATCGGCCGAACAAAGGATCGACCGGTATTTAAAATAATTGGAAACAAGGCTTTGATGCAAATGGCGGTCACCAAACCTGTCACCCTAGAGGAACTCAATAAAAGTGGTCTCTTGAGCAAAAGACAATTCGCCATGTATGCTGGTGCGGTCGTCCAAGCAATAAACACCGCCATGTCTCTGCCTGTGTCGAAGTTGCCGTTGTACCCACAATCCCGTCGAAGACCCCGTGATAACGGACATACCAAACGAATGAAAGCCTTAAAGGAAAAGCGTGAAGCTATGGCGAATTTTTATAATTTGTCACCCGGTACATTGCTCAGTAATACCCAGATCATCAACATCGCCCATTCAAGACCTTCAGACAAAAAACAACTCAAAGCAGTGGGAGGTGTCCGCACCTGGCAGGCTGAAGCCTTCGGTCAGGAACTGCTTGATGCGTTGAACACGCCGTCAACAATAAAATAATCACCTTCTACGACGCTTAATTTTGGTTGATTGATCCTGGTCGATCAACTAAAAGGTGAAGGATGGAAACCAAATCAAACAAATCAATCGATAAAAAAATACTGTCCGGGTATCAGAAAAAGTATTTGCGGGGACTCGCCCATAACCTGAAACCGGTGGTTTTGGTGGGTCAAAAGGGCGCGACACCATCTCTTTTTATATCTATAGATGAAGCGTTAACCGCTCATGAGCTGATCAAGATTCGCTTTGTGGAAACCAAAGACCGGGTTCAAAAAGAAAAGATGATTCATTCGATTGCCAAGGAGACCCAAAGCCACATTGCCGGAACAGTCGGCCATACGGCGATTTATTACCGAACCCACCCGGAAAAAGAAAAACGTAAGATCGTTTTGCCACGGAAATAACCTTTTATCACCGCCCACCCAAATTAGGGTTTACATGGAACAATCACTATCCTTTCTATCGAATGGTTTTCACATTGACGCGCTAATCGAACGCGGTTCTTCTCTCGTTGGTGTTGTTATCTGTCACCCACACCCACTGTATGGCGGAGAGATGTATAATCCGGTGGTGGATGCGATTCGGCAAGTGTACCGCCAAAAATGCGCCACCACCCTGCGGTTTAATTTTCGAGGTACCGGAAAAAGTGAAGGCCGCCATGATGAAGGCCGTGGCGAACAAAGCGATGTTGCGGCAGCCGTAATTACGCTTCGCAATGAGGGCATGGACGTAATCCATTTGGCCGGGTATTCTTTTGGCGCCTATGTCAATGCCTGGGCCGTCTCGGAGGGACTGAAAGTCAGTAAGATGGTGATGGTATCTCCACCGCTTGCCATGATGCCCTTTGATAACATTAATCCGCTTCCCTGCCTTGATCTGGTGATCACCGGAGCGAATGACGAAATCGCGCCACCCGAAAAAATTATAAAGACCCTTCCTTCATGGAACCCGTCGGCGAAGCTGGAAGTCATCGAAGCAACCGATCATTTCTATGTCGGCGGCCTTCAGCAACTAAAGGCTGTTTTAAACCAAATCAGTGTGAACGATGAAAAAAACACGTAATTTCTATCGCAATATTTTCCGTTCCAAATTACGTATTGACAGCCAATAAAACGATATCAATTATTCTTATAGTATCTTAAGAGGGCTATTATCCCCTCTTTCAGTTCTGTATTTTTTCATAATCCGACCGTTGAATTTGGCAGGAAAG
>JAAUYD010016355.1_pt1 | contig 12720 bp, 9 predicted proteins | sample 7278101 | NCBI WGS metagenome assembly JAAUYD01 (sample SAMN14350128, study PRJNA611818) | marine sediment metagenome | isolation source: surface marine sediment (0.6m) | place: French Polynesia: Moorea | collected 2018-08 | reverse complement strand
CACCCAGGCCCACGAACAATTTCTACGCCTCTCCCAGGAGCTGACAGCCACCTATGCCAAAGGGGTCGCTCTTCAGGGCCAATTGGCAGAAAAAGGTGCGCTGAGAAGCGAAGCAAGCACCCCGCCCGCAATGCCACCCACCGCACCTCATCCGGCGGCCGCACCACTGTTCGACCGCGAGATGTGCATGGAATTCGCAATTGGGTCGGTGGGCAAGGTGCTGGGTCCCGACTTTGCGGTTGTCGATACCTACCCGGTTCGGGTGCGCCTGCCCGATGCCCCCCTCATGCTGGTAGACCGCATTCTCAGCGTAGAGGGTGAGCGGCGCTCCCTGGGCAGCGGCCGCGTGATCACGGAGCACGATGTCCACCCCGATGCCTGGTACCTGGACGCCGGCGTCGCCCCGGTGTGCATCGCCGTGGAGGCCGGCCAGGCCGACCTCTTTCTCAGCAGCTACCTGGGCATCGATCACGAGGTCCAGGGCAAGCGGGCCTATCGCCTGCTCGACGCCACGGTGCGCTTTCATCGCGGTCTGCCCAGACCGGGCGACACCATTCGCTATGACATTCGCATCGACCGCTTCGTCCGCCAGGGAGAGACCTATCTCTTCTTCTTCCGTTTCGAAGGCTTTATCGGCGACCAGCATCTCATCACCATGACCGACGGCTGCGCCGGTTTCTTCACCGCAGAGGAGGTGGAGAATTCGGGCGGCATCCTAATGTCGGATGACGCCGCCGCACCCGAGGCGGGACAATTTACCGGCGGTTATCGGCCCCTGGTGGCGGCCATGCCCGAAGCCTACGACGATCACCAGGTGGCCGCTCTGCGCAAGGGCGACCTGGTGGCGGCGTTCGGTGAGACGTTCCGAAACAAGCCCCTGGCGAAGGGTCTGCGCCTGCCCGGGGGCCGAATGCGGCTGCTGGAGCGCGTCTTATCCGTGGATCCCACCGGCGGCCCCTTTGGGCTGGGATCGATCCGGGCCGAGGCCGACATTCATCCCGATGACTGGTTTCTCACCTGTCACTTCGTGGACGACATGGTGATGCCCGGCACCCTCATGTACGAATGCTGCGCCCACACCCTGCGGATCTTCCTTCAGCGCATGGGCTGGATCACCGCTGGCGAGGAGGCCTGCTACGAACCGGTCATCGGCCAGCCGGCGGTGCTGAAATGTCGCGGACCGGTGACCCCGGCAACCCGCCACGTCCACTACGAAGTGGTCGTCAGGGAGATGGGGTACAATCCGTCGCCGTACGTCATCGCCAATGCCCGGATGGTTGCCGACGGCCGTCTGATCGTCAGCTTTGAGGGCATGAGCATGCAGCTCAGCGGGGTCCGCAAAGAGGCGCTGGAAACGCTCTGGGGGATTGAGCCTTCGGGGTCGCTGCAGGAGTCACCTTCGGTGAAGACGCCGCTCTTCACCCGCAGACAGCTCCTTGCCTTCTCCACCGGCAAGCCTTCGGAAGCATTTGGCGAACCATACCGCATCTTCGACAAGGAGCGCGTCATCGCACGTCTACCGGCGCCCCCCTATGCCTTCATGGACCGGGTAGTGGCCATTGAGCCCCAAGCCTGGGTGCTGGCGCCCGGCGGATGGGTCACGGCCGAATATGATGTGCCGCCCGAGGCGTGGTATTTCGCAGCCGACCACAGCGGCCGAATGCCATTTTGCGTTTTGCTGGAGATCGCCCTTCAGCCGTGTGGCTGGCTGGCCGCCTATGCCGGCTCCGCCCTGAAGAGCGCCGACGATCTCAAATTCCGCAATCTGGGAGGCGAGGGCCGCCTGCACCGATCCGTCTCATCCCGAACCGGTAAACTCGTCATGCGCACGCGCATGACCAAGGTTTCCGAAGCGGCCAATATGATCATCGAGAATTTTGACTTTGAAGTGGCGGACGACCAGGGGCCTATCTACACCGGAACCACCTACTTCGGTTTCTTCACCGCTGCGGCCCTTGCCGATCAGGTGGGACTGCGGGACGTCGATGCGGATCGGTTCTTGGCCGTCGGCGAAGAGAACGACACCGGTTGGTCTCTGAGTGACGCCCCGCCCCTCACCCCAGAGAGCGCGGCCGACATGCCGGTTCACGATGTCGGACTGCGCCTCCCTGGAAAAGCCCTGCGTATGGTGGACCGCATCGACTGCTATGCGCCGTCTGGCGGTCCGCATGGGCTGGGTCTTATCCAGGGCAGCAAGGCTGTAGATCCCGAGGAGTGGTTTTTTAAGGCCCATTTCTACCAGGACCCGGTCTGTCCCGGTTCATTGGGGGTCGAATCCTTTATTCAATTGATCAAGATCGTTGCCATTAAGCGCTGGCCCTCGATGACGGCCGGCCATCGTTTCGAGGTGGTCACCGACCCCACCCACCGCTGGACCTACCGCGGCCAGATCCTGCCCGCTAATCAGACAGTCACCATAGCGGCCGTGGTGACGCGGGTGATAGATGGCGACACACCGACACTTTTCGCCGATGGCCGCCTCTCGGTAGACGGTCTCGACATCTACCATATGGAGAACTACGGTCTACGATTGGTACCCAAGGAAGCCTAATGCACGGAATCAGGCAAACATGACAACAGCCGCCATCAACAATATCCGCGCCCGCCTGGGCGCCAGCTACCCCTTCGCAGGCCGCTATCTGGATGTGGACGGTCTCGCCTATCACTATCTGGAGGAGGGCCGGGGCGCCCCGGTCGTGATGGTTCATGGCAATCCCACCTGGTCCTTTTACTTCCGCCATCTCATCCGGGACCTTGCCCCTGATTTCCGCTGCATTGCGCCGGACCACATGGGCTGCGGGCTATCGGCCAAGCCGCGCGACAGCGCATATCCATTTACCCTCGATCGGCGGGTGGCCGATTTCGGCCGCCTGATGAACCACCTCCAGCTCGAGGGGATCCACCTCGTCCTCCACGACTGGGGGGGCATGATCGGCCTGGCCTGGGCCATGGACCATCTGGACCGCGTGGCCAGTTTGACCATTACCAACACCGCCGGCTTTTTTCCTCCCGGCAACAAGCGCATCCCCCGACGCCTGTGGCTGATCCGCAACCTGACCCCCTTTGCCGTGCCCGCCGTCCTCGGACTCAACCTCTTCGCCCGCGGGGCGGTGTGGATGGCGGCTCGAAAATCCCTCTCCAAAGAGGCCCGCCAAGGTCTGCTGGCGCCCTACGACACGCCGCGCCACCGATTGGCCACCTTGCGTTTCGTCCAGGACATCCCCCTATTCCCCGGGGACCCCGGCCATGCGACCGTCGCGCGGGTGTCCGCCCAACTGGAGCGTCTGGCCGACCGCCCGCTGCTGATCCTCTGGGGCCGGCACGACTTTGTCTTCGACACCGATTACTATGCCGAATGGCGCCGACGCTTCCCGCAGGCGCCGGCCCGTCTTTTCGATGATGCCGGCCACTATCTCTTCGAGGACCAGCCCCGGCGCACCACGGCCATGATCCGCACCTTTCTGGAAAGCATTCAAACCGCCCATCAGCGAGGATAGGAAGACGCATGCCCGTCACCGCTACAGCCCCACCGGCCGATACCGAAGCAGCGCGCATCAACGTCAGCGACCACCTGAAGGCCGCGGCGGCACGCACACCGCACCGCCGGGCGGTGATCGCACCCGTGGGGCGAGACCATTTCGGGCGGGTCACCTACGCCCACCTCACCTTCCGGCAACTCGATGCCGAGTCGGACCGCCTGGCCCATGGCATGGTGCAGACGGGCATCACCCGCGGCACCCGCACCATCGTCATGGTGCGCCCCTGCATCGATTTCTTTGCTCTTACCTTCGCCTTCTTCAAAGTGGGTGCCGTGCCGGTCATGGTGGACCCGGGCATGGGCCTCAGGCGCATGTTGAACTGCCTGGCCGAGAGTCGCGCCGAAGCCCTCATCGGCATCCCGCCGGCCCATGTCCTGCGTACCTTGGCGCCCCGCTACTTCAAGACCGTCAAGCGCTGGGTCACCGTGGGAAAACGCTGGTTCTGGGGCGGTCCCACTCTGGCCGAGCTGCGCCAGTTGGACGAACGCCCCTTCCCGGTACCCGACACCCAGGGCGACGAGACCGCCGCCATCCTCTTCACCACCGGCAGCACCGGTCCGGCGAAGGGGGTGATCTATACCCACAAGGTCTTCGACGCGCAGGTGCGAGCGATCGGTGCCCATTTCAATTTCCAGCCGGACGATATCGACCTGCCCACCTTCCCCCTCTTCTCCCTCTTCGACCCGGCCCTGGGAATGGCAGCGGTGGTGCCCGATATGGACCCCACCAAACCTGCCGAGGTGGATCCCAAGCGGATCATCGAAGCGGTAGAGAACCAGGGAATCACCAACATGTTCGCCTCCCCTGCCCTGCTCAACACGGTGGGGCGCTACGGAAAAGAGCAGGGGGTGCAACTGACCACTGTCCGTCGGGTGATCAGTGCCGGCGCGCCGGTAACCCCCGCCATCATCGAGACCTTCATGGAGATGTTAGGCCCTGATGCGCGCCTTGAGACCGGCTACGGCGCCACCGAGGCGATGCCGGTGATGATGATGACCAGCAACGAGATTCTCGGCGAGACCCGGCCGCTCACCGACAAGGGCTATGGTGTCTGCATCGGCCGGCCGGTGCCGGGCGTCACGGTGAAGATCATCCGCGTCAGCGACGACCCCATTCCCCAATGGTCGCCCGAGCTGCTGGTCGAGGATGGTGAGATCGGCGAGATCATCGTCCGCGGTGACCAGGTCACGCCGGGGTATTTCGAGCGCCCCCGGGCGGACGCGCTTCACAAGATCCAGGAGGGACCGGTGGCCTGGCATCGCATGGGAGACGTGGGCTGGCAGGATACCAAGGGACGCTTCTGGTTCTGCGGCCGCAAGAGCCACCGGGTGGTCCAGGGCGAGAAGACCCACTTCACCATCCCCTGCGAGGCCCTTTTCAATACCCACCCGGCGGTATTCCGCAGCGCGCTGGTGGGGATCGGGCCTGCGGGGAGCCAGCAGCCGGTGATCTGCATCGAGCTGGAACCCGGCCGAAGTGTGGACAGAATCAATCTCAACGCCGAACTGCTCGCACTGGCCCAGCAGAGCTCCCTCACTCGGGAGATTCAACACGTCCTCTTCCACCCTGGGTTTCCAGTGGATATCCGCCATAACGCCAAGATCTTCCGGGAGCAGCTGGCCGTATGGGCGGCCAAGAAGATTCAGAAATGAAGGGAGCGCTAAGATGAGCACACGCGGGCAGATGCTGGTCACCGGCGGCGGAGGATTTCTGGGCAAGGCCATTGTTCGGCGCTTGATCGCAAGGGGCGATCGGGTGCGCAGTTTTTCCAGAAGTGTCTACCCGCAGCTGGCGGAAATGGGCGTCGAACAAGTCCAGGGAGACCTGGCCGACGCCGGGGCGGTGGCCGCCGCCTGCGAAGGAGTGGAGGCCGTCTTTCACGTGGCCGCCAAAGCCGGTATGTGGGGAGATCGGGAGGCCTTCTACAAGGCCAACGTCACCGGAACAGAGAACGTCATCGCCGCCTGCAGGCAACAGGAAGTACAGCGCCTCATCCACACCAGCTCCCCCAGCGTGGTCTTCGACGATGGCGATATGGAGGGCGTCGATGAGTCGGTCCCCTACCCTGCCCATTTCCATGCGCCTTATCCCGAGACGAAGGCCAGGGCCGAACAGCTGGTGCGTGCCGCCGCAGAGAATGGACTGGCAACTGTCTGTCTACGCCCCCATCAGATCTGGGGACCGGAGGATTCCCACATCCTTCCGCGAATCGTGGCCCGCGCCAAGCGCCTCAAGCGCATCGGTGACGGCACCAACCGTGTTGACACCATCTATATCGACAACGCCGCTGAAGCCCATCTGCTGGCAGATGTCGCCCTGGCAGCCAATCCAGAGCTCTCCGGCCGGGTCTACTTCATCAGCGATGACGCTCCCATTCCGCTCTGGGAGATGGTGGACCACCTACTCGTCGCCAGTGGCCTGCCCAAAATCAAGGGCAGTGTCTCCCCCCAGACCGCCTACCGCGCTGGGGCCGTTTTCGAAACCCTCTACAACTGGCTGGGGATCGAAAAGGACCCGCCCATGACCCGCTGGGTCGCCCGTGAGGCGGCCACCAGCCACTGGTTCGACATCACGGCCGCCAAGCGCGATCTGAAATATACCCCCATCGTCAGCATCGAGGAGGGGCTGCAACGATTGAGGACGTGGCTGGCGGACACGGCGCCGCGTTGAGGACCTGCCCGCCAGATCCACACAACTTATCCACAATTTGTCCATATTCCCTCTGTAAGCTAGCCCTCATTTACAAGCGGCGTTCGCTTGGCGTTATCTCTAGTCAAACACCAGATCTGGTGTTGTGGAGGGAACCATGAAAAAGATGCGGCGCGTAATTTTGGTAACGCTGATCCTGACGATCAGCGCCATTGAGGCTGCTGCCGATGTCAACGAAGAGCTTCGCTTCACCAATCTCACCTATGAAGAGCTGTATGTGGAGTTGACCATTTTCGACGCATGCTGCACCCACATCTACGACCTCTATGTTTGGCCCCACGGCACCAGCATAGCTGACTTTTGGGCCGACACCCTCTATGCCACCTATTCCGCCTGCGCCTATGGCGAGATCAGCGGCGACTTCTACGGTTGCGCGGTGGGCGGCATTGACGAGTACTACAACAACGTCTATTTCGACATCAGCGGTGATCCGTACCGCTCCTATCCATCTGATTTACCGGCCGAACGCTTCGTATTCGACAATCCCTACCATCGGCACAGGGAAACCCATCGTGATTCCGGCAGCCACCATCACGCATACGTCGGTTGCTTTGTGGATTCGCTGAAGTTCCGTTGAGGTGCTGGATCGTCCATTCGGCGGAGTGGTGGGGCTCGAGGGCGATTGCGCCGGCGATCGTCCCGCCTCAGTCCGGTAGCAGATCGTAGAAGTAGCGCATGGTGTCGGAGCGTGTGATGATGCCGATGATCTTGCCTTTCGCCACCACCGGGAGACGTCCGACGTCGTGGCGCACCATGATGCGGGCGGCGTGGATGGGACTGAGGCCCGGAGCGATGGTGCGGGCCTCCGTGCTCATGAACGCTTTCACCGGCGCCTTGAGCTGCGCCTCTTTACGAATTTTACGGAAGTCGCGCCGGGAGATCACCCCTACCAGCAGGTCCTCGCCGCGCACCACCGGTAGTCCGGTGTAGCCTTTCTGGCGCAGGAGACGGGCAACCGTCTCCATGGAAGTGGTTTCATCGACGCTTTGGACGGGAAAGCTCATCAGATCACTGATCTGCACCGAGGCCTGCTGATTGCCGGCAATGAGATCCCGGATCATCCCCTCCACCGCCTCGGGACGAGCTTCGCGCAATTGGGCACTGCCCGCCCCCGGGTGGCCGCCGCCGCCAAGGCTGCGCATGATGGCGCCCATGTCCAGCCCCTCGATCCCCGACCGGCCGATCACCATGCAACGGGCGCGTTTTCGCTTGCGGACGCTGCTCTCGAAGATGCCAAAAGCGGCATCCACATTGACAATGTCGCGGTACATGGCCACCACCACCGCCAGGCTGCTAACGTGGCCCTCGATGGAGAGACGACTGAAGCTCACCGAATAGCCGTTGATCTTCTGTCGCCGGGCCGCTTTGAGCATATCGAAGAGGACCGCCTTCTGCTTCTCGCCGTAGGCGGGCCGCAGGAACTTGTTGACGATGGTCAGGTCTGCCTTGCGGTCCAGGAGATACCCGGCGGCGTAAGCGTCTTCTGCGCGGGTACTGGAGAAGCTGAGGTTGCCCGTATCCTCATACAGGCCAGCCAACATCAGGGTGGCCTGCATGGGCGTGAGCAGCTTGCGCCGGCGGTCCAGGACCCGGGTGAGCAGCGTGGTGGTGGATCCCATTTCCATGATGCGGCCGGATCTGTGGGGCATCTGGCCGCTATCCTCATGGTGGTCCCACACGATGAGGTCCAAACCCGTTCGCTCGCGCAGCTCTTCGAAACGGTCCAGACGATCCCAGCGATTGGCATCCACCACGATCAGGCGGCGGACCGCATCCAGTTCGATCTCGTCTCGGCGGGGAATATCGAAGATATCCTTGTGGATGGAGAGAAAGCCCCGGACATTGGGATTCACCTGCTTGGGCAGCACGGGCTGGGCATCGGGATAGATCAGTCCCGCCGCGACAACCGAGGCCAAGGCGTCGAAATCAGCGTTGCGGTGGGTGGTGATGATGGCGGACGGGGTTGATTGCATAGTGTTGGGTCAACGATCTGCCGTGGCCGGATCGGCTGCGGCTAAGGCTGCGGCGGCGGCTGTCCATCCCACTCCACCTGGGGTGCCGACGAGGGCTCCTCCCCCATGGGCAGCGCGGCGGGACGACCGGTCTGGATCTCCAGTTGTAGACGCAGCTTCTCGATCTCGGTCTGGGTCTCGATCGATTTTTTGGCGAGAAGGTAACGCAGATAGATAATCCAGAGGACAATGCCCACGAGGGCCAGCGCGGCGGCGATGAAAACCCACTTGAAGCGGATGATGGTGTCGATGCCGGTCTTGCCCAAATAGGTCAAAGCGTTGGGAACGATCCAATAGAGCAGGACGCCGGCGAGAATGAAAAAGCCGATGAGAAAGATGTTCAGGCGGCTCACCTTGTCAAGCACCATCTCCAGACGGGTCTCGTAAGACTTGCGACTGCCGTTCTCCGCAGGGGGCGCCTCGCTCTTGGCGGGTATGAAGATGGCATAGTAGGCCTTGACGATGAAGCCGAAGAGGAGCATCAGGCCGATGGGCAGCCCCACGGCGGCCACGAACCACGCCCGGAACGGAAAGGGAATGCGCTCGGTCTTGAGCCGCACCTGATAGTTTTCAAAGGGGCCGAAGGTTTTCTCGAAATAGTACTTGTTAAACTCGCTCAGATGGCTGCCACTGGTCTCATGGATGACGGTACCGCTTTGGTCCAGTACCTGCAGCCAAGACTTGCGCCCCGATTTGATCACTGCCAGGGCGAAAATCTCCAGTTCGATGATGAGAAGCCCCACCAGGAGGATGATGAGGACGGTCTTGTGTTCACGGACGATGCCGGTGAAGCTGCGTTGCTCACTCATGATGATTCAACTAGATCCCCTGATTTCGGTTGAAGGGCATTTTTAGCATACCCGACCGGGGTCCTCAAGGCTTGGGCCGTTTGCGCCAGGCGCCGTCGGTCACTTCGGGGCCGTTGCAGGATAGGGCGACCCGACATATCGTCGCGCGGGGTCTCTCTGGGGATTGCAAAATTGAGCCGGATCGGTCATAAGATTTCGTTTCATGGTCATACCATGAACGATTCGCACCACCCTATTTGAGCAATGCAACGGGAGTCTCCATGAAAAAAGCCGTCATCTCCGTTCTCGGTACAGACGGGCCGGGCATTATCGCCACTGTCACCGACGTTCTCTACAAACTGGATTGCAACATTGAGAATGTGAGCCAGACCATTCTCCAAACAGAGTTCTCCGGTATCTTTATCATCGGGATGGATCAGAGCCTGGGCGAGGCGGTTCTGGAAGGCCACCTGCGCCATGCGCTCGCCGACCGCCACATGACGGTGCATGTCAAGCACCTGCCGCCCGCGCCGCCCATGGAGTGCCCCACCTGCGATCCCTTCGTCATCACCACGCGGGGGCCCGACCAAAAAGGCCTGGTGGCCCGCATTACACGCATCATCGCCGACTTCGGTGTCAACGTCACCAACCTCCAGGCGGTGTTTAAAGGCGGCGACGACCCCGACGCCAATATCATGATCTACGAGGTGGACATCCCTGTCACCACCGATACGGAGGCCCTGCGCAAGGCCCTCAGGGCCAAGGCGGCGGAACTGGAGCTCACCATCAGTATCCAGCACAAGAATGTGTTTGAAGCCATCAACCGCATCTAGCGCAGACCCTACCCCCCATCCGTCAAACGGAGATTAGGAAGGCCCTATGCTCACCGACCGAGAAATTCTCAGCGTCCTCGAGATGCTCCAGAATGAACACCTTGACGTGCGCGCCGTCACGATGGGGATCAGCCTCTTCGACTGCGCCAGTGACGACCTGGAACGCTTCTCTGCCAATATTCAGCGCAAAATCACGCGCCTGGCCGGCCAGTTGGTCAACGTCTGTGACGAGGTGGGCGAGAAATATGGTATTCCGGTGGTCAACAAGCGCATTGCCGTCAGTCCCATGGCGGTGGTCGGGGCGCCGTTCAACGCGGAGGAGATGGTGGTTGCCGCCCAAGCGCTGGACGCGGCCGCGCGGGAGGTGAAGATCGATTTTCTGGGCGGCTTTTCAGCCCTGGTGGAAAAGGGGATGTCCAGGGGCGACCTGGCCCTGATGGACGCCATCCCCGAAGCGCTCACCCGCACCGAGCGGGTCTGCGCTTCGGTGAATGTGGCCTCCACACGCGCTGGCATCAATATGGACGCCGTCCTAAAGATGGGGGCCCAGATCAAACAGGCCGCGGCACTCACCGCCGACAGGGATGGTCTGGCCTGCGCCAAATTGTGCGTCTTCGCCAACATTCCCCAGGACGTTCCCTTTATGGCCGGCGCTTATCTGGGGGTCGGCGAAGCGGATGCGGTCATCAACGTGGGCGTTTCCGGTCCCGGTGTGGTCAAGAAAGCGATCGACCGGGCCGTTGCCCAAAATCCGCATTTGGACCTGGGGGAACTCTCGGAGATCATCAAGCGCACCGCCTACAAGGTGACCCGGGTGGGAGAGCTTATCGGTCGCGAAGTGGCCCAACGCGTTGGCCAGCGTTTCGGGGTGGTCGACCTCTCCCTCGCCCCTACCCCCAATGTTGGCGACAGCGTCGGCGAGATCTTCCAGAGTATGGGTCTCCTCAGCATCGGCGTGCCAGGCACCACGGCCGCCCTGGCCATGCTCAACGACGCCGTCAAGAAAGGCGGCGCCTTCGCCAGTTCGCATGTGGGCGGTTTGAGCGGGGCTTTCGTGCCGGTGAGCGAGGATCTCAACATCTCGGAAGCGGCGGAGAAGGGGTATCTCAGCATCGAAAAGCTCGAGGCCATCACCAGCGTGTGCTCGGTAGGCCTCGACATGGTGGCCATCCCCGGCGACACCTCGGCGGAAACCCTGTCGGCCATCATCGCCGACGAAATGGCCATCGGCGTTATCAATAAAAAGACCACCGCTACGCGCATCATCCCGGTCCCGGGAAAGGGCGCCGGCGAGCACGCCTATTTCGGGGGACTGCTCGGAGAGAGCGTGATCATGCCAGTGAATACGGCGGCCGAGCCCAACCCCTTTATCCGCCGGGGCGGCCTGATCCCATCGCCCATCCACAGCTTGCGGAACTGAGCGGCGTCGAACCCGTCATCCAATCGAAGGATCGACGAGTTCAGCCCGCCACCGGGTGCGCAGCGCTTCACCCCACCGGGCTGAGCCAGTGGGCGAATTCGGGCAGTTCGCCCGTTAAAAGTTCCTGCACCGCCCTTTTCAATCGTCGGGTTAGCGGGCCAGGCACCTCAAGCGGGCGGTCCTCGAAGCGTCGCACCGGCAGCACCTTGGCGACGGTGCTGGAGAGAATGATCTCCTCCGCCTCGAAGAGGCGCTCCCGCTCGATGGGCCCCACCTGAACGGGAATATCCAGATACGCCGCCAATTTGATCAGGGTGTCACGGGTGATGCTATCGAGGATGCCGTCCAGCGGCGGTGTGTGAAGAACCCCGCCCAGTGCCACAAAAACCGAATCGGTCGGGCCTTCGGCGACCCGCCCATGGATATCCAACAGCAAGGCCTCCTGGTAACCGCGGGCACCCACATCGGCATTGGCCATCAACCCATTGAGGTAATTGGCCGCCGCCTTGGCACCGATGGGGACGGTGCGTGGATCGAGCTTGCGCCAGGTGGAGATTCCCAGGGTGGCCCCCTCCTCGATGGGATACGGCACGCCGCCCAGATCCTCGATCAGATCCACCACACAGACGGCCACATCCAGAGGGCTGTCCGGCGGCTGAATTGAAATGGCCACATCACCGTAGTAGCCCATCAGCTTGATAATGCCGTTGGAGACGGCGTTGGCGCGCACGGTGGTGCAGATGGCGCCCATCACATCCTCCGGGGTACAATCGAGGCGCATGTGGAGAAGCCGGGCGCTGTTGAAGAAGCGGGCCACGTGACGCTTGAGCCGAAAGACCACCCCGCTTTCCCCCGCCGGGTGTACACAGAGCACTTCGAAGATGGCACTCCCGCGCCCCATGCTGTGATTCATCAGGTGCACCTGGGCCCGCTCCCAGGGCACCATCTCGCCGTTGACCCAAATCTTTCGGTCGGAATACATACGTCCCCCAATGGCAATTAAGCGGTTGGCCGGTGAGCCCTTCTAGCGCGGTCGCCAATACGACCGCCGGCTCACCGTCACGCAGGCTTACAGGGTCATAGCCCGTGTAAGTGCGGTGTTCTGGATATTCCGTCGGTGCGCCCCTACCCCAGAAGCGCTTCGTCATTCAAGGTGCCACCGAATCGCGCCACCACCTCCTGAACGGTGAGTTCCGCCTTCTCCTGACCGCTCACATCGAACTGAATGCGTCCCTCATGGAGCATGATCATGCGATTCCCATAATGGATCGCCTGGCGCATATTGTGGGTCACCATGAGGGCCGTGAGATGGTTGTCGGTGATAATCTGCTCGGTGAGGGCCATCACGGTGCGGGCCGTCTTGGGATCCAGTGCGGCCGTATGTTCGTCCAGCAGCAGTACCTTTGGCAGATGCAGCGT
>JAAUYD010103244.1_pt1 | contig 12722 bp, 10 predicted proteins | sample 7278101 | NCBI WGS metagenome assembly JAAUYD01 (sample SAMN14350128, study PRJNA611818) | marine sediment metagenome | isolation source: surface marine sediment (0.6m) | place: French Polynesia: Moorea | collected 2018-08 | reverse complement strand
ACCGCCTTCCGCAAACAGCGCACCATAGGAGCAAAGGCCAACGGGCAGGGTAACCACAATTGGAAAGCACTCACTTGAAAGGAAGCTGATCGGTGTTGTTTGTGACTTAGTCACATAAAAAACTATTGCCAAACATTGTCTGTAGTGGAACACTTTAAATGAAGATGATTCATTCTCGACTCATACCCCGCCGACTTACCGGAGCTGGGAAAATCATCCGTATTGTCATTGTCAGGACCCCGACCCTGTTCGTACTTGCCTTGATGATCCATATTACTCCGGTATACGCCCATACCACGGCACACGACAACTGGGAGGCTCGAACCCAAGGGCTTTGTCACGCCCCCACTTCGGATCCATTTTATGTCGTCCGTGATGACGCCCCGCGCGTCGGAGAGGTGGCGCGTCACCTGAATCGTGAAGGGTACCGTGACTTGCGAGAGGCCATTTTCGACGTCCACAATGATGTCCGCCCGGTGGGCCTTGCGCCTTGTGTTGCCCTCACCATGGGCCGCGAAGGCATGGCGCTTTGCCGCCACCGTCGCGACAGGTCGGCGTATGTCGACTACCATCCGTTATTTATAGAGGAAAAACATGTTACAATTTAAGACCTGCAAAATACCCGTTAGGTTTTTATTTCTGGCCCTATTTTTACTGCTGGCGCCCCCCGAGGTCTTGGCCGAACAGGCGGAGCAGGCGGGAGAAGCCGTTTATCCGGTCCCTCCTCCTCTCGTCTACCAGGGACTCTATCCCTGCCAGGCGTGTCATCGAAAAGACGTCCGCGGTGTGAACAGCCAGTTGGACAAGGGAAAGTCCTTTCTTGGGAAATTTCTTAGAGCCCCTGATCCAACCCCGCGAATTCTGGTTCAGATGCATAAAGACATCAACCTGAAGCATGCCGAATGGCAGTGGTGCCTCACCTGTCACAATACCGATGAACGGAACTACCTTCGGCTAATTACCGGCGAAACCATTCCATTTGAACAATCCTATCGGCTTTGCGGCCAATGCCATGGTCAAATCTACAATGACTGGAAATTGGGGATTCACGGCAGGAGAGTAGGGCAGTGGAACGGCAAAAAACTCTACCTGCTCTGTGCGCACTGCCATGATCCGCACAGCCCCAAATACCGCAAACTCATGGCCCAGGATCCTCCCCGCCCACCCAGCCATGGCCGCTGGGGGTCTGCGGACAAACTCAAAGACAGTCATACGGACAGTGTGCCTCACTAGCGATTTAGGAACTCGGCATGAAGAAAAAATATGAAAAACACGTCAGCAGGCGGTCGTTTCTGCAAGCGGCGGGAATCGCGTCCGCATCGCTCGCCCTCGGCGGTTGCGGCCTTGGGGATGATTTGATTTCCCGTGAACGGCTGGAAGAGTTCATTCAGAGCCATTTCGTAGAGATGAGCCCGGATGAAATCAAAAAAGTCAAAGCCCGTCTGCAAAATAAGTACAAAGAAAAATACGGCCGCGACTTCGTCCTGGGAACCGAACCGGCGGATCCCAATGTCCTGTTCGGTTATGCGCTGGACATTTCCCGTTGCATCGGCTGCCGGCGCTGCGTCGATGCCTGCGTCCAGGAAAATAACCAGAGCCGCAGCCCTCAAATCCAATGGATCCGCGTTTTGCGCTTTAAAGACGGGACCATGAACTTCGAAGAGTCCGAACACTATTATGAAGCGAGCATGGTCCCCACAGAGGGGTATTATACTGTGCCCGTTCAATGCCAGCAGTGCGAAAATCCGCCGTGTGTGAAAGTGTGCCCCACCAAGGCGACGTGGAAAGACGATGATGGTATCGTGGTCATCGACTACGACTGGTGCATCGGCTGCCGGTACTGCATGGCGGCCTGCCCCTATTGGGCCCGGCGCTTTAACTTCGCCGAACCGGATATTCCCGAAGAAGAATTGAATACCAACCTGCACTACCTGGGCAATCGGCCGCGTCAGCGAGGCGTCGTCGAAAAATGCACCTTCTGCGTGCAGCGCACGCGCAAAGGGCGTTATCCCGCATGCGTGGAGGCCTGCCCCGTGGGCGCGCGCAAGTTTGGCAATCTTCTCGATCCTGAAAGCGAAATCAACAAGGTCCTGGAAAACCAACGGGTCTTCAAGCTGAAGGAAGAATTGAACACACAGCCCAAGTTCTTTTATTTCTTTTCCATCTAAAAGAATTGCTTGGCAGATAAGAAGAAGGAATAGAGTACATGCAGAAAGTCATCCATTTTATACGTCAGGTCACCAGCCGGTTGCTGAAAGGGCCGCTCATCTACTATGCCTGGATGATCTTCATTCTTATTATGATCGCCATCGGCTTGAAGGGCTACAGCTACCAGTTCAAGTCCGGATTGGCCGTCACCGGCATGGTCGATCAGGTGTCCTGGGGATTGTATATCGGCAACTTCACCTACCTGGTGGGTGTCGCGGCAGCGGCCGTGCTGCTGATCATCCCGGCGTACATTTATAATTTCGGTCCCATCAAGGAGATCACCATTCTGGGAGAAATTCTGGCCATCAGCGCCCTTTTGATGGGCATGCTTTTTGTGACGCTGGATCTCGGACATCCGGAGCGGATCTGGCATCTGGTGCCGTTTATCGGCACGCCCAATTTTCCCGACTCTTTGCTGGATTGGGACATTCTGGTGCTGAACGGTTACCTCTTTATCAACATGACCATATCCATCTACCTGCTGACCATGATGTACCTGGGAAAGAAGGCCAACAAATGGCTCTACATGCCTTTTGTGCTGCTTTCCATCCCCTGGGCGGTGGCCATCCACACCGTGACCGCCTATCTTTATAATGGTTTGGGTGCACGGCCTTTCTGGAACACCGCCATCCTGGCGCCGCGGTTTCTGGCGTCGGCGTTTTGTTCGGGCCCGGCTCTTTGCATTCTCATTTTCCAAGTGATCCGCAAGTTCACGAAATTCAAGGTCAAGGATGCCGCCCTGTTCAAAATCGCGGAAATGATCTGCATCGCCATGGGCATCAACCTGCTGTTGCTGGGCGCCGAGGTGTTCAAGGAACTCTATACGGACAGTTGGCACAAGGCGCCCATCGTCTATCTGTTTGTCGGGCTTCACGGGCATACCGGACTGGTGAATTGGATCTGGACGGCCATTGCGTTCAATGTTATAGGGTTTTTCCTGTTTCTGATACCCAAAACCAAGAAGAATATCATCACCCTCAATCTGGCCTGCATCCTCATCGTCGTTGGCATCTGGCTGGAGAAAGGCCTGGCCTTTATCGTGCCGGGTTTCGTGCCCACCCCCATGGGAGAGATATGGGAGTACTGGCCCAAGGCGCCGGAAATCATGATATCGGTGGGCGTGTTGGGAATTGGCCTGATGATCTACACATTGGCGCTGAAGATTGCCATCCCCATTGAAACGGGAGAGATGCGGGTCCTTGGAGCTGAGTCCGATGTTGACGACACGTCCCCTGATCAGCCCGACGCCATTGAAGATCAAGCACCGGTTCGGGTATCCATCGAAGAATTGCCGAGAATTTCCTGATGCAAGGAGAAGCATTGCTACGTCACATAAATACTACCATGAATTTTAGGAAAGGAGCTTTCATGCAGCGCAGTACAACTTACTGGACCTTAAGCCTCCTGTTGTTGGCCGCCGTCAGCCTCAATGCCGCTGTGGCAGAGGCCTATTATGTGGATCCCAAGAAATACGGTGATCCGGCCGGGGAAGTCTGCATGACCTGCCATCGGGAAGTCACGCCGGGAATCTTCAACCAGTGGAACCAAAGTTCCATGGGACAGGCCGGAGTGAACTGTTACGACTGCCACAAGGCGGGAAAAGACGACCCAGATGCTTTCGACCACAAAGAGCGCATTGCGATTGTTGTCACCCCCAAGGATTGTTCACAATGCCATGAAAAAGAAGCCAAGGAGTTTGGATCTTCCCACCATGCGGATGCCGTCAAGGCCCTGGATTCCACTGATAATTTTCTCGGACAAGCCATGTGGGGCCTTGAAAACGAGTATAAAGGGTGTGCGGCCTGCCATGGAACGGTGCTCAAGCTGCAGGAGGGCGGCAAAGGCAAATTGGAGCCCGCCACCTGGCCCAATACGGGCATCGGCCGGATCAACCTGGATGGGAGCAAAGGGTCCTGCACGGCGTGCCATCCACGCCATCTGTTCTCCACCGAGCAGGCCAGGCGGCCGGAAACCTGCGGCAGATGTCACAACGGCCCTGAGAATCCGCACATTGAAATCTATTCGGGCAGCAAACACGGCATGACCTACGCCGCCTATAAAGACGAATTGAATATGGACAAGCGCCGCTGGCGGGCCGGAAAGGATTATTTTCATGGGCCGACCTGCGCCAGTTGTCATATGGGAGATGTGCCCCAGCAGTTGGACATAAAAGACGCCGACCAGAGGCTGGAAGAGGCGTTGAAATCGGTTCTGACCGGTGCGGACCAAAAGGATTTCGAGGCCCTGCTGCCCCCTCGGACTACTCCCAAGAAGATCGTTACGGGGCCCTCCCATGACGTGGGCCTCAGACTCTCGTGGAATCTGCGCCGCCCCATTTCTCAGAAACAAAAAAATTGGGAGACAAATCGGCAGACGATGCAGAGTACATGTATGCAATGCCATGGTCAGAATTTCGTTCAGCAATTCTATACCCAATTCGATGACCTGATTGAGCGCTACAATAAAACCATCGCCGAACCGGCTACGCGCATTCGTGACGACCTCATGAAAATGGGCGAGCTGACCAAAGCAAATCACGATGAAAAACTGGACCGCATTTACAGAAAGCTGGTGTACCACGATGGAAACAGGGCCAGGCACGGCGCCGCCATGATGGGGCCCAGCTATGCGTGGAGCCAGGGATTGCAGGATGTGTCCGAAAGATACTATCAGGAATTTATACCTGAGGTGAAGAAGCTGTTGGGCAGAAAAGCTAAGAATTTCCTGCGGAAGCGCGGGTATTACGAACCACGCTATAAAAGCAAGTAATCGAAGCATACACAGAAAATCCGGTAAGCGGATGCAGGAGAGGGGCGATGTTGCCGAGAGAGAAGGCTGGAAAAGGGCGAAAGGGAACCATTTATCCCATGCTCGCATGGGCGCTAGTTTTATGCGCATTCATCTTGACTGCAGGTCAGGTCGATAAAGCAGACGCGCAAGATTATCAGACACGCAAACTGATCAGGAATCTGTTAAAAATCGGATATCCGCTCACACGAGAAGATGTCATCGCTCTCGATAAAATTGGCATGCGCTTCGATTCCACCAATCGGATCGATGTGCTGGAGAAGATACTCGTGGACCGCGCGTCGATTCACGACCGCAAACGGTATGACTACTTTACGAGAACGGAAGTAATTTGCGATGCACTGCGGTTGTTGGATGAACACAATCTTCCGGTAACCCATTCACTGATCGACAACTTGAACCGGGAAGATGGATGGGAGCTGAGAGAAAAAGCATTGCTGGCTTTTATGGCCGCCAAACGGGGGATTCGATATCGCGACAATACCGATTACCTGCTGGCTGTCTTGCCGCAGTATGACCGGGATATAGAGAAAAATTACGGAATCGAAGCCTCGCAGGCAATTATCGATATCATGAATTTCTTAACGTACCTCTCCGAACTGTTCGGCTACAAGGGCGACCGGCAAATCCTGCTTGCGTTGTTTGAGTATTCCGCCAATGCGTATGGGTTTCCGGCAGAGTATCTGTCGCATATTTTTGTGGACATGTTTCTCTTCAGCCCCGAAGTTTTTGTGTCGAATCTTGCGGATCAGGATGAACGTACGAGGAAAACCGTTACGACCGCGCTGGTGTTCGGAATGCGCAACAACCAGGTCAGGGAAAAGGTTAAAAAGATATTGTCCCAAAACCGCATCGCCGCAGATCAATCCGACAAAAGTACAGCCCGTTCCATTGTTCGCAAACTGAGAACTCAAATTGATCACGTTGCGGAAAAAACCGCACCAAAAGTGCCACGCCAACCTGTGGGTGGAAAAAAATGATGCGTCACTGCAATCCTTTTAAAATGGTCCGATGGATGGGATGGGCCTGCGTCTATGCGACCTTGGTCATGAGCGCACAACCCGGCCTTGCCGAAACCATTGGCCGTCTGCCTGTGGAGCATGTCGCCGATATCCGCAAAGACTTCAACCAACCCACAGAAGTCGCCATCGATCCTCAGGGGCGGGTGTTTGTCCTGGACGGCGCCAACCAACAGATCAAACTGTTCAACGCCAAGTGGAAGTATATCCGGTCCATCGGACGCCCAGGAAAAGGCAATGGAGAATTTCGCAATCCCGTGGGGATGGATGTGGACTCCAACGGCAGGCTTTTTGTAGCCGATACCGGAAACCAGCGCATTCAGATATTTGACAACTCTGGAAAATACAGGCGCCAGATCGACCTGGCGAAATGGAAGGCCCGTCCGGTTGAAGTCAAGGCCTGGTCCGGTAAAGGCAGAATTTATGTGAGCGACGCCAACAATCACCAAGTCCTTGCCTTTAAAACCGACGGGACGTTTCTGTCCTCATGGGGCCGCCTGGGCGATCAAACCGGGGAGCTTCGGTATCCGGGGATGATGGCCGTCGATAACAACAAGCATATTTTCGTCGTGGATATCCTCAACGGCCGCATCCAAATTTTCGACCCATCGGGCAAAAATCCCGCACAGATCGGAGAACTGGGTGTCCTGCCGGGGCAGTTATACCGACCCAAGGGCGTCACCACCGATGGCCGCACCGGAGTCTATGTGTCGGACAGTTACACCGGGATTATCCAGGTATTCGACACCACGGGCCGATTGCGCGGCATTTTGAGCACCGGAGCAAAGGGTGCCTATCTGCGCTTGACCTCGCCCCTGGGCATGGCCATTGATGCGCAGAAGCGCCTCTATGTGGTTCAATCGACGTTAAATAAAGTCAGTATCTTTAACTTGAAATGAGCGCCGACCGCTTGGAACGATGCGACCCAAACCGATTGGATTTAAAATAGAAGCAATGCTAAAAAAGATTTCCTTTATAGTACTCGGCACCCTCCTGATCCTCGTCCCTTCGGCCCAGGCCGTCATGACCAAGCGTGCCGACAAAGAGTGTCTCCTGTGCCATGTGTTGTGGTTCGATGCCTTCAAGACCGACCGCAAAACATTGGTGGAACAACAAGACACGGCCATTGTGGTTGCCGGATCCCGCGGACTCGTTTCCACCGAAGCCATGTGCATCACCTGTCATGACGGCTACGTCGTCGACAGCCGGAATTCAGTGGAAGCGGGCAATCCTCATCATGAGCTCAAGAAAAAACCCGATTCCCTCGTCCTGCCGCAAGTGCTCCGTCTGGACAGCAACAACGAATTCTATTGCGGGACCTGCCATACGCTGCACGATTTCAAGGACAGCGCCGAAGTCGGCAGCACGCCGTTTATGCGCATGAACAATGAGCAATCCCAGATGTGCATCGCCTGCCATGGGGGAGGATCCCGCAAGAAGGCCGCTGCCAACCATCCGGTCTCCAAAAAGGTGGACCGTGCCACACGCCAGAACGCCTCCAAGATGGGCTCCCAGTTCGGTCCCGGTCAGGAACTGATCTGTCAATCCTGTCACAACGCCCATGGCAAACGCGGCTTGGTCAAAGCGCCGGACAATACAACCTTATGCATTGGCTGCCACCAAAACCAATCCGGCCTGCTCGGCAGCAAACACGATTTCCGATCGCAGCTGCCCGACCTGAAGAACATCAAACAACAGAAACCATCGGAATCAGGACCCTGTGGCGCCTGTCATGTCCCCCATAACGCTGTGGGCAAAAAACTATGGGCGCGGTCGCTCAAACCCGGGCCCCAGGCCACCCAGATGTGCCTGTCCTGCCATGGACAGGATACCGCGGTCGAAGCCAAACCCATTGGAGAACACTCCCACCCGGTCAATATTCAACCCGCGGCCAAAACCCGCATTCCCAAGAATTTGCCCCTATTTCGGGCCGACGCCACCAAAACTTCCAAAGGTGGAGTGCAATGCTTTTCATGCCATAATGTCCACCAATGGAATCCAACGGCAAAGGCCGCCAAAGGGGAGCGCGATGAAGACGGGAACGGCTCGAACAGTTTCCTGAGGCTGGCCAATGACGGGTCATCGGCGCTGTGTGTGGCCTGTCACAACGACAAGCAGCAGCTGTTGGCTTCGGATCACAACCTCAGCGTGACCGCCCCCCAGGAGAAAAACATCCGGTCGATGACCCCCCTCCAGTCCGGGCCTTGCAGCGCATGCCATGTCCCCCATAACGCTTCCGAAAAACGCTTGTGGGCCAAAGAGATGCCGGGCGACGGCGATTGGGCCAACGGTTTGTGTATCAGCTGCCATAACCGCCAAGGGGCGGCCAAGGCAAAATTAACAGGGAAGAACGATCACCCGGTCAATGTGGGGCTGAACAGCTTAAAGCCCATGGTCGATCTGGAAAAGATCCATCAAAGGCTGCCGCTTTACAATCAAGGGGGAAGTAAAGAGAAGGATCAGCGCATGATGTGCATGACATGCCATGATCCGCACACCTGGCGTCCTGGAGCATCCGTTCCGGCCGCCGATACATACACCGCCAATATTGAAGGCACGGCAGTCAACAGCTTCCTGCGAATGGCCAATTACCCGTCGCCGGACCTATGCTCCGCCTGCCACCCAAACCATCTGAAGGTGGAGGGAACGGTTCATGATTTGAAGGTCTCTGCGCCCACGGCCACCAATCTTGCAGGACAGACCGTCGAAGCATCCGGAACCTGCGGCGCATGCCATCTTGTCCACAACAGCCCCAAAGCCCTTCGCCTGTGGGCCCGGGACGATGGCCCTGTGTCTGATAACGTGAATATCATCGCTTCCTTATGCACCGATTGCCATTCCGAGGGAGGCCCGGCCGCGAAGCGGGTGCCGGCGGTGGCCAGCCATCCCACCGGCAAGCTGGTCATGGCCCATGAAGGCGACGCACCCGACAATACAGGCTATACACCGGTGTTCGACGAGAATGGTCTCAAAAAAAGCGTGGGCAATATTGGCTGTCCGTCATGTCATGACAGCCATATATGGAATCGCGGGGCTCAAACGCCTGCCAATGCCGACACCGCCGGAACCGACAAAACCGGAAGCTTTCGATTCCTGCGAAACCAAAGCGTCAATACCATTTGCAGGCAATGCCATGGTCCCGAAGGTATCTTCAGGTATCTCTATTTTCACGATCCCGACAGGCGGCGGGTATGGACAAGACCGCGTCAGATCATTGACCGATCTAAGATATGGATAAAATAGACAGGCTTTTTTTATAGTGCTTCTAAATGATGGAACAGTTTGATTAAAGATGGTTCAATATAGACTCATAAACAACCGACATACCGGGATTGGGAAGATCATCCGCATCGCCGAATCAACGGCTACGACCCTGATGGCGATGACGCTGGTGATACTGTCACTTCCGATCTTCGCCTTTGCTGGGGCAACAGACGATTGGGATGGCTGGACCCAAACCCAAGGCCCCTTCCACTATACCGGCCAGTACTGCAAGGCCTGCCATACCACCGTTCCGGACGGAAAAGCCGATATGCGCTTAAAGTATGGCGGTGATTACAACCTGCTGTGCAAGTGCCACGCCCCGGAGTCGTATGTTCACCCGGTGGATCTCGCGCCTTCTCACGGCCTGGCGAAACGAATTCCAACCCAACTGCCCCTGGAAGACGGCAAGGTGACCTGCCTGACCTGCCACGACATTCACCGGCAGTGCAGCCGACGCGAATTCGATACCACCTCTGTCCGGGGGGCGCCTTATCCCAACAGACTTGATTTTTGCTACCTTTGCCATGATCAATCGGCCTATCAGCCCTATAATCCGCATATCCAAAAAACGGCATCCGGTGTAAAAAATCCCAAAACCTGCCTCTACTGCCATGCAAAGGTTCCGGATGAAAATGTCGACACCTATGAATCCGTGCAGTTTGTTGGAGACCTGGTCAACCTGTGCCAACGTTGTCACCGCATTGATGGCAATCATTCCGGCAACTTCGACCACATGGTCAAACCGTCGAAAAAGCTGCTGGCTGTCATGAAAAATATGGAAGTTAAATTCGACATTATCCTGCCCCTGGATGCCGACGGCAAACTCACCTGCATCACCTGCCACAATCCCCATGACAAAGGCATCATCCCTGAGTCACTCCCGAGCGCCAAAGGGGCCGGTGCCAAGTTCCGTCATCGCCTGCCCGAACGGATATGCATCGAATGCCACCGCATGTAGCATAGAATCAGGAAGTATAGATCCGGCTGGAAGATCTACCTGAGAATCAGGAAGGCATATTGCTGGCAGCGTCCGGGTTGCGCGACATCCAAGGATAGACCAAAACGATACAGAAGATGTTGATAGAGATGAACGTTTGACATCCTCAATACCGGGCATACCTATTTATTTAAGGCATATAAAATTCAGGAATTGAAGATGCAGAGGGGCTGGTATGCAAATCATCCTCTACATAGCAACCACCATTGGGCTTTATATCGTGTCCTATTCAAGCGGGAATTGGGACATCGTCCGGCACACGCTGCAGAACCAGCCTCTGACTACCGTTGCCGCTTCCAATAACCATATCATAGTGGGCACTGTGGATGGTTTGCTGCGCTCCAGTGATGATGGCCGATCATGGCAAAAAGCCGGTAAAAAGGAACATTCTATCCATATTCGCTGGCTTATGTCTTCTAAATCTCAGCCACAGCGGATTTTAGCCGGTACTGAACCTGCTGGTATTCTAATTTCATACGATGGCGGCTTAAATTGGGCGGCAAGCAAGGATGTCGATAAATTGCGCGACGAAAAAGGATGGTATTTGCCCTATTCGCCCAAGGCGGGTTGTATCAGAGGATTTGCCATAGCCGATACCAAAACAGGTAAAGGGGTTGAGCGCATTTATGCCGCTGCGGAAGTTGGCGGGGTGCTGGTCTCCTCAAACGGAGGCAAAAGTTGGACGCTAATTCAAGGAAGCGATGGATCCCCGGATTTTTACCGTGACTTAGGCACAATGGTTCATCCGGATGTCCACTCGATATCCGTGCATCCCAAGGCCCCTGACATCATCACCGCCTCAACAGGCGGAGGGCTCTACAGATCAATGGACCGTGGGAAGACATTTCAAAATATCTACGAGAGCTACATCCGCGCCGCATGGGTTGATCCTGATGACCCTTTACATATCATAGCGGGGCCTGCAGACGGTGTTTCCCGAAATGGACGAATCGAGCAGACCACCGATGGGGGCAAGAGTTGGAAACCTTACACTGCAGGGATGAAGGCGCCCTGGGCCAGGCATATGATAGAGCGCTTTTTTAATACAGGCGACAACCTATTTGCCATAGTATCCAATGGTGAGATCTGGATTAAACAGCCAACCCAGGAAAAATGGAAACACATTTTAGCCGACATCGGGAATGTTAAAGCATTGGTGGCCCAATAAATTGCAGTAGCTCAGATTTAGCTGACAGTTGTCGGCCTCCAATACCAAAAAAACGCATTCCAATCCTTTCAATTGAAGTTCCCACAAAATTATTGTTCACAGGCCTCGATCATGACAGCGGGGCTTTACATTATCGTGCTTCCATGATTAACTGCTGTATTGAAATGAAGAATTAAATTCTTCCGGATTCATGCATTTCAAGTGAAGATGCCGTCATCATTCCATTTGCATCTGATAGACCCATACAATCTTGTAGTCGGGCTCACCTGATGGCCGAATGAAATTACATCTGCCGTTCTATTCGGCAGTTGATTGTCTTTAAGATCAATTTCCCAACATATCAAGCAAATGATGCCATGTCCGAGATCGTTAGGTTTGGATGCCTGAAACTAGTTCCGCTGAGCCCCGCAGGCGGGAATGTTCTCTTGTGGTGACGAAGCAATTGATTTCGGATGTACCTGGCACTCAATTTTTGCTGTAATCTCATATCCTATATTGATCAATTCTATCTCGGCCTTTTGAAGATATGTTTTTACCATACTGATTATTTTGTGTGTTATTAGGGTATTGCTACGGCTATTGTTAACGATTATCCGATCACAGGTAACTACAACGTACCGCCAGTTACCAGCGTATCATGAATCCCCCGCAATCCTGCTTAGGAAGGGGTTTTAAGGCCGAGGAGGTAAAATCTGATTGAAGGCTCGAATGCTGTTGGATCGGTTAATTCAACTCCAACGGTATCGTTTCGTAGCCATTTAATGATAACCGCCCTTGAAATAAAAGACCATTTAGCATCATCAAGGAAAAATTCGATGGTGATCCGTTCACCCACTTTTAGAAGATTTTGTACAAATATAGACTGGCAGTCATGGCCCTCCATGTCATACCTGTCACAATGTAAATCGTGTTCTTTAATACAATGCTCCTCACCGCTAATTTTAAGCTTAAAACCCTGCCAGGAGATGTTTTTCACTGTCATGCTGCCTGTTTTTTCGGCACCGGTATCATTTATTACTTTGTATATGCCAGGAATATTCGTTTTTTTGCGTATGGACGCTCGATATTCAATGACGGATCTATTCAGCTGACCACAGCTACACTCCAAGTTAAATTTGCAATTTGGTTTGAGCATATAGTCAGTTGTTGCCACTCTCACAACTTGTTTGAAATGGATGCAAGTAATTAATCCATTTACACCATCAATAATCTAGACGTTGGTATACATAACTCGACTAACTTTTCTGACATACTGGTT
>JAAUYD010038172.1_pt1 | contig 12724 bp, 6 predicted proteins | sample 7278101 | NCBI WGS metagenome assembly JAAUYD01 (sample SAMN14350128, study PRJNA611818) | marine sediment metagenome | isolation source: surface marine sediment (0.6m) | place: French Polynesia: Moorea | collected 2018-08 | reverse complement strand
GGAGACCACGATGCGGCCACCGTCGGGCATGGCGTCCACGCCGTTGACCAGCAGGTTGATCAGGATCTGGCCGAACTGGCCGAGATCCATCTCGACGGTTCCGACCTCGGGCGAGAGATCGAACTCGAGGGTGACGTCGTCGCGCACCAGGCGCTGGAGCATCGGCCGCAGCACCTCGATCTCGGCGTTGGGGTCGACCGAGCGCGGCTGCACGATCTGCTTGCGCGAGAAGGTCAGGAGCTGGGAGGTCAGCTGGGACGCGCGCTCGCTGGCCAGCACGATCTGCTCGAGCGCCTCGCGCTCGGGCTTCTCGAGGGCGTCCGCCGAGCGGATCAGATCGGCGTTCCCGAGCATCGCCGTCAGCAGGTTGTTGAAGTCGTGGGCCACGCCGCCCGCGAGCTGACCCACGGCCTCCATCTTCTGGGAGTGATGGAGCTGCGCCTCGAGGCGACGCCGCTCGTCGATCGCCTGCTCGCGCTGGCGCTGACGCTGGAAGGCGATGCGGATCGCGAGGGCCAGGGCGGCCGAGAGCAGCAGACCGAGCACGAGGAACGCCGAGTGGCCGGCCCCCGTCATGCGCTCCCACGCAGCGCTCCGCGGAGTGAGGCTCACCTTCCAGGTGCGGGTGCCGATCGGGACCTCGGTCTCGGCGACCACGCGTCCGGCGGACTCGGTGGCGAAGTCGCCCAGCGATCCGTACACGACCTCGTCTCCGTCTCGGATCACGATCTCGTAGGCGTCGAGGATGCGCGCGCCGAACGAGTGCTCCACCAACGGATCGATCCGGAACACGCCGTTGACGAAGCCGCGCAGGGTTCCGTCCGCCTCCAGCACCGGGAAGTAGGAGGTGAGGCCGCGCCCGCCCTGGAACAGCAGGAGGGGCTGGCTCAGCTGGGGCTCGCGGGTCGCGCGCGCCGCATCGACGGTGGAGCGCGCCGCGCTGTCGAAGACGTTGCGACCGAGCGCGGCCCGATTCGGCTCGGGAGGCGAGACCCAGCGGATCACGCCGGACCCATCGATCCAGTTGATGGCCTGGAAGCCGTGGAACTCCTGCTGGAGGTTCTCGGTCCGGGCCCGGAACGCACTGCGATTGCGCACCTGCCCCGCGGCGATCTCCTTCCGCACGGTCTCCACCACGAGCAGCCGGCTGCGCACCAGGTCCTCGAGGCGGAGCCCCGCCTGCTCGGTCAGGAGCTGGGTCTGATCCTGCACGGTCTCCCGCTCGGAGACCGTCAGCAGCTCGGAGCTCATCAGCACCACCGAGCTGGCGAAGATCCACAGCGCGATCGGGATCCAGGTCGAGGATCTCATGAAGGCAGGGCCCCTGGCCCGCGTCGCTCCCGGCGGGCCCCGCCGTCAGTATCCAGAGTCCCCTGAGAAGTGCCTAGTGGTTTCTTCCTAGTCGCGATTCGCGGTGACGGCCCGACTCCGGGCTGGCTTCCAGGGCCCGCACGCCCGAAGGAGCCCGAGCGAGCTGCGGTAGCCTCCCGGCGTGTCTGGAGAGCCCCCCTTCCTCCGGCGCCGGTGGGTCCGCGTCCTGCTGGCGCTCACGCTGCTGCTGATCGCGTTCCGCGGGATCCTCCCCTTCGGCCTCGAGTGGCTGCTCGAGTCGCAGGCCTCGAGCCGAACCGGTCGCGTGGTCGAGGTCGAGAACGTCGACCTGCAGCTCTTCGCCGGCCGCATCCACGTCTCGGGTCTGCGCGTCGCCCAGGCGCTGCCTGCCGCGGAGAGCGAGGCGCCCGTGCGTGTCGACCCCGGCGCACAGGTCGTCGGCCTCGGCGCACTCGATCTCGATTTCACCTGGCTGGCGCTGCTGCGCGGCGAGATCCGTCTGGCCGACGTCACGCTCTCGGAGCCGGCCGTCTCGATCGTCCGCCACGCCGACGGCCGCATCGCTCCCTTCGTGCTCGTGTCGCAGGAGCCCGATCCCGAGCCCGAACCCGAGCAGGTGCCGGAGCCCGAAGAGCCGGAGTCCGAGGGCGGAGCCTGGCCGGTGTACGTGGACTCGCTGGCGCTGGCCAGCGCGAAGGCGCGACTGGTGCTCGACTCCCACGACGGCGACCAGGTCGTCGACCTGTCCCTCGACCGCTTCGGCGTGAGCGAGTTCGGGTTCGTGGACGGGAGCGTCGTGCTCGGGGGCATCGACATCCAGCGACCCCAGGCCCGGGTGCGGCGCGACCTCGTGATTCCCACCGCTGCAGCCCCCGCGGAGGAGCCGCTGCCCGAGGAGCAAGAGACCGAGGAGGAGCTCCAGGCGGAGACGCCGCCCGGCGCGCCGCCGGGAGTCGACATCGCGCAGATCGTGGTCGAGCGCGCGGCGTTCACCCTCGCGACGGACCGCCACGAGCTCGACGTCGGGCTCGCCCTCGACGCGCGCGAGGCCAACCTGGAGCGTCCCTTCCCGGTGAAGCTGCGGCTCGACCTCGGTACGGAGGGCGGCTTCTTCGCCCTCGACGGCAGGCTTCGCGCGATCCCCCTCTTCTTCGAGGGTCAAGTCTCCTGGGCGGACCTGCCCCTGGTCGACATCCTCGACGTGGCCCAGGTGCCGATGCCGCTCTCCTTCGAGGCCGGGAGCTCCGACGCCGAGCTGTCCGTCGCCTATGGAGCGGAAGAGACGCTGATCCCCGAGTCCGTGCGCGTCTCCGGCAAGCTCTCCGTCTCTAAGATCGCGCTGGCCGAGGTCGCCCAGCAGATCGACGTGGCCTGGTCGGACCTCGAGGCCGAGCTTCGCCGTGCGGACATTCCCCTCGGCGAGGCCGCGACGAAGCGCGGCCCGGTGCTCGAGCTGGACGTGCTGCGCCTGCTCTCCCCGCGCCTCCGCTACGAAAGACCGGAGCCCTCGGGCGACGCGCCCGACGAGCCCGAGCCCGAGACCCAGGTTGCCGATGCAGAGCCGGAGGCTCCCAAGCCCACCGATCCCCGTCTCTCCCTCGAGCTCTTCGAGATCCGCGACGGGACCCTCGACTACGCCGACCCGGTGGTGGAGCCCGAGTACGCGGCCACGCTGCGCGAGCTCGACGTGAAGGTCCGTGGCCTCACCTGGCCCGAACGCACGCTCAAGAGCCTGGCCGTCGCGAGCCGGGGGCCCGGCCCCGCGAGCCTCGAGCTCTCCGGTGGCCTCGTAGAGGGACGCGGCACCCTCGAGCTGACCCTCGGCAGCGTCGACCTCGCGGGGTTCGCGCCCTACGTGCGACCCGCCCTGGGGCAGGACATCACGGAGGGCACCCTGAGCCTGCACACGGATCTCGAGGCGGTCTGGCCGGACCTCACCGCGAAGAACGACCTCGTCGTCTATCAGCTCGCACTCTCCGCCAGCGACGATCCCGCGTTCACCGCGCAGTTCGGCGTTCCGATCGCGGTGGCGGTGGCCTTGCTGCGCGACGGCGAGGGCGCCATCACGCTCGAGCCCGAGGTGCAGTTCCGCGCCGGCAACCTGCAGCTCGGGCCGCTCGTGCGCGAAGCCCTGACCGAGGCGCTCGAAGGGGCGCTGCGCGCGCCGCTCAAAGGCCTCACGGCCGTCGGTGGCCTCGCGATCGGGGCTGTGGGAGCCGTCGCCGGTCCGTCGGACCTCGGCTTCGGGACGCTCGCGATGAAGGCCGGCACCACGTCCCTCGACGCCGGCTCCGACGCGCGCATCGGCGCGATCGGCGACGTGCTGGCCGAACGGCCGACTCTGGCGATCGCGCTCTCCGGGCTCGCCGACCCGGCCGACGACGCACTCCTCTCCCAGCAGATCCTGGCCGAACGCGTCGCGAGCGACGGAGACCTGCCCGAGCTCGAAGGTCTGGGGCTGCTGCAGAAGCGGCGCATCCGCGCGGCGCTCCGCGAGCGCCACGGGGGCGAGCCGGGCCCCCTCGAGCCCGAGGACGAGGCGGCGCTCGTCCGACTCGCGGCCCTCGTCACGGTTCCGCAATCCCGGCGCGAGGCGCTCGCGAGAGCGAGGGCCCTTGCCGTGCGCGACGACCTGGTGAAGGGCCATGGGGTGGATCCGAGCCAGGTCGTGATCGCGACCGCGCGGGAAGGGTCGGCGGGCGTCGCCGGCGACCTGGCCGTGGCGGAGCGCACGGGCGCGGCGGCGGCTCCCGACGTGGCCGCGCCGCCGGCGGCGGAGCCCCCGGCGGTGGATCAAGAGGGCTGATCGGCCCGACCCCGTCGAACGACTGGACGGATGGCGCCGGTTGGTCGAGTCTCCGAGGCTTTCACCAAGGAGCCCGCATGCGCCCGTCACCCGTGTCGTCTTCCGCCCTCGCCTGGATCCTCGGGGTGTCGCTCCTCGCGATGCCCGCCGCCGGAGTGGATCGGGAGGCCCTGCGTGAGCGCGCGGCCCAGACCTTCGGCGTGCTGCCGGCCGAGGTGCCGAACCCGGCCAACCCCGCCAACGACGCGCGCATCGACCTCGGGCGCCTTCTCTATTACGAGACCCGGCTCTCCCTCGCCCAGGATCTGAGCTGCAACTCCTGCCACATGCTGGACCGCTTCGGCGCCGACGGAGAGCCGACCTCTCCGGGGCACGAGGGCCAGCGCGGCGACCGCAACTCGCCGACGGTCTACAACGCGGCGCTTCACGTGACGCAGTTCTGGGACGGGCGCGCGGCGGATGTCGAGGAGCAGGCCAAGGGCCCGATCCTGAACCCGGTCGAGATGGCCATGCCGAGCGAAGAGGAGGTCGTGAAGCGGCTCTCCGCCGTCCCCGCCTACGTCGAGCTCTTCGGCAAGGCGTTCCCCGGCGAGGAGGAGCCGCTCAGCTACGACAACCTGGCGAAGGCCATCGGCGCCTTCGAGCGACGGCTCACCACGCCCGGCAAGCTCGACGCCTTCATCGGCGGCGAGCTCGACGCCCTGTCCGACGCCGAGGCCGCCGGCCTCGCCGGCTTCATGGACACCGGCTGCACCACCTGCCACGCCGGCGCTGCGCTCGGCGGACAGCTCTACCAGAAGATCGGCCTCGTCCATCCCTACGAGACCGAGGACACCGGTCGCGAGAAGGTCACGGGCAACGCCGCGGACCGGTACTTCTTCAAGGTGCCGTCCCTGCGCAACACCGCCGAGACCGGCCCCTGGTTCCACGACGGATCCATCACCGATCTCGCCGAGGCCGTACGCCTGATGGGCTGGCACCAGCTCGGGCAGAAGCTCGACGACCAGCAGGTCGGCGAGATCGTGAGCTTCCTCGAGGCGCTGACCGGCGAGGTCGACGCCACCTACGTGGCGAAGCCGAAGCTTCCCTAGCTCTGCAGGCTAGGCGGAGGACGAGGCGGCCGCGCCTCGCCGTGCGAGGGCTTCGAGGATCAGCTCGATCCCGAACTGGAGCTGCTCCTCGAAGCCCGTCCGAGCCAGGGACGCGGCAAGGCTCGAGAGGTTCGGGAACTGCTCGGGCGGCACCGACGCGTACGCCGCCCGCAGATCCTCCTGGCGGGCGGCCTCGTCTCCCTCTCCGCGTGCGCGCTCCTCTGCGACGACCACTCCCGAGATGAAGCGCACCAGCGAGATGTAGGCGATCGCCGCCTCGTCGGGCCCGAGGCCGAGCTCCCGGAGCATGCTGAGGCAGGCCTCGGAGAGCGAGAGCGTGTGCGGCCCCAGGGTGGGACGCGTGGTCTCGATGCGGCTGGCCACGCCCGGGTGGGCGGCGACCGCGCCGGCGAAGTCGAAGCACATCCGGCGCAGCCGCTCGAGCGGAGTGCCGGAGTCCGGCGCCGGCGGCTCGAAGCCCGCCAGCGCCGCATCGACCATGGCGTCGAGCAGGTCGTCCTTGTCCCGGAAGTGGCGGTAGATCGCCATGGGGTCGACCCGCAGCCGGGTGCCCAGGGCCCGCATCGAGAAGTCGCCGCGGTCGTCCGCGAGGGCCACCGCCGCCTCGACGATCCGCTCCCGCGAGAGCGGCTGGGAGCGCCGATTTCGACGCTTCCCCTCGGGGGCTCGAGGGTCGGTCCGCTTCTCCGCCTTGCGGGCTGCCATCGCGGGAATCCTAGCGCAGGGTGTTGACCGGTCTACGGTGTAGACTACACTGCAGGCCATCGAAGTCTACGGCGTAGACACACAGCCACCCGCAAGCCACTCGGCAAGGAGCCCCGACATGGATCGCCTGCGAGCCGACCGCCCCATCGAGACCACCCGCGTTCCCCAGGACGTCACCTACAACTGGGAGTACGACAACACCCGCGCCCAGCTCGAGCGCCTCTACCAGCACGCCAAGCGCGACCAGTGGGATGGCGACAAGCGACTCGACTGGTCCACCTCCGTGGATCCGAACGCCGAGCTCGTGCCCGATGCCGCCATCGGCATCTGGGGCACGCCCATGTGGGACAAGCTCACGAAGAGCGAGATCGAGAAGCTCCGCCACGAGGCGATCACCTGGCAGCTCTGTCAGTTCCTCCACGGCGAGCAGGGCGCGCTCCTCGCCACCGCGCAGATCGTGGACAGCGTGCCGTGGTACGAGGCCAAGATGTACGGCTCGACCCAGGTGATGGACGAAGCGCGACACGTCGAGGTGTACCGCCGCTACGTCCAGGAGAAGCTCGAGCACGACTATCCGGTCAACCCGAACCTGAAGAAGCTCCTCGACCAGATCCTGTCGGACTCGCGCTGGGACATGAAGTTCCTTGGCATGCAGATCATCGTGGAGGGTCTCGCGCTCGCCGCCTTCGGCACCATTCGCGACTCGGCCAACGAGCCGCTGCTCAAGGAGCTCGTGGCCGCGGTGATGGAGGACGAGAGCCGCCACGTGGCCTTCGGCGTGATCTCGCTGCGCGAGCACATGCAGAGCCTGGGCGAGGCCGAGAAGAAGGAGCGCGAGGACTTCGTCTACGAGGCCTGTGTCCTGATGCGCGACCGCATCCTGAACCACGAGGTGTGGGAGAGCATGGGCATGCCCGTCGAGGCTTGCGTGGAGGCGAGCCTCGAGAGCCCCTTCGCCAAGGAGTACCGACGCCGGCTCTTCAAGAAGATCGTCCCCAACGTGAAGAGCCTGGGCCTGCTCTCGGACCGCCAGCGCGAGCGCTTCGCCGACCTCGGCGTGCTCGAGTTCGAGTCGGGCACGACCAGCGACATCGACCAGGCCATCGAGGAGGAGCGCCGGCGCCAGGCCGGCCTGGAGCGCGAGGCCGCCTAGCCCCCCGGGATGGGGACGGTCCTCGCCCCTTGGGGCTCGGGATGGCTCGGCAAACCGACCGGTGTCTCGCCCCAAGGGGCAAGGACCGTCCCCTAAGACTCGCCGAGGACGAGGCTGCGGTAGGCGCGGGGCGGAAAGAAGGCCACCCAGAGGGTGGCCGCCGCCAGCAGGCCGAGCCCGTTCACGCCGAGCAGGCCCAGCGGCCACTGCAGCAGCGGGACCTCGCGCACGGCGAAGCCGTACCACCCGATCGCCGCGACGCCCGCGATGCAGGCGGCCGAGGCGCCCCAGAGCGCCAGCCGGTGGGCCGTCTCCGGCGAGCCGATCCCGAACTGCTCGCGTCGATGCAGGAGTGCGCGATAGCGGAAGCACTCGAACGCGGCCCACGCGTAGACGCCGAGTCGCCCCGCATGGGAGATCGCCGCGCTCAGCGGGTCCTTCGTCTGGAGAGCGATCTCGCCGGCGCCGAGGCGCCGCCACGCCCACACCGCGAACGCGACGGCTACCAGCCCGCAGAGCGCGCCGGCCCATCGGGCGTCGGGACGGAAGATCCGGAACACGCCGCACGCCATGGCGAGCGGGTTGATCGGGTGCAGCAGCACGCCCAGGGTGAAGGCCGCGAGAGCGACGCCGGGGTGACTGGAGGCCAGCCGGGCACCGACGATCAGGAGGATCGGCGAGAGCGTGAGCGCCAGGGAGGCGACGCCCAGCGCCAGCTCGGGCAGGGCGCGCGTCCGGCGCCAGACGAGCAGCAGCCGGACGGAGAGGATCGCACCGAGCACGCAGGTGCACGCGAAGCTCGCGAACGCGAAGGAGTCCACCTCCCCTGCATCGGCGGATCGGGCCGCGCTCCGGAGGGCCTCTCACCGGCCCTCGGCCCAAGGGAAGAACCCAGCCCAGGAGCCGCTACGCAGCTCGAGGCGAGCTGGATGGGCGAAACCGTCCGGTGTCGTGTCCCCGCGGAGGGCGACAGACGAAGGGCGCGAGGCGCTCGATGATTCCCGGGACCCGACCAAGGAGTTCCGAGCATGTCCGTCTTCCCGCGCCTGGGCCTCCGAGCCCTCGTCCTCTTCCTCGCGATGGCCCTCGCGGCGCCCGCACTCGCTTCCTCGTGGCACCGCCACGGGCGCTTCGAGCTCATGGCCCCGTCGGCCCCGATCCTCGCCGGCGACCTCCTCACCCTGCACAGCCGGCGCGCCCTCTCACATCGCCTCGTCGATCGTCTGCGTATCCGGATCGGCGGCGCGCCGGCCGACTTCTACCGGGTCGATCGACGCACGCTGCGCATCGTGGTCCCGCCGGGCGTCTCCGGGCGCGTGGGCCTGCGCATCGTGGAGAAGCGCCGCCACAAGCGACGCCTGCTCTTCCGGAAGCGGATCGAGCTCGCGGCGACCGACATCCGAACCCAGGGACCGTCCGAACCGGGTCCCGAGTTCGGGCTGAAGTTCGCCGATCCGGCCGGACTGAAGGTCGGCTCCCCGGTAGAGGGCTGGGTGCGAGCCGATGGCCTCACCACGGTCTCGACCCGGTCCCCGGTCTCGGTCAGTGGCCGCATCACGGCGACCACGGGTGCGGTCGTGGACCTGCTGCTGACTGGAACCGCCTCGCCGGAGACCAGCGATCCGCCCGGGAGTGGCGCGGATCCCCGGGTGACGGCCCTCGACGACACCACGCTGCAGGTGCGGATCGCCCTCGACAGCGGCCTCGCCTCGGGGATCGTCACGGCTCCGGCCACGAAGCTCCCCATCGACGACGTGGTGATCGTCGGCATCGACCCACCGAGGGGCTCGCTTCCCTCGCCGAAGGTCGCTTCGGTGTCGCCGAATCCCGTTCCGGCGGGAGGTCTCGTCAAGATCACCGGCAGCGGGTTCGGCGACGTCCAGGGGCGCAACCGGGTCGTGCTCGGCGGACGTGCGGTGAACGTGTTCCCGCGCGTCGAGTCCTGGAGCGACAAGGCCATCGAGGTGACGCTCCCGATCTTCGCCACGGGCCCCTACGACCTGCTGGTCGGGAACGACATCGTTCCGTCCCACCCGATCCGCGTGGACGTCGAGCCCCCGTGTCCCAACGCCAACACGTTCCGAGCCACCTTCGAAATCGGGGCGTCCTCGAGAGCCAACGCGGTGGTTCCCACGTCCGACTGCGGCTTCGTGATCGCCGGGAGCACGACCAGCTCGAAGGGCGACACGGACGCTCTGCTGATGCGGACCGACTCCGAGGGCAACGTGCTCTGGCAGCGGACCTTCGGCGGCGGGGGCTTCGACGAGGCCCACGACGTGAAGGCGCTGCATCACGGCTTCCTCTTCGTGGGGGAGACGAGCTCGAAGGATCTCGACGCCCGGGGGCGCGACGTCCTCGTCATGCGCGTGAGTCACATGGGCATCCCGGTCTGGACCCGGGTGCTCGGCAGCCCGGCCGACGAGGTCGGCCGCGGATTGACGGTGCACCACGAGCACAACTCGCAGACCGCCTCGCGAGTGGCCATCGTGGGCAGCACGACCGCGAACGAGGCACAGAGCGGCATGGACGCCCTGATCTACCTGATGACGACGGACGGCGACGTGCTGGCCGAGCGTCAGGTCCAGGGCGAAGCCGACGACCGCTTCGACGACGTCACGTCTTCCGGGCGCCAGGGCTTCGTCGCCGTGGGCCGCACCCGCTCGCTCTCCCTCGGTGCCCAGGAGGGTGGCTTCGACCCCCTGGTCGTCGGCTTCGACGCCGAGGGGGCCGGCCTCTTCCAGCGCGCCGTGCCGGTCGGAAGGGGCGACGACTTCGCCCTCTCGGTGGAAGCCACCCCCCGCGGCGGCTTCGCCCTGGCCGGCCAGTCGCGGACCGCGATCGGAGCCGACGACGGCTTCGGTGCCGGGGGATCGCTCTTCCTGCTCGAGGTGGACGATGCCGGCAACAAGCTCCGGCTCGACGAGTACGACGGACGTGGCCAGGACGTGGGCGTGGCCGGCGCCTTCTCGGACGGCGACGGAGGCACCGTCCTCGCCGCGTTCAGCGACTCGAGCGACTTCGGTGCGACGGGGCTCGACCCCCTGCTGCTGAAGACGTCCTGCGACGGTGCGCTGGTGGACACCCGGCATCCGGGAGCGAGCGGAGACGTGGAGCGGATCTTCGACGCGGGACGCCTGCCCGGCGACCACTTCGTCGTGGCCGGCCAGGTGGCGATCGGCACCGGCAGCAAGGTCCTGCTCGCGACCGAAGCCGCCTTCGCGGACGGTGCGCCGGTCATCGAGATCTTCACGGGGAACGAGGACACCGCGGCGCGGGTCCGGCAGGGCGATCCTCTCACCCTGCGCTGGCGGGTGCGAAATGCCGACGCGATCCGCATCCAGCGGCTCGGCAACAACGGGCCGGCCCTGGATCTCGACCTTCCCGGAGGCGACCTCGTCGACGAGATCTTCGACTTCGCCTCCTTCTCCCTCGACGGACGGAACCGCTGCGAGAGCGAAGGCAGCTGCGGGGACGCCGTCTATCGCCTCACGGCGACCACGGCCTGCTCCGAGGTGGAGGCTCACGTCGTCGTGACCGTGATGCCCCTGAGCTCGAGTCTCAGTGCGGACGAGGAGCGCCTGCTCGAGATCGAGTCGATGGTCGTCCAGCGCTTCGACCAGCCCAACGTCGGGAACATGGGGGACCTCGTGATCTCCCGTGCCGTCGAGGAGTGCGACGGAGCCGGCAACTGCTCGCTGGTGGTGCGGGTCTTCGGGGGCAGCCATCCGGACTCGACGGTGTTCCCGCCCCAGAACATCTGCATCGGCCAGAGCGGGTTCCCGTACGCGAACCCCGGCGCTGCGGGTGCCGCCGTGACCGCGACGATCGACGACGCCGAGCCGGCCCTGCTCTCCTATGCGAACGACGGGAGCATCGCGAGCTGGTCCTACGGCCGGCTGCTCTTCACGCGGGGCGAGACGACGCCTCCGCCGGGACTCCCGATTCCCGACTCGGCCTGGTTCGGCCACTACAGTGGCTGGCACACCGGAGACGGCGGAATGACCGTCTGGGGCGTCGACGACACGCTCTTCGGCGGAGTCCCCGCGCCGCCGCCGAGCCCGCTCTTGCCGGCCTGCGTGGCACCGCCGGAGTTCGGAGGGGGACCGCGGCCCGACATGTGCGGAGCCAATCCGCAGCCGCTGATCTTCCATCCCTCGGCGTGGGACACCCACTTCTTCCGGGACCTCGACGGCGGCGGACTGATTCGTGTGGGCCGCTTCGCCAACGAGGTCGCGCTCTCCGATCCCTGCATCGGGGCGCCGATCGTGGGGAACGACTGCGAGACCGGCGACAGCCCGCTCACCGTCCCCGGCACCGACGACGTGATCTCCCTGTTCCCCTTCATCGACTTCGAGACGGGGACCTTCATTCCCACCCCCTGTGGGGGCTGAGCGGCCGCACGAATATTCGTGCACTCGGGGACCCACTCGTGCAGTATGGCTGGCCAGTCGGCCAGCCAGCTGCACGGGCTCGCCGTCCCTGGGAGAGACCCGATGCTGCCGCGCCGGAGCCGAAGCCCGCGTTCACCCGCCACCACCGCCTTGCTCGCCGGGCTCGCGCTGGGTCTGCTGACCGGCTGCCCGCCCGACGATCCGCCGCCGCCGGCCGGCAACAACGACTACCCGATCCTGCTGGCCCACGGCTTCCTCGGCACCGAGACCTACGAGCTCGGGGGGCTCGAGATCCTCGACTACTGGTTCGGGATCGTCTCGGCCATGGAGTCCGAGGGCGCGGACGTGTTCGTGACCCAGGTGTCGCCGGTCAACTCGAGCTACGTGCGCGGCGCTCAGCTGGTGACCCAGATCGAGGACATCCTGGCCCAGACGGGCGAGGCCAAGGTGCATCTGATCGGCCACAGCCAGGGCGGGCTCGACGCGCGCTACGCGGCCGGGATGCGTCCCGATCTGGTCCGCTCGGTCACGACGGTGGCGACCCCTCACAAGGGCGCCGACCTCGCCGACTTCATCAGCGACAACATCGACTCGAACGGGAACATCCTGTCGGGACTGCTCGCGTTGTTCGGCAACGTGCTCGAGGACTTCGCGCGCCTCATCACGGGCAGCACCGACCCCCTCGACTGGAAGGCCGGCTTCGAGAACCTGAGCGACGTGAGCCAGTTCAACTCCGACTTCCCGGACGGGCTTCCCGCTGGCTGCAGCGACGGCCCGTCCGAGACGGGCGGCGTGCGCCACTACTCGTGGACCGGCGACATCGTGGGCTTCCTCGGCGTGCGCATCAGCACCAACGCCCTCGATCCCTCGGACGTCCTCTTCACGACGGCGAGCCTCTTCTACGGGCTCTTCGAGGACAACGACGGGCTCGTCACCGTGTGCAGCTCGCAGTTCGGCGAGGTGATCGGCGACGACTACCAGATGAACCACCTCGACGAGGTCAACCAGATCATCGGCTTGGTGTCGTTGCTGGAGAGCAACCCCAAGACCCTGTTCCGCAACCACGTGGGCCGGCTGCTCGATCTCGCGCCCTTTTTGTCGAGTGCGCCCCGGTGCGGCCTGATCTGCGCGGCTATCGCCGCACCCGTCGAGGTCGCGCTCGGATCCGGGCGGGCCGAGCGCGACGGCGACGAACTCGTCTCCACGGTGCCCGCCGAGTCCGAGG